>Ga0208863_1000421_pt1 | contig 44050 bp, 36 predicted proteins | sample RifOxyD3_FD_184040 | JGI IMG/M metagenome (GOLD analysis project Ga0208863, IMG submission 184040) | Soil microbial communities from Rifle, Colorado - Rifle Oxygen_injection D3 (SPAdes) | ecosystem: Environmental > Terrestrial > Deep subsurface > Rock core/Sediment | place: Rifle, Colorado...
GCAAATCCCAATATACCAAGGAACGAAGGGCTTTTCACGTTAAAAATACACAATTACAATGCTTTATGTTAAGTTTTTCGCAAGTCAGAAAGTTGAGATGTTATCTTTTGAATCATGTTGTGGGGCGAAATAGTCAGGAATTTTTTATAGTCGAAACAGGGGACGACCGATGGCGCAGATTGACGCAGGGAGTTTACGCGATTTCGAGGTGTTTGCCGGCCTGAGCGTGGCAGAACTGGAAAGCATTCTGGCTCTGGCGGCAGTTGAGCATTTCAAGGCGGATGATGTTATTCTGGAAGAGTCGAATGCCGGCGCTTCAGGCTTTTATATCATTGTCCGGGGGATGGTCAAAGTCGAAATCGAGGTGTCCAATGCGCTTACTGGTGAAAAGGGGAACCGGCGGCTCGCTACCCTGAAAACCGGTGAGGTGTTTGGCGAGAGAGGCCTGCTCAGCGGCCGGCGGCGCTCTGCGCGCGTGGTGGCGTATAGCGACCTGGTAGCATTGCGGATAGACAATCTGGCGCTAGAGCAGGAATTTGAGAGGAATCCCCGGCTTGGCTGGCTGTTTATGCGGAATCTTACCGCCATTCTCTCCGACCGTCTGGTCGGTCTTAACTTCATGCTCCGGGATGAGATCTGATCGCCGCCCGTTTTATTATTTTTCCAGACGGGTCGGCGCGGCGGGATCAGGCGTAGATGGCGAGGGGAGGTTCTGCCGGCGTTCGATTGCTTCCCAGGTCGCTGGTGGCGGGGTTTCGCTGAAAGCGGCGATCCGTTCCAGATAGAGACTGTACAGCCGCTGTTCGTTCTGCTGGTACAGTCGCGCGAGAATAGCATGGGCCTCGGAAAACTGTCTTGTCTGATAAAGTTTTACTGCCTGTTCGTATGCCTCGACCTCCTGCCGAAGTGATGCATCGGGAGTTCCCTCCAGCAGGGGTTCGTAAATGTCCACGGGCCTGTCCTTACCCTTGACCTGTACCCGGTCGATGAAGCGGCAGAAGAAGCGGTCTCCCACCGCCTGCCTGGTGAATTCCGAAATAATAATATTGGTGCCGTAATTCTTGTTGGCGCCCTCAAGGCGGGAGGCAAGATTGACGTTGTCCCCCATCACCGTATAGTCAAAACGGTGTTCGCTGCCAAAATTGCCCACATTCATGAGCCCGGTGTTGAGACCGATGCCGATATTCAAGGCGGGCAAGCCGCGGGCCGTCCAGCGTGGCTGTATCTCCCTCAGCTTATCCATCATCCGGAAAGCTGCCCGCAGGCCGTTTGCAGCATGCTGCGCATCGTCGAGCGGTGCCCCCCAGATTGCCATGATCGCATCGCCGATGAATTTGTCCACCGTGCCGTTATGTTCCATGATGACCGTGCTCATAGCGGTCAGATATTCGTTCATGAAGGCACTGAGCTGCTGGGAGTCCATTTTTTCCGAGATGCTGGTGAATCCGCGGATGTCGCTGAATAGGATTGTGAGATTTTTCTGCTCGCCAACCAGGGAGAGCTTATCCGGGCTTTTCATGAGCTGGTTCACCACCTGCGGGGCCACGTAGTGGCCGAACGCGCCGAGGATAAAGGTTTTTTTGCGGCCCTCGAAGTAGTAGTTGCACAGGGTCACCACCAAAAAAACGGCAGCGATTGTCAACAGGGGAAAGGTTAAACCGACCACCTGATTGCGCAGGAAGAAGAAATGGTAATTGGCAAGGACCATGGCGCCGATGACAAGCAGGCCGCCGCTGCCCCCGAGCAGCGGACTGGTATAGGAAAGCAGGGCGGTGATCAGGAGACCGCCGATCACGATAAGGAGATAGGTGACGCCGATTTCGGTATAAACATCGTATCGGAAAGCGTCTCCTGACAGGGCGTTGTCAATGACCGTTGCATGGACTTCAACGCCCGGGAAAACACTGGAGAAGGGCGTGGCTCGCAGGTCGAAGAGTGCGGCCGCCGAGGTGCCGATGATGATATACTTATCCCGGAGTTCTTCCAGGCGTTGACCGTTTAAGATATCGACGGCAGGGATGTAGGGGAATGTCCCGACCGGTCCGCGGAAGTTGACCGTGACCTGGCCCTGGTCATCGGTCGGTATGACAAGCTGCCCCAGGCCGACGCCCAGAATTCCTCTTTTGGCGGTTCGTACTTCTCTGGAGACATGGATGTCAATCTCGGAAAGGCCCAGGCCCAGGCGCAACAACTCCAGGGCCAAGGACGGGTACGGGATGCCATCCATGGTCATCAGCAGCGGGACCTTGCGCACCGTGCCCGAGGCGTCTGGCAATACATTCAAAAATCCTTCGGTTTCGGCGGTGGCAACATCTTCAACATTCAGTATGGCGCGGGACGCCGGAATGATTGCCAGATCCTCGTAGGAATAGCTGCTCGGGTCCAGGCGGATGGTGGCGGAGGGAAACGGTCTGCCTCTGGTTTTCTTTACCCCCTCATCGATCGGGCGGAAGATGTAGCCCAGAACCGTTGGGTTGGCCGCGACCGCACGGCCGAGAATGAGGTCATGATCGATGTCTTCCGCTGTTTGAAGTCTGGTCAGTTCCTGCTGTAATGCGGCGCTGAGCGGCAGTTCGGTCAGGGAGTCCAGATATTTTTTCGGCGAGGTGTTGTCAGCCTCGGAAAAGACCATGTCAAAACCGACAATTCTGGCGCCGCTGGCGTGAATATTTTCAACCAGACGGGCGAGCAGGTTGCGGGGCCATGGCCACTGGCCTAGCTGCTCCAGGCTCTGCTCGTCGATATCGACAATCACCACGGAGCCGGTAGTGGGCACCGGGCCGCGCCAGTGAAACATGACGTCGGTGATCTGGTTGTCAAGAGAGACGAGGATGGTGGTTTTCTTGGTGCCAAGGGCATAGAACAGCAGGCAGGAGATCAGGATGACAAGACAGCCGATCTTGAAGGAAGATGGTCTCAATACAGAGGATAGCAGAGAGTTTGTTAAACGCATCAGGCTGTCTGTCTGATCCTTTTTTTTCGGCTGGTGTTTAAAAACTATTATTGCACAGCAGGGTATCAGGTCAAGGCAGGCGTTTGCCGCCAACAATTCCCATGAAGATGTCTCCGGGGGTACTCGTTGTTTGTGCCGCAAAGTTGCCGCCGATTGCTTCGTAGTTCGGGCCATAGAAGGCGCCGTTCAGACCACTGGTGGCGGTGTTGGGGATCGGGGTCGTGCTGCCGTTGAGATAGACATTGGGAATTTGGGCCGTAAAACCGGTGGTGCTGAAACTGCTTGCGCCGCCGTTCACTTCCAGTTTAACCAGTTCATTGGTCATGGCCGCATCATTAAAGAATTTTATGGTGCCGTTGATTGGGTCTGTTGATAACGGGTTGAAGTTGATGGCCAGGCTGGAGATGCCGTTGGCGAGGTCCGACAGGGAGTTATCGTTATGAATCCAGACACCCTTGGCCATGCCTTCATAGACGGCAGAGAAGGTCGGCGGGATATTGGCGATGGTGGTGGCCGGCGTCGGTTCGCCGGCAAGCCACATGGAAGGCACATGCAGATGGTATTCCTTGTCCGGAGGGCCGGGTTCCTGGTAGGCAACCTCCCAGTAGCCCCAGGTTATATAATCGAGAGCCGGCGGGGAGCCCTGTGACTCAGCTACCAGGTAGTTGCCGTAATCCTTCAGGCCGACGGCGGTGCCGGTTGTGTCGATGCAATCATTGGTGGTGCAGTTCAAGCGGGCGATAATCATCTGATCGTTGATCACGGCCGAGTTGTTCGGCCCGGCGCTGTCGCCGATCTGCAGGTTGGTGATAACATTGGCCGGGTCATAGAGATCGTGTGCCGAAAGGGTGCCGCTCAGTGTGCCGGCGTTCCTATTCAGGCTGAGTTGAAATTCGGTTGGATCGGTATTCCAGAAAAGCCTTCGGTAGAGATTCGGATTATCCATGTTTTCAGAGATGCCGACACTGAATCCCTTCCAGGCGGAAACGCCGGTCCTGGCCGGCTCGAATGGAGCGGTCGGCTCACGGAACGCGGCACCGATTATTTTGAAATTGTCCATCTGCGTCTGGTCATAGACATTGTAGGTGGAGCCCTGGCCGGTCATGCCGATTCCCTGGTAACTTGAGCCATAGAACTGCGCAAAGGTGGTGCTGCCCTCAAACCAATCAATAGTCGGGCTGCCGATGCAGGGTGGTGAAGGGCAAGTTACCTCCCCCATGCCGGGACCGATAATCGTTACGTTCTGTAGCCCGGTTCCGACTACATTTCCGTAAAAGAAGACGTCACGAACGGGTAAAACGCCGCCGGGTGGTGTGCCGGGAATCGGTGTCGAAACTATCCCTATGGCTTTTTTGTTGTACCAGTTGACCGCCAGTTTGATATCACCAAATTCTCCGGCAATGAACTCCCCGCCAGGGGTTTTCTGGCCGGCTGAAAGGATTGGTCCGAAATACTTGTCGATGCCGGAAAGCGGGTTGCTGGCCGGAAGAGCGGCGGACGGCACTCCGGCAAAGCCCATTTCCGTGAAATTGTACGTCTTGCCACCAGCGACGAAGCTGTCCTGGGTAAGAAAGACACCGAAGTCTCCGGAATCGGTGCTGATGACCTCCATGTTGGAAAACCCACGGGACGAGCCCAGAAGGGTGACGGATCGTGCCAGCCCGCCTGCAAAGTTCGGTGCAAAATAGGGTTTGCCAGGGTTGTATGGCGGCATGGAAAAGGAAAAGTCAAACATGCTGCCGGCCGTGGTCGTGCCGCTGACAAGTCCGTTAACAGACTGGGCCGTGCTGTTGCCCGGCCGGATTACATTGTTGATACTGGTTAAATTGGGGAAATCGGTAAGGGCCATCAGGTATCGGCCGGTCAGGCTGGCGACAACCGGGGGTGGGGGCGATGTGCTGCGCGCGGTATTGTTCAGGGTGTTCTGGGTGTTGTTTACCACAGTCTGGTTGACGAGATTGTTGATTGTTTCGTTAACAGCTAGGGAGGTATCAGCACCGGCGGCAATCGGGCTCTGACCTGCCGGCGGTTCGCCGGTAGCGCCATCAGTCTGGGCCGTGCCGGGATCGGTTGGCGCCGTCGCATCATCGGCAGGCGCGGTTGCGGAATCCTGCGACTGATTGACCGAGTCTCCCTCGGCCAGAGGCTCGTCGGCCGGTTCATCGCTCTGACCGGTAAACTCTTCGTTAAATTCCGCCATGGCCTTGTCAGTGGCCGGTGCCGGGTCGGAAGGGCGCCCGCCTTCGGCGATCCGGCTGCCGAAACCGGGCGTGGTGATGGGGATGGTGCCTGTCTGATTCTGGAGATAGATGCCCGTGCCGCCTAAAAACACGACAAAAAGCGAGCCATCCGTGACGCGACCAGCATACATGGAGCCGCGGATGCCGATCGTGGCGCTTGGGGTGTCAGTGGTGAAGTTTTGCGGCGCATCCTTAGCAATGGCCCCGCCCATGACCCGGAAGGCCCCTTCACGGACCACTGTTTTCATGGCACTCGTGTTGCTGCCCGGCTTCCAGTTGTATTCAGCAATTTTCAGTTCCGACTGGCGACCCAGGCTGATGATGGTGTTGTCAGTAAACAGCAACTGGGCTCGGCCGTTCTTGTCGGTATGGACAGTATCCTGGCGGAAGAGGGGATCGTTGAGGGACAGCGGTCGCGAGCTGCCAGTCTCGTTCACGGCCGATACCAAGCCGCGGACCGCAACCACGGTGCCGACCGGCTCTTTCAGTTCTGTTGCCTGTGCAAGTGTCGTCAGGAACAGAACAAGCAGGGTGAACAGTGCCGGGAGGGTGTGAATTCGTTTCATGGCCACGATCCTTGCGTTAATGAGTTACCTCTGCGAGCCTTGCGCCTCTGCGGGAAGCAATGGCTTTGCGAGTCCGATCGTTTTGCCTAGAAGGCAAACTGCAACAGGGTTGCCGTTACATTCTTTTCATAGGTGTACAGGTCGATGGTTGAGTTGGCGTCCGTATAGGTGTGGGAGAGTTGTACGGAAAGCTGGCGTTGTTGCGTAGCCGAGCGCCACATCACCTTGGTGATGCCAACGCCCATGTCCCAGATTTTATCAAGGCGGTCCTTGTCAAACAGCGCTTCAACACCTTCATAATTGGTTTCCCGGTAGCGGCCGCTGGCAAACAGGGCGAGATCGGCGGTCAGTTGCCGGTCATAGCGCAGTCCGGCGCCGGTTCGCAGAAAACTATAGACATCATGGGTGGCGTTTTCGTCGGTCAGGCTGATGGTGGCGCTCAGCCGGTTCTTATCCAGGGTAAGCACCGGACCAGCGGCAACGGTTGTGGTAAAGGCGTCCCGGTTCGCATCCTGGAAATAATTGTTGTCGCTCAGTTGCAGCTGAACGCTGACGGACAGGCGGGGGTCTATTACAAAAGTCGCGGTGGCGCCGGCGCCGATTGAGCCGAGATAGCGGTCATCGTCCAGATTCAGGTAGGAGGCCGTGCCGTAAAGCTCCAACAGAAAAGATTCGGATCGCCAGGCCGGCCCGGTTGACAGGTTGAAGAAGCTGACGTCGAGATCATGCTGCTTACCGTAAAGTGCATTGTAGACCATCCCGCTGGTTTTCCAGCTTCTACTCCGGTCCTGATCGCTGTATACGTGGTTCAGCGCGACGGTGGTGCTGAAAATCTGATCGTGTTGCGGGGTGCTGGTCGGGCCGACCAGAGTGACATCGCCGATAACCGTCTTGACCGTTTCGCTGATCGGTGCCGAACGAACGTTGTCGTTGAAGTCGTATCCCAGAGCGACCAGGCCGCTGAAATAGTGTTTTTTTGTGAGAGTCTGGATGGTGGCAAGATATTTTTCAACATTGGCGCGGACCGCGGCCGGCGGGTCGGTTGCCAGCACTTCCTGGAAATATTGGCGGGCAGTGTCTGTTGCCCCAAGCTTCAGATAGCTCCTGGCAAGTTCCAGTTTGACGCGGGATGCGTCCGGATTCATGATCAGGATTCGGTCAAAGGTCATGACCGCCGCTTCGTAGTCTCCCTTTTCAAAGGCGGCCCGGCCAAGATAAAAGCTGATGTCAAGATTCCCAGGGTCGGATTTGAACGCCTCCAGTAAGGCCTCGTGTGCCAGATCAAATTTCCCTTGGTCAAAATAGGACTTGCCGGCTTGCAAGGGGTTTTCGGCAGCCAGGGGCCGGCTCGTTCCGAAAAGCGGGGCAGCCAGTATAATGAGAGTCAAGACAAGAAGTCGATATCCTGCGTTGCATGTCATCCTGGAATATTCTCCCTTTGTCGGCAGTGGATTTTTGGGGACGGAGAACTTGTTGAAACTCCATATTTTTTGTTTGATTCGGGCGGGCAGATATTAGGCCTGCTTGCAGTGTATCCTGTTTGTTTCATAGAATCAATATGTTGTTGCGTTATTGCAACCGATTTGTTTGGTCTCCCTCCAGAGTGGATATGGCGGGCAACTCGAACGGAATTACATGCGGTATGATCCGTGTTTTTTGGAGAGAAGAGTGCGGCAGAAGGCTTGATCATGCTAACATGGCGGGTTTTTGTTTGTTGTTGACAACCACCCGTGCGTAAAGTAAAAATTATGCTACAATGTGGTATGTGCTGTTATTGCGAAAGAGGTATCATTATGAAACAGCGAACAGGCCCGCGTACTTGAATGGTATGGCGGGCCTGTTTTATTCCGTACGAGGAGGATTAATGGCGAGACGGACGAATAAGGAGCTTGAAAACCAGGTCAGAGAACTTGAGGAAAAAGTTGCCGCCTCCAGTCAGGTTGAAGAGGTTTTGCGCGAGTGTGAAAAACGGTTCCGACTGATCTACGAAACGACGCCAGTCGGCTATCAGTCATTGGATGAGAACGGCTGTTTTCTTGATGTGAACCAGTCCTGGCTGGATTTGTTGGGGTACAGCAGGGAGGAAGTGATCGGTCAAAGCTTTATCAATTTTCTGTATGGGGAATGGCGGGATTGTTTTAAGGAAAATTTCCCCCGTTTTCTGGCGGTCGGGGAAATTCTTGGTGTGGAATTTGAGATGCTGAAAAAGGACGGTTCTGTTGTTACGGTGTTTTTCAACGGTAAAATTAACCGGGACAAAAAAGGGAATTTCAAGCAAACGCACTGTATCCTGCTTGACATCAGCGAACGTCGGAAATCCGAGGAAGAAAAGGAGCAACTGGCTGAGGAGTTGGAAAAAGCGCAGGACGAAATTCGGTCTCTGCGACGCTTGATTCCTGTCTGTTTCCACTGCCGAGCCCGCCGGAACGACGAGGAGTTCTGGAATGCAGTGACCACCTATGTCATGGAGCACCCGCACGGCTACACCGGTCAGGAGTGTTGCCCTGCCTGCAGGGCGGCTTGTTCTGACAGGAACATGCCGGAGTAGTGAGCGTGGTTGCTCATCTCAGGCACGTTTGCTGCAGACTGATAGGTTGCATTGGTTTAATGAGTTGCATTTCTATCTTGTTTTTTTGTTGCCCGAACTACTTGCCATGCCTACTGGCCGGACCTGCGTTACGCTCGTAGGGTGTCGCCATGGATAAACAGATTAGTATCCAAATCTTGTTTCCTGAGTCGTTTCATCTTCTGGTCCGAAAACAAAAAAAAGGGATTAAGCCGCTTGGCTTAATCCCTTCATTCGTTTCTGGTGACCCCAACGGGAATCGAACCCGTGCTGCCGGCGTGAGAGGCCGGTGTCCTAGACCGCTAGACGATGGGGCCCGGTGAAGGACACTTTGTAAATGATGCCCCCGTGTTTGTCAAGGATTAGTTGAAGAACCAGCATCAATCCACATGGGATTTCCGGTTAAGAAAAAAATTCTTGCCAGCCTCTTCGGCCGCGGCGAGATCCCGGTCCGCCCTCTTCATCTCGCCTCGTTTGTCTATGCCCCTGACCAGCAGATCGCCGGCGTAATGCATGTCCATGGCGTCGAAGGCGTATTTCATGGTCAGCACCGCGCCCTCGAACACCCGTGAGCCATGCGTTGCGGCCACGGAAATGAAAAAACCATTTCTGCCCGGTTGATTCTGCCATTCGCCTTTTTCCTTAAGCAGCTTTTTCCGGTTCCAGAGAGCCTGGGTGCGGTCGATAAAGGCCTTGGCCTGGGCAGTGACCCCATAAAAAAAGATGGGTGAGGCCAGAATGATTCGGTCGGTCTTGATGATTTTTTCATAAAGCAGGCCCATGTCATCTTCGATCACGCATTTGCCGGTATGGTCACAGCCGCCGCAACTGAGGCAGGGCTCAATCCGGAGGTCGCATAATCTAATGAGTTCGGCAAGGCCGCCAGCCGCTTCAACGCCGCGGAGCATGGCCATGAGCAGTTCCTCAGAGTTGCCGCCTTTGCGTGGGCTGCCCAGGAATGCAAGAACATCCGTCATTGTCGTCTCTCCTCTGGGGGGAATCGTCTCAACCGCCATCGGTATCGAAGGCATCGTCCTGCAGCGGCCTTTGACAACGATTGTAAAATTCGGTCTCGGCCCGCAGCCGCGTCGATAGTTCGGCGGTCAGGAAGCGGGGGGCGCAGCGCCATCGCCAGTTGCCCTGACTGGTACCGGGCAGGTTCATCCGGCAGTCGCCGCCGAATCCCAGAAGGTCCTGGAGGGGAATGATGGCCAGCTTTGCCACCGAAGCAAGTGCCAACCGGATCAGATCCCAGTGAATCTGTTGGTCGTCGTGACTGTTGGCGTATTTCTTCAGCCGCCGGCGGGCAGGCGGAGATGCCATGTCGCTTAATAACCAGCCGACGGCGGTGTCATTGTCATGGGTGCCGGTATAGACTACGCAATTGGGATCTCGGTAGTTGTGCGGCAGGTAAGGGTTGGTCTCGTCCGAATCAAAGGCGAACTGCAGAACCTTCATGCCCGGATAGCCCAGGTCGTCCCGGAGTTTTTCCACGGCCGGCGTGATCAGGCCCAGGTCTTCGGCGATGATCGCTAGCGGCCCGAGTTTGTTTTCGACTTCCTTGAAGAACTCCGGGCCTGGTCCCTTGATCCACTGGCCATTGATCGCGGTTTTTTCGTTGGCCGGGATCTCCCAGTAGGATTCAAAGCCGCGGAAATGATCGATTCGGATGAGATCCAGCAGGCTGAAAAGGTGTCTGAATCGTTCCTGCCACCAGGAGAGCAGCCGGCTGTTCATGGTGTTATCCGGCATCTGCCAGCGGTAGACCGGGTTCCCCCAGCGCTGGCCGGTTTTACTGAAATAGTCAGGCGGCACTCCGGCCACATGAGTCGGCTCCAGGGTCTTGGGGTCAAGCTTGAAAAAATCCTGGTTGGTCCAGACATCAGCGCTGTCATTGGCCAGATAGATCGGGATGTCGCCGATCAGGGAAATGCCCTTTTGTGTGGCGTAGTCGTGTACTCGGCGCCACTGGCTGGCAAAGCAGAATTGTTCAAATTTGTAGTACTGTATCCGGCCGGCAAGCCGGACTCGCCAGGAGGTGAGGGAATCCTCTGTTCGTGTTGCAATCGGCCGTGGCCATTGGTTCCATGGCTTGAGCCGGTATTGCTCCTTGAGACTCATGAAAAGGGCATAATCGTCAAGCCAGGCTCCGGCTTGGCAACAGAACGCCTGGAAATCGGCAGAGTCATTGCCACCCTGCCGGGTAAAATTTAAAAAGGCCTGGTGGAGCAGTTTGTTTCGATGGCCGAGCACTGCGTCGAAATCCACCAGGTATTCCGAAAAGGGAGGCGTTGTCGACAGGTTGGCCCCAGAGAGCAGGCCGGCTGCCTGCAGATCGTCCAGGGCGATGCATAACGGATTGCCGGCAAAGGCCGACATGCTCATATACGGTGAATTGCCAAAGACAGAGTTGGTCGGGCCGAATGGCAGGATTTGCCAGTATCGCTGGCCAGCCTCTGCCAGAAAGTCGATGAACCGGAAGGCGGTAGCACCCAGGTCGCCGAAGCCGTATGCGCCGGGCAGGGAAGTGATGTGAAGCAGAATGCCGCTGCCACGCCTATCATGGGTTGGAATCATCGTTTGGGCCTACTCCTCGGGCTGTTACCCGTCGGTTTTGGTTGGTGAAAATACGTTGGAGTTTTTGTGGGTGGCATTGAGTTGTTGGCCAGGCTGGCGAGAGATGTCCTGGCCTTATAATTATTCGCGATAACGTATCGGGAGGCCTTGTCAATTGCCTGGATCGAGCTTAACGTAAAGTTTTCATTATAGTGATGGCCGAGCAACCATGTCAAGAAGTCCGCTGGGTGGCGGGGTTTGTCCGCAAGTTGGCCCTTCGCGTTTTTTTTGTTTTTTTTTGGCGGCCGATGATATATACTCAAACATTTTATGTCTGATGAACATCTTGGCGTAATGAAACGATATCCATTGTTGCCCATATTTCCCTGCATTGATCTGAAAAACATTTTGATTCTACTAGGTTTCACTCTCTGCCTGATCCCCGTCGCCTCGGGTAAGGTGTCTTTAGGGTGAGGAATGGCTGATCAGTTCCGCGCCAAAAAAACAAGCAAAGGAGTGGCCGTCACGTGCTAGCCAATATAAAAGCAAAATTGCTGGAAGCTGGAAAAGACGAGGGATGTATTTCGTTTGCCCTGTTAAATGAGCTATTGCCTGATGACATAAAGGAGCCTAACGCTATAGAAGAAATATTTGATTTTCTCGGAAATAACAATATAGAAATCGTTTCCGAGGACAAGCCGGGCCAGAAACGGACCCTCTCCGGCGAGAAATGGGAAGATTTTCAGAAGAATGCAGCCAGTGAAATGGATGTTGTCAAGGACATCACTATCAGTGAAGGCCTTCTCTCTATCTCGTCGGAGGATGAGTCCCATGATCAGGAAGAGACGACCACTACCTACCTTCGCGAGATGGGGCGTTTTGATCTTCTGACCCCGGAGGAGGAGGGTAAGTACAGCCGAACCATTCGGGAGGGGTTTGATGCGATCATCCGGGCCATACGGGATGATTCGTCCGGCGTCGACGAGATGCGTATCCTCAAGGCGAGACTTGATCTGTGGGAAAAGCGGGACCCTACCCTCAAGCCTAAAAAACAGCAACTCAATTTCATGAAGGAATCGGTGAACCGGGCCGCTGCCGCCCATGCATCGATTCGTGAGCTTCTTGAATTGCAGACCAGGGTGGAGGCCTATGTCCGTTCCATCGAGGCGGCCAAGGATGAGATGATCCGGGCCAATCTACGGCTTGTGGTCAGTATCGCCAAGCGATACATGCATCAGGGTCTTACCTTGGCTGATCTGATTCAGGAAGGGAACCTCGGTTTGATGCGGGCCGTGTTCCGGTTTGATTATACCAAGGGCAACAAGTTCAGCACGTACGCCAGTTGGTGGATTCGGCAGGCCATTACCCGGGCGATTCTTGACAAGACGCGGACTATCCGGCTTCCCGTGCATTTTTTGGAATTGCGGAGTCAATTTTTTAAGGCTTTTTATTCGCTACTTAAGGAACTGGGCCGCGAACCGACACCGGTTGAAATCTCCAAGCAGACCGATCTGCCCATGAACAAGATCCTGGCCATTCTTGAGGCGTCTCGGGAACCGATTTCGCTGGAGACACCAATCGGCGATGATGACAGCACCTTGGGTGATTTTCTCGAAAACCAGGAATCGGTTTCTCCGTATGACGCCGTGCAGAATCGGGAACTGTCCAGCCGCGTCCAGAATATCCTGAATACCCTGAGCAAGCGGGAAGAGAAGATTATCCGCCTGCGGTTCGGTATTGGCGAGAAGGCTGAATACACCCTGGAGGAGATCGGCAAACGTTTCAATGTCTCCCGGGAACGGATCAGGCAGATCGAAAAGAAGGCGCTCAATCGTCTCCGGCATTCCAGCCGCCGCGATAAACTGAAACATTTTCTCGATTAACCCGTCAGCGCTTTCAGCCTCGCTGGTTTTTTGAATCAATCATCTCATATGGACTCTCATGTTGTTCAGGCGGGCCTTGGCGATCTTCTCGACAAGGTTAAGGATGGGGAACGGCTCTCTTTTGATGACGGGGTACGGCTCTATCGCTGTCCTGATTTGCTGGCCGTGGGTTATCTCGCCAATATTGTCCGGGAACGGTTGAACGGCGACAAGGCGTATTTCATCTATAATCAGCATATCAACTACTCGAATGTCTGCACGAATCTGTGCAAGTTTTGTGCTTTCGGCAAGGATAAGTCTTCGCCGCTCGCCTATGAGATGAACGTTGACGATGTGGTCGCCAAGGTGCGCGAGCGACTGGACGAGCCCATCACCGAGATCCACATGGTGGGCGGCATTCACCCCGATCTGCCGTACAGCTATTATCTTGAGCTCCTGCAGGGCATCAAGTCTGTGCGGCCCACTGTGCACATCCAGGCCTTCACCTGCGTGGAAATCGCTCATCTGGCCGAGATCGCTGGCCAATCGGTCAGCGATACCCTCAAGGATTTGCAGGCGGCCGGGCTCGGCTCTATCCCCGGTGGCGGGGCTGAGGTGTTCAGCCCGCGCATCCGGCAGTTGACCTGTGAGAAGAAACTCTCCGGCACCGGCTGGCTGGAGGTCGCTGCCACAGCCCACCGGTTTGGTCTTCACACCAACGCCACCATGCTTTACGGCCACATCGAAACCGTGGAGGAGCGCGTTGAGCATCTCGAAATGCTCCGTTCCACCCAGGATCAAACCGGTGGCTTTCTTGCCTTTATCCCTCTGGCCTTTCATCCGAAGAATACGGAAATGGCGCAATGTTCCAGAACCACGGGTATTGAGGATCTCAAAAATATCGCCGTAGCCCGTTGTTATCTGGATAATTTCCCGCATATCAAGGCCTACTGGGTGATGATCGGACCAAAACTGGCGCAGGTTGCATTGTCTTTTGGCGCCGACGACATGGACGGCACGGTCAAGGAGGAGGTTATCACGCATATGGCCGGGGCTGACACGGATCAGGCCATTGGCAGCGACCAGTTGATCCGACTGATCCGGGAGGCGGGCAGGCAGCCGGTCGAACGTGACACGCTCTACAATGTGCTGCAGGTTTTTTGAGCAAGGAAATAAAACGAACGTGGAGATGCTCCGCCGTTTCGGCGAGAACAATGATGGAAACTATCCGGGCAAAGGTGTTAGACGGGGCGAGGCTCTCGGCAGGCGAGGCCTTGCTGTTGGCGGAAAAAGGTGATCTGTACGATCTGGGCTTCCTGGCCGATACGATCCGGAAAAGACTGCATCCCGAGCCCGTTGTTACCTATGTAGTCGACCGGAATATCAACTATACCGATATCTGCATCTCGGCCTGTAAGTTTTGTGCGTTTTACAAGGCGCCGGAAAACGCTGGCGGCACGGTCCTGTCTTTTGAGGAACTGGGCGAGAAGATCCTGGAAACCCTGGAACTGGGCGGTACCCAGATCCTTCTGCAGGGCGGTTTGCATCCGGATAAGCCGCTTGAGTTTTACGAGGAGATGCTCCGCTATATCAAGGAGACCTCCGGCATCCATGTCCATGGTTTTTCCCCTCCTGAAATCTGCCATTTTGCCGCGCTTGCCGGTCTGACCGTTCGCGAGGTGTTGGTTCGTCTCCAAAAGGCCGGCCTTGATTCCATACCGGGCGGTGGCGCGGAGATTCTTGCTGATCGAGTGCGGACTGCTGCCGCTCCCAGAAAATGTTCGGCAGATCAGTGGATCGATGTCATGGCTGAGGCACACGGTTTGGGGATGCGTACTACGGCCACCATGATGTTCGGCCACATCGAGACCCTGGCGGAACGGCTGGAGCATCTGCTCCGGCTCCGGGAGCTTCAGGACCGCACCGGCGGCTTCACTGCCTTTATTCCCTGGCCGTTCCAGCCTGCCAATACCGCCTATGCCGATCTGCCCAAGGCCTCTGCCTTTACCTATCTGAAAATGTTGGCCTGGTCGCGTATTGTGCTTGATAACTTTCCGAATATCCAGGCCTCATGGGTGACCCAAGGGCCAAAAATCGCCCAGATTTCGCTCTTCTTCGGGGCCAACGATTTTGGCAGCACCATGATTGAGGAGAATGTCGTGGCCGCGGCCGGAGTCAGTTTCAGGCTCTCCGAATCCGAGATCCGTTCCCTGGTGAAGAGCGCTGGTTTTGAACCGCGTCAGCGCACCATGGATTATACCTTTGTGGACAGATAGTCTGCTACCCGGTACAATGCGGGGCGTTTGAGATTCGTGCCGGGAGCCGTGATTCTATGTCCGATCTTTATTCATCCCCTCAGAACAAGATACATCTGCATCGGGCTTCCTGGGTTCTGGCGGCGTCCGACTCGGCGCCGGGCGGTCTGCTGTTGGAAAATGCCGGAGTGGTTGTTGATCGCGGCCGTATCTTGGCTGTAGGGGGATTTGCGGGGCTCCGCCGGCAATATAGCGGCTGTGCCGTGATCGACCACGATGAGAGCCTCCTGGCGCCCGCCCTGGTCAATGCCCATGTCCATCTGGAGTTGTCTTGTCTGGCCGGCCTGGGCCGGGATGGCGTGGAGCCGAAGAGGGATTTCACTGAGTGGATTAGGGAGCTGCTCCAGATGCGCCGGGATTTTGCTCAGACGACCGGCGATGCAGTTGAGGCGGTTCGTGTGGCTGGCCGGCGGGCTCTGGATGATTTGTGGAACAGCGGGGTAGGTCTTGTGGCTGATATTGGCAATGAGGCCCAGAGTGGCCTGATCGGCCGTGGTCATCCGGTTCAGGTGTTTTTTTATCGGGAAATGTTGGGCATGACCGATACTGCAGTCCAGGAAACCATGCAACGCGTAGGCGGGCTGCCTGATACGGACCGATCTGCTTTCACGGCGCATGCCCCTTATTCGGTGGCCCCTGAGCTGCTTCGTTTTCTGAAGGCGCGGGCCGCAGCCCGGGATCAGGTTTTTTCCATCCATGTGGCCGAATCGCCTGCCGAGGTTGAGTTCCTGCAGCAGGGAACCGGAAGCTTCAGGATGTTTTTGGAGGAGCGAAGGGTCTGGGACGGAACCTTTGCCGTGCCCGGCGTAGCGCCGGTGACCTATCTGGACCGGCTGGGCCTGCTTGACGCCAAGACGCTATGCGTACATGCCGTGCAGGTTTCTGACCAGGAGATTGCCCTGCTCGCAGAGCGTGGGGCCAGGATTTGTCTGTGCCCCGGCAGTAATCGCCGGACAGGAGTTGGAAAGGCGCCAGTGCCGGCGATGCTGGCGGCCGGCATATTGCCGGCCCTGGGTACCGACAGTCTGGCCAGCAATCCTGTGCTGGATCTCTGGCAGGAGATGCGGATTCTGCGCCAGGATCATCCCGGGATCGCGCCGGAGACTGTATTTGCGATGGCTACCCGGGGTGGGGCTGCGGCCTTAGGACGTGCTGATGCCTTTGGTTCGTTGGCTCCGGGCAAGGAGGCGGCCATCCTGGAAATCCGTGACAGTCGATTGTCGGCCGTTACTGATGTTTTTGAAATATTGACTTCGCCGGGGTTGTCTCCGGAAGTTACCTGGGTTTCCTGAAAAACAAAAACATATGGCCGCGACAACACATACCCGCATCGGCATGGTGAATTTTATCAACACCGCTCCGCTTTACGAGGTCTGGAAACGCACGGTGCATCACCCGGCCTGGCGGGTTATCGAGGCGCCGCCCAGCGATCTGAACCGGTTGCTATTCCAAAGCGAGCTTGACCTGGGAATGGTTTCCTCCCACGAATATGCTTTGCATCCCGACCGTTATCGGATACTTGCCGATCTTTCCATCAGCGCCTCCGGCCCGGTGGGCAGTGTTTTTCTGTTTTCGGATGTCCGGGTCGAGAGTCTGGCCGGCCGGCTGGTTCTGCTCAGTAACCAGTCCCAGACCTCGGTTCATCTGGTCAAGATTGTTCTTGAGGAGTTTTATGGGATTGCGCCGCGCTATGCGAGCGGCAATGTTCTGCATCCGGAAAAGTTGTCTGAACCGCCGGGCGCTGTGCTGGCCATCGGCGATGATGCCCTGCGCCTGAGCAGGGACGGCCGCTACCCGGTACGATTGGATCTGGGGGAGGTATGGCGCCAACATACGGGCTTGCCCTTTGTTTTTGCCCTGTGGGTTGTACGGGAGGCGTTCTGCGAAGCATATCCGCAGGAAGTGGCGGCGATTCATCGTGAGCTAAAGCGGTGCGTGGCTGAAGGCCGCCGGGATCTGACCGCGATCAGTGCAGCGGTCGCCCCCAGGATTCCCATGGAGCCGGCAGTCTGCTACGAGTATCTGCAGGCACTTGAGTATGACCTGCAACCGGAAAAACAGACAGCGCTTCGCCTGTTTTTTGACTATCTTATCAAGCGGGGAGAGGCCGATTCAAACGCTCTGCCCTTGAAGATATGGGGCTGATTAGTCCCTTAGTACCCCAGAAATAATATTCTTCGCGTTTTTTAGAAAATTATTTCGTGAAGGCGAATATTCTGTTTGTCGGGGCTAGACGTTGATTGTTAACAGTTTGCGGACAAAATTTTATATACCTTACGCTCACTGGACATTCGATGTTTTTGATGTTAAGGGACTTATCCAGCTCTGCTGGGCTGGGTATATAGCCGATGAACGCCGGTGACCATGTAGTGGGCCGGCAAAACAAGACAAGCTTTACTAACGAGTTTTTCTAACGAGTTTTTGTTCCATGCGGACTCCGGAAGATAAGAAAAAATTTGTCAGGGAAAAATTCGCCGCCATCAGCCCGAGATATGACCTGCTTAATTCGGTGCTGAGCATGCAGATCGACCGCTACTGGCGCTGGGTTACGACCCGGGAACTGAAAGAGTTCCCGGAAGGCGCAATTCTTGATCTGTGCGCCGGCACGCTGCCGCTTTCTCTGGAACTGGCCCGGCAGGCGCCGCAGCGTCAGGTACTGGCTGTTGATTTTTGCGAGGACATGCTGCGCAGCGGTCATAAGAATTTGCCGGCCTCAGCAGTTCGGGATGGGCGGGCGGCCAGAATCACTGCGGTCTGCGGCGATGGCGAGGAGATTCCTGCGGCGGCCGGGAGTTTCTGGGGCGTGACCGTGGCCTTTGGCGTACGGAATCTTTCCCGGGTCCAGCAGGGATTAGAAGAGATGTGCCGTGTCTTGCGTCCTGGGGGGAAATTATTGATCCTGGAATTCTCCCGTCCCAGGAATCCGCTGGTTAAGCCGGTATACAATTTTTATCTGAACAGGATACTGCCCAGGGTGGCCGGATTGGTTTCCGGCGACAAGGAGGCCTACGAGTATCTGGCCAGTTCCATCGCCGAGTTTTATGAACCGCAGGAGTTGCTCGGCATGATGCAGAAGGCCGGGTTTAGCCGAGTTTATTGTCGGCCGTTGACCATGGGCATCGTCACCCTCTATGTTGGGATAAAATGAACAGGGACAGTGTGAAGCGGATCATTCTGGCGATCACCGGGGCAAGCGGCAGCCTGTATGCCCGGGAGTTTCTGCGGCTCATGCAGGAACTCGATGTTGAGGTGCACGGGATCGTATCCGCTGCCGGCCGTGAGGTCATGGGTTTTGAATTGGCCTGCACGCCGGAGGATCTGGCGGATCTTGTCCATGCCTGGTATCCGGTCAGCGATTTTACCGCGGCCATGGCCAGTGGTTCCAGCCGGTTTGACGCCATGGTTGTGTTGCCCTGTTCCATGGGCAGCCTGGCGGCGATTGCCAACGGCATTTCCGCTAACCTGATCCACCGGGCGGCGGATGTCATGCTCAAGGAGCAACGGCCTTTGCTGCTGGCCGTGCGCGAGACCCCTTTGAACCGGACGCATCTGAGGAATATGCTCAAGGTCCAGGAGGCCGGGGCTCTGATCTGTCCACCCATGCCCGCCTTTTATCATCGACCGCGTTCTCTGGAAGAAATGGCCCGTTTTTTTGCCTGCCGACTTGGCGACCTGCTGGGTCTTGATGTGCCGGCGGTCAACCGTTGGGCCGGTGGCATTTAGCAATCGTCTGCATGGGATCAGACCGATGATCAAAAAAATCGCCATTCTTCTGGAGATGATAAAATTCGAGCATACGGTGTTCGCACTGCCGTTTGCCTTGATTGGCGCCTTTCTTGCCGGCCGAGGGGTGCCTGGCCTCACTGTCTTCGGCTGGATCGTTTTGGCCATGGTCGGCGCTCGAACCTGCGCCATGGGCTTCAATCGGATCGTGGACCGTAATTTCGACAAACTGAATCCTCGCACGGCAGACCGGGCGTTGCCCGCCGCCCAGGTTAAGGTTGGGGAGGCGTGGGCTCTGGTTATTTCGGCCGGTGTCGTGTTCTTTTATGCCTGTTACAACCTGAACCGGCTCACCTTGCTGCTTTCCCCTTTCGCCCTGGCCATGACCCTGTTTTATTCCCTCACCAAGCGATTCACCTGGCTCTGTCATGTGGTGCTCGGCATGGCCCTGGCCTTTTCACCGCTGGGCGGCTGGGTGGCGGTCAAGGGAACCCTTACGGACTTTCCATTTGTGTTGTCCGCCGGCGTGCTTTTCTGGGTTGCCGGCTTTGATACGGTCTATGCCTGCCTGGATGCCGATTTTGACCGCCGGGTTGGTTTGTTTTCGCTGCCGGCCCGTTTCGGCCGGCCGGCAGCCTTTCGTCTGGCTGTTATTTTTCATGTGATCGCCTTTGGTCTGTTTCTGGCCACCGGTATTCTTTCCCGGCTGAATTTTTTTTATTACGCCGGCCTTACTTTTACCGGGGTGGCCCTTTTTTATCAGCACATTGTGGTCAATCCCCGAGATCTGTCACGGATTCAGCTTTCCTTTTTCACCATGAACGGCTTGATCAGCCTGACTCTGTTTGTGGCAACCTGGTTGTCCCTGGTTGTCTGACCGGCGCCGATTATGTGTGCTGACGGAGAGGACATGACCGATACCGGACAGAAGTCTGGCCGCGGTCACCATCTCGCTACAGTCTTGCGTTTTTTTGTCAGTTTCGGGGCGATTGCCGTCATCGTTTATATGTTTCGGGCGCAGCTCCCGGCAGTGATCAGCAACCTAGGGAAAACCGATCCGTTCTATTTCCTGGCCGCGGTCTTTATTTATTTTTTCGGATTGATTTTTACCGCTGTACGTCTGCAGCTTGTCTTGCGGGCGCATGCCTTCAGGCTCCCTTTTCTTGATGCCTACTACGTTAATATCATCGCCCTGTTTTTTAACAATATCCTGCCGTCGTCGATGGGCGGGGAGATGGTCAAGGCCTATTATCTCTACAGAAGCACGAATGGCCGGGTGACCGCCCTCAGCGCCGTAGTGATCGACAGGTTGTTCGGTCTTGCCGTTCTTACCCTGATGGGGGCGGCAGCGGTTTTCTTGGTAGGCCCTGTCCAGGTTTCCTCAAAAATTCTGATCAGCCTGGCAACGATTGGCGGAGTCACCGGCTGCGTGGCGTTCTTCATCTTTAATGGCAAGGTGGTGGAGTACCTGTGCCGCCTGCATGTGCCGCTCCTGCCTGGTGTGCTCCTTGACAAACTCAGGGAGACCTATCAGGCAATGCACCAGTATCGGGATCACAAGGAAATCATGGCCAGCTGTCTTCTGTTGACCGCAGTGGGCCAGACTTCCTACGTCTTTGTCAATTTTTTGCTCTCCCGCAGTCTTCTGCTTGATATCCCCTTATCCTTTTTCTTTTTCTTCATCCCGATTCTGCTGGTGATGGCCCTGGCTCCGTCCGTAAACGGCATCGGCGTACGGGAGGCGATTTTTCTCTTCTATCTCGCCGAGTTTGCCACGCCGGACAAAGCACTGGCTTTGTCTTTGCTGACAACTTTTTTTATGGTCTTGATGGGATTGTTGGCCGGGATTGTCTATGCCTTCAAAGGAGGATTGCAGTCCGCGCCGGAAAATGATGCGCCATTGTCTTGACGGACTTGCAACGTCCTCTACCCTCGCCCTTGAACGGGCAGGAATAAAAAGTCGGGATGACTTTTGGCGGCGTTGTCCGCTAGTCGCAGACTACCACCTCTCAGGAATAGTCCGCCAGTTTTCACTGCTGCTACTCCTGCCGCCCAACAAACCAACCACCTGAAAAGAGCACGGACTAAACCGCATGGCGTCCGCCATGGTGATGCCGGAAATGCTCCATGATCGTTTCCCGCAGGGCAATGCCGATGACCAGCAGCGCCGGGATGACCGCACCGAGAACAATGTAAATCGTCAGGTCTGTCATGGCCGTTCCTCCCTGTAAAAGTTTCACTTGCCGCGAGGTTATCCGGATGCCGGATTGTATCTCTCTCGCTGATAAAACTATAAGACTCACGGTGGCTGTTGGACAGGGGAGGGTGATAAATTTGCGGGCCATTCAGGGAGCGGTGGTTTTTTTTCTCTGCCGCAGGTATTCGATCACGCCCGGCAAACAGGAGATGATGATGATGGCGAGGATAACTATTGAAAAATGTTGCCTGACAAAGGGGATATTGCCGAAGAAATAGCCGGCGCCGCCCAGCAGGCCGATCCACAGCAGGGCGCCGCTTATGTTGAACAAAAGAAACCGGCTGTACTGCATGCTGCCGATTCCGGCGACAAAGGGGGCAAAGGTGCGGATGATCGGGATGAATCTGGCCAGGATGATAGTCTTGCCGCCATGCTTCTCATAGAAGCGGTGGGTGCGGTCCAGATGTTCCTTGCGCAGGAAGCGGTTGCCGGCGTGGCGGACGATGGTGTGGCCGATGGCATTGCCAATGGCGAAATTGAACGAGTCGCCGAGAATGGCGGCACCGGTGAGCAGGCAGAAGAGCCATAAAGGGTCAAGAACGCCGATGGCCGCAAAGGTACCGACCGCGAACAGGAGCGAATCGCCCGGCAGAAACGGGGTGATGACGAGCCCGGTTTCGCAGAAGATAATGGCAAAGAGAATGAGATAAACCCAGATTCCGGTGCCTTCGATCAGTGTGCTCAGGTGCACGTCAACGTGCAGAATGATGTCGATGAGATATTTGGCTAATTCCATGAGGTCTCGTAAGGGCAAAAGGTTATGGTTGGCATCCCCGCCTACATGCGGACCCGCGTCATTACCCCGTGCAGGCGGTCGGCGGGCAAATTGTAGAACTGGACATAGGTCGGGGTGAGACGTTTGAGAGCGGCAAACAGACGCCACAGGGGGTTGGTGGTAATGATTTCCTCGACGCCGTAGAATATGGTCCGCGCATGGATGCCCGCCTTCTTGAGGATCGCGGGAATGTCCGCCACCTGCATGTAGCCGAGCCGGATCTCGAAGAGGCGGAGCCCGTTATCGTAACATTCCCGGAAAGAGCCGGCTGCGCCGTAAGGTTCATCAAGGCGGGTAATGGAGACGACAATGTTGTCGTCGTACAGGATGTGGTTGATCAGCATGGTCTGCACCATGAAGGGCGGCACCCGGCGGATGTCGCGGGTAAAATAGAGGGCCGAGCCCTGGATGCGGTTTTTTTTCCGATAGTGGCTGTGGTATTCCTTGAGAAATGGCTCAAGGTCCATGAAGGCCATGGTCTTATAGAGGCGCTTCTGGCCTCTGGTGTAGAGCAGGATGCAGCCGAGTGGAATGGCGGCCACCAGCAGCGACCAGTAGCCGCCGTGGGGGATTTTCAGGGTGTTGGCGCCAAGATACACCATGTCGACCAGGGTGACGAGCAGGGCGAGGCAGGCCTTGCCATGTTGTTTTCGCAGGGAGAAGATCCAGGTCATCATGATGCCGGTAAGCGTCATGGTACCGGTTACCGCCAGCCCGTAGGCGGCAGCCAGCCGACTGGACTCGCCAAAGGAGAGCATGACGATGACGACCGCCGCGAACAGCAGCCAGTTGACCGCGTCGATATAGATCTGGGAGCGTACCTCCTTGGAGGTGAAGTCGACTTTAAGCAGGGGAAGGATGCGGGCCATAATCCCCTGGTAAACGATGGAGAACATGCCGCTGATCATGGCCTGGGAGGCGATGATGGTGGCGATCAGGCTCAGGAGCAGAAAGGGGACGTAGAGCAGCGGTGCCTGGTCGCGGAGCATGGCAAAGAGAATGTTTCGGTTCTCCGGGTGTAGGATGATGAAGGCACCCTGGCCGAGGTAACAGAGGATGAGCGCCGGCATCACCAGCGCCCAGGCCCGGCGGATGGGACTGCGGCCGAGGTGGCCCATGTCGGCGTAAAGGGCCTCGCCGCCGGTGGCGCAGAGGGTGACCTCGGAAAGCAGAAAAAATCCGGCCACGCCGTGGTGGCCCAGAAAATTGATGGCATAGAGCGGCGAGAAGGCGGCAAGTACCGAGGGGAAAGTCCAGAGTGCCGCAAGTCCAGAGATCGACAGCACCACGAACCAGACCACCATGAGGGGACCAAAAAAACCGGCCACTCGGTCGGTGCCTTTTTTTTGCCACGCAAAGAGTAAAGCCGCGATGATAATGGCCGTGCCCACCAGAATCCAATTAGGCGTCCGTTCGCAACCAGGAATCAGGAGAATCCCCTCAACGGCCGAGAGAATACTGATGGCCGGAGTGATTACTCCGTCGCCTGCCAGCAGCGAAATGCCCAGATAGGTGAGGATGGTCACAAAGGCTGCCTGGCGGCCGGAGGAGAGCAACGGCAGCAGGGTCTCTTGCAGCACGATGGTTCCGCCTTCGCCGCGCCGGCCGAGGCTCATGGCCAGCCAGCTGTACTCCACGGTCACCAGGAGGATCAGGGTCCAGATAATGCAGGAGAGAACGCCGATGACGTTGGTGCGTTCCGGCGGCAGAACCAGGAAGATGACAGAAAGAGTGTAGATGGGGCTTGTGCCGATATCACCAAATACCAGTCCAAAGGCATTGATGATGCCTTTGGCCGGTGCTTCATCGCGACCGGACATTGCAGTATTGTTCCTCAACGGGCAGCGTGGAACAAAAAACGCGGGCGCTTGGCGTTTATTGTGCTGTTGCCCTTCCCTTATTGCCTACGAGGTTAGCTGACGGGCTCGGGCAGGAGAAGTACCCTATCCCTTGCGGGAATGCGCCCCAGATTCTGGGTCCCCCGTACGTCGCGCCGCAGTTTTGGGCGCGCCGTTTCGGCTACAACATTGTATGCGGATGATTCGGTTTCCCTTCTTTGCTGGCGCGGTTTTCCGGATATCGAAATCCCGCGTCGGACAGGTTGCCGCCACTATATTACGTTTTTCGATCAGCAGGAAGATTTTTTTGCCGGGCAGCTTCAGACCACCCGGAGTTGCTTGATCAGTTCCTCGGCGATCATCGGCGCCACCGAGTAGACATCGAGCAGATCGTCGCTCACTACGCCGGGATAGGTATCAGCGCCGATGATTTTTTTGATGCCGGCCGCCTGGATCTGTTGCCTGGCCTTGCCGCAGAGCACCAGATGGGTGGCCATGATCATCACATCCCGGGCGCCGGCCTGCCGGCAGCGCTCCGCGGTCTGGATGATGGAGCCGCCGGTGCGGATCATGTCGTCGCAGATAATGGCGATCCGGTCCTGCACCACACTGGACACCTGGTGGACCAGGGTGCGGTCCGTGGCAAACCGGTCCTTGTCGGCAGCGGTATGCGGCATGGCCAGCCGGCTGGCCAGCCCGGCCACCCATTTGCTGCGGCCGTAATCGGGCGAGACCAGCACGAGATCACCGTTGCCCATGGCTCTGATCTTGTCGATTATGAGACGGTCGGTCTGGATGTGCTTGGTGTGGATATTGCCCCCATGGGCATGGAGGATGGCCTCGGAGTGCAGGTCGATGAAGCCGACAAAGTCCGGACAGGCCCGGAAGAGCTGTCTGGTCCGGGTGATGCCCTTGGGAATCTCGCCGGAGCCGGGCTTGGCCCGTTCCATGGTTGAATAGCCATGGTAGGGGATGATGACGTTGATTGAATCGGCCCGCCAGTAGTGGCAGCCGTCGATGAGGTCGATTACCTCCTGCAGGGCGCGGTCGTCATGGGTGCTGCCGATGATGACCAGATCGCGGCCGGCGATTTTGCCTGGGATGGCATGATAGACCTCGCCATCCTGGAACTGTTTCCTGAGCACGGCGGTGTAGGGCACCTCCATGGCAACGGCCACCTTGCGGGCCAGATCGTCGGAGTCCTCGTTGGCAACGAGGACAATGTTGTCGCGGGTGGTTGTCTTCATAAGTCCGTTAGCAGCGGAAAGAGTTGATATGGGTGCGCTGCCGCGGTCCGGAGCGCAATAGTTGTCCGCGGGTTGAGAATACCCGGCGAATCGGAACGGGTCAAGCGGATCAATTGCCGGCAGCGCGGCCGGGATTTTGCTTACTTGAGCGAAATGTGAACATTCACCGGCAATTTGATGGGAAAGGGGCAGTCTGGCGGCAAAGAGACCTCCAGGTCCAGGACCTTGTAGTCGATGATCTTGGCGGGATCAGTGGGGATAAGTTTTTTCGGCCCCATCTGCTGTTTGATCTCAATGACCTTTCCCTCGAAGGTCAGTCCGGGAAAGCCGTCGGCTGTTATCTGCACTGCCTGGCCCGTCCGCACCCGGCCGATATCGGTCTCATCGATCTCCGCCCGGATGTAGCGGTCATCCAGGGTGGCGATGTCCATGACCGGCTGGCCAATATCAAGGGCCTCGCCCTCTTCGCGGTGCTTCCTGGTGATCACCCCGTCGTAGGGGGCAGTAAGCCGGGCGTTGTCCAGCACGGCCGCGCTATGGTCTGCCTCGGCCCTGGCCAATTGCAGCCGTTTTTTCAAGACCGCGACCGTCTCAGGCCGGGTGCCTTCCTGAAGCAGCAGCAATCGCTGGTGCGCACCATTCCGATTGGCCTGGGCACTGTCGAGGCGGAGCCGGTACTGCTCCCAATCCGAGGTGGCAACGGCCTTGCCGGCAAGCAGCCGCTCGTATCGTTTCCAGTCCGCTTTTGCCTTGGCCAGTTGCGCATCCGCTTCAGCCAGTTGTTCGGCAGCCGCTTTAATCTCCTGCGGTCGAGCGCCGGCCTCGGCCTCGGCCAGGGCGGCGGCGGCTATCTCGATCGCCGTGGCCGCCACTTTATTCTGGGCCTCCAGATCGCGGGCCTCGAACTGGGCGAGCAGTTGGCCTTTTTTGACCTTTTCGCCTTCCTGCACCAGGATTTTTTCGAGCTTGCCCGGGAACTTGGCGCTCAGGGTGGAGTGATGGCGCGCCTCCACGATGCCGTAGGCGTAGACCGCGACGATTTCCGACTTCGTGGCCGGCGGCGCTGGGGCCGCAGGGTAGCCATCTGGCGGGAAAAGAAGAAACAGGCCGGTCATGGCCAGTAACGTGATATATCTAGTCTTCATGAATTACGCCGTCCTCCATCCAGAGTACCCGGTTGACATGCTCTTTAATGCGAAGATCGTGGCTGACCACCACCACGGTCTTGTTTTGCTCGCCGCTAAGTTCATATAAAAGATCGATGATCCGCAGGCCGGTTTTCGAGTCGAGATTGGCGGTTGGTTCATCGGCCAGAATAATCGGGGCGTCCGCCGCAATGGCGCGGGCAATGGAAACCCGCTGTTTTTCACCGCCGGATAGATCGCGGGGATAAAAGCCGCACCGTTTGACCAGTTCCACCCGTTCGAGCGCCGCAATGGCGCGATTGGCTGCCTCTCTGCCCGGCACCTTTTTGAGCTGCAGGGCAAGCAGGACATTTTCCAGCACGGTCAAGGCCGAAAAAAGATTGAACGACTGGAAGATAAAGCCGATGCTGGTCCGTCGCAGGGCTGGCAGGCGCTGTTCGTCCAAGTCCGTGACATCGCGACCCATGATCGCCACCCTGCCCTGGCTTGGCTTCAGCAGCAGGCCGAGGATGGAGAGGATGGTGGTCTTGCCGCTGCCGGACGGCCCCATGATCGCGGTCACTGTGCCGGCGCAACAGGCAAAGGTGGCGTTCCGCACCGCGGTTATCGGCAGGGCCTGGCTGCCGTAGATCTTGGAGACACCAGTAACGTTGACGGTTGTTTCGCTCACGCCCGGAACACCTCCATGGGATCAACCTGCATGGCCCGGCGCACCGAGATCAGCGAGGCAACCATGCAGGTGGCCAGGGTAATCACCATGTCGCCGGCAAAAAGCAGCCAGGGTTGAATGATCACCTGGCCGGTGTTGCTGTAGAGTCTGACCACCACAAAGTTGATAGCCAGGCCGATGGCAAAACCGATGATGCCGCTCAACAGGGCCTGCTGAAGGATGATGCCGTAAACCATCCGGTTCTCAGCGCCCAGGGCCTTTAACGTGCCGAACTCCCGCAGGTGCTCAATGGTGGCGCTGTAGATTGTTTGACTGACGATCACCGCCCCGACGATGATCCCCATCAGGATGGTAAAGCCGAAGGCAATACCCATGCCGGTGCTGAAGGTCCAGTAGCGGCGGGTTGCGCTGATGAACTCATCCCGGGTATAGACGTCCTCCAGGTTCATTACCTGTTCGAGACGGTCGCGGACCGTGCGTACGTCAGCGCCGGGCTCCACCTTGACCAGGACAAAGACGGTCTGGCTCTCGATCCATGGATTCAGCTCCTGGGCAGTCCGATAGGAGGTGAAGAGGACGGGGGCAGTGGTGATCCGCCTAGCGCCGCGGCTGATTCCGACAATCCGTACCTTCTTGTTGACCACCTCCCGGTAATCGCCGATATCCATCTCCCCCAGCTTGGCAATGCTCGATTCATCGATGATCACCCCCCGGTGGAATTTTACATCTCTGACATTGCCCCGCACCATTTCCCATGGGCCGCCGATGCCGCTTTCCGGGTCGAATCCGACCATCTCAACGTTCTCGCTGCCGCCACCCTTGATTTTCATGAGCGACCAGACCAGGATCAGCTTTTTGGTCCAGGCGACACCCGGCACGGCCCGGGCCTGGTTCTCGCGGTGTTCGGGAAAAGGCATGGAAAAATCGAAGTTCCGATTGTTACGGGAGGTGATCCAGATATCCGCGTCAGTATGTTCGATGATGCTGGAGGTGTTGTACATCATGCCCAGATAGACGCCGACCTGCACGAGGATCAACACCACGGAAAAGGCAATGCCGACCAAGGTGATGGCAAACCGGGTCCGGTCATGGAACAGGTTTTTGCGGGCGAGGGCGACAGGGTAGGACACAGGTGATACTCCCCTGAAAAGAAAATTGTAAACCAATTGTGACAGATGGCTGTATCTGCGTGGAGTTGAGGGGCGTATTGTACAGCAGAGAAATATCATTATCCATGTTTTTTACTTATAAATACAGATGGTAACAGCAGCGGAACATTTTCTGGTATTGAGCCATCCCGCTGTGCCGCCATCAGCCGCTTATAACCTGCATGCCGCCCAGAACAAATACGGCAAGGGTGGCGTAGCGGCCCAGTTTGCCGATAAAGACCAGCAGGGAGAAGCGACTGAAGGGGACGCGGAACAAGCCGCCCGCCAGGCAAAGGGGGTCGCCGACCACCGGCAGCCAGGAAAAAAGGAGTGCCCAGACGCCGTATTTCTGGAAAAACCTCTCTGCCCGCTGCTGGGCAGGCTCATTAATCCTGAGGAGCTTTCTGATCAAAAACGGGCCGCCGTATAACCCGATCAGGTAGGTGGTGCAGGCGCCGAGCGTGTTGCCGAGGGTGGCAACGGCAATTACCGGCAACGGAGCAAAGTCCTGAAGGAGCATGGCGGCCAGCAGCCATTCCGAACCGAGGGGCAGGAGGGTGGCCGCCAGAAAGCTCACGAGAAAGAGCATTAAATAACCGTGGTTGGCGAAAAAAGCTTCCATGCGATCAGCAGAAGAAGGGGGCGTGGTTCGAGGTGAACAGGAAGGGATCGCGACGCAGGATGGCGGCTATTTTCGGGTGGCGCTTGAATTCCTTATCCAGGAAGCTGCGGACTGCATGGCGGTTCCAGCCCCTGGGGTGGATGAAATCGGTGTAAAGGGAGAGGTCGCCCTCGTAGAAGTCCATGACAAACAGATGTTGCGCCTCAGGGCTGTTGACCGGCATATTGAAGATCGCCAGGTTGAGAAAGGTGATGGCTGCGCTGTGACGGGACACGAATTCCAGGGTGCGGTGGGCCTCGGGGAGTGCTTCGGCCGGGGTGCCGAACAGGAGATAGACATAGGTGGCGATACCGGCCTGGCGGAGCGCCGCAAGCGTCCGGGAGACCATGTCCAGATCAATGCCTTTGTCCATGGCGTCCAGTACGCCCTGATCGCCCGACTCAAGCCCCAGCTTGAGCATGACGCAACCGGCCTGCCGGAGCGCCCGGCAGAAATCGACATCGGTAAGCTGGCGGTCTGCCCGGGCAAAACCATACCAGGCAATACCTGGCGGTTGCCTGCTGAGCGCCCGCAAAAGCGCCGGACTTATTGCGTTGTCCAGAAAGTGCAGCAGGGCCGGTCTGGTGCGGGCGACAAGATCGGTAACCTCGGCAAGCACCTGGTCGGGAGGCATGGGCAAATAGGGGTTGCCTTCCACCTTTTCCGGGCAAAAGGAGCATTTGTTCCAGTAGCAGCCGGAGGATGCGGCGTAGGGCAGGATAAAGCCCGGCGCCAGGTAGGCGGTGCGCAACAGTCCGTCGTAGGAAGGCGGGGCGGGTCCGACCGTGTCCTTGGAACCCAGCAGTTTAAGGAGCGATTCCTCGCCCGGCCCGGCTACCAGGTGATCGATTAGCCCGGCAAAAGGGTTGCGCCAGGCCGGGTTGCTGAGCCAGGAGGTGACAAGGCCGCCGCCGACTACTATCGGCAGACCGGGATATGATGCCTTGAAAAAACCGATCATGGCAAAGGTGGTGGCCGCCTGGCTCAGGTAGTTGAGCGAGAAGCCGACCAGGTTTGGCTGGTGCTGGTTCACCAACTCCGGCAGCCGTCGGCTGAAATAGTCATAATAAATGTTTTTCTCAAATTGTTCGGCATTGCGCAGCAGGTCGGTACTTTTCTGCGGCGAGATGCCCGATTCCTGATAGTTGGCCAGGCTGATCAAACAGTTGTGCGGCCGGCCGGCTAGTTCCACAAGCCGGTTGATGTCGACAACGGCTCGTTGGTAACGGGCCGGGTTTCTATAAAGATCGGGGGTACGCAGGGCGGCGAGATTGGCCGCCAGATGCCGGCGGGCCCGGCTGCTCCAGGTATCCGTGGCGGTCAGCGGTCTGGCCAGCAGGAAGGAGAGGGCCTCGAGATTGGCGTCCACCAGGGTGCAGGGGAGTCCGCTGCCGCGCAGGGCACCAGCCAGCCTGGCGATACCGGCCGGTGCTTCGCAGGGCTTGGCAACCGGGGGGTGGATGAGGAGCATGGGCCGCTATTCCCCGGTGCCGCTTCGGCGCGACTGTTTTAATCTGCTGCGCTGTAGCTTGGCAGCAAGCCGCCGCTCCCTTGACGCCCGTGACGCCTTGGTCTTCTTTCGGGGCTTCTCTTGCCGCAACGCCTCCTGCAGCAGGTCGACAAAACGTTCCACGGTTGCGAGTCGGTTGGCGAACTGGGTGCGGTGCCGGTAGCTGCTCACCTGCAGCTGCCCAAGCTTGTTGATCCTGGTGGACAGCTTTTGGAGAACGAGGCTCTTCGCGTCGGGGGGCAGGCTGGACGAATGTTCGACATCAAACAGCAGGGTGACTCGTGTGTTCACCTTGTTGACGTTTTGCCCGCCAGGGCCGCTGCTCCGGGAAAAGGTAAAGGAGAGTTCATCTTCCCGGATCAGGATGTTTTGCGAAATTTCAATCATCTGCCGGTGACGCAGGTTGTTTGGTTTGTTAGACTGTAGTCTGGTAGTCAAAAAAATGTACGAATTGGCGGGACCAAAACAGACCTTATCCTTTAATATTCCATCACTAATAGGCTAAATACCTACAGACTAACCACCTGATTAGTTACAAAAGACGATAATACAAAAAATCAGGCTGGGCAATCCCGTGTCTGCAAATGACCGGCATTATTCTGCCATTCGATAGAGAGAAACGCAGGGTGTGTTTCTTGTCGGAAATCGTGCTATAATCTCGGCAGGGCAGGAGACCGGTAGGTGGTCCGGTCCATCGTCACAAACAAAACATACAGCCGTAGCCGGAGTTCATGACGCACCGAAATGTCTATGGATAATACACCTCGCGAAACTCTCAAAAAAATCTTCGGATACGAAACCTTTCGTGCTCCCCAGCAGGAGATCATCGACTGTTTAATTAACGGCGAGGATGTTTTTGTCCTGATGCCTACCGGCGGCGGCAAATCGCTCTGTTATCAGATTCCGGCCCTGCATCGGCCGGGTGTGGGCGTCGTGGTTTCGCCACTTATTTCCCTGATGAAGGATCAGGTGGACAGTCTTGTTGCCTGCGGTGTGCGTGCCGCCTTTTATAATTCGTCGCTGAACAGTGTTGAGGCCCGCCGGGTGCTGGCCATGCTGCACGAAGGCAAGCTGGATCTGCTGTATATTGCCCCGGAGCGGCTGATGAGTGAGGAATTCCTTGAGCGGTTGCAAGGGCTGCCAATCGCCCTGTTCGCCATTGACGAGGCGCACTGCGTTTCTCAGTGGGGCCACGATTTCCGGCCGGAATACATCAGGCTCGGTCAATTGCGCAGCCATTTCCCCCGGGTGCCGCTCATCGCGCTTACCGCCACGGCCGAGGCCCACACCCGTAAGGACATTCTTGAGCGCCTTCGTCTGCAACAGGCGCTTTCTTTTGTTTCGGGATTCGACCGGCCGAATATCCGGTATTCGGTGCTGGAGAAGAAGAAACCCTTTGATCAGTTGAGCGCCTTTCTGAAAAACAGGGTCGATGAAGCGGGTATTGTTTACTGCCTGAGCCGCAAGCGGGTGGAACAGGTGGTGGATCGGCTGGTGACGGCCGGTTTCAGCGCGGCAGCCTATCATGCCGGCCTGGCGGCGGCAGAGCGGAAGGCGGTGCAGGATGATTTTCTGCGGGACGATATTCGGATTATCGTGGCCACGGTGGCCTTTGGCATGGGGATCGACAAATCCAATGTCCGCTACGTGGTGCATTACGATATTCCGAAAAATATCGAAAGCTACTATCAGGAGACTGGCCGGGCCGGCCGGGATGGCCTGGCGGCCGAGGCCCTGCTGCTGTTCGGTTATGGGGACATCGCCGTGGCTCGCGGTTTAATCGACAACACGCACAACCCGGAACGGAAGCGGATTGAGTTGCATAAACTGAACTCCATGGTGGGGTTTGCCGAGGCTACCAGCTGTCGGCGGCGGATTCTGCTCGGTTATTTCGGCGAACCGTTGGAAGCGGACTGCGGCAACTGCGACGTCTGCCTGAATCCGCCGGTGCTGCACGATGTCACTGAAGACGCCCGCAAGGCGTTATCCTGTATTTATCGGGTCGGACAGCGGTTCGGCATGGGGCATGTGATCGATGTGCTGCGCGGTGCCAAGAAAGAGCGGCTCCTGCAGCTGCGTCACGACCGGCTGTCCACTTACGGCATCGGCAGTGATAAAAGTCAGGAATACTGGGGCGGCCTGCTGCGCCATCTGGTGTACCACGGCTATCTGGAACAGGACGTGGGTAATTTTTCAGTGCTGAAGCTGACTGATGCCGCCCGGCCGCTGTTGCGTGGCGAACAGCAGCTGACCATGGCCGCGCCGCGCGTCAAACCGGTGGCTGAAAAGAAAATCGGCCGCCGGCCGGCCGGCGATCTGGATTATGACCGGACGCTTTTTGATGCACTGCGGGCCCTGCGGAAAAAAAAGGCCGAGGAGGCCGGGGTGCCGCCGTTCGTTATTTTCAGCGACACCAGCCTGGCCGAGATGGCAGCTTATCTGCCGGCCGATAACGAGGCATTCCTGCGCATCCACGGCGTCGGCCTTCATAAGCTCGAACGCTACGGCGCCGAGTTCATGGCCGAGATTCGTAGCTTTTGCAGTGTAGGTGAAAGCTAACACATGGGAAAACCGGCCGGGTTTACTTGTCTTTGATGACCTCCAGGCCGGCTTTGTATCTCGATTCGGTTTTGGCTTGCAATGCGGCTAGTTCACGGTTTCTTGCGTCGATCTGCCGGATGACATCGATCATAGCGGCAGTCTGTTTTTGGAGTCCCGGCATTTTCGTTTTGACGAACTCAAGCTCAATTTTAAGCTGGGCGCGGCTTTCGTTGTCGGCCGCCGTGCCTGACGCGGTGAGCTCCTGGTCAAGCCGCGGCAGCAGACCGGCCAGCACTGTCACCCGGTTCAGTTTTTCCCTGAACCACCCGGTCCGCTGGTCAAAGGTTTTCTGGCGGACGCTCATCTGTCTGCCCAGGGTCTGATCGTATTTACGGCTCTGCTCCAGGCCGTTCTTTTGGGCAGTCAGCGGTTCGTCAAGACTGCGGGCCACTTCGGTCAGGTGTTTGATCTCTTCCTGGAGGCTGGTTGTGGCTTGTTCAAAGGTGGCGTGCAGTTGCGGCAGTGTTCTCTTGAGTCCGGCCGCCAGCTTGGCCGTCTGTGCCTTGCGCCATTGTCGCACCGTGTCGTTCTGGCCGGGAAGGTTCAGGGCGGATTCGTCCGGCTGGCCGTCCATGCCGAGCACCACGTTTTCTCCTCCGGAAAGGGTTAGCCAGTCTCGCTCCCTTTTTATCTTGATCAATCCCTGTTTAACCGCAATGGCGGTGGTGCCGTCTGGAGAGACCACGGTATCGAATGTGGCGATTTTCGTCTGAATGATAACGCCCGGGGTATAAATAACCGGCAGCGCCAGGCCGATCGAGTTTACGCGAAAGGCCTGCTCGGTCTGCAGGTGGCCTGCTTCCAGGAGCAGGGCCGGTGATTTTTCAGGATCGAAGAGAACCAGTTCATCAATGGTTGCCGCTGATTTTTCAAAAAGGGTAAAGAAATACCCTTCATCAAGCAGGAACCTGACCACACCGTTCTCGCCCGTGATCAGCCGGTCGCCGGGTTGCAATGGCAGATTCGGGGCGCCGGCCGCACGTTTGCCGTCGTGGTGTACAAGGGTGACCTGACCCTCGGTGTTGATGATTCTGCCGAATTTCTTCAGGTCGATTGCGGCTGACGTCGTGCCGGTCCAGACCAGAATCACCGTGGCCAGAAAACAAATCGAAAAACGTTGCATGACCTCCACCTTTGCCCATCAAAAAAGCTTTTTTTTCAGAAAGAAAATAACGCCGATGGCCGACAGCACGACTGATAAAACCATTGTGATTAAAAAGGCATGCGGCGATTGCTGGAACGGCAACTCGACGTTCATGCCAAAGACGCTGGCGATGAGCGTCGGGATCATCAGGATGATGGTGACGGCGGTGAGGAACTTCATCACCACGTTCAGGTTGTTCGAAATAATGGAGGCAAAGGCGTCCATCATGCCGCTCAGGATGTTGCTGTGGATATCGGCCAATTCCTGGGCCTGCCGGAATTCGATCCGCACGTCGTCGAGCAGGTCCTGTTCCTCTTCGGAAAGTTCACGGCCATAGATCTTGCGGATTCGATCCCACATGGGTTCATTTGCCCGCAGCGATGTCGTGAAATAAACCAGACATTTCTCCAGATTCAACATCCTGATCAGCATGATATTCTTCATGGAGTGATGAATTTCCCGCTCGACAGAATCTGCCTCGTTTCTGATTCTGTACAGATATTCCAGGTAAAGACGGGCGACCTGCATGAACAGGGCGCAGAGAAAGGCGATGCGATTGGCGGGCAAGGGCATTCTGGTTTTTGCCCGCTGCAGGGTGTCCCAGACCGGCGATTCCACGGCGCAGACGGTTATGATGTGGCTGGGCGTGAGAATGATCCCGAAGGATACGGTCATATACGGGACATCCGATTTGGTGTCTTCGTGAGGGACGCGGATGATTACCAGGCTGGCGCCGTTCTCGGTTTCGATGCGCGGCCGTTCAAAACGGTCGGTCGCGGCCAGCAGGAAATCCTCGGGGGCGCCGGTGATTTTACATACGGCAGCCAGTTCCTCGCTGCTGGGCGCCACCAGACGGATGATTTCCGACTGCGCCCGGGTTTCCGCCGCCACCAGCTGTCCGTTTACCGAACGAAGCCATTGTATCATGGGAGCATCCTCTCTTTATACCCTGCAGCCAACTGATGCAGGAGGCTGTATCGCCCGGTCCTGACATTGATAAAGCGGCTCACATCGACCTTTCGGGCGGCTCTGGCAGTTGTTCGCGCCATAAGTCAGGCCAGGTCGGAATAGAACTGTAAGTCGTCCGTTCATCCGTCCGCGAAAGTATCTATAGAGAAATCGTATAATTTTTCAAGGAAATACTTTTGTGGAACGCTGGATTTTTTCACATGTCGCAGCAGATTGCCCGTGTTCCGTGGACGATAATAAGGGCTGGAAGATCCATAAAACAGGATTTGACAAAATACATGCAGCGGCTACAGTGACGCGTTACAGGTGTGCGCCCCTTGAGGTCGTGCCCGTGAATGCATGACGCGGCCGTTGGCCGCGGTGCGGAATGAATAACGTGGAGTGCAAAAAATCGATAGCTCGATCAAGATGAAGCAAAGGAGGAAAGATGGAATTCAAGTCGTTCGAAGAGGCCCTTGAGGTCTGTATGAATGCGGCCGACAACAGCCCGCAGCAGGTGGCTGCCATGATTTACTGCCTGGAAAATGCGCCGCCGGAATTGCGGGAACTGCTGTTGAGCCTTAACAAGAACCATGCGCCTGGCTGCGGCTGCGGCGGGCATGGCCATGAAAAAACGCAGTGCTGATCTTTTTTGGTAAGGCTTGCTTTGGGGGGACGAGATACCGGCATGCCAGCCGCTGATGGCGGGCATGCCGGGGGAAGACATGCTATTTGGCGGGTTGCACCTGCCGCAGCTTGGCCTCGACGCCGAACGGGTCCGCGATCTCCACGCCCGGTTGGGTCATGAGTTTCTTTTTGCCCCGCTCATTCAGGTAGTTATCCAGCTCGAGGTCCACGACCATCGGCACATTCTCGCCGGCCTTGGTAAGGGCCTGCCGGAGGAGTGCTTCGGCCTTCATGGCAAAGGCGGTGGAGTCGCCGAGAATCCGCATGGCCTCGGTCGGGTTGTGGAATCCTGTTGAGTTTTCGCCGCCGATGTACAGGGTGCGTAAGAATGCCTCCATGTAGAAATCCTTGGCCTGTTCATAAAGACCGTTGTCGATTTCCTTGCCAGCCTCCCGCAGTTGATGGGCCTTTTCGATGAGTTTCGCCGCGGTGGCGGTGGCGTAGCCGGAGCGGATCATCATTGATATTGTCCGGTCCTGGATCGCGAAGACTTGGTTGCGCAGCCATTCGGGCGTTTCGGTGTGGCACTGCTGGCAGGCCTTCATGTCATTCTTGAGCGGGCTCATCACCCGGTGGTCGGAAACCTTGACCGCGCCCACCTTGGTGTACGGCATATGGCAATCGACGCAGGAGACGCCGGCCTGCCAATGGACGCTGTTGAACGAGAACAACTCGAATTCGGCATGACGCATGAAAGGCATCCGGTAGCCGGTCACCTTCTGGGTCCACTCGCGGACCGTTTCGTCGCCACGGATCTGCTTGATGATGTTCTCCACCGGAATATTTCCCCAGGAGCTGCCCTGCCACGGGAAATAGACGCCCACGGATTTCTTGTTCTCGTCCTTGTTAATATTGTAGGTCACGTGGCACTGGGCGCAGACCAGTGAGCGCATCTCCTGATGGGTCACCTTACTCCTGTCGACCTTCAATTCCGCCAGGGCCTTGCCCAGGGTGAATTCGCGGGAGAGCTTCAGGGTCATGTCCTTGTTGTCGTGGCAGTCGATACAGGCCACGCCCAGTTCCTGGTGTTTTTCCGGGATCATGGCGCGGACCTCGGCCCACGAACTGCTGTAGTAAACCAGGCCTTTTTCTTTTTCAAGGGCGGGGGCATAGGGGGTTTTGCAGGTCAGACAGACGCCACCGGCGCCCACCCGTGAGGAGTCGATGATGACCTGATCCTTGAGCATGTAGGCATGGCCGCGCGGTTCATTATACTCGACGCCAAAGCCCCAGCCGTTGAAGAGCAGGGCCATATAGGGGAATTCCGAGAGCTTGTCATAGGTAATGCCGTCGGCGTCAAAGCCGCGTTTATACTTGCTCTTGCCGACCGCGGTTGGGTCGGCGGTTTGTTTCCACATATCGTAGTTGACCGGATAGACCTTGCCCCATTCCGCCGGATCGACTTCGCCATCGGCAATCTTCACCGGGCGGACAGGCTCCGCTTTCTGGGGCGCCTGGCAGCCGGAAAGCAAAAAAAGACCGCTGCAGGCGATAAGGACCAGGGACCAAACATAACCGTTTCTCATGACGCTCCTCCTTTCACTCTGTTTTGCTCCAGCCGTTCATTATAGTGTCTGCATCGAGCCGCTCCGCCGGTGGGCGATGCGTCGGTGACAGTCCCAGCAGAGACGCTCCTGATCGATGTGCCCCACCGTGGTCTCATGGCATCTGATGCAGTTGCCCTGGACCACTTCTTTGCCGTGATTGGTGATGGCGATCCGCTCGGGCACCTTGCCTGAATAGAACACCAGGACATCCTTCATGCCGTCGATGGATTTCCAGGTGTAGTGTAGAACTCTGCCCTCATTGGGCAGATGGCAGTCGACGCATTTTATCCGCCGGTGCGCCCCGGCATGGTCCCATGCCTCATATTCCGCCTCCATCACATGGCAGCCGGCGCAGAAGACCGGCGACTCGGATTCGGCAAGCAGCTTTGGGGGGCCCAGCAGCAGGAAAAGGGCAACAACCAGCCCGGCGCCGAGCACGGCAAGACCGTACAGGCCTATCCTTTTCTTCTTATCACCCATCCTCCCACCTCCTCTGTTGGAACCTGTATTATGCACGTTCTGCGTCTTCCAGGGGAAGGGATGCCATAACGTCAAGTGGTTCTGTGGGCGAAACCCGGCGGCATCCCTTTCTGTTATTGATAGCAAGCTCGATGCCACGCTGAATTATCTTTATTTACGGCTTGTTAACCGTTTATGGTTTACCTTGGTGTTACTTTTTGGTAACGTATGGTTGACCGTGGTGTTACCAGTTGGTTACACAACAGACAGTCGTGTGCGGTTGTGCATAGATAAAACTGGGCGGAACAGAAATTGCACGATGTCAACGGAGACAGAATGAGCAGCGGGCCGGCAAGGCGTTGTTTCCGGGAGCGGTGGCGGACCGCGGTCGGCCTGACTGCGAGAATGTTCGACATCGGCAGGTGTCCCATGCGGCTCAGGACGAAGTTTCTAATATTTGTCGGTCTGGTGGTTGTCGTTTCCTACGGGATCACCTTTTACCGAACCTCCTCCTTTCAGCAGCAGCTGGTTATTACCCAGGCTGCCCTCCAGGCCCGCATGCTCCATAAACAGATCCTGTTGACCCGTAAATGGGTGGCGGACCACAATGGTATTTTTCTCCTCAAGCAGCCGGGCGTCGAGGCCAATCCCTATCTTGTTGACCCCGAGGTTCTTGATGCGGCCGGCCGACGGTATGTGAAGAGAAACCCGGCCATGGTGACCAGGGAGCTTTCCGAATATGCCGCTCGGGAAGGTCTCTGGCGTTATCGGGTGACCAGTCTTTCACCCACCATCCGGGCCAATCGACCGGACGATTTCGAGCGGCGGAGTCTGCAGCGGTTTTCCAGTCAGGGAAAGGAAACCGAGGCGATTGAGATCCAGAAGAATAGCGACGGCCGCGTCTTGCGCTACATGGCGCCGTTGGTGGTGGAATCCTCCTGTTTGGAATGTCATGCCGGCCAGGGTTTTGCGGTGGGCGATATCCTTGGCGGTCTCAGCATCACCATTCCGGTTGACTGGGCCTTTGCCGGCATCGGCAGCAACAACCGGATGTTGCTCGGTATCGCCATCATCACCATCCTGGTGGTTGGCGGGGCCATCTTTTTGCTGCTCGACTCGCTGGTGGTGCGGCGTCTGGCCCTGCTTGCCCGGGCCATGGAGCGCTATCCGCAGGAGGCCGGGGCCGACGGGTTGCCGGCCGGCCCCGATGAAGTCGGCGAACTGGCTAATAAATTCCGGGAACTCTGTGCCCGGCTGACAGCCTCGCAACAGGAACTGGATCAGGCCCGCGCCCAAGTCTTCCAGAACGAGAAACTTGCCGCCCTCGGCCGGCTCACCGCTGGTATTGCCCATGAGATCAACAACCCGCTCGGCGGCATGTTGAACTGTGTCAAGGGCATGCGGGAGGATCCCGATGATCGTGAAATGGCGGGCCGTTACCTGGATCTGCTGGATAAGGGACTGACCCGCATCGGCCAGACCGTTCGTCAGTTGTTGAACTTTGGCCGGCGTGACCCTCTGCAGCTTAAACCGGTGCAGATTGACGAACTGATCAGAGAATGCTGCGCGCTTCTGGCCCACAGCCACAACAATATCGAATTCAACCTTGATCTGCACCTGCGGGAAGCCTATCCGGTGGATCTGGAGGCGCTCAAGCAGGTAATCGTCAACATCGGACTCAACGCCATCCAGGCTATGGCGCAGGGCGGAACGCTCACAGTCCGTAGCGCGGCGGCTGATGCGGGCGTTGTCCTCTCCTTTGCCGACACCGGTTCCGGCATCGATCCGGACCACATGGCAAAGATTTTCGAGCCCTTTTTTACTACCAAGGAGGTGGGGCAGGGCACCGGCCTCGGTTTATCGATCAGCCATTCGCTGGTCCAGCGCATGGGCGGAACGATTTCGGTGGAAAGTGAGCCGGGCCGAGGCACCATTTTTCGGATCGAACTGCCGATGACGGCGATTTGACATCGACTGCCGGTTCTGCTGGCAGTCTCAACTGGAGGGCAAATGGGCGCGGCGCGGATTCTGCTGGTGGAAGACGACGAGATTATGCGGGTCACGCTCTACGACCGGCTTAAAAAACAGCATTGGCTGGTGGATCAGGCAGTGGACGGCCGGGAGGCCCTACGGTTGATCGAGACCGAGACGTATCATCTGGTGCTGTCCGATATCCGGATGCCGGGGCTGGACGGCAATCGTCTCCTGGAGGAGGTGGTCCGCCTTTCGCCCGATACCGATGTCATCCTGATGACCGCCTTTGGCAGTGCCGACGACGCGGTTGCCTGCCTCAAAAAAGGCGCGGCCGACTATATTCTCAAGCCATTTGATCCGGATGACCTCATTATCCGGATATGCCGTTTGTTGGAGATGCGGGCCATCAAGGCCCGGTGCCAGTCCCTGGAAGAGGGCTGCGGCCGACGGCAGGTTCCGATTGTCGGCAGCAGCCCGGCCATCCGCACCATTCTGAATATGATCGGCCAGGTGGCGATGACCGATGCCTCGGTGCTGATCACTGGCGAATCAGGCACCGGCAAGGAACTGATCGCCGCCGCCATCCATTATGGCAGCCGCCGCGCTGATCATCCTTATGTCTGTATCAACTGCGCAGCCATTGCCGAAGGGTTGATTGAATCCGAGTTGTTCGGTCATGAAAAGGGCGCGTTCACCGGGGCGGTAGCCCGCAAGATCGGCCGTTTTGAAATGGCGAACAACGGCACCATCCTGCTCGACGAGATCGGCGATCTGCCGCTGGCCCTGCAGGCCAAACTGTTGCGGGTGCTGCAGGAGCGGGAGATCGAGCGGGTCGGTGGCACCCGGACCATCAAGGTTGACGTACGACTCATCTGCGCCACTGCTCGGAAACTGGCCGAGGAGGTTGAAAAGGGCAACTTCCGGGAGGATCTTTTCTACCGGCTGCAGGTGATTCCCATCGAGGCGCCGGCCTTGCGGAACAGAAAGGAGGACATCCCGGAACTCTGCCGCTTTTTTTTGGACGAGTTCAGCCGCGAGCGTGGCGTCCATTTCCGGCTTTCCGACGAGGCGCTTAAATTGGTGATGGCCTATGATTTCCCAGGTAATGTCCGGGAGTTGCGGAATATCATGGAGCGGGCCACGGTGCTCGCCCATTCGCCGGTGATCGAACCATGGAACCTGCCGTTGGATCTGGCCGGTGCGGTGGAGGAACGCGGCGCCGGCACCATGGAACTGGCCGTGGTTCTGGCCAAGACCGAAAAAAGCTGCATCCTGCGGGCCCTGCAGCAGACGGTCGGCAACAAGACCGAGGCCGCCAGGCTCCTGGGAATCAGTCGTAAGAATCTCTGGGAAAAGATGAAACTCCATCAGATCCCCTCCTGAGGGAGGTGTCTGCCAACGGAAAAGAATCATGAGAAAAATAGTGGCAAAAGAGGAAACAAACCTGTTTGATCTGCTGACCGGGGCCGGCTATTCGCGGACCAAGGTGAAGCAACTCCTGAAACATCGGGCGATTGCCGTTGGTGCGCTGACAATGACCCGGCATGATCATCGTCTCCTGCCGGGAGATGAGGTCCTCATCAGGTCGCCCCGGGAGGCGATTGTCGAGGCGCGGCATTGTCCCGGGCTGGAGATCGTTTACGAGGATAACGAGATCCTTGTCATCGACAAACCGGCCGGCTTGCTGACCATCGCCACGGCCAGGGAGAGGACAAAAACCGCCTACTACATGCTGAACGATTATCTTGCAGGGCAGCCCGGGGCGGCAACGGAGCGGATTTTTATCGTGCATCGCCTGGATCGTGATACCTCCGGCCTGCTGGTTTTTGCCAAGAATGAGATTGCCAAGCGTGTCCTCCAGGAGAACTGGTCAAAGGTTGATAAAAAATATAGTGCGGTTGTGGAGGGGGTGCCTGCTGCAATGAGCGGCCAGGTCGCCGGCCACCTGCGCGAATCAAAGGCCCTGCGGGTTCATACGGTTAAAGGCGGGCAGGAGGGCGACCAATATGCGGTGACCGGATACACCGTGCTTCAATCCGGCAATGGCTACTCGCTGCTAGATATTGATTTAGTTACCGGCAGAAAGAATCAGATTCGCGTACACATGGCCGACCTTGGCCATCCGGTTGCCGGCGACCGGAAGTACGGCGCCAAGACAGACCCCTTGGGCCGTCTGGCCCTGCACGGCAGTTATCTTGCCTTTGCCCATCCGGTCACGGGAAAGCGTATGGAGTTCACGCGCCAACAGCCGGATGGGTTTCTGCGCCTCTTTTCGAAAAATAAGACGGTGCGAGAAAAAAGATAGTTATGAAGATAGCTGCGAAGCAGGTTGGCAGCAACCAAAGTTGATGAATTTACGAAAATCTTAGACTCGCGTAGAGACGCAGAGAAAAATTATCTTTTGGTTTGATGAGTTTTTTCTGCGAGCCCTGCGCATTTGCAGGATAGAATGACTTGCGACTTTGTCAAAGTGAAAAAACATTTTGTAAGTCGGGTATTGCGCATTGATCTTTCCCCTTTCCCTAACTCTGGTCGTATTCTCCGGCGTTACGTCGCCGACTATGGCAGTTGACACGGCTACCTGGCGCCAGCCGCTGGAGAATTTTCTTCTTCAGCCTTATGCCGTGGCCGGACTGCTGGTGCTCGTGGTTAGTCTGCTGGTCAACATTGTCCTTCGCCGGCGGGCGGAGAGGGCGCTGCGCCGCAACGAGCAGCAGGCCAGGGCGCAACTGGCTGAACTGGAGAACGTCTATCGAAACACCCCCATCGGCCTCGGGTTTGTGGACCGCGAGCTGCGTTATGTGCGGATTAACGATTTCTTGGCCGCCATGAACGGCAGCACGGTGGAGGAGCATCTCGGCCGCACGCCCGACGAGGTGGTGCCGGGCATCGCCGACCGGCTGGCGCCCATTTATCGGCAGGTGATCGAAACCGGATTGCCGGTGCTCAACCATGAGGTAACGGGTCGAACCGCAGCCGACTCCGAGAAGGAACATGTCTGGCAGACAAACTATTACCCGTTGAAATCCGGGGCAGGTACGGTTTCCGGCGTGCTGACAGTGGTTACCGACATCACTGCCCGCAAGCGGGTCGAGGATGAAATGGAACAGTACCGCCTCCGGCTGGAGGCAAAAGTCAAGGAGCGTATGGCCGAGGTTGAACTGGCCAACCTTCTGCTGCAACAGGAGATCAGGGAACGGGAACAGGCTGAAGAGTCCCTGCAGATAAGTGAAAAACTTTACCGCGCCCTGATCGAGAAAGCCGGTGATGCGGTTTTTCTCCTGGAGGCCGAAGAGCCCGATGTCGGCAAGATCATCAGCACGAATCAAGCCGCGGCTGATATGCACGGTTATTCCTTTGATGAGTTGCTCTCCCTCAACATCAGGGATATGGATACCCCGGAGGCGGCCCGCAGCATGCCGGACCGCGTCAGAAGGATCATGGCCGGCGAGTGGATAAAGGAAGAAATCTCTCATCGGAAGAAAGATGGCACGGTTTTTCCGGTGGAGATCAGCGCCGGGCTGCTGGAAATAGAAAACCGTCGGTATATTCTGGCATTCGACCGTGATATCACCGAGCGCAAAAGGGTGGAAAGCGATCTGCTGCAGGCCCAGAAAAGTGAGGCGCTCGGCACTCTGGCCGGCGGCATCGCCCACGACTTCAACAACATCCTCGGTACGATCATCGGCTACGCCGAGATCATCGAGATGTTCGATCTGCCGGCGGATAGCTTGGTCCGGCCCAAACTGGCTGAGGTAATTCGTGCCGCCTACCGAGCCAAGGCGCTCGTTCAGCAGATTCTGACCTTTAGCCGGCGTGGCCGGCAGGAAAAAAATTCGGTCCAACTCGATCCGATCATCAGAGAGGTTTTGAGTTTTATGAAGGCGATTCTGCCGCCCGGCATCGACGTTCGGTATACCGTGTTCCGGGAAGGGGCTACGGTCATGGCGGATGGCTCGCAGATTCATCAGGTGATGATGAATCTCTGCACCAATGCCATGCATGCCATGGAAAAGTCGGGTGGCGTGCTCTCAGTGACCCTGGATGAACTGAAGATCGAGCCGGGTATTTACGGGATGATGCTGGGACTGGAACCGGGCGGCTACAGCAAGATTTCCGTGGGCGATACCGGCGTCGGCATGGAGCCGGAGGTCATGGAGCGGGTTTTCGACCCCTATTTCACCACCAGGGAAACAGGCGAGGGCACCGGTCTGGGGCTTGCCGTTGCTCTGGGTATCGCCAGAAACCACGGCGGCACTATTACGGTGCAGAGCGGCGTCGGGATTGGCTCTGTTTTCCAGGTTTTTCTGCCCAGGAGCGAACCCAGTGGAAGCCGTACATTAACCGAACCCGCTTCCGGCGTCGCCGCCGGCCGGGAACGGGTTCTCTTTGTGGATGACGAGGAGACCCTTGCGGAGATCGGCCGGAATATCCTGGAACAGTGCGGCTACCAGGTGGCGGTCGCCGCCAACGGCCGGGAGGCCTTGCGAATATTTCAGGTGGATCCGGCCGGCTTTGATCTGGTCATTACCTCAACTTTCTGAGTTGCGCCAACTCAGTGAGATGGCGATATTATTTGCCTTGATTGCCGGAGCGATTTGATGATATCAATTGCCGCGCCCATGATTGCATCAAGCATCTTGTTGACAAATTCTTCA
>Ga0208863_1000424_pt1 | contig 43718 bp, 41 predicted proteins | sample RifOxyD3_FD_184040 | JGI IMG/M metagenome (GOLD analysis project Ga0208863, IMG submission 184040) | Soil microbial communities from Rifle, Colorado - Rifle Oxygen_injection D3 (SPAdes) | ecosystem: Environmental > Terrestrial > Deep subsurface > Rock core/Sediment | place: Rifle, Colorado...
CACAACAAAGCGATTTTCAAGATCATAAAAATCACGATTCGTTTATATTCAAATGGTTATGTTGTCTGGTTGCGTTTCTATACACCAAAATAAACAGTATTATCCTTTCGCCTGTTAAACTCCGGTTGAGTGCAGCGCTGCCATGTGTAATAACCGCACCCGATTTTTCAAAGGCTTGTACGCCGAGTTGTCCGATTTGCAGGCTTTCAGGGTTGACCGTAAACCCCCAGGACTCCGGCGCGCGCGTTTTGAACCAGTGCTCGATAGCCTCACGGCCACGTATCGGCACGACTTTCCCAGTCTGCTTGTCGCGCTTGCCGGGGTTGAGGGTAATTTCAAAGGCATAGCGTTGATGCGCCAGAAAACTGGCGTGAATAGGTTTGGTTTGCACCTCGCCAAACTGTGGGGTTTGGTGAGGTTTGCGGTCGGACAACATTAAAATTTGCCGGGTATTGAAATCGCCGCCTTTATCCGCGTAAACGATGCCACTGGCGACGCTGGTTTGCTTGTCAGCCTCGCTGCGAACATCTTCAAACAGCCCGTACACCACCTTATGCAGGGCGTAAGCGTCCTTGATTTTCAAGGTCTTGATGTCGGCTCGACTCAAGCGCAGCACACTGGCATAAGCCAAAATAGCGTCAGTCATCCTGGCCTCCCGTAGCGGTCTTACCGTAAAAATCCTGCGCCCAGCGTGCCTTGATGCGAAGCTGGCTATCTTCATGGCCAAACCAGAGCAGATCATCCAAAAGCTGCGCATAGTTGAGCGTTACTCCGCCCTTGGCCTCAATCAAACTGAACAAAGGCCGCAAAATCCGGCAGGCTTCGGGCACGGAATCACAAGCCAACAAGCGGCGCAACCGGGCTTTGGCTTGGTCGCTGGTATTGCCGTCTTCGTAACACCGCGCAATCGCCTGCCCTATTTTGGTCGCGCCATTTTTTTCAACCTTTGTCCGAGCAATGGCAGCGGCAATGGTCGCATAGGGCAGGCGCTGGTTTTCATGCTCCAAATTAATATTAAAACCTGCCAGCACCTCCCAGCTTTGGTATTCGGTGGCGGGGTTGTCGGCGCGTTTGAGCGCGGCGCGCAAACCATTGTCGGCCTGGCAACGGCTGATGATGTAGTCCACAAAAGCCCGGTTGCGCGGGGTATCTTTTTTGTGCGGCGGATGTTCAGTTTCGATATTCATACGGCCTCCTTGTTAAGATTCTTGAGGTAAGTGCTTAAATTAGGACGATTTTTTGCCCAGGCATCAAGCTGGCGCGCAGTGTCTTTAGAGCAATAGCTGTCGTAGGCTTTGTGGACAAAGCGGGCAAAAACCGGACGCATGGCTAGGGCTTGATCTGCGTTGGCACAAGCGTCCAGCAAATTTTGAAACTGGCGTTCACATAATTGCCAAAAAAGATTGCTAGCCTGTGCCGCCTGGCCTTTGCTTTCCATGTTCTGGCTTTTGAAATAATTGAAGGTTGCGCCGTAAGTGATCTTGGAAAGTTTATCCAGCTCATCCATTTCCAGTTGCAAATTGGCAAACCACAACTCCCCCAACATGCCACTTTCAAGCTGTATCACGGATTCCACGAAGTCATCCGTACCTGATACGTATTGCTCGCCCGCATTACTGCTGACCCGCAAACCGCCAGACCAAATACCAATTGCGGGCATTCGCTTCATGGCTCGCCCCATGTTCAGACGTAGTTGATAGCAGTCAAATCCTCTATTGCCAGCTTGCGAAAAGAAACTCAGTAACGCCGTCAAGAATCGCCATGGTCGCTTTTCAGGATCTGTCCAAATCGCTTTGGCATCTTTCCCTGAAAAATCCACTGATACGCTGGGATCAACAACGCCCTCTTTATAGCCTGCATGCGCAATACCCTCGGAATAATGCAGACCGCTTTCTGCCAATAAGCAAAAACGCGAAAGTGGTATCAATCGCCCCATGAGGCTGGATTTTAAGGATTCCGCAGTTGCGCAATTTTCGCCTGCTGGCATCTGTTCCCAAGGGGCTACACCTATTCCTTGAGGATAAATACCCAGCTCAAAAATTTGTTGCCTGCCGAACAAATTAAGCCATACCGTTTCCTGCAAGGATTTGCCCTGCAAGAAGTTGTGTAAAAACCCCAGGAAGCCGATGGATACGCCAGGCTTCCCGGTTGAGGGTTTACCTTTGTCATTAAACTTGCCTTGATAACCGGATGAAAGCACCACCGAATTATCAGTTTTCTTGCCCCCCAATCCAAAGCCCATTAACTGCACAATCAACAAAGATTTGTCTGCATCGGTCAAGTTCTTTTCAATCTGGGATTCAGTCAACACCGTGGTATTGCCAGTAGAAACCTCGGCCAGCACTGCACCAAAGTTTTGTAGCGCAGCAGCTTTAATAGCGGGCATTTGCAAAAACGGCTGTTCCCCGTACAGATAAAACCGCTCATGCCAAAGTTCGAGATATTCCAGGCATTTCTGCGCCAACCCCTCTGCACCCAAGGCTGCCCAGTCATCGTTATCCGCTGGCGTATAGGCAGATTGCGCAATCGCTAATAACAGCTTGGTCAGGGCGATTTTCTGTACCGGATTGCCGCCCAGGGCACGATAGTCTGCGCTACTAAACAACTGCCTCAAACTGACTTTCCCCACATCTACGATGGGAACCCAGGGTTCGTCAATCAGGTTGAAACGGTTTTCTGTGGTCATGATTGTCTCTTTTCTTCGTTTGAACTCAGCATGTTCATAATCAGTTTGATGAGGATGTTTTTCTGCTTGGGATCGGATTCGGCAACCAACAATGTCAGCGCGGCAAGGCCGGTGTCGTTAATTACCGCTTCGCCGCTTTTGTTGAACAGGCGCTGGTTGATGTGAAGAAAGTCCACAAACAGGAAGGCGCCGGATCTCTTGTTGCCATCGGCAAACGGGTGGTTTTTGACGACGAAATACAACAGATGCGCAGCTTTGCTTTCTATCGTGGGATAAGCTGGCTCACCAAATACGGATTGATTGAGATTGCCCAGAATTGCGGCCAGTCCGTCGCCTCTGGACTGGGCGAACAAGGCCGTGGCTTCGCCTTTGGCGATCAGGCTTTGTTTGAGGTGTTGAAGTTTGTTGGCGGCATCTTCTGTCGTGGGCAGTTGACCGCCGCTTTGCCCAGCGGGTTCGTTCAACAAGCCTTCATCGTAGCGTTGCAGCCACAGAAAAGTTTGGGTGTAGCGGCTAACAATCTCGACCAGGCCGCGCCCCGCATCAGTGTTGAGCTCGGGCGACTGAGCGGTTTTTCGCACCAGTTCCAGTGCTTTTTCCAGCGTGAGTGCGTTTTCTTCAAAGCGCTGCCGGTTGAGGGTGTAGCCTTGTACCAGGTGTTGTTTGAGGGTTTGCGTCGCCCATTTACGAAACAGTACGCCGCGCGCGGATTTGACGCGGTAACCGACCGAGATAATGACATCCAGATTATATAAATCAATTTCACGAGTTACCTCTCGGCGTCCTTCTATTTGAACTTGTGCAAATTTTGCACAAGTTGAATTGACATCCAATTCGCCCTCCTTAAACACATTGTTAATATGCTTGGTCAGCACCGAGCGTTCACGTCCAAACAAATTAGCCATTTGCTCGGTGGAAAGCCACACCGTGTCATCTTTCAGTTGAACTTGCAGATTGATTTGTCCGTCCGGCGTTTTAAAAATCTCTATTTGCTTATTATCTTGATTCATTTCTCACCCCCATTTTTTTTGCAAAATAACCTTGCCAACTATTGTATGAAAGCTGATATTTATCGTTCGCCTGCGCGCCATCCAGGGCGACCAGGCTTTCATCTTCTTTCACTAATGCCACGCGCAACAAGTCGCTTTCGTCATATTCAGGTTTGCCCAGATAGAAATAATCGGCCAAGCCGATAAGCTGAGATTTATTAACAGCTTTCGGCGCAAGATAATCCGTCACTTTCAAGGTGTTTTGCATCAGGGTTGCGCTGAGTGTACGCCAGTCGCTGCGCGGCAAGGAACGGCCATTTTGTGGCAGCCAAACTCGTTCGCGGTTGAGTAAAATAAGCCGGGTGCCATGTCGCTGCGGGTCGGGCTGATACGCACGGAGCAATAACACTTCAGTAGATTCCTGTTCGCTGTAGCGGGTTTTGGCTTTTTCTTCCGCTTGGGTAGTGCCGCCAGCAGCTAAACCCAGCAAGGCGAAGCGTTCAAGTTTGCTGCACTCTTTTTCCACTTGCTGCAGGTGCTTCGCCATCTGCTCGCTTTCTGCTCGCTTGGCGTAAGTTGCCTCGATCAGCTCACGAATTTGACCGGGCAAGTCCACCTGAGTAACACCCTGCCAAACCGCCAGGCTACGGCACAACACATAAGGCGCATAAACTTTCGCAGTCGCACCCAAAGCGACTTCAGGTGTTGCGATGGCAGCAGCCAAGTCAGGCGAAAGTATCCAAGCCTCGCGCCGTGCATCGGCTGGACGCTTGGTTTCTGTGTGTCTCCATAAACGCCCCAGCCGTTGCAGCAGCATGTCGGTCGGCGCAATGCGGGTAACCAGGAAATCGGCATCAATATCCAGCGACTGTTCCAGCACTTGTGTCCCCACCAGAATGCGCCCTTGCTGCCCCCGCCCGACACCTCCGTTTTTACCAAAGCATGTTACCCAGGTTTCTTCATTGGCGGCGCGATCCGCTTTGGTAAAACGCGAATGTAACAAGCCGCACGCCACACCCAGTCCGCCCGCACGAGCGGCAAGGATTTTATAAATACCTTGCGCTTCGTTGACGGTATTTTCTATCCATAGCACCTGCTGCCCGGCTTCGGCGCGGCGCAAGACTTCTTCAATGGCATTAGCTTCGGTTTGATGTGCAACGGCGACCGCCACATCGGGAATAACTCCGACGGCAATTTCGGCAAGTTCGCCAATGTTGGGTTGTGCCGTAATCAAAGGATAGTTGCTGGCGAGAGCCGTGATACCCAATAACTTGGCGCGTCGTTCCTGCGTGAGCGTGGCGCTCAGAATAATGACGGTACAGTGCAATCGGCGCAGTGCCGTGACCAACGCATCTAAAATCGTGCCGGTAAAGCTGTCATAGGAATGCACCTCGTCCAATATCACTACCTTACCCGCCAAGCCAAAAGTACGCACGAAGCCGTGTCTGACATTCATGACCGCCATCAAAGCCTGGTCTATCGTCCCCACCGCAAAAGGAGCCAAAATGCCGCGCTTGCCTTGAGCGAACCACGCGCCGCCCGGATTACCCTCCTCGCCCATTTCAAACTGTTTGAGCCAGGCATTGCCGTGAACCAGCAATGCCTGTTTATGCGGTGACTGGTCATCTAAAATCTGGCCAAGAAACGCATTTACCCGTTCGTGAATTTTGTCGGAAGTCAGTTGTGTGGGGAGCGCAAAATAAATACCGGTGGCTAACTTTCTTTCCAGCAATTGATAGGCGGCATAGAGAGCAGCCTCGGTTTTCCCCAAGCCCATCGGAGCTTCCAGCACATAGACACCGGGCTGATTCGCTGCTTCGACAAGCTTTATTTGCGTGTCTTTGGGGGTAAAACCGAATATATCGAAGAAACTTAAATCCGGTTTTAACTGCGGCTGCAAGTATCCCGCCGCATCCAATGCCTGCTCGATTTTTTCAGGACGGTTATCAGCGGGGTCATCGAACAGCGAACCCGACCCTATCCAGTCGGCTACGGTGGTCAAGCCAGCCAATACCTTCGCTTGCAGTGCATCGTTTACCACCGGAAAATCGCACCCCAAAACTTGCTTGAGTTGCACCAACAAATCGGTTCGTTGCGCCTGCCAATGCAATCCGCCAAACACATCGCTATTTTCCTGATACAAAGCCAGATTTGGCGAAAAGCCATGATGCTGGCCCAAGATTTCGGGGATATATCGCCCTACCCCATGCGCCTCTGCCGTTGCCTGGCTCACGCCTGCATGTCCGCCCCACTGCTTTTCATTTTCAGGATTAAAGGTTGTTAATAAGGAAAGGACAGACTCATTTTTCCGGGATAGGGCGGAATAAATTTTGTTCTGAAAAGACGGGCTGACCTTGCCAATATCGTGCGCCGCCGCGATTAACGCCGAGCCCTCAGGAAACATGGATGTACGCAGCCAATCTGGCATGCGATTTATCATTGCACGCGCCACTTCGCCGACTATCTGACAATGATTGAGAACCAATCGTCCTGGCAATACCGTGTTTCCAGTGGTTTTACGGGATTTTGCCAGACACTGATTTAACGGAAGAGGGGTAACTTCAATCGCGACAGATAATTTTTTTATATTGGGACTTCTCATTTTCTAAGCACCACGTTCATAATTTACAAGGTTCGAGAAGATCAGCAGCCTCAGGCAAGTGCTTAACCAACAGATACCAGAACCGGTGCTATACGGAACATAGGGATTTGTCACCGTTTATTACCTCGTGAACAACATTGCAATGATCGAAACGTTCGCCATGCTAACACCCCCACTGGCTCAAAATCCGAGCCTATCACCGTTATTTTCGATAATTATTCAGTGCATTTTGCAGTCGTTCGATAATCGCATTTCGCAGCGTTTCGGGGGCGACAACTTCGACATCGGGCTCGTATTTGAGGATGTCCATCACCAGTTCGCGCGGGGCGAAATACGGGATGTGCAGTTCATAGAGGAGTAGTGATAGCCGTTACGGGAGCGGTCATATTCCAGTGGCGCGTTAAAGTACAAACGCATTTCGGCAATGATCCGTTTGACCGTAGCGCGCGAACACTCGAGTTCATTCTGTAAAATCTGGCAGGAGACTGGGCTGCAACGAGAAGAAACTACCTGATGCAACTTGTAGACACGCTGCAACTGGTCCATATTTCAACTCCCTTTCTGAAACACCTAAAATATAGACATGGATCTCGTCACTCTACGCAGAACACCATTTTCGCGCTGCGTCACCGCGACACCATAAAATACAACATATTGATTATAAATTTATTTATAGCAATATTACCCCAGCGACCTATCGACAATTTCAAACACGTCGCGAGAGAGTTCGGCATGATCGCGCAGCATTTGCAGTGCGGCACGGGCATGAGCCTGACGGTTAGCGTCGAATTTACGCCAGCGATCGAAACAGCGCGCAAGACGGGAAGCAACCTGCGGGTTGATCGCATCGAGCTTGCGTGTCTGTTCAGCCATAAAACGGTAACCGCTGCCATCGGCGGCGTGAAAACGCACGTGGTTGTTACCGAAACCGCGCAACAGCGCATACACCTTGTTCGGGTTGTGCAGATCGAAGGCCGGATGCTCGACTAAGCGCATCACTTCTGCCAGCGTGCCGCTGCGGCGGCTGGTCGCCTGCACCCCGAACCACTTATCAGTGACCAGCGCCTCATTCTGCCAGCGTTGATAAAATGCCGCCATTGCCTGCGCTCTTTCATCGCCTTCGCATTGCGCCAGCGTGGAGAGCGCGGCGAACTGATCCGTCATATTGTCCGCCACGTTAAACTGCCTCAGCGCCAGCGCACGGTTATCAACGCTGTCGATTTCACACAGATAGCCCAGACAAAGATTGCGCAAGGCACGACGCCCTGCTGCCTGCGAATCCGGTTGATAGGCATCAACTGAGGTCATGCGTTCATAGCACGCAGCAAATTGCGCGCCTAGTTTTTCCGCCAGATGCAGCCGCAGTCCGTTCCGTGCGGCGTGCAGCGCATCCGGATCGACCACCTCCATTTGTTCGGCCAGTGTCGCCTCCCCGGGCAGCGACAAGGCTTCGGCGGCGAAAGCCGGATTGGCTGCCGCCCCCTCCAGCACCCGCGCCACAGCGGTCACAAAACCTTCCGGCCTGTCTGCCGTGCTGGCACAGGTAGACCAAACCGGCGCGTCACCCTTTGCCAGTTTGGTACTCGCCGCAAGTATCAGGCGGGAGGCCAGACGCTGTCCGGCTTCCCAGCGGTTAAAGGAATCGGAATCGTGCGCCAGCAAATGCGCCAGCTCCGCATCGCTATAAGCGAAATCGAGCATCACGGGCGCAGAAAAATTGCGCAGCAGCGACGGCACGGGCGCAACCGCCACATCCTCGAAGACAAATTTCTGCGTGGTTTCATGCAGCGACAAGACCCGCGTGAAGGTTGCATCTATCTCATCGGTTAAACGCAGCGGCAGATCCTGACCATAGTTACCGAGCAATCCGACTGAGACGGGGATATGGTAGGGCAGCACACCCGACTGTCCAACTCCGGCTGACTGACTCAAGGTCAAGGTATAGCACAGACTTGCCGGATCATAAACCCCTGACGCAACAAGCTTCGGCGTACCGGCCTGCTCGTACCAGCGCATGAATTGTGTAAAATCCATGCCCGAGGCATCCGCCATCGCGGCGACGAAATCATCGCAGGTCACAGCCATTCCGTCATGCCGCTCAAAATACAGATCCATGCCGCGACGGAAGGCTGCACGACCAATCAGCGTCTGTATCATGCGCACCACCTCGGCGCCTTTTTCGTAGACGGTCGCGGTGTAGAAATTGTTGATTTCAATATAGGACGACGGGCGCACCGGATGCGCCATGGGTCCCGCATCCTCGGGGAACTGGGCGGCACGCAGACCGCGCACTTCACGAATACGGGCAATCGAACGGTTGTGCACATCCGCGCCGAATTCCTGATCGCGAAATACCGTCAAGCCTTCCTTGAGCGACAACTGAAACCAGTCGCGGCAGGTCACGCGGTTGCCTGTCCAGTTGTGGAAATATTCATGCGCCACCACCCGGTCGATATTTTCAAAATCGACATCGGTCGCCACATCGGATCTGGCCAGCACGTACTTGGTATTGAAGATATTCAAGCCCTTGTTTTCCATCGCCCCCATGTTGAAGTCGCTCACCGCGACGATCATGTAGTGATCCAGATCACACTCCAGACCGAAGGTCTGTTCATCCCAGCGCATCGACTTTTTCAAAGCCAGCATGGCGTGGTCACACTGATCGAGCTTGCCTTGTTCCACATAAATGGCCAGATTCACCTCACGATCCGAGGTCGTGCGATACGTATCGCGCAACACATCCAGATTAGCGGCGACCATCGCGAACAGATAACAGGGTTTAGGGTGAGGATCCTGCCAGGTCGCCCAGTGACGCCCCCCCGCCTCATCGCCGCTGGCGATGGGATTGCCGTTAGAAAGCAGCCGGGGGAGCGTTGCTTTGTCGGCATGCAAAGTCACGGTATAGCGCGACATCACATCCGGACGGTCGGCAAACCAGGTGATACGGCGAAACCCTTGCGCCTCGCACTGGGTGAAATAACCGTTGGCAGAACGATACAGACCGGAAAGACAGGTGTTGTCGTCAGGATGGATGCGCGTCACCGTTTCAAGTACAAAGGCATCCGGCAGTGAATTCAAAATCAATTGATGCTCGCTCAACGTATAACGATCCGCCGCAAGCAACATGCCATCCAGACTCACCGAGCGCAATTCCAGCGCTTCACCGTCCAATTCCAGCGGCGCGTCAGGTTTTTTTGCCAGCGGATTGCGACGCACGGCAAGCCTGGCCGTCACGCGAACCTCCCCCGGCAAGAAGGCTACATCCAAATCAACCGTATCGATCAAAAAAGAAGGGGGCGCGTAGTCAGCGAGGTGTAAAGCTTGGGGAGTGGAGTCAGTCATGGCGATGTTCGTAGAAAAAAGCGCAGTGTGACAGCAAAACACGACACTCGCCACCCGCTTTTTACGAAGAAGCGCCGGCATCCACGGCCTGCCCGCCTTCCGTAACGAATACATTGCAGGACATACTGTGCAAGGTCGAACCGCCCGCACAAAACAATCAAGCTGATGATTATATTTAATATTTATTAAATATCCCGCGCCAAATAGCCAAATAAAACAGTCAGAATACCCTTGCTGTGCTAATGTTTTTTGTGCGGGAGTATGTTAAATTTTAAGCGGGATGAATATTTCACCCGATTGAGTGACCAACCAGGAGGAAACCTAAAATGGACTTTGTTATCTACGTTGCAGTATTCGCTTTGGTTGTAGGCGGCATCGCTGCATCAATTGCGCTAAAAAAGTAACACCGCACCCGGGCAAGGTTCAAACTAGGCCTTGCCCTATCTCTTGCACCGAACCCGACTGAACTCACTGCGTCGTTCATACCAGCACCGGCTATTATTAGCGATCCTCACCACCCACAGCATGACCGGCACTTCAATCAGCACACCGACCACTGTAGCCAGCGCCGCACCAGACTGAAATCCATACAGACTAATCGCTGTCGCGACCGCGAGCTCGAAGAAGTTACTTGCGCCTATCAGTGCGGAAGGAGCCCCCACGCAATGCACCACCCCCAGTTTATGATTCAGCCAGTAGGCCAGTCCCGCATTAAACAGAACCTGTATCAATATCGGCACCGCCAGCATGGCAATCACCAGCGGTTGTGCGACGATCGCGTTACCCTGTAAAGCAAACAACAGGATCAAAGTTACCAGCAGCGCTCCCATTGAATACGGTGCGATGTGTACCATCACACTTTTAAAAATTGCCTCCCCCTGCTTGAGCAACTGGCGACGCAGCAGTTGTGCAATCAGTACCGGAATCACGATGTAAAACACGACCGAGACAGTCAAGGTATCCCAGGGCACAGCAATGCTCGCCACGCCGAGCAGCAAACCGACCAGAGGCGCGAAAGCAAAAATCATGATCAGATCGTTGAGGGCAACTTGCGACAGGGTGAAATAAGGATCGCCTTTGACCAGATTGCTCCACACAAACACCATCGCGGTACAAGGCGCGGCCGCCAACAGTATCAATCCGGCGACATAGCTGTCGAGTTGCGCTTGCGGCAAATAATCGACGAACACGTGACGGATAAACAACCAGCCCAACAAAGCCATCGAAAACGGCTTAACTGCCCAGTTTATAAACAGCGTGACTCCCATTCCAGCGCTGTGTTTTCTCACCTGATGCAGCACGCCGAAGTCGATGCGCAACAGCATCGGAATGATCATCACCCAAACCAGCACGCCCACCGGAATATTAACTTTGGCGATCTCTAATTCACCCAACCAACGGAACGGGGTCGGGACAAATTGTCCCAATACCACACCTGCAATGATGCACAGAAAAACCCAAAGGGTGAGATATCGTTCGAACAGACTCATCTTTTCCGCCTTTAATCCCGGAGACGACCGATATCGGCGAGTTTTTCCTTCAGGGTGAGCTTATCCAGCTTATCGATAGGTAAACTCATAAACAGCTGGATGCGACGAGCCAATTGTTCAGCGGCTTTATTAAAAGCCGCGCATCGTGCTTCATCGCCTTCGATATGTGCAGGATCAGGAATACCCCAGTGCGCAGTCGCGGGTTTACCTAACCAAAGTGGGCAGGCTTCTCCTGCCGCGTTGTCACAGACGGTAAAGATAAAATCAAATTCAGGCGCACCTGAGGCAGCAAACTCATCCCAGCTTTTACTGTACAGCCCTTCGGTACTGTGGCCATGTGCATTCAGCCATTCCAGCGCACCGGGATTCACTTTGCCCGCCGGTTTGCTGCCTGCACTGTAAGCCTTGAATTTTCCCTTGCCGAGCACATTAAACAACACTTCACCCAGAATACTGCGCGCAGAATTGCCGGTGCAGAGCACCAGTACGTTGTATATATTTTCACTCATTTGCTTGTCCTCAATGCGATTAACTTATTTTTTCGGGCAACTGGCAGGAAGATGGATTTCCCCCCGCAACAATTAACGTAAAACTCGCGCAGCGACGAACCGTACCCCTCGCCCTTTGGCCTGCCTGTGCGTGGCACGCAGACAGGGACAGGGGTGGTCACTTTTCCATGCACGTTAATCAAACAGCCCATCATACCGTTCATGACATCGAAATTATCCAAGTAGTAAATATAGCAGCCATCCTGACGTTTTACGATCAGCCCGGCATGACCAGTGATTTAAAACGGACGTACATGGTGACCGCTGTAACATTCAGCTTTTCAGCGATCCGCCCCGCCGTCATACCCGCCGGCAACCAGAACCCGATACATCCCAAAACGCGTTGATTGCGCAATCAATGCTTTCACAACCTGAGATGCATGCACAATTTTACAATTCGATTATTAAACAATTATTAAAATGCGGTGCATTTATGCAGGAGGTGGTTCAATCGCGGCTTGCTCATGCGCGGCCCTGCACCAGTCACTTACTTCATCTGTGACGACTTTAATTTTCTGCCAGGCATGGCGGAATATAGACCGTTAAGGCAGAACACATATATCAGGTTTATTTTTTAGAAGAACGAAGAACTAGCTGCACATTCGAAGACATGAAAAACCGGAAGAGTTTCAATAATTGGACAAATAATGTTCACCTTCAAACTGCGTTAGTTGATAGAATTTAGTTCCCCCAACTGTTTCAATTTCGGAGAAATAAAATGGCAGTACGTAAATCAAAAGAAGAGCGAATCGCAGCGCTTGAAGCACAGATACAGAAACTCAAAGAAGCATCTGCCGCAGCACCCAAAGAAATCAAACTAACAAAAGAAAGTTCAGGCATCTCAACGGCGTTATCAGCCATTGAAAATGCGGCCGAACTGAATGAAATCTCCGTTGCTGAAATCATTAAAGCGCTTGCGCGTATCAAACGTACAGGATTGAAAATTGAAAATCCGGTTCGCAAAACCAAGAAATAATTTCAGTCGGTTTTATCTTAGCTGCCGGACTAGTGACGTTTTGGTTCTATGTGAATTATAGCGGGTGCTCCAGATCCATTTTTTCCTATTGCCGGTGGCAGACCGGCGGCTGGTTACTTTCGTTTGCGTCGCCAAAAGAAAGTAACCCAAGAAAAGGCGGCCCCGGTTTACCGCACAAGACTGGGGTGGCGCTGAATTATTCCATTGGATTATTCAAACTGTCGCCCGCCTGTTGCCCGTTATTTGGATAATGGGGGCCAATAGCCTCATGCTGCTCTCATATTTCGCTGCATCGGCGTTCTAACGGGTATGGCAAACCACGACTGACGATGAAGCTCGCCATGCCAGCTCCCCTTTTATCAACCTTCCCCCGCAATCGGGAAAAGGGCAATCGAACGCTGGCACAAGTTCCGCGATAAATCAGCAGACAATAAAAACTATCGTATATTCAATATATTATTAAGCTACAGCTACCAGCCGGATTCACGCTCGGGCGAAGCGCTAATCTTATGTATGGATAAGTCTGCGCCGATAAATTCTTCTTCAGGATCAAGACGGATACCCACCAGTTTCTTGAGTGACCCGTAAACGATATAGCCGCCCGCAAAAGCGATGCTAACACCCAGCAACGTACCGATCAGCTGGGACATGAAACTCACACCACCGATCCCACCGAAAGCCTGAAGTCCGAAAATCCCGGCGGCAATACCGCCCCACGCACCGCATAATCCGTGCAGAGGCCAAACTCCCAGCACATCGTCGATCTTCCAGCGGTTTTGCGTTAAAGTAAACATCACCACAAACATCCCGCCCGCGACCAACCCGACCAGCAACGCACCAATAGGGTGCATCAGATCAGAGCCTGCACAAACGGCTACTAGGCCTGCCAGCGGACCGTTGTGCACAAAACCGGGGTCATTTTTTCCTGCCCACAGCGCAGCCAGTGTGCCCCCCACCATCGCCATCAAGGAGTTCACCGCAACCAGCCCGCTAATATTACTGATGGTTTGCGCTGACATTACATTAAAGCCAAACCAACCCACCGTGAGTATCCAGGCGCCTAACGCCAAAAACGGGATGCTGGACGGCGGATGCGCAGAAATTCGCCCTTCCTTGTTGTAACGACCGCGACGCGCGCCCAGCAGCAGCACTGCCGCAAGACCTATCCAACCGCCGACCGCATGCACCACCACCGAGCCTGCAAAATCGTGAAATTCGGCGCCGAAAGCTGTGTGCAACCAATCCTGTATACCGAAGCGGTGATTCCAGGCGATGCCTTCAAAAAACGGGTAAACGAATCCGACCAGCATAAAAGTCGCAGCCATCTGAGGATTAAATCTGGCGCGCTCGGCGATACCACCCGAGACTATAGCTGGAATAGCCGCAGCAAAAGTCAACAAAAAGAAGAACTTAACTAATTCATAACCGCTCTTTTGCGCCAATTCACCGGCACCTGCAAAGAAATTCACGCCATAAGCGATCACATAACCGATGAAAAAATACGCCAGAGTAGACACCGCAAAGTCAGTCAGTATTTTGACTAGCGCGTTGACCTGATTTTTTTTACGTACCGTACCCAACTCCAGAAATGCAAAACCGGCGTGCATAGCCAGCACCATGATCGCGCCCAGCAATATAAACAGGGCATCGTTGTTAATTTTAAGACTCTCCATACCATTCCCTCAATGTCGCTTATCAGACAAATCAATGTGATTTATCTTACAATCTTCCTCCGTAAGCACGAATCAGGCCAATTTTTTAACACATTGATTAACTGGATATTTATTAAATATTGCATTTATCCAGCGCGGCCAAAGCCCTCACCTGGTGCATATATCGCGCAAAGAAAAATATCACGCACCATGACAGTGCATCAACACTGCCAATCGTTCAGGTATTTTTCCAGCCAGAATAAGCCTACGATGGTCTTGCTGTCGTTGATCTTGCCCTGACGCACCCAGTCGATTGCATCAGCCAACGACAACTCAAACACCTCCAGAAACTCCCCCTCATCCAGGCTGCGTTGCTGCCGGGTCAAACCGCGCGCCAGAAAATATTCGATGCGCTCGTCCGCATAACCGATACAAGGCCAGCTCGTGGTTAAATGCACCCAATCGCGGGCGGTGTAACCGGTTTCTTCCAGCAATTCTCGCTGCCCAGTCTTTAAAATATCTTCGCCGTCATCGATTTTTCCGGCGGGCAACTCGATAAATTCACGCCGGGCAGGGTAACGAAATTGCCGTTCCATGATCAAGTTGCCATTGTCCTGCAAGGCCAGCACGGCGACTGCCCCCGGGTGCGTAATGTATTCGCGTATGCTGACCTTACCATCGGGCATCCACACGCTATCCCGGCGCACATGCAACAAGCAACCATCGTAAACGGCCTCAGACTCTACACAGGTTTCCAGTAAATCCATTGCTACCTCTTTAATGAAAAACTCCCGCACAGGGCGGGAGTTTAGGATGAATTAACTGATGGTCTAATGCAACAGCAGCGACTGCTGAATAGAGACAGCGCATACCGACATCAGCGCGCCCGGCATCAAGCCCAGAAACAGCACACCCAGACCGTTAATGGAAATCAGCAGTCCAGTGTCTGAACTGACCGAGATAGGCGCATGGCTTTCCGGCGCATCGAAGTACATCAGTTTGATAATCCGCAGATAGTAGAACGCACCGATCAGAGAGAACAGCACTGCAACAATGGCCAGCCAGGTGTGACCGGTTTGAATAATGGAATTGAGCACGGTGAATTTAGCATAGAAACCGACTGTAGGCGGAATACCCGCCATGGACAACATCAGCAGCATCATCATAAAGGCCAGCCAGGGACTACGATGATTGAGCCCCTTAAAATCATTGAGCGTGTCTGCTTCGAAACCCGCGCGTGAGAGCAACATGATCATACCGAATGCGCCGAGCGACATCAGCATGTAGACCACAGCATAAAACATCGATGCACCATACCCCTCAATCCCGCCGCTGATCAGTCCGAGCAGCAGAAAGCCCATATGAGTAATCGTCGAATAAGCAAACATACGTTTCAGGTTGGTTTGCGCGATGGCTGAGAGATTACCAAGCGCCATCGAAGCGATCGCAAGAATAATCAGCATACCGGACCAGTCCTGCACCAAAGGTTGCAGGCCTTCTACCAGGATGCGCATCACAAAGGCAAAAGCTGCCAGCTTGGGCACGGAACCAATCAACATGGTAACCGCTGTCGGCGCGCCGTGATAAACGTCAGGTACCCACATGTGAAACGGCACCACACCTAGCTTGAAAGACAAACCGGAGACGATAAACACCAGTCCAAAAGCCAGCAAAGATTTGTTTTGCACGCCATTGCTGATGGCATCTGACATTGCAGCCAATTCCAGCGTACCTGTCGCGCCATATAACATCGACATACCGTATAACAGCAAACCCGAAGCCAGCGCGCCCAACACGAAATATTTCATCGCAGCTTCGGTTGCGATAGCAGAGTCGCGCTGCAAGGCAACCATGGCGTACATGCTCAGGGACAACAATTCAAGACCCATATACAGACTCAGGAAGTGATTGGCAGAGATCATCACGTTCATACCAAGCAGCGCGAACAGCGCCAGCACCATAAACTCACCGGTAAACAAGCCGCGCACCATCAGATATTGGCGCGAATACACCAGCACCATGGACATCCCCAGATAACTCAACATCTTCAGCACATCCGACATCAAGTCATCGACATACATGTTGTGGAACGCATAAAACACGCCGTTTTGATGCGTGCCAACCGTAATCAGCGAGCAACCCAACAGAGTGAGTTGCACCAGCATATAGGTGACTATTTTGCCATTCTTACTCAGCATCAAATCTACGATCAGAATAAAACACACCATCACCAGCAGGAAGATTTCCGCAGCTGCAGGGATCAAATTGGCCATCAAATTCATATAAACCTCAAAAAACAGTTTTAAGACGTAAGTCACGAGTTGCTTGCAGCAAGCTACCTGCACAAGCTAGCAGCTGATTTACAACGGCAGCTTGGAATGGGCCACATGCACCAGCAAATCGTTCACCGAGGCGTGCAAGATATCCGAGAAAGGCAACGGATACACCCCCATACCCAGCACGCAGATCGCCAGTATCGACATGATCAGCACTTCGCGTGCATTCAAATCGGTCAGTTCGGCAACATGGTGATTGGTCACCGCACCGAAAATCACCCGCTTGTACATCCACAAGGTGTAAGCCGCACCGAAAATCAGCGTGGTACTCGCCGCGAAGGCATACCAGAAATTCACTTTGATCGCACCCATGATAACCATGAACTCCCCGACGAAGGCACTGGTACCGGGCAAACCGCTGTTGGCCATTGCAAACAGCATGAAGAAAGCGGCAAATACCGGCATCTTGTTGACCACACCACCGTAGTCGGCGATTTGCCGTGAATGCATGCGGTCATACAATACACCAATACACAAAAACAGTGCGCCTGCGACAAAGCCGTGCGACAACATCTGCAACAGCGCGCCTTCCATACCATAGGCATTGAAGATAAACAGACCGAGCGTCACAAAACCCATATGTGAGATCGAGGAGTACGCCACCAACTTCTTCATATCAGACTGCATCAGCGCAACCAGACCGATGTAGACAATCGCGATAAGCGACAACGCGATCATCACGCCAGCCAGCTTATGGCTCGCATCAGGGGTGATCGGCATCGAGAAGCGCAAGAATCCATATGCACCGACTTTAAGCATCAAAGCAGCCAGCACCACCGAACCACCGGTTGGCGCCTCAACGTGGGCATCTGGCAGCCAGGTATGCACGGGAAACATCGGCACCTTCACCGCGAAAGCGAAGAAGAAGGCAATGAAGATCAAAATCTGCGCGCTCATCGGGATCGCCACCTGATGAAAATCCAGAATCGCAAAGCTGCCGCCGGTCAGTTTGTACAGGTAGATCAGAGCAACCAGCATCAACAAGGAACCCAGCAGCGTATACAGGAAAAACTTCATGGTCGCATAAATGCGATTAGGGCCGCCCCACACACCGATAATGATGAACATCGGGATCAGCATCGCTTCCCAGAATACGTAGAAGAGAATGGCATCGAGTGCGGCAAACACGCCGTTCACAATACCGGACATCACCAGAAAGGCCGCCATGTACTGCGCAACGCGCTTTTCGATCACTTTCCATCCGGCCAGTACCACGATCACCGTAAAGAAACTGTTGAGCAGGATAAACAGCATCGAGATGCCATCGACACCCAGGTTGTAATGAATATTGAACCGTGTGATCCAGTCGTGATTCTCAATGAACTGCATACTGCTAGTCGAGATATCGAATCCGCTGTACAGCGGCAAGGTCACCAGAAAACCCAGCACACTACCGAGCAGAGCCAGCATGCGAGCCAGAGGCGCGTTTTTATCGTCGCCAGTTGCCAGAACCAGAATACCAAAGACTATCGGTAGCCAGATCGTAACACTAATAACAGGTAGTCCAAAAATCATGCTGTATATCCTTCGCTTTAATATCCTATAAACCCGATACTGTAGATCAGGATTTATCCTGACTTGTCGGGCTAAAACCCGACCTACAATTTATCTTGGGTTATGCAAACCAGTTTCGTATCGTTAACAAAATGAATACACCCACTATCATAGTGAACGCGTAATGGTAAATGTAACCGGATTGGAACTTGCGCACCACGGTGGACATTTTGCCTACCAGCCCGGCCGTTCCATTCACCATCAACCCGTCGATCAGGAAACGATCGCCGAATTTACTCAGGAATGAACTCAGGCCGCGTGCGCCACCCGCATAGAACCAGTCGTTGAAACGGTCGAAGTAGTACTTATTTTCCAGCAAGGTGTAAATCCCGCTGAAACGTCGCTGGATAGCAGCCGGAATATCCGGACGCTTCAGATAGAAGTAGGCTGAACTGGCTACGCCTGCTATCGCCAGCCACAATGGCAGCGTGGTCAGTGAATGCAGCGCCATGGCAAAGGCACCGTGGAACTCTTCGTGCAATTCGTTCATCACCTCGTGGTGTTCGGAGATATAGATCGCATCCTTGAAGTAGGCGCCAAACAACATCGGCTCAATGGCGATGTAACCGATCACCACTGAAGGAATAGCCAGCAGTACCAGTGGCAGCCAAACCACCCAAGGGGTTTCATGCGGCTTTTGTCCCGGTGCCAGGCCGTGATGATGATCAGCCGAAACTTCTTCATCTGCATGATCGCCCACATGCGCTTCACCGTGATGTGCATCATCATGCTTTGCATGTGCCTTAGCGTGCTTCTTGTCATGCGCATGATCGTCATGAGCCTTCCCGAAACGTTCTTTCCCGTGAAATACCAGGAAATACATACGGAAGGAGTAGAACGCCGTGACAAACACGCCCGCCACTACCGCGAAGTAGGCAAAACCGGAACCTGCCAGATGTGACATTCCAACCGCTTCGATGATGCTGTCCTTGGAATAGAATCCCGAGAAGAACGGCGTGCCGATCAGGGCTAAGGAGCCGATCAGCGACGTGATCCAGGTGATAGGCATATATTTGCGCAGGCCACCCATGTTGCGGATATCCTGATCGTGATGCATACCGACAATCACGCTACCCGCGCCTAAGAACAGCAACGCCTTGAAGAATGCGTGCGTCATCAAGTGGAAGATAGCGACAGGATAAGCCGATGCGCCCAGTGCGACCGTCATGTAACCTAATTGCGACAAAGTGGAATAGGCGATCACCCGCTTGATGTCATTCTGGATAATGCCCAGGAAGCCCATAAACAGTGCGGTAATAGCACCGATAACCATCACGAAGGACAAGGCTGTATCGCTCAACTCGAACATCGGCGACATGCGAGCGACCATGAAGATACCCGCCGTCACCATGGTCGCTGCGTGAATCAGCGCCGAGATCGGTGTAGGACCTTCCATCGAGTCTGGCAACCAGACATGCAGAGGAAACTGCGCTGACTTACCCATCGCACCGACAAACAACAAGATACAAATTGCGGTCAACAGATTGACCGACATACCGGCGATCGGCGCTACGTCATCGGCATGTGCTGCAACATTGGCGAACACAGCGGCGTAATCAAGCGTACCGAATACCATCAGCACCAGACCGATACCTAACAGGAAGCCGAAGTCACCCACACGGTTGACCAGAAACGCTTTCAGGTTGGCGTAGATCGCGGTCGGTCTGGTGTACCAGAAACCGATCAGCAGATAGGAAACCAAACCCACAGCCTCCCAACCGAAGAACAGCTGCATGAAGTTGTTAGCCATTACCAGCATCAGCATGGAGAAGGTAAACAGCGAGATATAGCTGAAGAAGCGCTGATAGCCCGGATCTTCCGACATGTAACCGATGGTGTAGATATGCACCATCAGCGACACACTCGTCACCACCAGCATCATGGTGACCGTCAGGCGGTCAATCAAAAAGCCGATATGAAAACTGGTGTCACCAGAAGTGAGCCAGGTATAGACTGGGCCATTGAAAGTATGACCGGCCATCACATCCTGAAAAATCTGTATCGCAGAGAACAACGATACGCCCACCATCGCGATGGTGATACGGTGCGTCATCTTGCGTCCCAGCAACTTGCCGAACAGACCTGCCGCGATTGCACCGAACAGAGGGGCGAGCGGTACCAACAGATAATAGCTTTGAATATCCATTACATCAGCCTTTCAAACTGCCAAGATCATCAACGTTAATCGTGCGCAAATTACGGAACAAGACAACCAGAATCGCCAAGCCGATCGCCGCTTCAGCAGCCGCCACGGTTAAGATAAAAAACACAAAGACTTGACCGGCCGTATCGTTCAGATAGTGCGAAAAGGCAACGAAATTGGTATTCACAGCCAGCAGCATCAGTTCGATGGACATCAGCAATACGATGACATTCTTCCTGTTCAGAAAAATGCCCACCACGCTGATGGCGAACAGCACCGCGCTAAACACCAGATAATGTGAGAGGGTTACCATGTTTTAATTTTCGCTCCCTTGATTGATTCGTCGGGTTAAAACCCGACCTACGCTGTTATTATCAGATTGGAATCCGAATTACGCTTTAGTTTCCGACTTCATCTTCACAATACGCAAACGATCCGCCTTTTTGACTTTGACCTGCTCCGAGATATTCTGAGTTTTAACGCCCTGACGACGACGCAGTGTCAGCGCAATCGCGGCGACCATCGCAACCAGCAGAATCACCGCTGCAATTTCAAACGGATACACATAATGGGTATAAAGCAGGCGTCCCAATTCTTTCGTATTGCTGTAGTCGGCGGCGTGCACCACGGCGGTCGTCACATCGGCGGTCTGACGTGAACCCAGCACCCAAACCATCTCGAACACCATCAGTCCGGCGATCAGAGCACCGAACGGGAACCAGCGCCAGAAACCTTCGCGCAGTTTCACCAGATTGATATCCAGCATCATCACAACGAACAGGAACAGTACCATGACCGCACCTACATAAACCAGTACCAGCGCAATCGCAAGAAATTCAGCTTCAAGCAGCATCCAGATACCTGCCGAGCTGCAAAAGGCCAGTACCAAAAATAACGCTGCATGTACCGGATTGCGCGCTAACACCACGCCCATTCCTGCCATGACGGTGATCGCTGCAAACAGATAAAAAACCACATCAAAAAAACTCATGAATTCACTCCTTAAAAGCTGCAAGTTGTAAGTAGAAATGGGAAAACACTCCCCACTCCCTACTATCTGTACTTCGCGTCAGCCGCGCGATCACGGGCGATTTGCGCTTCATGCTTGTCGCCGACTGCCAGCAACATCGGCTTGGTGTAATATAAATCACCGCGATTCTCGCCGTGATATTCAAATATACGGGTCTCAACGATCGCGTCAACCGGGCAGGATTCTTCGCAGAAACCGCAGAAGATGCACTTAGTCAGGTCGATGTCGTATTGTGTAGTGCGACGCGTACCGTCTTCGCGCTCTGCTACGGCAATTTTGATCGCCATCGCCGGACATACCGCTTCACACAATTTGCAACCGATGCAACGCTCTTCGCCACTTTCATAACGGCGCTGCGCATGCAAACCACGGAAACGGAAGCCTTGTGGCGTCTTTTCTTCCGGAAATTGCACGGTGATCTTGCGAGCGAACATATAACGTCCAGTCAGCGCCATCCCCTTGAGCAACTCAAACAGAAGAAACGTCTTAAAGAAATCTTTGATTGTATTCATTTTATATCCTCGTGCGAGCGCGTATCACGCACCTACCACAGCCAATAGGAGGTTTGCATCCAGGCCCCTACTACCACGACCCAGATCAGCGAGATAGGAATAAATATCTTCCAACCCAAACGCATCAACTGGTCATAACGATAGCGCGGGAAGGTTGCACGGAACCAGAGGAACAGGAACAGCACAAACGCCACCTTGGCAAACATCCACAGAATACTATCCGGCAGAAAAGGCACAGGTGACAACCAGCCGCCCAGAAACATGATTGAGGTCAGAAAACCGATCAGTATCATGTTGGCATATTCGCCCAGGAAGAACAGCGCGAACGCCATCCCTGAATACTCAACATGGAAACCGGCAACGATTTCTGATTCGCCTTCAGCCACGTCAAACGGCGCGCGGTTGGTTTCTGCCACACCCGAAATCAGATACACCAGGAACACCGGGAACAGCGGAATGATGTACCAGTTGAGCATGCCGTAGTTGCCGTGCTGACCGCGTACGATATCGCCCAGATTCAGACTCTGCGCTGCCATCAGTACACACACCAGCGCAAAACCCATGGCGATTTCATAGGACACGATCTGAGCGGCAGAGCGCAAACAACCTAAGAATGCGTATTTCGAATTAGATGCCCAGCCAGCGATGATCACCCCGTACACACCTAGCGAGGTCATCGCCAGGATATACAGCAAACCCGCGTTGACATTCGAGAGCACCAGTTCCGCGTTGAAGGGAATGACGGCCCAGGCCGCCAGTGCAGGCATCAGGGTCATGATGGGCGCGAGTACAAACAGAAATTTGTTCGCTCCGCTCGGGATGATGATTTCCTTCATGAACAGCTTCAGGCCGTCCGCCAGAGGTTGCAACAAACCGAAGTAACCGACACGGTTAGGACCGATACGGATCTGCATCCAGCCGATGACTTTACGTTCAGCCAACGTCAGATAAGCAACCGCCCCCATCAATGGCGCGATGATCAAGACTATCTTGAGCGTCGTCCAGACGGGCAACCAGGCAGGTCCTAGCAAGGTTTGTAGCCATTCCATCATGCACGCTCCACATTAATCGTTCCAAACATTGCACCCAGCGCAGCTGTTGCAGGATGTCCGGCAGCAACTCGCACAGCGCCGGCTGGCACTTGGTCATTCGTGACTGCGATTAACTGAGCACTTCCTGCCCCCTGAGTCACTTTAACCCGGTCACCCGTATTCAAACCCAGCTTTTGCATCTCGGAACTGCTCATCATCGCAACAGGTATCGCAGCATCCTGAGTCTGCTGCAAAGCCGTTGCACGACGCACGACAGCATCTGCAGCATAGATAGGCACATCAGCCACGCGCTGTAGGTGCGAATTCATTCGCACATCCTGCCCGGATAAATCCGGGCCTACGAACGGCAGATTAACATGGTTATTTAGTTTGTCAGACACCACCTGCCCTGACAACGCTTCATCACGTACCGACTCTGAAGTCTCGAAATTAAATCCTGACACATCCAGCAGATTGCCCAGTACGCGCAACACCTTCCAGGCAGGACGCGCTTCGCCCAGTGGTTTCACCGCGCCCTTGAAGCTCTGTGCACGACCTTCGGTGTTGACGAAAGTACCGGACGTTTCTGTGAACGGAGCAACCGGCAACATCACGTCAGCGTAATCCATGCCGTTGTGCTTGTAAGCGGACAGACAAACCACCATGTCGGCAGCTTTCATCGCGCGCATTGCCGCCTGCGGATTTTGCATATCAAGCTCAGGTTCAACATTGAGCAACAGATAGGCCTTGCGAGGAGATTCGATCATTCCAGCCGCATTCATGCCGTGCACGCCATCCGTAAATGGCACCGCACCTGCAACATAACCGCCTACACTATTAGCGGCTTCGCCAAGGTAACCAAACCGAGCCTCACACAGCGCTGCGATCTGTTCTGCCAGCACCGCGATTTGCGCCGCTTGCGGGTGTTGCTGCGCAAAGTTACCCAGCAATACCGCGCCTTGTTTACCACGGACCAGGCTCTTGGCTATCGCCACCGCCGTGTCAGAAGCTTTAACGCCGGCAACGGCTTTTTGCAGCTCAACGGACAGGGTCGCTTCTTTTTCAGCGGCGACTGCAACCAGGATTTGCGCTAAGGTTGCTAGCAAATCGCTAGGCGCTACGATAGCCTTGTTAGCGACCGGCATCAGCAAATCATCATCGGCAGAATGCACCACGTTGGCTTTTCCACCTTGTTTGACGGCTTGGCGGATACGCTGTGCCAGCAAGGGATGATCCTTGCGCAGGAAACTGCCAACGATCAGATAACGATCACGGTTGGAGAGTTCAGCGATTGGCATACCTAACCAAGGCGCACCGGCTTGTTTGCCATCGGCACTGAAATCTGACTGGCGCAGGCGGAAATCCACATTGCTGCTACCCACGCCGCGCATCAACTTTTGCAGCAGATAGAGTTCTTCTAAGGTTGAGTGAGGCGTTGCTAAGCCAGCGATGTGCTGCGCACCTGCGCTGCGGCTGATCTGTTTCAAGCCGTTGGCCACATATTCGAGCGCAGCAGCCCATTCCACTTCTATCCACTGGCCGTTTTGCTTGATCATCGGCGACTTAAGGCGCTCGGGTGAATTGAGCCCTTCGTAGCTGAATCTGTCCTTATCGGAGATCCAGCACTCGTTGACGGCTTCATTTTCGGTCGCAACAACGCGCACCACCTTGTTATCTTTGGTGTGTACAGCCAGATTCGCACCCACACCGTCGTGAGCACTGATCGACTTGCGACGGGACAACTCCCAGGCGCGCGCTGTGTAACGGAAAGGCTTACTGGTCAAGGCACCGACCGGGCACAGGTCTATCATGTTGCCGGATAGTTCGGAATTGACCGTGCTGTTCACAAAACTGGTGATTTGTGCAAATTCGGAACGATTGATCATCCCTAGTTCCATCTGGCCTGCGATTTCCTGACCAAAACGCACGCAACGGGTACATTGGATGCAGCGGCTCATTTCATTGGTAGAAATGAGCGCACCCACTTCTTTGGCCACGACGGTGCGTTTCTCTTCTTCATAGCGTGACTCACCGCCACCGTAACCCATCGCAACGTCCTGCAACTGGCATTCACCCCCCTGATCGCAAATCGGGCAATCAAGCGGATGATTAATCAGCAGAAATTCCATCACGCCTTTTTGCGCTTTGACCGCCATTTCAGAGTGCGTATGCACCTTCATGCCGTCGGATGCCGGGGTCGCGCAGGCAGGCAGCGGCTTAGGCGCCTTTTCAACCTCGACCAGACACATGCGGCAACTGGCTGCGATGGATAGTTTTTTGTGGTAGCAAAAGTGCGGGATATAGACACCGGCCTTATGCGCTGCGTCCATCACCGTGGAACCGCGTTCGGTTTCGACTATTTTTCCGTCAATTTCAATATTGATCATTGCGCACCTAACCCGTCAGCTAAACCAAGCACCGCTTGTGTTCGATGTGATATTCAAATTCCGCTCTGAAATTCTTGAGCATACCCTGCACCGGCCAGACTGCGGCCTCGCCAAGCGCGCAGATGGTACGACCGGCAATGTTATCCCCTATGCTCAACAGCAAATCCAGATCTTCAGGGCGCCCCTGCCCGTGCTCGATGCGGTGCACGATGCGGTATAACCAGCCGGTGCCTTCACGGCAAGGCGTACATTGCCCGCAGGATTCCTCGTGGTAGAAATAGGACAGACGCTCCAGAGTTTTCACCATGCAGACCGTCTCATCCATCACGATCACCGCCCCGCTGCCCAGTCCCGATCCCGCTTTCTGAATAGAGTCATAGTCCATGGTCAGATCCATCATCACTTCACCCGGCAAAACCGGCATGGACGAACCGCCGGGAATAACGGCTTTAAGCTTGTGTCCATTGCGCACGCCACCGGCCAGTTCCAGCAACTTGGCGAACGGTGTGCCCATAGGCACTTCAAAATTACCCGGATTGTTCACATGACCCGACACAGAGAACAGTTTGGTGCCGCCGTTATTGGGCTTACCTATCTCCAGGAACGCCTTACCACCATTGTTGATGATGTAAGGAATGCTGGCAAAAGTCTCGGTATTGTTGATCGTGGTCGGCTTACCGTACAAACCAAAGCTGGCAGGGAAAGGCGGTTTGAAGCGCGGCTGCCCCTTTTTCCCTTCGATCGATTCAAGCAAAGCGGTTTCTTCGCCGCAAATATACGCGCCATAACCTAAGTGGTTATGCAGATTAAAACTAAAGTCGGAACCTAAAATATTATCCCCCAGGAAACCGGCGGCACGCGCCAGTTCACAAGCCTCTTCCATGCGCTCGTACGCTTCGAAGATCTCGCCATGTATGTAGTTGTAGCCAGTCTTGACGTTCATGGTGTAAGCCGCAATCGCCATACCTTCTATCAGCACATGCGGGTTGTACAGCAGGATATCCCAGTCCTTGCAAGTACCCGGCTCGCCCTCATCCGAATTGCACACGATGTACTTGTCGCCTGCATAATTGCGCGGCATGAAACTCCACTTCAATCCGGTCGGAAAACCCGCGCCGCCGCGACCGCGCAGGGCGGACAACTTAACTTCGGCGATAATTGCATCGGGCGACATTTTTTCAGTCAGCACCTTGCGCAAAGCCTGATATCCGCCGACTTTAAGATAGTTTTCCAGCGTCCAGGGCTGGTCGAAATCCATCGTGGCTTGGGTGACCGGACCTCTCATGATTTATCCAATTCTGCCAAAATTTGATCTATCTTCGCTGGTGTTAAGCGGCCGCAAAGCTTCTTGTTGTTGATCGACATAATCGGTGCATCCTTGCATGCCCCCATGCACTCGCCTTCGCGCATGCCGAATTTACCATCCGCTGTCACTTCGCCAAAACCGATACCCAGCTTAGAAGTCAGGTAAGCAACCGTGTCTTCTACGCCGCACAAGGTGCAGGACAGATTGGTACATACGGTCAGGGTGGTTTTACCCATCGGTTTCAGGTTATACATATGGTAGAAGCTCGCCACCTCGTACACGGCCATTTGCGGCATACCGATAAAGGCGGCGATATCGGCCATATCATCCGTGGCGATCCAGCCTTTTTCATCCTGTACGAAGCGCAAGGCAGACATCACGGCAGACTGTCTCTGGTCAGCCGGATATTTCTTAAACTCGCGATTGATTTGCTCTTGTATATGTGCGGATAACATTATCGGTCTATCTCTCCAAAAACAATGTCCTGCGTACCAATGATAGTGACGACGTCGGCGATCATATGACCACGCACCATCTCATCCAAGGCCGCCAAATGCACGAAACCCGGTGCACGAATCTTCAGACGGTAAGGTTTATTGGCCCCATCCGACACCAGATAAATACCGAATTCACCTTTAGGATGTTCGACCGCAGCATAAGCTTCGCCTGCTGGCACATGCATGCCTTCAGTGAACAGTTTGAAGTGATGGATCAACTCTTCCATATTCTGCTTCATCGATTCACGAGCCGGAGGAGAATACTTATGGTTGCTCGCCATCACAGGGCCCGGATTGACGCGCAGCCAGGCTATACACTGCTTGATAATGCGATTGGACTGTCTCATTTCTTCGACACGAACCAGGTAACGATCGTACGAGTCACCGTTTACGCCGACAGGAATATCAAAATCCATCTTGTCATAAGCAGCATAAGGCTGTTTCTTGCGCAGATCCCACTCGATACCTGACCCTCTTAACATCGGGCCTGTCATACCCAGTGCAATCGCGCGTTCAGGCGTAACGATACCGATACCCACCGTACGCTGCTTCCAGATACGGTTGTCGGTCAGCAGGGTCTCGTACTCGTCCACATAGGTCGGGAAACGGCGCGTGAAATCTTCCAGAAAATCAAGCAACGAACCCTGGCGGTTTTCGTTGAGCTTCTTAACATCAGCGGCGTTGTGGATCTTGGAGGCTTCATACTGCGGCATGGTGTCCGGCAGGTCGCGATACACACCACCCGGACGGTAGTAGGCCGCATGCATACGCGCACCTGACACCGCCTCATAGGCATCCATCAAGTCTTCACGTTCGCGGAAGCAATACAGGAAGATGGTCATCGCGCCGATATCCAGACCGTGCGCACCTAACCACATCAGGTGATTTAAAATTCGTGTGATTTCATCGAACATGACGCGAATATACTGAGCGCGCAACGGCACTTCGATTCCGGTCATCTTTTCGATCGCCTGCACATAAGCGTGCTCGTTGCACATCATGGACACATAGTCCAGACGATCCATGTAAGGCACAGATTGCAAAAAGGTCTTATGTTCGGCCAGCTTTTCAGTGGCACGGTGCAAGAGACCTATGTGCGGGTCTGCGCGCTGTATCACTTCACCATCCAACTCCAACACCAGGCGCAGCACACCGTGCGCGGCCGGATGTTGCGGCCCAAAATTCATTGTGTAATTTTTTATTTCAGGCATGATTACCTCGCACGAGATGAATTTCTGCGAAGGACTTCTTAAGCAGACCAACGCCCGCAGGGCGACCGGAGCTAAAATTCATCGTGTAATTCTTGATTTCAGGCATGAGCGTATCCTTAATGGCAACCGAAGTTTTCTTCGCGCACTATGCGTGGCGTCACTTCTCTAGGTTCGACCGTGACCGGCTGATACACCACGCGCTGCTGCTCGGGGTCATAACGCATTTCCACGTGACCGGAAAGCGGGAAATCCTTGCGGAACGGATTGCCGACAAAACCGTAGTCGGTCAGAATGCGGCGCAGATCAGGGTGCCCGGTAAAAATAATTCCAAATAAATCAAAGGCTTCTCGCTCGAACCAGTTTGCACCCGGCCAGATACCGACCACTGACGAGAGCACTGGAAAATCATCTTCTTCGGCGAAAATCCTCACGCGCAGACGACGGTTGTGCTCCAGCGACAACAACTGGTAGACCACGGCAAAGCGCTTACCCTGCCACTCTTCATCAGCATAAGTCGAATAATCCATACCGCACAGGTCACTCATCTGGGCGAATTTCAAGCCTGCTGCGTCTCGCAACTGCATCAGCACTTCCTGCATATCGGCGGCGCGGACCACGACAGTCGTCTCGCCCAGTCTTTCTTCTACGCTCACCAACTGGTCGACCAACTGGCTTTCCAATTCCTCACGCAATGTCTTTTTATCGCTCGTCATAACTCACCCTAGCGCGCTATCGTGTTGGTACGTTTGATCTTGTTCTGCAACTGGATCAGGCCGTACAACAGGGCTTCTGCCGTTGGCGGGCAACCCGGCACGTAGATATCTACAGGAACAATGCGATCGCAACCGCGAACCACTGAATAAGAATAGTGATAATAACCGCCGCCGTTCGCACAGGATCCCATCGAAATCACCCAGCGCGGCTCGGACATCTGGTCATAGACTTTACGCAGTGCAGGCGCCATCTTATTGCACAGCGTCCCTGCCACCACCATCACATCAGACTGACGCGGACTGGGACGGAACACGATGCCGAACCGGTCCAGATCGTAACGCGAGGCACCCGCCTGCATCATCTCAACCGCACAACAGGCCAGACCAAAGGTCATCGGCCAGAGCGAACCGGTACGGGTGTAATTGATAATGGTGTCGAGCGTCGTGGTAACCACGCCCTTTTCCAGTATGCCTTCTATTCCCATTCCAAGGCTCCTTTCATCCACTCATAGACAAAACCAACCACGAGGATAGCCAAAAAAATCATCATGGAGACATAACCGAACATGCCGATCTCCTTGAGCACGATGGCCCAGGGAAATAGAAAGGCAATTTCAAGATCGAACAGAATAAACAGAATAGCGACCAGATAATAACGCACATCGAACTTCATACGTGCGTCTTCGAAGGCCTCAAAACCGCACTCATAAGGCGAAAGTTTTTTGTTATCAGGACGATGCGGAGCTGCCAGACGTCCAAGCAGCACAGGAGCAATACCAAAGGCCAAACCAATACAGATGAACAACAGTACCGGAAAATAGTTTTCCAACATTGAGCTTCTCCCCTCTGCATGTGACCCGCAGGCCACTCCCTTAGGAATGACGCAGGAACCACTTTATTTTCGATTTTCTTAGACTGCCAATACTCAGGTACCGGCTTGGATTTTATAAACTGCTGTTATTATTTATTTTTATTATTTTACTGCCACTACTGAATCTGGTGCGGATGGGGAGACTCGAACTCCCACGCCCTTGCGGGCACAAGCACCTCAAGCTTGCGTGTCTGCCAATTCCACCACAACCGCATACTACTTTTAAATTATTTTGGAATTTCCCTGGACTTTGAGTTGTCGACCGGAACTACCACAGGTGATTTTACTTCGCCGCTCTTCACCCTGTCCATGACACCTTGCTGCTGCGCAGGATGCGAATACAGATAAGTCAGGGTCAGGCTGGTAATAAAAAATACCGTAGCGGCCACTGCCGTGCTGCGACTCAGGAAATTTGCCGAACCACTGGAACCGAACAGACTGCCCGCAGAGCCTGATCCGAATGCAGCCCCCATATCAGCACCCTTACCATGCTGCACCAAAACCAAACCACACAAAACGATTGCCGTTAACAGATGAACTACCCAAACGATTGTTTCCACACCGACTCCAAACCACTTAAATTATTATTGCGCAGCCTTGCAAATCGCCACAAAATCTGCGGCCACCAGGGAAGCACCGCCGATCAACCCGCCATCAATATCCTTCATACCAAACAGCTCAGCCGCATTGGCCGCTTTCACGCTACCGCCGTAGAGTATACACAAACCTTGCGCCACCGCCGCATTCTGTGCCGCTACGCGCTGCCGAATGAATGCATGCACAGCCTGTGCCTGATCAGGACTGGCCGTTTTACCGGTTCCAATCGCCCAGACCGGCTCGTAAGCGATCACAGCACTGGCCAGCGCCTGCACGCCATGGCGCACCAGTATCGCATCCAGTTGCGTTGCAACTACTTGCTCAGTAATACCTGACTCACGTTCAGCGAGCGTTTCACCCACACAGAATATCGGTGTCATACCTGCCTTCTGCGCAGCCTCAAATTTAGCTGATGCTATTTCATTGCTCTCATGAAACAAGCCCCGCCGCTCGGAATGACCGATGATCACGTAACGGCAGCCGAAGTCTACCAACATTCCCGGCGCCACAGCACCAGTGAACGCACCTTCCTCCTGCGGACTCAGATTCTGCGCACCCCAAGCAACATTACTGCCTTCGAGCATGGTTTGCGCCTGAGCCAGGTACGGATAGGGAACACAAACCGCATAGTCCGCATTGCGCAATTCACGCACCCCGTCCAACACGTCCTGCAACAGCGCCTGATTACGTGCCAGGCGGCCATACATTTTCCAATTTCCGACTACTAGTTTCCGGCGCATTGTCTTCATTCCTAGCGTGCTTTTAAAGTATCGCAATCGTACCTGCGAATGCGCTTACGGTCAATGCAACAATCCAACAAATTGTGCCCCCTAAGCGTTTTTATGCCCATCCAAGAGATTTTATCGGCAGCTGAACACTCGTATGTTCAGCATATCAGCATTCGCTAATTCAACCCAACTGCACCGGAATTTCGCTGCGGCGATCCACTATCCGGTTTTTATCATCCACATATACCAGTTGCGGATGGAAATTTTGCAACTCCAGCTCTGTATACATCGCGTAGGTGGCGATAATCAAAATATCACCCGGATTGGCCTTGTGCGCCGCCGCACCATTCACGGAAATGACCCCGGACCCGCGTTGCGCGCGAATTGCATAAGTCGTAAACCGCTCACCGTTGCTGACATTGTAAATATCAATCTGCTGATATTCCTGAATATCGGCAGCTTCCAGCAAGTCGTCGTCGATTGCGCATGAGCCTTCATAGTGCAATTCGGAATGCGTGACATGCACCCGGTGCAACTTGGCTTTGAGCATGATTCTTTGCATGGAATGACTACCTTTCTATTTGGGGGGCAGGATTATATATCCGATGTGACTCATGTAAATAGGGGAATATGCCCCGCCCCTCAGATGACATTACGGCAGACCGGCATTGAATACTGAACAATGACCGTGCAATCGCTATACAATGGCCGGTTCAATTATCTGACGATGCCACGATGAGTTTACGCCTGCTGCTGGCCTTGCTGCTTCCCTTTATCGCCTGCGCCGCACAATGGCTACTCGGGGACGAGCTCAATCCCTACGTCTGGTTTCTGTTTTTCCCCATTGCATTTTTCAGCGCCTGGCTCGGCGGCCTGACGGGCGGTCTCAGCGCCACGCTCATCAGCGCCTCGCTGGTCTGGTATATCTTCATGCCGCCCGCTTTCTCCTTCGCACTGGAAACGCCTGCATCCGCCTTTTCCATCGTGATGTTTGTCTTCATGGGCAGCCTGTTCGCCTTCTTCTTCAAACACCTGAAGCGTAGCACAATGCGCACCGATGAGGCGCTGGCGCTGCTGGCACGGGTGGAGGCAACGGAATCAGAAAGTCAACGCACGGTGGAAAAGCTCAAATGCAGCGAAGCCTTGCTGAATGAGTCGCAACAACTCGCTAAAATCGGCAACTGGGAGCTGGATCTTCGAAACAACACCCTGTTCTGGTCAGATGAAATCTTTCGCATCTTCGAAATCGATCGAACCCGATTCAGTGCTTCTTATGCCGCCTTTCTGAACGCGATTCACCCGGATGATCGCGCAATGGTCAACAAGGCCTATACCGACTCACTGACCAACCGCACCCCGTACGAAATTGTCCACCGACTGCTCTTCCCTGACCAGCGGGTCAAATTTGTCCGGGAATGGTGCGTAACGCAATACGACAGCGAGGGTCGTCCGGTTCGCTCCAAGGGGACGGTACAGGACATCACACGGCAAAAACAGACGGAAACTGACTTATTTTCGGCAAAAAACCAACTTGCCGCCACGCTCGACGCACTGCCGGACTTGCTGTTTGAGCTGGGTCTGGACGGACATTATTATGACTGCCGCGCTTCGTGTGCAGAATTGCTGGCTGCGCCCCCTGAAATATTCATCGGCAAGTCCGTGCATGACGTCCTGCCTCAAGCGGCGGCAGATACAATCGTGACTGCGCTGCAAGAAGCGCATGAAACAGGTCGTTCTCATGGCAGTCAGATTGAGCTGCAAGTACCACAAGGGCAGCTTTGGTTCGAACTCTCTATCGCGGCCAAGTCAGTCGAGACTGGCACATCGCCTCGTTTCATCGTGTTATCGCGCGACATCACGGAGCGCAAGTTCGCCGAGACAAAACTGGGCGAGTCGTACAGGGAACTGGAACGGCTTACGGCCTATCTGGAAGTGGTCAGAGAGGGCGAGCAAAAACGCATCGCGCGAACTGCATGACGAGCTGGGCAGCGTACTGGCCGCGCTCAATATCAATACCGCCCTGCTGGCGAAAAAAATCCCCCCTGAAATGACGGATGTCCTGACGGACGTGACCGGGCTGAACAAGCTGATTGCCACCGGCACCCATGCCATGCGCCACGTCGTCACCGAGCTAAGACCCACGCTACTGGATCAAGTGGGGCTCGTTTTTGCCATCGAAAACTATGTACAGGAATTCGTGAACGACATGCAAATTACATGCAACCTTGAGTTACCTGAAGCAGAACCGGCGCTGGGTGACAATCAATCCGCCGCAATATTCCGTATCATTCAGGAGTCGCTGACCAATGTGACGAAACATGCGCGCGCAAGCCTTGTCTGCCTTACCCTGAGCGTGCTCGATAGCTCGCTGAAATTGACGATCAGCGACAACGGAACAGGATTCGACCCGCATACACAAATAAAGAAATCCTTCGGCCTGATCGGCATCAGAGAGCGCGCTGCAATTATGGGCGGTATGTCTGAAATCACCAGCGCCGCAAACCTTGGCACGACGGTGCGTGTAACCATACCCATAAACCCGCACATAAGCGACGCCTGATCACACACCCGCTCAAGCAGCAACCCTGACTTCGATATTATCCAGCAAGCGCGTTTTACCCAGACGAGCGGCAGCCAGAATCACTAACTGCGTCTGGTTCTCATCTGCCGGTAGCAAATCCGACTGATTGCGTATGGACACATAGTCCACTATCCAGCCTCGGCGATTCAGCACATCGCTCGCCTCCTGCTGTAGCTGAGCGTAATTGCGCTCACCATTGAGTACAACATGGCGCATGGCTTGCAAAGTCTGGCTCAAAAAGACCGCCTCAGCCCGCTCAACTTCACTCAAATATTGATTACGCGAACTCAAGGCCAGCCCGTCTGCCGCTCTCACCGTTTCACCACCTACGATGGTAACCTGCAAATTCAGTTGTGAGACGAACTGACGGATGATGTGCAGTTGCTGATAATCCTTCTTACCGAACAAGGCCACGTCAGGCTGGACGATGTTCAGCAATTTGAGCACCACCGTTGCCATCCCGCAGAAATGGCCGGGACGCGCAGCTCCGCACAACTCGGAGGCGACCGGCGGCGGCTCGACGAATACCGTTTGCTGCACCGGATACATTTCATTGACGGCAGGCGCGAATACCACATCCACCACACCCTGTAATTTTGCGCAATCCGCCTCCAGCGTGCGCGGATACCGATCAAAGTCTTCGTTCGGCCCGAATTGCAGCGGATTGACGAAGATGCTCGCCACCACACAGCGCCCATGTTCACGAGCCTGCCGCATCAAATTAAGATGACCTTCATGCAGATTACCCATGGTCGGCACAAAAGCGATGCTGCGCTCATCACGCAAGTACGCGCGCAACTCCTCAATTGTTGAGATTATTTTCGGCATTAGGTTCCTATTGATGTTGAACGGTAACACTGATACCCATTTTTTTCTTCAACTCATCAACAAAGTGCTTGGCCCACCCAGAAGCTGCCACCACGTTGCTCGGGTTAATCTGAGCGAGCAGTTTGAAAGAATGTTCACCCTTGCCATATGGGGTCTTGGTTTTACAACTTTTTGTTGCACTGGCCAATGATTGGTAAATCTGCTGCTTGGCGACACCTTCAATAGAATTGGTATCGTTTGATACGTTCAATGACCGAAGTGGTATTGCTTGAGCACTGTCTCCGAAACTCAGGAAATTATTCAGTTTGATTGCGTGGATTAACATCACTTACTCCAATTAAAAGACACTGTCGCAGTTGGTTGTTGACAATTGCTATTTACATGAAAAAGCGATTTCACGCGGAGACGCGGAGCGGAGCAAAGCAAAACCAAACTTGAGAAAAATAAGTCATTAATCGGTATATGTCGTTTTGGTTGTTAGCAGTTGTTCCAGTTTTTGATTCGGTTTTCTCCGCGTTTTCCGCGTCTACGCGTGAGCATGGTTTTGAATTTTCCTCTGATTGAGTTTCAGCAGTTAATTGCGACATAGCCAATTAAAAACCGTTTTCCGGTGCGGGGAAACTGCCGGTTTTGACTTCAGCCACATAACGAGAGACCGCACCGGCGATTGAGGTCGCCTCTTGCATGAAATTCTTCACAAAGCGCGCCTTCTTGCCGGGGAACACATCCAGCATGTCGTGCAGCACCAGCACCTGCCCAGAACAGGACGCCCCCGCACCGATACCGATGGTAGGTATCGTCAATTGCGCGGTGACTTCAGCCGCCAGCAAGGCAGGAACCATTTCCAGCAGCACCATCCCGGCACCCGCAGCTTCCAGCGCCACGGCATCTTCGATCATTTGCAGTGCCGCATCTTTTTCTCTGCCCTGCACGCGATAGCCGCCCAACTGGTGTACCGACTGCGGCGTCAGCCCCAGGTGTGCACAGACCGGAATGCCGCGCGCCGTCAAAAAGCGCACCGTTTCTATCATCGCGGCCCCCCCTTCGATCTTGACCATCTGCGCACCGGCCGCCATCAACTGTGCCGCATGCTCAAAGGTTTTTTCCGGGCTGACCTGAGAGGTACCGAACGGCATATCGCTGAGAATAAACGCCCGCGCTGCGCCGCGCGCGACACAGGTCGTGTGATAAATCATGTCGGACAGGGTCACCGGCAGCGTGGTCTCCTGACCTTGCACCACCATCCCCAGCGAGTCGCCCACCAGCAACACATCCACGCCGGCAGCTTCGAGCATCGCGGCGAAACTGGCATCGTAACAAGTCAACATGGCGATTTTTTCGCCACAACCGTGCATGGATTTGAGTGCGGTTAATGTGGTTCTCATGACCTAACGTCCCTGATTAAAAAATTTTATAATCAACCTATCACAGTCTGACCAACACCTGATCCAAACAACCCTGCATCGCTACACGCGCAGAACCTACAGCGGGAATCACGCAATCAGGCTCAATATCCAGCAAGGGCAGCAAGACAAACGCGCGTTTATGCATTTGCGGATGTGGCACAGTCAAGCCGTGTTCGTGTATCTGCCTGTCGTCATATAACAGCACATCCAGATCCAGCGTGCGCGGTGCATTGGCAAAAGTCCGCTCCCGACCGCATTCACGCTCTATCTGCAACAGCGCGGCCAGCAAGGCCTGCGGCGTCAGTGACGTGGTAATCTTGGCCACCGCATTGACGAAATCAGGCTGATCCAGATAGCCTACCGGTGCACTGCGATACAAAGCAGATTGCGCCTGCAAACGCGTGTCAGGCAACTGATCCAGCCTCACGAAAGCTTGCGCTAATTGATCGTCTGACTCCCCCAGATTGCTGCCTAAGCCGATAAAGCTGACATGCTGCGTCACTCATCCACCCGCTCAACGGCAGTTTGGACATCGGCTTGCACACCAGGCAGCGGCTTTTTGCGAGGTTTGCGGCGACGCTTCTTGGCGGCAGCGCCCAGCCCTTCCGGCTGCAACATTTCCTGACGGCGAGTTTCACTGGCGTCCTGAAACTCATCCCACCACAATCCCAGCTCGTTATCGACCTCGTTGCTCGCGCAACGCAACAACAGGAAATCGAAACCGGCACGGAAACGAGGTTGTTCCAAAAGGCGATAAGGGCGTTGACCTGAGCGCTGCTCGAAGCGTTGCTGCAACAACCAGATTTCCTTCATCACTGCATCATGGCGGTGCGGTATCGCCAGTTTTTTCTTCTGACGCACCAGCACCGCATCCATCGCCGTGTGCATCGCGCCCACCGGACGTTCGCCCTGTTTTACCAGACCATTCCAGGTAACCAGCACTTCATGCCACAACAAGGCGGCAAACAGAAAGGCGGGAGAAACCGGTTTGCCCTGTTCCAGTCGCTCATCGGTATTCTTAAGCGCCAGCATGACGAATTTCTCGCCCATCGGTTGTTCAAAGATGACATCGAGCAGCGGCAGCAAACCGTGATGCAACTCCATCTTATGCAACTGGGTAATGCATTCGACCGAATGTCCGGACAACAGCATCTTCAGCACTTCATCGAGCATGCGTGCCTCAGGCACATTGTCGAGCAGGGATTTCATCTGCGCGATCGGTGCGGCAGTAGCGGCATCCAGCTTGATACCCAGCTTGGAGGACAGACGTACGGCGCGCAACATCCGCACCGGATCTTCGCGGTAGCGCACCAGAGGATCACCGATGATGCGCAAAATTTGATCGCGCGTATCCTTGTAACCATTGTGATAGTCGAATATTTCCTGGGTGGTCGGGTCGTAGAACAGCGCATTGGCGGTAAAGTCACGCCGCGCCGCATCCTGTTCCTGATCGCCAAATTCGTTATCGCGCAGCAAACGCCCGTTTTCATCAGTCTGCGCGGTTTCGATCATGCAACGAAAAGTAGCGACCTCGACCAGCTCTTCGCCAAACATCACATGCACCAGACGGAAACGCCGGCCTATGATGCGCGAACGCCTGAACACGCGTTTAACCTCTTCAGGCGTGGCATCGGTAGCCACATCGAAATCCTTGGGCTTTTTATTCAGCAACAGATCGCGCACCGCGCCGCCCACCACGTAAGCCTTGAAACCCGCCGCCTGCAAGCCGTCGGTGACCCGCTTGGCCCCGTAACTGATTTGCTCGCGCGGCACGCCGTGCAGGGCGAATGGAATTATCTGTGCATTGCCGACTTTTTTAGCCTTGCCAGACCGGCTGAATACGCGCTTGAGAAATTTTTTGATCATTGATTATTTTGAGAATTAAACGCGTGTAGACGCGCATTGAAGCGGCGATTATACACCTGACCTTAAATGACCCGGCACTTTCACCCGCCAAAACCAAAAAGGCGCACATCGTGCGCCTTTTATTCCTGTCTGAAACCTTAACCTTTCAGACAACTCTTCATAAAGGCCTTACGTTCTTCGCCTTTGAGCGCTTTCGTTGCCGCATCCGCATTGCAATTTTTCATCCTATCCTGTTGCTTCACCGGCGCTTCTTTCACGGCTTCGACCTCCGGTGTGGCGGCCTCCTTCAGCACGTAATCTTTCTTCAGACACTTGCCCATAAAAGCCTTGCGTGCATCGCCCTTCAGCGCGTCCGCTTTTGCTTCCCGATTACATCCTTTCATCTTATCCTGCTGAGGCCCCGCAAATACGGGTACAGCAAACCCCAAACAAGCCAATATGATCAATTTGTTCATTTCCATCTCCTTGATTAGTTGGTTGTATCCCCCCGGACGGGATGTTTCAGTCTGCGACCGAAACGCAGGCATTATAACCATATCCACTGACCGCTTTATCAGCAAAATATTTACACTGCGCACACAGGATAAGCTCGTGGACGACCAATTTTCCACCGGCATTGAGACCGGTGGATTTAACGTGAGATCTCCTCCACTACGCCCCCTCAAACCCAACCCTTCAGGGCGGGGGGCGCGAAATAAATTATCGCTACGCTAAAAACGCTCAGCGCAACGCATTTTTTGATTTCGAGCTACCAACTCCCTTAGCAGTTGCACCGCCAGTTTTGCCCGCACTCTCACCAGCAATGAGCCAGTGATCCGACTGTTTCAGCATGCGCAGTGTTTTTACGGCCTGATCTCGATAGTTATCTGAACGGTAGCTTTGCTCAAAAGTCACTGTTGCATGATGTTCGTCCTGTACAACAATCTGCATATTGCGCAAGGTAATTTCAATGACCTTAGGCTTGCTAATACGCTCTATCCGCAGCTTTTTCCAGGCGTCATGGCTCATACCATCCTGTTTATAACCAGGCACATAACAATCAATGTATTCCTCAATATACTTTCCTGACCAGTCCAGCGCCCATTCCCTGACCGAACGCTCGATCAAAGCTTGCTCCGAGGTTTTTCCTCCCTGTTTTAACTGGTTGGCACCGGTTTGTCCGCTTGCCCCCCCCTTCGCTTGTCTGGCAACCTGCGCCTTGGCTGCGTCTAACAACCTGACTTGCTCATCGGCGCGCGCTTTTTCCACCGCCTTAATTTCCGCTATCCGCTTGGCTTCTTCAGCTTTTTTGGCGTGCTCTTTTGCCCGCGCTTCCGCTGCCAGCTTCACCTGTTCAGCCTTTTTGGCCGCTTCCTCCGCTTCAAGCTGAATACGCCGGACCTCTGCCTCCTTTTTCGCCTGCGCCAGCACCTCTGCTTCAGCCTTGGCTACCTCCTTCAGCTGGGCCTCTTTTTCAGCACGCGCTTCAGCTTTTGCTTTTTCTTCCGCTTTGAATTTTTCAGCCGCACGAACCTCAGCCGCACGTTTTTCCTTTTCAGCCCGCAGGGCTTCAGCGGCAAGTTGCTCTGCCTTTTTAGCCGCCGCTTCCCTTGCCTGTTTCAAGGCCAGCGCTTCTGCCTTAGCCTTGGCTTCCTTCAGCTGGGCCTCTTTTTCAGCACGCGCCTCAGCTTTGGCTTTTTCTTCCGCTTTGAGTTTTTCAGCCGCACGAACCTCAGCCGCACGTTTTTCCTTTTCAGCCCGCAGGGCTTCAGCGGCAAGTTGCTCTGCCTTTTTAGCCGCCGCTTCCCTTGCCTGTTTCAAGGCCAGCGCTTCTGCCTTAGCCTTGACTTCCTTCAGCTGTGCCTCTTTTTCAGCACGCGCCTCAGCTTTGGCTTTTTCTTCCGCTTTGAGCTTTTCTGCCGCACGAACCTCGGCCTCCTGCTTCGCCATTTCAGCTTCCAACGCCTCAGCTTTGACCCTGGCTTCGGCTGCGATACGTTGCTGTTCTGCTTTGGCTTCCGCCCGATTCTTCTCCCCGGCAGATTTTTTTTCCTGCGCCAGACGAACTTCCTCATCTGCCCGCGCCTGAAGCAGCGCACTTTCCTTCGCACGCTTCTCGATGACTGCCTCTTCTTGAGCCAATTCAGCTTCTTTCAACCTGCTTGCCGCCTGCGCTTCTTCATCGGTTTTAATTCTGGCCAAGGCGCCCGGATAACCCTGTTCCGCTGACTTCGCATACCACATATCGGCAATTTTTTTATCCTGAGGGACACCTAAACCCAACACATAGCGTCCCGCCAATCGATACTGTGCCTCTGCATTTCCCTGCTCGGCTGCCTGTCGATAACGTTCTGCTGCCCTTTTATGATTCTGCGGCGTGCCCTGCCCCATCTCGTTCATCATACCAAGGTACAACTGTGCTATATCTCCCCCCTTATTCGCCAACGGCACGAGTACCTTTAACGCTGCCGGATAATCCCCGCCCTGATAGGCTGCCACGCCAGTTTGCAAATCAGACTTATTTTCTTCAAGTTTGGAAGATTCCGTTTTATTATCATCTACCTTCACCATTGACTTATCAGCCTGCCTGCCACGCTCACGCACATCTTCAGCAGCCTTCACCTTAACCCGGGCCTCGGCATTGCCTTGCGCAGCCGCCTTAACATACCAGGCAGCGGCCACTTTACTATCCTTGGCGACGCCTAGACCCTGTTCGTATTTTTCCGCAAGCCGGAACTGCGCCTCGGCATTGCCGGATTCAGCCGCCTGACGATAGCGCTCAAGCGCTCTTTTCTCATTCCTCGGCACCCCCTGCCCCATTTCATTCATCTCACCCAGACGAAATTGCGCAAACGAATCTCCCTTATTGGCAAGCGGAACCCACTGCTTCAAGGCGGTCACGTAATCGCCGTTGCGGTAGGCATCAAGCCCGATTTGCATCGCGCTCTTGCCTTCATTAGTCGCCCGTTGTACTTTTTTGCCGGCCACAGGATTGAGCAATCGATTAGCCTGTGCTATTTGCTCAACACTCATCTGCTTTAGCAAATCAGTACTCAAGGAGCGCGATACTTCATGCCCCTGATCCGCAGCGCGCTTGGCCCAGCGATAAGCCTCAACCAGATCACGCTCGCCGCCCTGCCCGTTCGCATACATCACAGCCAAATTAAACTGTGCTTGCGCTTCATTTTGATTGGCTGCCTGCAAGAACCACTTTACCGCAGTAAATTCATCTTGCGTGACACCTTGCCCCGTTGCATAAGCCACACCGAGATTGACCTGCGCTATATCCAAACCCTGGCGGGCGGCCTGCTGATACCAGTACACCGCTTTGGCCATATCCTGCGCCCTGCCTCGCCCCGAGGCGTACATCATTCCCATGTTGTATTGCGCCTGAACATCGCCCTTGCGCGCAGCCTGCAAAAACCACTTCGCCGCCTCGGTGTAATCCTGATCCACTTCACGACCGATAAAAAACAAACCGCCAATTTCTAACTGTGCGGCCACATCACCCGCCGTCGCCCGTTCCCGCAAGTCGCGCAACGCTTGCGGATTAATCCGCGCAACGCCTGCCATCAGGTCATCTTCGAAGCCCGCCTGAGCCACAGGAGAAGCCAACATGGCAATCAGAATAAGGATAAGCGTGCTTGAGGTTTTCTTCATAAATCTGATCCATGCAATAATTATTAGAACAGCCGTTAATTGAGCGTGCCTAGGATTAATTGAGGCGCGAATACGCACAAATACTGTGTGGCCGAAAATTCTACTCCAATTAGCCTGTTTTTGTGGGTTTGCACCGGTTAAACCACGGGAAATACCACACTCTCACCCAGATGACGGCACAAATGCACCTGCCAACAGCCATCTTTACGGCAATGAAATCGCTCAACAGCACCACGGAATATTTAAATTACCTTTATAATCAATGCACTATTAGAACATCAGTCACACTTATAGCGCACGAGTTCGCCCAAGCACGATTTTCACAGCCTTCATCAGTATGCAAACCGGAGTTTTAATGCAAATCCAAATCCGTCACAAGGCAAGATGACGGTAGGATTTTTCCAGCCTGTTTTCCAATGATACATTGTGCAGTTGACTGCAATGCACCATGGTCACCGTCCAGTTGCGACGGTCATAGTCGATCAGCTCGCTGAACAACACCTGATCAGCCTGCCCGGTTTCCGCACTATCGCGCCTGATACCCATACGATCGAGAATAATCGGTGTCTGCGTCAGTCGCAGATACAGCTCCGGGTTAAGCAATACCGCTTCAAAATCAGCCTGATAGCTACTTAAATCGGGCAAACCAGCTTCAATCTGTATGCCTGCTATCATTTTGGCAAATTCAGCCTCCAGTGCGGGGCGTGCGCTGACATCTGCCGCGCGCAGGCGCGCCACCAGCATATCTTTTTCCAGCAATTTCGACTGCTGCTCCTGACGCCGCGTCTCTACACGTTTTTTGACCTTAGTCACTAAACTGTCGAAAAAATTCAGCGCGACCCGAGATCTGGCTTGCTGTTCGCTTGTCGCCGGATTCTCAATAGTATGACTGGTGAAATAAACCGCGCTTTGCATCACATCATGCTGAATAAAATCACCCGACAACTCTATACCGAACTGAGTCTTTTCCACTCGCCGCATACCCATCAAGGCGTATAGCTCGTCGGTACCGGGATTTTGATGATAATAGTCATGCAAGGCGCGACTGGTGCAAAAAGCATCCGTGACGAAATCAGCAGAAGGAAACAAGGCATGCACCAGCACGTCACGTGCATAAGACTCCCGGTTAACCTCCACCGGCCCGGGTACCCGGGCGGCAAGATCAGCTGCATACGCCAAAGCGTGCGCAACCGGCTTGCGATAATGCATCCTATAATCGCTGATCTGCTGCAGGCGCGGCTCAACCATATTCACGGCGCGTTCGATGGCACCGTTCAGAACCGATTCGCTCTCCGGCGGATGAGAAAATAATTGCGTGATCCAACTCATGGCTATGCGTCCTCGTCACTTGGCAGCGGCGCCAGCAATGCCGCAATATCCGCCTCGCCGAACTTGGTCAGCCCGGCACTGTCTTCCGACAGGATTCCTGCGGCCAACTCCGCCTTTTTCTCTTGCAGCGCCAGTATCTTCTCCTCGATACTACCCGCCACCACCAACTTGTAGACAAACACATTTTTGGTCTGCCCCAGACGGTGCGCGCGGTCTGTCGCCTGATTCTCGACTGCAGGATTCCACCAAGGGTCGTAATGAATCACCGTATCCGCCGTGGTCAGGTTCAGCCCCACCCCGCCCGCCTTCAGGCTGATCAGGAAAATCGGCACTTCGCCGTCCTGGAACTGGCGCACCACTTCTTCCCGGTTTTGCGTGTCTCCGGTCAGCTTCACATAGCTCAGCTTTTCTTTCGCCAGTTCGTCTTCAATCAGTTCCAGCATCGAGGTGAATTGCGAAAACACCAGAATGCGCCGACCTTCACTCACCAGCTCAGGCAACATTTCCATCAACAAATCGAGCTTGGCGTGCTCCTTGACCTTTTTGGCGCTGGTCAGCTTCAACAGGCGCGGATCGCAACACACCTGACGGAGTTTCAGCAGCGCATCCAGAATAATGATGTGGCTGCGCGCAAAGCCCTTCTCGGCGATTTCTTCGCGTACCCGCTGATCCATCGCGATACGCACCGTCTCATACAGGTCGCGCTGCGTGCCTTCCAACTCGACGGTACGCACGATCAGCGTCTTGGGCGGCAATTCGGTGGCTACATCTTCCTTGCGTCTACGCATGATGAACGGTTTGACGCGCTGTGCCAGCAGATCGCGGCGCAACTTGTTGCCGTGCTTCTCAATCGGCGTGCGCCAGGTCT
>Ga0208863_1000425_pt1 | contig 43358 bp, 41 predicted proteins | sample RifOxyD3_FD_184040 | JGI IMG/M metagenome (GOLD analysis project Ga0208863, IMG submission 184040) | Soil microbial communities from Rifle, Colorado - Rifle Oxygen_injection D3 (SPAdes) | ecosystem: Environmental > Terrestrial > Deep subsurface > Rock core/Sediment | place: Rifle, Colorado...
CCGGCTCGGCCTGATTACGAGGGTTACCTGATCACCAACATCAACGCCGAGCCGGGCAACGAGTATGTCGAGTTCCAAAACGGCACCATCGTTGAACTGGCCAAGGAATCGGGTGGCATGGCCGATGAGCGTCTGAAGAGCCAGCTCAAACAGACCATCGAACAGCACTTTGCCAAGGAGAAGAAGCTTAAAGGCAAAGGGATCAAGGTGCTCTCCCTCTTTTTTATCGACCACGTCAAGAGCTACCGCACCTATGACGAGGACGGCAACCGCCAGAAGGGTAAGCTTGCCCTCTGGTTCGAGGAACTCTACGCCGAGATCAGCGCTATGGGGCCGTACAAGGGCCTGGTTACCCATACTGCAGAAGAGGTGCATGACGGGTATTTTTCTGCTGACAAAAAGAAGGGCAGGGTGGTGCAAGAGCTGGACACCACCGGCAGCACGGCCAAGGACGATGAAACCTACGCCTTGATCATGACAGATAAGGAACGGCTGCTGAGTCTCGATGAGCCACTGCGCTTCATCTTCAGCCATTCCGCCCTGCGCGAGGGCTGGGACAACCCTAACGTCTTCCAGATATGTACCTTGCGGGAAATGGGCACCGACCGGGAACGCCGCCAGACCATCGGGCGCGGCCTGCGCCTGCCGGTCAACCAGGATGGCAATCGTATCGAAGACGAGCAGATTAACCGGCTGACCGTGATTGCCAACGAGTCCTTTGAGAACTTCGCCCGTGGCCTGCAAGCGGATATTGAGTATGCCATTGACCCCAGCGGCGGCTTCAAATTCGGCAGAGTTCCGCCGCTGGCCTTTACCCCGCTGTTAAATACAGAAGGGACAGAATATCTTTCCCCGGACGAATCGCAGGCCTTGTGGAAGCACATCCAGCAACAGGGGTTGATTGATAAGGATGGCGACTTTACCAAGGATTTCAAACCGGAGGCTGCCGACTTCTCCTTGAATCTGCCCGCCGTTTTCACCGGCATGGATAAGGAGGTGATCAGCCGGATGAAGAGGTTCCTGCCCCGTGATTTTGTCCAGAATGACAGAAATCGTAAAAAGGTTTCCTATAACAAGCGGGTAGAACTTAATCCTGAATTCAAGATACTATGGGATAAGATCAGCCAGAAAACCCGCTATTCGGTGGTATTCCAGACGGAAGAGCTGGTGAAACGGGCCGTTGAAAAAATCAGTAAAATGGCGGCGATCAAGAAGGTGGAGATTGAGATCACCAAGCGCGATTTGGAGATCAAGCAGTCGGGACTGGAAGGCGGCCAGATTACCATCAACCGAACCTACATTGTCAGCAACAAGCAACCGCTGCCGGACATCCTGGCCTTTCTGCAACGGGAGACGGAGTTGACCCGCGGAACCCTGGTCGAGATTCTGGAAAAGTCAGGAAAGCTGGCCGAGTTCAGCATCAACCCCATGGCCTTCATGACCGAGGTCGCCAAACTGATCAACCGGGCCTTGCACGAGCTGATCATCGACGGCATCAAGTATGAGCCCATCGCCGGGCAGTTCTACGAAATGCGCCTCTTCGAGGAGAAGGAAATCGAGGAGTACCTGACCCGGATGTACCAGGTGCAGAGCAAGGATGACCGCACCCCCTATGATTATATCGTCTATGAATCGAGCACCGAGCACGAGGCTGCGAAGCGGCTGGATACCGATGAGCGGGTGAAATTTTTCTGCAAGCTGCCCCGCTGGTTCAAGGTGGCCACACCGCTGGGGGATTACAACCCCGATTGGGCGGTGGTAGTGGAAGAGGACAAAAAGCTCTACCTGGTTCGCGAGACCAAGAGCACCCTGGACCGGGACAAGAGGCGGGAGAGCGAAAACAAAAAGGTGGATTGCGGCAAGGCCCATTTTAAAGCGCTAGGGGTGAATTTCAAGGATGCGGTGCGCATTCATGATGTTTTGCAGGCGTGAGAGTTGGGGCTTGATTTTGACCGGGCCCGGCCTTATTAATCCCGAGGTTGACCTGGATTGTCAGCCGGAAACCCTGGCCGGCGGGAAAGGGGATTTGCCAGAAAGTCCCAGGTGTCGGAATTGGCGACGAACCGGCAAAAAAATCATACCATTTGAAAAGTAGCCGGCACGGTGTACAATAGCGCCTCCGGCCGCCCGTTCCCTGTCCGGGGATTTCTGCGGGGCCCTTGCCAGAACCAAATTTTTTCAGAGGTTGTCAGATGCCCGATACACCCGCTGCGGATTTTATCCATCTGCACGTTCACACCCAGTACAGTCTGCTCGACGGCGCCATCCGCATCAACGACCTCATCGCCAGGGCCAAGGATTTCGGGATGCCGGCCCTGGCGATCACCGACCACGGTGCCATGCACGGCGCCCTGGAGTTCTATGTCAAGGCCCGGAAGGCCGGAATCAAGCCCATCATCGGCTGCGAGTTCTACATCGCCCGCACCGACCGTTTCGACCGCAGCGCCAAGCGGGCCGGCGATGCCGCGTTTCATCTCGTCCTGCTGGCCATGGACCGGACCGGCTACCAGAACTTAATGAAACTGGCCAGCCTCGCCCAGATGGAGGGTTTCCACTACAAGGCGCGCATCGACAAGGAAACCCTTGAAAAACACCAGGCCGGGCTCATCGCGCTGACCGCCTGCCTGCACGGCGAAATCCCCCATCTCATTACGAGCGGCGACCTGGATGGCGCCCGCCAGCAGGCCATCTACTTCCAGAGACTCTTTGGCGACCGCCTCTATTTCGAACTACAGGAAAGCGGCATCCCGGAACAACAGGTCGTGAACAAAGGCCTGATCAGCCTCGGCCGGGAACTCGGCATCCCGCTCGTGGCCACCAATGACTGCCACTACCTCAATCAGAACGAGGCGCATGCCCACGAGGTGCTGCTCTGCGTCCAGACCGGCAAGACCATCCATGACCCCGGCCGCTTCAAATTCTCGACCGACGAGCTCTACTTCAAATCTCCGGCCGACATACGAAAAAGCTTTGCCTTCTGCCCGGAGGCGGTTGACAATACCCGGCTGGTCGCGGACCGCTGCAACCTGGAACTCTCCTTTGGCGAACATCATTTCCCGGTTTTCCCGGTGCCTGAGGATGAGACCCTTGACAGCCTCTTCGAAAAACAGACCCGCCAGGGTCTGCAGGAAAGACTGGCCGCGCTTCGGGCACGCAATCAGTTGACTCCGGAGCTCGACCGGACCTACCACGAACGGCTCGACCACGAGATCGAGGTCATCAAGGCCATGGGGTTCCCGGGCTATTTTTTAATAGTCGCCGATTTCATCAACTGGGCCAAGAATAACGGCATCCCGGTCGGACCGGGCCGCGGCTCCGGGGCCGGCAGCCTGGCCGCTTACTCTCTGCGGATCACCGACATCGACCCGTTGCCCTACGGCCTCATCTTTGAACGTTTTCTCAATATCGAGCGGAAGAGCCTGCCGGATTTCGACGTGGATTTCTGCCAGGAACGCCGCGGCGAGGTGCTCCATTACGTCCAGGAGAAATACGGCGGCGCCAACCATGTGGCCCAGATCATCACCTACGGCTCCATGAAGGCGCGGGCGGTCATCCGGGATGTGGGCCGCGCCCTGGCCATGCCCTACGGCGATGTGGATCGCATTGCCAAGCTGATCCCGGAACAGCTGAAAATCACGATCAAGGAGGCGATCGAGCAGGAACCCAGGCTGAAGGATGCGGCCAAGCAGGATCCCGACGTAGCGGAGCTTTTGCAAGTGGCCCAGGTTCTGGAGGGGCTGGCCCGCCACACCTCCACCCACGCCGCCGGCGTTGTCATCTCGCCGCGACCCATGGACGAATACCTGCCGTTATGCAGAGGCCAGAAGGACGAGACCCTCACCCAGTACGACATGGTCTACACCGAGATGACCGGGCTTATCAAGTTCGACTTCCTCGGCCTCAAGACCCTGACCGTCATCGATCGGGCTCTCAAGCTCATCGAGGTCGATATCGGCCACAAGCTGGAGATCGACACCATACCGCTCGACGACCTGAAGACCTATCATCTGCTCTGCCGGGGCGATGCCCTCGGGGTGTTCCAGCTGGAAAGCGCCGGCATGCGCAACCTGCTCATAAGCATGCAGCCCGAGGTCTTCTCCGACCTCATCGCCCTGGTGGCGCTCTACCGGCCAGGCCCCATGGAAAGCGGCATGGTCGGCGCCTTTACCGATACCAAGCACGGCAAAATTCAGGCGGTTTATCCACTGCCCCAGTTGAAGCCCATCCTGGAGGAGACCTACGGCGTCATCGTCTACCAGGAACAGGTCATGAAGATCGCCAACGTCCTGGCCGGCTACTCCCTGGGCGATGCCGATATCCTGCGACGCGCCATGGGCAAGAAGAAACCGGAGGTGATGGCCGCTGAAAAGGCAAAATTCATGGCCGGCGCGGCCCGCAACCATATTCCAACCGACAAGGCCGAATACATCTTCGACCTGATGGCCAAGTTCGCCGGCTACGGTTTCAACAAGTCGCACAGCGCCGCCTACGCGCTCATCGCCTACCAGACCGCTTTCCTGAAGGCCCATTATCCGGCCCAGTTCATGGCCGCCCTCCTCTCCTGCGACGTGAACAACACCGACAAGGTGGTGCTCTACATCAACGAGTGCAAGGATCACAATCTGGAGGTGCTGCCGCCGGATATCAACGAAAGCTCCAGGGACTTCACCGTGATCGAGGACCGGATTCGTTTCGGCCTGGCCGCCGTTAAAAATGTCGGCGATGCCGCCCTGGAATCGATCATGGAGGAGCGAACCAAGGAGGGACCCTTCAGTTCGCTGGAGAATTTCTGCAGCCGGGTGGATCTGCGCCGGGTCAACCGGCGGGTCATTGAAAGCCTGATCAAGGCCGGCGCCTTTGATTCCCTGGGCGGCAAACGGTCCCAGTTCTTCGCCATTCTCGACCAGGCCCTCGAACAGGCGCAGGCGGTGCAGCGCGACCGGTTGAGCGGCCAGATTTCCCTGTTCGCGGTCATGGCCCCGCAGACCGCGGTCCAGCAAAAATCAATCGCCCTGCCCGACCTTCCGGAATGGCCCGAGGCGGAAAAACTCGCCCTTGAAAAAGAGACGGTCGGCTTTTACATCACCGGCCATCCGCTTGACAATTTCCGGGCCGAGATCAAGGCGGTGACCGACCTTGACCTGGCAGGCATCAGCGAACTGACCGACGGCCAGGCGGTCCGGGTCGGCGGCTTAATCCGCGACTGCAAGGAGCACAAGAGCAAACGAGGCGAACGGATGGCCTTTCTCACCCTGGAGGACATTGTCGGCACCACCGAGGTAGTGGTCTTTCCCGAGGCCTTCAGCCGTTGCGCCCATCTGATTAAAAGCGATGCCCCGGTTATTGTCCAGGGCGAGGCCAAAAAGGATGAACGCGGCAACAAGATCATCGCCGACACGATTGAATCCCTGGAAGAAGCGCGCCAGAAGTATACGGCCGCCACCCGGATCATCCTGCAGGCAGAGCGGACCAGCCGCGAAAAGCTTACCGACCTGAAAAAAATCTGCTACCGCTTTCACGGTCCCTGCCCGCTCGCTTTAACCATCCATTATGGCGGCCGGGGCGAGGTGGACATCGAGGTGCCGGCGGATCTGACCGTCCGGCCCTGCGGCGATTTCACCGCCGAAGTGGGCAGGGTCCTGGGCTACAGCGCGGTGAGCTATGAAAAAAAACCAGTGGAGTTGAACAACCAGCGCCGAAAAAACGGCCGGCGGGAAATAGGCGGCCGGCCATGACAGGCTCGCGGCACACCTCTCGGCTTCACCTGTGATCGGTTATCGAAAATCTATGGCGGCCGCCGACAAAAATCCATTATAGTTCCAATACGAACCAGACGGGCACTAACGCAACCAGCCAGGTAACCGGCGGATCGGCAAAAAACAAAAAATGAAACACATCCTAATCGTTGACGATGATATCCTGATGGGCAAAAGCCTGCGCCGCCTGCTGGAGCATGAGGGATACAGGGTTTCGACCGCCGCCTCCGGCAGCGAGGCGCTCGCCGTTCTGCACGAAACAGCCGCGGACCTGGTGATCACGGATATCTTCATGCCGGGCCAGGATGGCATCGGTGCCATCATGGACATCTGCCGGGATTTTCCAAAAATGAAGATCATCGCCATGTCCGGCGGCGGCAGGCTGAAAAATATCGATTATCTGGAACTGGCCCGAAATGTCGGTGCCCACCGCACGTTCCAAAAACCCTTTACCAACAAGGAACTGCTGGCCTCGATTCAGGAATTGCTGCGTTAGGTCTGCTCTGATGCATTGAGGAATTCAGAATACAGCATTCAGGAGTCAGAATGAGTCGAACGATTCGGGCGAAAAAATATTTCTCATTTCTCCTGAATTCTGACTCCTGACTCCTGAATTCTTTCTCACATCCGAAACGCGGTGATCTTGTTGTAGATCCAGCCGAGCAGCGAGCCGCAGAAAGTGCCCACGGCAAACCCGTACGCCGCGCCAATCAGACTCCCCGAAAACGTCACTCGGTAGCCGATAAAATACTGGCTCAACAGCTGCAGATGCGGCCCGACCCGGTTGCCGCCCTTGATGATCAGCCAGTTGGTGGCGACCAAGATGACAAGGCTGCAGATCAGACCGAGCGCCAGCCCCACGACCTTGGCGTTCAGCAGCAGAACGCCGCGGAACAACTTCTCCTCCTCGGCGACCAACCGTTTATTCTCAAGCATGGCATTCCTCCTTACAGATGATCGAAGAAATCCTTAACAGTCAGCAGGGCGCTCTTCTTCTTCAGATGAAACAGATAGACGGCCAGGAAAAAATTCCTGAGATAAGCGAACAGCCAGCCGGCCAGGAACCCCCAGAAAAAGAAATAGGCAAAGCCGACAAAGGCGCCCTGGACCGTGACCGTATAGCCGATGCAGTACTGGGCTAAAAGTCGCAGATGAGAGGCCGCCGGGTTGGGATCCCGGCTGCTGATCCAGAGGGTAGCGGCCAGGACGAGCAGCCCGCAGACCGAACCGATGGCCGTGGCCATGGCCACTTTGTCCATCCTGGCAAAAGACTGAACAAGGATCGACTCCAGGACCGAGCGGCCGATCCCGGCCGCCTTCCCCTCTTCCAGGTATTCCTCCTCATCGTTGACCGCCCACAGATCATGGGCCGCCCCGCGGATATTCTCCACCGCCATGATGCCGGTCTGCATGGAATGATCCATGTTGTTGTAGCGATGCATGCCGTTGCGGCCGATGGTCTGCAGATTTTTGAAGATGGTGAGGTAGTCTTTGATCGTCTTCAGATTCTGGCCGTAATCCCGATCGTAAACCGGATAGGCGGCCGGCTGCCGGATGACGACGCCGTCCGTCACATCCGTCGGCACGGCCAGACCAAGGGCGGCCAGCTCGGCGGTGGCCAGGGCGATCAGTTCGGCATCCGTCATGCGCCAGAGTTCGTCGTCCGTATTACAAAAATACTCCATGCCGATGCTGGTCGTGTAAGCATCGGGCACCATGGCCGCGCTCCAGTTCTTGAAATTCTGGATGCGGCCGACCCGGACGTCGGGGCTGTGCACATAGATCCACTGATCAGGAAAGAGATCGGCCTGCTTGACGATGAGGCCGACGATCAGAAAGGCGCGGTAGGATAAAGCGCGGGCCGCAACCACCACCTCGGCCGGCGGCGGCGGTTCCAGCAACTGTACAAGCCGGGTGATCGGCACGCTCGATATGAAATGGTCGGCCGCAATGGTCTGCAGACAACCGCCTTCCTGCAGGACAACACCGCTGACCAGCCCCTTGCCATGCTCGACGCGGATCACCTCGCTTTGCAGCCGCACCGTGCCGCCGTGCGCGACAATTTCTTCCTGAAAGCGCTGCCACATCATGCCCGGCCCCCGGGCCGGATAATCAAAGGCGTCGATCAGGCTCTTGCTGCGGGCGTTGCCGAACAGGGCGTTGGCTAAAGCCACCATCAGCGACAACCCCTTAATCCGCTGGGCCGCCCAGTCGGCCCGGATCTCATCGCAGGGAATGCCCCAGACCTTCTCGGTATAGGTCTTAAAAAACGTCAGGTATAAACGGCGGCCGAAGCGGTTCGACACCCACTGCTCAAAGGTTTCCTCCACGGCCGAGGGCCGTACCTGTGCCCGGCCGTAGCTTACGACGATCAGCAGGCTCTCCAGCAAACCCAGCTTGACAAGGGCGTCGACGCATTCAAGCGGATACCGGAAAAATTTCCCCTGATAATAGATCCTGGACAGCCGCGGCACCCGCAGCAGGTCAGGGCCCAGCATCTCCTGCCAGAGCCGGTTCACCCTTTCGATCTTGCTGAAAAACCGATGGCCGCCGATATCGAAGAGGTAGTCGTTATAACTCTCGGTGCGGGCGATGCCGCCGACCATGCCGGACCCTTCCAGGACCACGGGCCGCAGCTGCCGCCCGATGCACTCCCAGGCAGCAGCAAGACCGGCCGGCCCGGCGCCGATGATCACCACCGGTTCATCGCTCATGCAGCACGACCCTGTGCGGAAGCCCCGGTTGTCGGAGGCCGTCTCTGTTTTTCTCCCGCTGTCCGGCCATTCTCACCCGAAACAGAGCCCGCAGTCGGGGCAGGTGCTGGTCGTGGTGGAAAAGGCATGGCCGCAGGCCGGGCAGACCGCTTCCTCGGTAGCGGCATCATAGACGGCGTTGGCATGCTTGACATCATGGCCATCCAGGCCTGTGGTCCGCCGGAAATCCCAATCGAGCAGTTCCATGGCCTCGCGGGCATCCTGCCGCCGCACCCGCAAAAAAAACGAGGTAGGGCAGCAGCCTTTGCCGCAGGCGCTTTCATCGGCGGCGATTAATGTGCCGATCCGCTCCTCCCGGAACAGATTTTCCAACCGTTTAATATCAGCCAGCGGCCCGCGCCGGATGTTTACCAGTTCGTCGTCCGGCGTTAACTCCACAACCCGGGATTCCAGGCGCCGCTGGCGGGCCTCAACCCTGGCCAGTTTTTCCGTGCCGGAAATCAGTTCGATCCCGCATGCGGCACAGAGCCGGATCTCCGGCAGGTATTCATCATCGCACTGCGGGCAGTATTTCAGGTCTGGCTCAATCATAAGACAATATCCTCGTAAAAAATGATGCATTCGCAAAACATTAGTCGCGCTGAGATGCAGCGGCGCAGAGAAACAATAGATTTTGAGTTATCTCTGCGAGCCCTGCGCCTCTGCGGGATGCAAAGATTTCAACGCCATCAAAAAATAATAATCAAAGTACGAAACGGCTCAGGTCCTCATCCTTCGTGATCTCGGCGACCTGGGCACGCACATAATCGGCGTCGATCACAAAACGCTCCTCCTTGAGATGCGCCGCATCAAAAGAGAGCTTCTCCACCACCCTTTCCAGGACGGTATGCAGACGGCGGGCACCGATGTCCTCGGTCTTGCCATTGACCTCCGCCGCCAGGCGGGCAATCTCTCGGATCGCCTCATCTTCAAAAACCAAATCGATGTTCTCGGTAGCCAGCAGGGCGACATACTGTTTGATCAACGCGTTCTGCGGTTCGGTCAGGATCTGGTAAAACTCCTCCTCACACAGGGCGGAGAGTTCCACCCGGATGGGGAAACGGCCCTGCAGTTCCGGCACCAGGTCGGAAGGTTTGCTGACGTGAAAGGCGCCGCTGGCAATGAACAGGATATGGTCGGTATGCACCATGCCGTACTTGGTGTTGACCGTGGTGCCTTCGACAATGGGCAGCAAATCGCGCTGCACCCCCTGCCGGGAAACCTCCGGGCCATGCACCCCTTCCCGAGAGGCGATCTTGTCGATCTCATCCAGAAAAATAATGCCGCTCTGTTCGGTGCGCTGGATGGCCAACCGCAGGATCTTGTCGTTGTCGATCAGCTTGTCCGCCTCCTCCATCTGCAAAATCTTCATGGCCTCCGGCACCTTGAGCTGCCTGGCCTTGCCCTTCTGCGGAAAGATGCGGCTGAAGGCGTCCCGCAGGCTGGACTCCATCTCCTCCATGCCGGCGTTGGAGAAGACCTCGATCATGGGCGTGGCCGGCGAACCCGCCACCTTCATCTCCACCTCCCGCTCGTCCATCCGGCCCTCCCGCAACATGACCCGGAATTTCTCACGGGTCGAATCGCGACCGGACTCGACCGGCTCGGGCAGATGCTCGGCAGCCGTTTCCGGCGGCCGGCCACGGAAGGTCGCCGGTGCCGGCAGCAGCAGGTCAAGCATCCGCTCCTCGGCCATCTCCCAAGCCTTCAACTCCACCGTCTTGCGCTCCTCCTTCTTCAGCATGTTCACTGCCAGTTCGGTGAGATCCCGAATCATCGATTCCACGTCGCGGCCCACATAGCCGACCTCGGTAAACTTGGTCGCCTCGATCTTCAGAAACGGCGACTGGGCAAGGGAAGCGAGCCGCCGGGCGATTTCGGTCTTGCCGACGCCGGTCGGGCCGATCATGATGATGTTTTTCGGGGCGATTTCGTCCCGCAGGGGCAGAGGCACCTGCTGCCGCCGCCAGCGGTTGCGGAGGGCCACGGCCACCGAGCGCTTGGCATTCTGCTGGCCGATGATATATTTATCCAGTTCCTTAACGATTTCCTGGGGGGTAAGGGCATTTAGACTGTTCATCATAGTTTTGGTAGACTCGCTAATAGTGACGGCATGGCTAAGCAAAAAGCTCGCTATCATAGTTTTTCCAGGGTTATTTCCTGATTGGTATAGACACAGATGGAAGCGGCGACCTGCATGGAGGCCCGGCAAATGGCCTCGGCGTCCAGCTCGCTGTGCTCTACAAGGGAGAGGGCCGAGGCCCGGGCATAGGGGCCGCCGGAGCCGATGGCCAGGATGCCGTCGTCCGGCTCGATCACATCGCCGTTGCCGCTCAACAACAGGGAGGTCTCCCGATCAACCGCAATCAGCAACGCCTCCAAGCGCCGCAGCATCTTGTCGGTCCGCCAGTCCTTGGCCAGTTCAACCGCCGAGCGCAGAAGGTTGCCCTTATACTGGTCCAGTTTCTTCTCAAGCTTGTCGAACAGCGTAAAGGCATCGGCCGTGGCCCCGGCAAACCCGGTGATGACCGTGCCGTTATAGAGCCGCCGTACCTTGCGAGCCGCATGTTTGACCACCGTATCGCCCATGGTGACCTGACCGTCGCCGGCGACCACCACCTCGCCTCTGTGCCGCACCGAAATAATGGTGGTTGATCGTATCTTCAAGGAAATTCTCCAGCTTTGTTTAAGTAACGTGCTGCTATTACATCTACTTGGTCACATGGTTGGATTCAGAATTCAGGAGTCAGAATTCAGAATCCAGAATAAATCTAGCCAGTTGACTGAAAGAATGTTCCTCTTTGTCTCCTGAATTCTGACTCCTGAATTCCGCCCTTTTTCATTTCCCCTTGTGCGCCTTCGGATGAGCGCGATCGTACACCGCCATCAGATGATCCATGTTGAGATGGGTATACCGCTGGGTGGTCGACAGGCTCGCATGTCCGAGCAACTCCTGAACAGCCCGCAGATCCGCCCCCATCTCCAGTAGATGGGTGGCAAAGGAATGCCGCAGGGCATGAGGAGTAACCCGCACGGTGATTCCGGCCCGCAGAGCATAGGCGCCGACCAGCCGCTCAACGCTGCGGGCGGTCAGCCGACCGCCCCGGCCGCTCAGAAAGACCGCAGTCCGTTCGGGCAGTTGTCCGCGACGCACCCGCTCCGCGGTCAGTTGTTCCCGCTGCGGCAGATAAACCAGCAAAGACTCCACGGCCGGCCGGCCGATGGGCACGAGCCGCTGCCGGTTCCCCTTGCCAGTCACCCGCACCATGCCCTGATCAAAATCAAAATCCGGCAGATTGCTGGCTACGAGTTCCGCCACTCGCATGCCGGTCGAATACAAAATCTCCAAAATCGCCAGATCGCGGGCCGCAAAGGCATCATCCCGACCCGGCGCCTCCATGAGGCTGAACACCTCGTCCACGGTCAGAAACACCGGCATGTACCGGGCCTGCCTTGGCATAGAAACCGCCACGGCCGGATCCTGGCGCACAATCCGATTCCGGACCAGATACCGGTAGAATGTCCGCAGGGCGGACAGCTTTCTGGCCACCGAAGAGGCCTTGTTCCTGGCATTCAACTGATAAACGAACGCCCGGAGTAAATGGGCGTCAACCGCATCAACCGCAGTCTCCTGGCCAACGAACTTGGCGAACTCCCGCAAATCCCGCAGGTAACCATCCACCGTGTTGCCGGAATACCCCTTTTCAACGGCCAACCAGGCGGCAAACCGCTCAATATGTTCGACCAGCATCAGACACGATCCATCTATCATACACAACGAATATATTCGTCAAAGAACAAGCCTGATCCCGGATTACGGTAGCGATCTTTTGGCCCCCTGGAAACTCATGTCTCATACCATACAACGGATTTTTTTGTAAAGTCGTTGCTCATTGCTTTTGATTCATTTATCATGATGCGTTATTTTCAGCCGCCTGGAATCCACGGTTTTGGCGGCCGGAGTTCATCCGGATATTGGCCGCGCCGTGGCATCATTATCTCGTTCCTCACCCAGCGGAGCTGGATAAGTCCCTTAACACCATGAACACCTGCATGTCCTGTGGGCATAAGGTTAACGAAATTTTGTCCGCAAATTGCTGAAACTCAACGCGTCAGGAACTAAATTTCCAAACCTCTGCCACACCGAACAACGTCATGAAAAAGAAAAATTTTGAAGACGCCCTCAAGGATCTGGAACAGATCACCCGGGAGTTGGACGAGGGGGCCCTGAGCCTGGAAGACTCGCTGGACAGGTTCGAAAAAGGCATCAAACTGGTTGAGTACTGCTCCCGAAAATTAAACGACGTCCAAAAAAAAGTGGATACCCTTCTGAAAAAAGATGGCGCCCTGAATGCCGTGCCCTTTGAAGATAACGAAACAGAGTAACAAAAAAACGTCATGGATATCAGCGACTACATAAGCAGCAGACGCGCCCGGGTTGAAGAGGCGTTGCAGCAATACATGCTGCGGGCCGAGCCGCCCCTGACCGAGCATATCGAGGCCATGCGTTACAGCCTTTTTGCCGACGGCAAACGCGTTCGGCCCATTCTCTGTCTGGCTGCGGCTGAAGCGGTCATGCCGACAACCGATAACCAGGCAGCCGTGCTGCCGGCCGCCTGCGCCCTGGAGTGCATCCACACTTATTCCCTCATCCACGACGACCTGCCGGCCATGGACAACGACGATCTGCGGCGTGGCAACCCAACGAGCCACAAGGTCTTCGGTGAAGCCGGCGCCATTTTAGCCGGTGACGGACTTCTCACCTTTGCCTTCGAATTGCTGAGCCGGCCGGAGCCGGCCGGTGTACCGGATTACGACCGTCTGCGGGTCATCTTGCTGATCAGCCGGGCCGCCGGGCCGCTGGGCATGGTCGGTGGCCAGGTGCTCGACTTGGCCGGCGAGGGGCAACAGATCTCCCTTGAAACTCTGCGGGAAATTCACAGCCGCAAGACCGGCGCGCTGATCACCGCCGCCGTCCAGACCGGCGCCATCCTGGGAGGGGCGGACATAGCCGGATTTCAGGCCCTCACCACCTACGGCGAAAAAATCGGCCTGGCCTTCCAGATCGTTGACGACCTCCTCAACGTCGAAGGAACGGCCGAACAGCTTGGCAAGGCGGTCGGTTCCGACGCCGCCCGCCAGAAAGCCACCTACCCGGCTTTCATCGGCGTGGCCGCCACCAGACAGATGGCCCAAGAAACCGCCACTGCGGCGATGGAAGCGCTGGCCGGCTTCGATCACCGGGCTGAGCCGCTCCGGGAACTGGCCCGCTATATCGTCAATCGGAAAAAATGACCCGGGCTCGCGCCGGACGAATCTTCAGAGCAGCCATGCAAGATAAAACCATGAAGAAACAGCCGCCAATTCTCAACACCATCAACTCGCCGGCCGACCTCCGTCGCCTGCCCGAAAAAATCCTGCCGCAACTGGCCGCAGAAATCCGCCGGGAGATCATCGAAACTGTTGCCCGATCCGGCGGACATCTGGCCCCGAGCCTCGGGGTGGTGGAACTGACCCTGGCCCTGCATTATATCTTTAACACACCGACCGACAAACTTATCTGGGACGTCGGCCACCAGAGCTATGCCCATAAGCTGATCACCGGCCGCCGCGAACTTTTTCATACCCTGCGGCAGTATAAGGGCATCAGCGGCTTTCCCAAACGAAGCGAAAGCCCGTATGACACCTTTGACACCGGCCACAGCAGTACGTCGCTCTCGGCCGGCTTGGGCATTTCCTCGGCCAAGCATCTGAAGGGCGACACCAACCGGGTAATCGCCGTCATCGGTGACGGCTCCATGACCGGCGGCATGGCCTTCGAGGCCTTAAACCAGGCCGGCCATCTGGACCGCGATCTGATCGTAGTGCTGAACGACAATGAGATGTCGATCTCAGCCAACGTCGGCGCTTTATCAAGCTTTCTGAGTCGAAAAATGACCGGTAAAACCGTGGTCCGCGCCAAGGAGGAATTGAAACACCTCCTCAAATCACTCTCCAATGTCGGCGAAAACATTCTCCAGGTTCTGAAACGGACCGAGGAGAGCTTCAAGACCTTCTTCACGCCGGGCATGCTGTTCGAGGCCCTAAAATTCGAATATGTGGGTCCGATTCCCGGCCACCAGTTAGACAGCCTCCTGGCGACCTTCAAAAATGTCCGAGATTTCAGCAAGGGGCCGGTGTTGATCCATGTACTCACCACCAAGGGCAAGGGCTACCCGCCGGCGGAAAAGAATCCGGGAGATTACCACGGCGTAGGGCCGTTCGACATCCTGACCGGCACGCCGCTGCCGACCCCGGCCAATCCCATCTCCTACACCAGATGCTTTGGCGACACCCTGGTGCACCTGGCGGAAAAAGATCAGACCATCATCGCGATCACCGCGGCCATGCCGGCCGGCACCGGACTCACCAAATTCGCCGCCCGCTTTCCGGACCGTTTCTTCGACGTGGGCATTGCCGAGCAGCATGCCGTCACCTTTGCCGCCGGCCTGGCCACGGAAGGCATGCGGCCGGTGGTGGCCGTCTACTCAACATTTTTCCAGCGAGCCCTGGATCAGGTCATCCACGACGTCTGCCTGCCGAACTTGCCGGTCACCTTTGCCTTGGATCGAAGCGGCGTGGTGGGCGATGACGGACCGACCCACCACGGCATGTTCGATATCGCCTTCCTGCGCTACATCCCCAATCTGGTGCTGATGGCGCCCAAGGATGAAAACGAGTTGCAACATATGCTGTATACCGCTGTCCGCTATCCGGGACCGGTCGTGGTTCGCTATCCGCGTGGTGAAGGTGAAGGGGTGGCGCTGTCCGCCGAACTGGAGGAACTGCCGCTTGGCAAGGGTGAACTGCTCAGGTCCGGCAACGATGTCCTGCTGCTGCCGATCGGCAACCGGGTCTTTGCCGCGCTGACTGCGGCCGACGGCCTGAAAAAACTGGGAATCGAAGCGGCGGTCATCAACCCCAGGTTCATCAAGCCCCTGGACGGCGATCTCATCGCCGAGTGGGCTGCCAAAACCGGCCGGGTCGTGACCGTGGAAGACGCTGCCCGCCAGGGCGGATTCGGCAGCACCGTGCTGGAACTCCTGGCCCGGCGCAAACTGATGGGGACCAGAATCAAAATGCTCGGCTTCCCGGACCAGTTCGTCGAACACGGCCCCCAGGATGTACTCCGAAAAAAATGGCAGATCGATGCGCCTGCCATCATCAATGCTGCCATGGAATTACTGGAAGACAACCGGCCGGCGGCTAAAGCTGAAGAACTCCCGGCGTCGAACTCCGGCTGAACTTACACTTTATAATACCCGCGGTACCAGTCCACGAACCGCCTGATGCCCTGCTCAATCGCTGTGTCTGGTTTGAATCCCACATCGCGGACCAGATCATCGACATCGGCATAGGTAGCCGGCACATCCCCCATCTGCATGGGTAGAAAATTCTTTACCGCCTTTTTGCCGAGACATTCCTCCAGCACCTCGATATAACGCAGCAGATCCACCTTCTGGTTGTTGCCGATATTGTAGATCCGGTACGGGCCGGCGCTGGTGGCCGGGTCCGGCGCATCGGCGCGCCAGTCAGGGTTGGCGGTCGGTCGCCGCTGAATGACCCGGAACACCCCCTCGACGATGTCATCGATATAGGTGAAATCGCGCACCATGCGGCCGTAGTTGAAGACATCAATGGGCCGGTCTTCGAGAATGGCCCGGGTGAAAAGAAAAAGGGCCATGTCCGGCCGGCCCCAGGGGCCGTAAACCGTAAAGAATCTGAGACCGGTCACGGGCAGACCGAAAAGATGGCTGTAGGTATGGGCCATCAATTCATTGGCTTTCTTGGAGGCGGCATACAAAGAAAGAGGATGATCAACGTTGTCATGCACCGAAAAGGGCATTTTGGTATTGGCGCCGTAGACTGAACTGGATGAGGCGAACACCAGGTGTTTAACGCCGGAATGGCGGCATCCCTCCAGCAGGTTGACAAAGCCCACCAGGTTAGTGTCCACGTAGGAATGGGGATTCTCAAGGGAATAGCGGACGCCGGCCTGGGCGGCCAGATTGACCACGGCATCGAATTTCTCACCGGCGAAAAGCGCGGCCATGGCCGGTCGGTCCGCCAGGTCAGTGCTCACATGGCAAAAGCGGGCATCCGGCGCGAGCAGAGCGAGCCGAGCCCGCTTCAGGTTCGGATCGTAATAATCGTTGAGATTATCCAGTCCCACCACCTGGGCACCGTTCTCCAGAAGTTTTTTCGAAAGATGAAAGCCGATAAAACCTGCGGCGCCGGTTACAAGTATTTTTTGATTCTGCATGAATATGTTTCCATAAGTTGAAGTACGCCGCCCTACACGGCCGGCGGCCGGTCACTGGCCGATCAGTCGTCGAAATTGCCTGCCGGCCCCTTGTCCGTCTCCAGGGTGGCGGCTCGAGCCCGGCATCTGGCCTCGGTCCATTCAGTCGGGTCCTCAAGGCGGACCGCCTTGGGACCGAGATCGTAAGAGCCGGCCGCCAGAATGGCCTCAACGGCTAAAGGCGCCGTATCGGTCGCGTTGAACACCTCGACCAGCAGCCGATAAACAAAATCCTCCACCCGGCGCGCCATGCGTTCGCGGATTGCTGCCGGCTGCCCCATGAGTTTCGTTTCAAAGGGCAGATTCAATTTTTTGTAGTCACCGATTTTCCATTCACGGGCTCTGGCATAGGAAACCATCTCCTGCCACATCTCCTCGGTGGCGCCTTCGCCCGGAACCTTGATAAAATTCCTATCGCCGTCCAATTGGGCATTGCCGTAGTCGTTCACCTCCAGGCCCCAGGAAATCATCTGCAGAGCAGTGGCAACGTTGGCCTTGGTGGTCCTGGTCTGCGCCGCGATCTCCCGAAGGCGGTCAGAACTGTTGCCGGAGGTGCCGTGCTGGGCACCGGATATGCCGTAACGGGCCAGCTGCTCATGAATGGCGGCGGTAAGTCCCACCTGAATGCCCTGGGCGCTCGCCTCAATGCCGTGGGTGGTGCCATTGTTTAACGCGATCCAGTCAGGGAAGATATCGTGGGCATTGAGTCCCTGAATGTGAAACAGGGCCTCGTCCACAGTGGACAGCCCCTGCGAGCCTTTAATCTCGCCGACCTCGGTTTCCAGGCTGGCCCAGCCAGGAATACAGGAACTCAGGGCAATGTTGGCCTGGAGGTTCTCGACGTCCGGCAGGTGTGAGGCGTCAATGGCGATGGAGGTGATGCCAGCCTCAAACATGGTCGGAATCTCCTGACGGGCAAAGCCGAGATCCGCCGGCTTCTTGATCCCGTAATGGTCGGCATGAATTGCCACCGGCACCATGATGGCCAGTTCGTTGCACAGCGCATCGACCAACCGGGCCATATTCCAGTAGTTGACCGCGCAGTAGGCGCCGGCCCCGCCCTCCGAGCGGGCGATTTCAATGATGATCGCGGCATTGGCTCGCTGGGCCGCCTGTAGTGCCCCGCGGATCACAAAGTAATTCCTGCCGTTCGCCGCCATGGTCATGGCTTGGCCCTTGGCCATCAGGGCCCGGTCGATCACCTTGCCGCTGACCAGCAGGGCGCGGGAATTGGGGAAAAGTCTCACCACATTCGGTGGCCGGCCGATGGCAAGTGCCTGGTCGAATTGCGCGCCGTTTACTGTTGGCATAATGCTGCTCCCTCATTCTGGTTATTGGATTTTTTTCACGGACAACATTTTTCAATGCCACGGGCAACAGGACGCTCTAGCGAACTCGCCGCTAAAAAACCGCGCAAGCCCCTGTGAACTCACGTCTCCGTCCCCTGGCATTCTACCATAACGCGGTCGCCGCCATTATGCAAAGCCCGGTTTATTGCCGGCCGTCATCTACGTCGGCCGCAGCCGAATCAGCAACCGACGTGCCAGCGCCGGTGAATTCGGTAAACCGGCGGCGTCCGAAAAAATAGACCGCCACGACACTGATTTCGTAGAGCACCACAAGCGGCACCGCCATGAGCAGCTGATTCACCACGTCCGGGGTAGGGGTTAAAATAGCGGCGATCACAAAGTTAAGCAGCACGGCATACTTGCGGTTCCGACGCAGAAAGGCGCTGTCAACCAGGCCGATCTTGGCGAGAAAGACCATGAGAATGGGCAGCTCAAACACAACGCCAAAGGCGATCAGCAAGCGGATGGCCAGCGAAAAATATTCATTCACCGCCGGCATCGGCGTGAGATAATCGGTGGAATAACCGACCAGAAAACGAAAGGCGGGCGGAAAGACCACGCTGTACCCGAATGCGGCACCGCCGAGAAAAAAAAGGGTGGAGAAGACGACAAAAGGCAGAATCACCTTCTTCTCGTGGCGGTACAAGCCGGGCGCCACAAAACGCCAGAACTGCCAGAAGAGCACCGGGCTGGCCAGCACCACCCCGGCAACCAGGGCCAATTTTAGATAAAAAAAAAGGCCTCCTGGTAGGAGGTGAAGATAAGACTCGCGCCCGCCGGCAGCACATCAAACAACGGTTTGAAAAACCAGTTGCCGATCTCCTGCACAAAACTGTAGGCCACGCCGAAGCCAGCCAGAACAGCGCCCAGTGCCCAGATCAGGCATTTCCTGAGTTCGGTGAGATGCTCGGTGATATGCTGCTGCTTGAATTCATCCATACGGCTGGCGTTGGTTTGAAATGACAGGTGCGTTATCGGTTGCGAAGAAGCTTTACCATAAAACCGTTGTTATGAAAATTCAAAATTTCTGTTCGGAGAAAAGACCGGATTGCCGAAATCAAGAGCAACCCTTACTTCAGGTTGACAAATCACAGCGGAATATTGTAGAAAACGGCACTTGTTTATTTCAGGTGACAGAAAGAAACCGGCAGACCGCTTTCCATTGCGGCACCGGCCAAAACGCCTTTAGCGAGTCCGGAGCAAAACATATGGAAACCATTCGGGAAAACATCCTGCAATGTTTTGATAAATTTGCCGATGACGACAAAAGGCTGATCGCCGAACTCAACGGCCTCATTGCCCTGTACGGCGAAAGCGCCTTTCCCGTCATCATCCACATATTGACCAACCTGGAAATGGAGCCCGCCCGGGCAGCAAAATGCTGGAAACTTGTCACCGCCCATACCCAGGGCATGCATGCACTCCTCAACCGGGAAGTGAACCTGCGCACCGCGGTCTGCGATTATTTCTGTACGATCAGCAAGGATCTGCGCAATCCCAAGGTAATCGAAATCAAGCTCTTTGAGGAAACCGCCAGGTCCTCAAAATACGACAGCCTCACCAGCTTGTTGAACCGCCGCTCCTTTGATGAGGATCTCAACCAGGAGATCGCCCGGGCTAAACGCCACAACATCGACGTTTCCGTGCTGTTCTTTGACATGGACGACTTCAAAAACATCAACGACTCGTTCGGCCACCAGGCAGGGGATGCGGTTCTGAAACGCGTCGCCCATATCATCATGACCGAAAAAAGAATCGAGGACATCGCGGCCCGCTTTGGCGGCGAAGAGCTGGCACTCATTCTACCGGAAACCACGAAGTTGAATGCCATGGTTCTGGGGGAAAGAATCCGCGACAGAGTCGAACGGGAACAGATATCATACGATGACTACACCATCCGCTTCACCCTGAGCGGCGGCCTGGCCGCTTTTCCGCTGGATGCCACCGAAGCGGATACCCTGCTGGGTTTTGCCGATCAGGCCCTCTATCGCGCCAAACGAAGCGGCAAGAATACCATCTGTTTCTACTCCGATGACAAGCGGCGCGAAACCAGGATCGATTTTTCCGGCGAAGTCCTGTTCAGAAAACTCGGCTTCGGCGAAGCCAGCGAGATGCCGGCCCGCAGCAAGAGCATCAGCATCAGCGGTATCCGGTTCGAAAGCTCGCACCCCATCCAGGTCGGGACAAAAATGCAGCTCACCCTGAGTCTGGCGCGCGAGGCGCCCTTCTTTCTGGTCGGCACGGTTGTCCGGGTTGACACCTGCGGTCCGGGCAGCTATGAAATCAGTTCGGCGTTTTCCGAGCCGGATCGGGTCACGAAAAAAGAACTCAACAAATATCTCGGTCAATACCGGGACGAAACCAAAAGAGCTACCGCCGGTTCGCGGTATTAACAGCTTATCCATAAATAAACTTTTCAGGGATTGCGCCGAATTTTGCGACGGATTTGGCCGTGACGATTGCGCAAAACTCCAGTGCTGGCGGCCGGACAGGGGCGCTCCGCAACCGCGAACAGGCATGACTCCGACCTTTTCGACGTCGAACGCCACGGTCTATGAAATAACACCCACAACCGCAGACGAGATCGTCCTCTCTATATATAGAAGAAACGCATAGTCCCGCAGACGGCAAAAACAGGTTCCTGCCCTTTTCCCCCTCGCCGATTAACGGACCGGCAGTATCCATTCGACCAGCTCACGGATAATAGATTGATATTAAAAGATATTTTTTTGCAAGCCACAGAAGTGTCGCGACACTGTTGTTGCTTGCCACACTTCTGAGCGACACCTTCTAACAGGGTCTGACGAGCACAAAACAATGCGCCGTGCGCAGCAATTTGCTCGCCCGCCGCGCCCCTATCGAGTCAACCATTTGTTTTTATTTAAAATAACAACAAAAAATTCAGCAAAGCCCAGGCAGTCTCCGGCTTGAAGCGGCCCTGTTCCGCCCGGGAAGGACCCAATTTCAAGTCTGGCATCAATCGTGCATATACAATGGCGACAAACGAATCAACGGACGAAACATCCGAAAATTTTGTCTCCGGGGAGAAACAACATGTACGACGCAATGGACATCACCGAAGAAGGGCTTGGCACCTACGTTGACAACGAAGCAGAGGTATCGGAATTTGAACTGGGCAATTCACGGCTCGGGATCACGGTCATCATGGTCATGGCCGCTCTAGTCGGCGCGTGGGGAACGGCCTGCATCGTTAGCGGACTGGCCAACAGCAGCGTCAACGAACTCGGCCGCCATCTGCTGACCGCCTTCACCGGCATGTAGCCAACAGGAACACTTCCGGACAGTACGGAGAAATATCATGACACAGGCCAGAACAAAAAACGGGTTGCGACTTCTCTGGCACGCGACAATTCTCTGCGGCACCATTTTTGGCATCTGGTCGACGGCAGCTTTACTCAGTGGCTTGGCGCAGGCCAACTGGCAATTCTCCGAATTCCTGCGCCAATACCTCATCGCCATCGGCGTCATGAGGGAATTTCACACATTCGTCGATTTCTATACCCATATCAAGGGGGTTGAATATATAATCTGCCTGCTGTTTCTCGGCATATTCCCGGCCTTCTACACCTTGGTCAACAACGCAAAACAACACGTTGAGGCGGCATCTTAGGGCAACCCAATAAGGTCATTGAGCCTGGCGGAATACCTTCTCTCCAACCAGGCTCTTTTTTTTACCGAAATTCCTGGACAACATTTTACATATATCTTTTAATATCAAGCTGTTAGCAATATCGGTCAGGGGAAACAACACAACAACTTTCAAGGAGGGGAAATGCAAATGGATCACATTCCGAAACTTACAATGAGAATCATCTTAGCGATGGTCCTGGCCTTTGGGACGGCCCAGATATCCTCGGCAATGGACGGGCCGGACGCGGTCGAACTGAATGCGTTGGCCGAGCTTTATGGGCCGGTCAATTTTGACCACACCATGCACACCGACATCGCGGGTGATTGCGCGGTCTGTCATCATCATACCACCGGCACCCCGCCCCAGGATCCACGCTGCGCAAAATGTCATGCCAAAAGCGGCCCGGCCGACGAGGTAGCATGCCAGAGCTGCCATGCCGCCAAGCGATTTGAGGCAGAATATCTCAACAAGCTGGCAGCAGACAACACCATCTATCATGTGGATAGGTTAGGGCTGAAAGCGGCTTACCATCAACGCTGCATGGGTTGCCACGAGGAAAGCGGCGCCCCGAACGGCTGCCAGGACTGTCATACGCGCAACGATGCCGGCGACAAGGTTTTTCACGCCGGGCAGTACGCACCGCCACCGAGCGCGCACAAAGCAAAAGAAGGCCATTGATCCGCAATCGCTAATGAGATAACGAAACTATTCGATTGAGTTGAACCGGAGGGAACATAATGAACGAATTAAGTCGTAGAAAATTTCTGAAAGGCGGCCTTGCCGGCGGGGCAATGGTTTCGCTGCTCGGCAAAAGCAGCAAAAGCGAGGCGGCCCCGTCATTCGGCGGCTATCCCGACAGCATGGGCGTCCTGGTGGACCTGACTCGATGTGTGGGTTGCCGGAGCTGCGAGGCAGCCTGCAACAAGGAACAGGGCCTGCCGGCCCCAGACCTTCCCTTTGACGATATGTCCGTCCTGGAAGAAAAAAGGCGCACCAGCGAAGGGGCCTACACCGTGGTGAACAAATATGAAATCCCCGGCAAGGACCACCCGCTCTATCGCAAAATGCAGTGCAACCACTGCAATGAACCAGCCTGTCTTACCTCCTGCTTTGTCAATGCCTACCGGAAAACACCGGAGGGAGCGGTGATGTATGACCCGACCGTCTGCGTCGGCTGCCGCACCTGCATGATTGCCTGCCCGTTTTATGTACCGGCCTACAGCTACTCGAGCGTGCTCAACCCGGTTATCAAGAAATGCATTTTCTGCTATGAAACGAGGTTGAAGTTTGGCCGGCCACCGGCCTGTGTCGAGGCCTGTCCCAAGGAAGTGCTCACCTTTGGCAAGCGCACCAACCTGCTGAAAATAGCCCATGACCGGATCAGGAACTACCCGGATAAATATGTCGATCAAGTTTACGGCGAAAAGGAAGTCGGCGGCACCGCCTGGATGTATCTCTCCAGCGCCCCCTTCGAGGAGGTCGGCTTCGACACCCACCTTGGCAACGATCCGATCATCAACTATGTCAAGGAGTTTCTGACCGTCGTTCCCATGGTCTTGACCATCTGGCCAGCCCTGTTTGCCGGATTCCATCTGCTGGCCACCCGCAAGGACGTCCAAAATAAAGAAAATTCCGCAGGAAAATAGGAGGGGAGATAACAATGAACAGATTCATTGCACAGGGGAAAACCCCATTAGCCGCACATGTAAGCACGGACGGCATGACCATGTGGTCCGTGAAAGAAAAACTACTACTCGGCCTGACCCCGAAGGAGTATGTGGCCCAGGCGATCCGCAACCCGCTCAACTGGTTGTTTGCCGTGATCTTCATCTTTGGCGGCGCCATTACCGTCGGCCGCTTCATCTTCGGTCTCAGCTATGTGACCCACAGTTCCTATGACTACCCATGGGGGCTCTTCCTCGGCTGGGGCCTCTTCGTCATGGTGCCTCTTTCCGCCTCCGGCTTCATGCTGGGAACCACGGTGGAGGTTTTCGGCCGCCACGATTTCAAACCCATTGAGCGCCTGGCCCTGTTAAACGGCCTGCTCGGCTATTTATTCGCGGTCATTTTTCTGCAGGTCGACCTGGGTCAGCCCTGGCGGCTGATCTATCCGATGTTTGTCTCCCTTGGCCCAGCCGCCGTGCTCTTCCTCGTTGCCTGGCACGTCGCCACCTATCTTTCCGTGCAGGTTGCCGAACTATTGCCGGCTTTTGCCGAATGGGTCAACTGGCCGGGACTGAAAAAAACCGTCAAAAGCATGATCCTGGGGCTGACCATATCCGGCATCATTCTCTCCACCCTGCACCAGGGTGCGCTGGGTGCCCTGTTCACCTATGCGCCCGGCAAGGTGCACCCGCTCTGGATTTCTGCACCGTTTCAGTGGTTCCACTTCTTTTGCTCCTCGATTTTCGCCGGCCTCTGCATGCTCATCGTGGTCAGCACGCTCTGCAAGAAGTTCATGGCCTGGCGCTGTGACGACAACTTCCTGAACAACCTTGACAGACTCACCCTCGGCCTGGCGAAAGGCTCGGCGCTCGCACTGATCACCTATCTGGTAATCAAGATCATCGGTGTTGCCCATGACGGCGACTGGGGATACCTGGCATCAGGCTGGGGCCAGTGGTTCATGTTGGAAATGTTCATTGGCGTGATCCTGCCCATTATCCTCTTCACCATCGCCATCAAAAACAACATGGTCGGGCTGGCCCGCTTTACCGCCTTCATCACGGTACTTGGCATTGCCCTCAACCGGCTCAACACCGCCCTGATCACCTTCAACTGGAAACTGTACCAGGAGATTCCCCACTGGCGCGAGGTGGTGATCGTCATCACCATCTATTCCCTATTCATCGTTACGTACCGCTTCATCCTCTACCGGCTGCCGATTCTGTACACCTGGAAGAAGTAACAACGTTTACCCAAAAAAACAGATTCACGCAGAGAACCCCATCTTGTCGCCGGACGTCGGGAGCAATCAACCCGACGCCCGGCGACCTCCCTGAAAAAATTTACCGCGACCCTGGCGGCAAGGCTGAAAACGCCCCTTCTCCTTAGGCAGAAAAAACATGCCGCTTTCACTGAAAACAACCACCTACACCGCCGCGCTCTTTGTCGCGCTTGTTCTCGGTGTCCTTTTATTGCTTGGCTCACGCCAGTACCGTTCATACAAGGATTACGATCGGATCATTGACCAGAACGAAAAGATCGTCTTTCAGTTTGCCACCATCCGGGAACACATCAACGAATCCCTGCTCGAAGGTCGTCTGCATCAGCTCAAGGACATCACCACCGAAGTAGAGGCCCTGAACACCAATCTGGCGCGCATCCTGGAGGAACAGCTGATCCCGGCCGAATACAAACTGTCATTCGCCGGGCAGGTGGATCTGGCCGGCATTATTCTCCTGCTCCGCAGCATTGGCACGGATAATGAGAATCCGCAGAAAATCCGCCAGCTCAACCAGGAAATTCGCGTTCTCAACGACCGGCTGCTGCTGTTCGACCGGGTGATCGTCAACCATGTCAAGAAAAAGCTGGTCGGTTTCCAGAGTGTGGTTATCGGCATCCTGGCCATTGTGGTCTTTGCCGTCATCTACATTCTTGTCTTCTGGCACCACCAGGTGGCGGTGCCATTGCTCGATTTGAGAAAACAGATCAGGCAGGTGTTCCAGGGCCGCCGCAGCGAAGTCACCCCCCTCCGGAAATCCGGCGAAATCGCCGAACTCGCCGGCGCCTTTCATGAACTGCTCCTGCAGCAGGCTCTGTCTTCGAGGAAATCCTCCCGCCACAGCAGCCTGCTGACCTCGACACAAAAAATTGCGGAACTGAGTTGGCAATCCGCAACCCGGGATAATATCTTCACCGAGACCTGCAGGTCACTGCTTGCCAACGAAGATTACAGTCTGGTCTGGATCGGCGTGCCTGGCCCTGATGAACGGTTGGTTGCCAAGGCGACCGACGCATCAACCACCATGAGCTGCCAGGAATGCGATGACTGCATGAATGTGTTGCTCACCGCTTCAAAAAACGCTCCCGAACAAGACGCCGCAACGCTCGCCCTGAAGAAACGCCAACCGGTGGTGATTAAAGACGCCCTGCGGGAAATCCCCAAAGGCCACCTCAAGAATACACCGTTTGCCGCCGGCTATGCCAACTGCTGCGCCATGCCGTTGCTCCTGGGCCAGACGCTTTACGGAGTGCTCACTGTTTACTCCCCTTCCCCGCAGAGTTTTTCAGAGGAAGAAATCAGCCTGCTGAACACCATGGCCCATGAGGTGGCACTGGCCCTCTTTGCCCTGGAAACGAAAACAGCCCTTGCCCAAGAACAGGTTGTCAACCAGCAGATCCAAGCAGGCTTTCAGATCATGCAGGTCGTCATCTCCCGGACCGGCGCCATTGTTTCGATGAACCGACCGGCGGCTGCCATCCTAGGACTGCCGGATCGACAGCCGGCCGGCCTGCAATGGCTTGCCCTGATCCCGGAGCCGGAACAGAAAATTCACGAACTGGCCTGCCAACGGCTCCTGGACCGCAAAGACACGAACTCCGACCTGGCCGAGATGACCGTCCTCTCGAAAACCGACGGGTACCACAGCATCCGTTACCAGTATACCGCCCTGCCCGCTTCTGCAGATGGCGACGAGGCCATTCTCTGGCTCGGCCTGGACATCACCGAGCCGACTGCCTGGCTCAACCGGGCGCAAAACGTACACCGGGCGGTCCGCGAACAATTTTTCGCAGCCGCGCCAGCCCTCTTTCTTGCTCTCCGCGAAGACGGCACCATTGAGGAAGTCAATCCGGCACTGCAAAAGCTCCTTGCCACCACGTCCGAACTCCTGGTCGGCAAAAATGTGCTGCAGGTTCTCTGTCGGGAATCTTCCCCTCCTCCAGCCCTGACAGCGGCACTTGCGGCCGGCAGAGGCGAGGCAACGGTCCGCCTCGATGCGCTGACCGGGGAATTCCGTGTCCTCATCATCCCGGTCGCCGGAAGCACAAAAGAAGACAATCGGCTCATCATGATCGCCGACGACATTTCCGAGGAACAACGGCTGCAGGCCGATTTAATCAGGGCCGCAAGGCTGGCGGCCATGGGCGAACTGACCGTCGGGGTCGCCAATGAGATCAACAATCTCAGCAACGGGTTAATCAACTATACCCAAATTCTGAGTGAGGAAATCGAGTCGGTCGCCGGCGAGAATCAAACCCCGCTGGAACTGCTGCAACACGTGATCAGGGACGGGGAACGGATATCCCATATCGTCCAACAGATCCTGCTGTTCAATGCCAACCGAACGCAGCTGATCGAAACCGTGCATATCGAAAAGGTCATTGACGACTCAATGGCCATGATTGCCAATCTCCTGAAACAGGATGGCATCCAGGCGACCCTCTCCTTCCCCGCGGCTCTGCCGGCGATCCGCATCAATGTCCAACAGATGCAGCATGTTTTCCTCGCCTTGCTGAGCAACGCCAGATACGCGCTCAATCTCCGCTACTCGGGAACACATGCCAGCAAACGCCTGGAAATCATCGGCGAGACGGTGGACAGGGATGGGAAACAGTGGGTGCGGATCAGCTGTGCCGACTTCGGGGCGGGCATCCCGGCCCATGTCATCCCTAGGATTTTCGAACCGTTCTTTTCCACCAAACCGCCGGGCGACGGAACTGGCCTGGGCCTCAGCATCGCCCAGGCCCTAGTTCAGGAGAACAGGGGAGCCCTGCAGGTGGAAAGCATGATCAACGACCACACCACGATCATGATCGAGCTGCCGATTTCCTGATGGCTTGCTCGGGTGGAGCAAGACCAGGACAAGCAATAACATCTCCCGGCACGGTACAGCTTCCAGCGCCAATGAATAGCCCGGCCGGCTAGCTAACAAAACTGTGGCATGCAACGGTTTCCGCCGCTACACCCCTGCCGCATGCGACACTCCCCGGCATCAATCATCACCCTTCCGCCTGCCACTCGCCAGGCAACACCGGCCCGACGCACCTTCTCCCTAGAACGGTCTGCCGCAGAGAAACGCTTTGCAATTACGATATGTTATCCTATTAACACCGAACCGGCTAAACAGTTCTGCTTGCATCCCTCCCGATAAATCAGCTGATTTCCGCTAAAATATTGGGCAGCGCAACATTCCGGCATTGATTATGCATTAAAACAGGTAAACAGAAACACTCCAATCGTACAAAAATTTATAAAAAAGAGATCGAACCGGACCAATTCCAGGAGGATACCACCATGTCGAACACGATGAATACCACAAGAGAACAAGCAGCGAGCGTTGCTGAAACCAAGACACAAAAAGATGCGAGCAAGGCGGAGATTTGCTTCGGCGCCATGATGGCAATCGCCGCCATCGCCGGCCTCTGGGGTGCTGTTTCTTTGCTGATCTCCTACTTTGTTCAATAATCAAGTCAGTCAGTTCCCCTTTCCCCGCCATAAACGGCCAGGCATTGCCTGGCCGTTTATTTTTTCCTCTTCCCTTTTCTTTCCATAAATCCTTCGCACAATCTGGCAGAGCCCCGACCAGAATGAGCAACAGGCCGCCATCAATCAGCAAAACGATCGAGTCATGTGGACGATGGCGGTCTTTGTCGCCACAGTACTGTTGCGACATTTACGTTGCGTCTTTAGCGGAATGCCACACAATTACAACAGGACATCTGATAAATGGACGTCCGGATACTTCGTAATGGGCATGCCATGACAAAATATCTTTCTCGGGCCAGACCGCTTTCTCTCGCTGACAACCCCATGCCTACAACGGTAACAACCATGAATAATTTGATTATTTTACGGGGCGACCAACTGACCCCCATGGCCGAGCACACAGCCGGACACGACGGAATCTCTTCACATCAACATCGCTCTATATTTTGGCACCATTCATGCAAGAAGAAACACAAAGCAACATGCGACAATGCGCAAAGAATCTGGCATAGCAAATAGAAAATGCAAAAAGGGAGGCACGCCATGTACGAAATGGAAATCACTGAAGGGCGGACCGACAGTTATAGTGAAGCGGCAATCAGAACCCCTTATGAACTTGGGGAATCAAGACTCGGATTCGGCATCATCATGACCACCGCAGCCCTGATCGGCGTCTGGGGTATCACCTGCCTGGTAAACGGTCTGTCGCAAGCCGGCACACTGCAGGAACTTGGGAATCATATCCTGATGGCGCTCACCGGAATATAGGCCTGAAACGTATAGTAAACCATCCATAATTAACAGGAGGCAAGGCATGGCAGAACAAAAAGCCCAGAAAGGCACCAGGGCATTCAGACATTTATCTATTTTCCTTGGCTCGGCCATCAGTCTCTGGTCCGCAGCCGCGGTCCTCAGCGGATTGGCCCAAGTCAACTGGCAGGTATCTGAGTTAGTCCGGCAGTATCTGGTTGCAGTGGGACTGATGCAGGAATTTCATACATTCGTGGATTTCTACACCCACATCAAAGGGGTTGAGTACATTATCGCGGTCATGTTTCTTGTCGGCTTTCCCGTATTCTACTCAAACCTTAACAAAACCAACGAGGCGACCGAAACCTCCGCTTGATTCCCTCTTGTCGAACTCATAAGAAAAGCCCGGCATCGCAAGATGCCGGGCTTTTCTTATTTGCGCGGCTGTTACTGGCAGCAGATGCGCACAGGTTGAAACGTACTATCGAGTAGACCGGATTCTCCAGGGAAGCAAAAATAACTTGTAATCTGAAGTACGTCCCGCATTGCCTATACGCATTGCCCGCCCAAGTTCGAATCTTGCCAGGCGCGCCAGAAATATCAAGGGCTTGCGGTTCATTCCGTAAGCCTTTTTTGCTCCCTCCTTCTGTTTCTCCTGTCCCTTAAACTTTGATATCTCCATGCAAATTAAACGGCTGGTTCCAGAAGAAGAATTATTTGTGCGGGTTGCGTGCGCCAGTGACGCTTTGTGCTCCAATAGCAACTTCCCAATATCATGAACGGAACCTGTTGACAGTCTAACAAATGTCGGCTAACAAGAGGTTTCGCAACCTGATGCGGGAAATCCCCGTGCCAACCCTGTTTCCTGCCAAAGTGCAAGTTCAACTCCCCCCCGTCGGGAGCAGCCATGCCACAGAACAAGCGACGAATACCATGGATATCGGTTTAGCCCTGCCGTTTTATGATCATTTCCTGAAAACTCCTTCCCGGGTCGCGCTCCATGTGGACGGAGTCTCTTATTCCTACGGAGAACTGGGGGCGATAGCCGGCAGAATCGCGGCTCTTCTGCGCGACCGCGGCAATATCGAACGGGTCGGTATTCTTGCCGGTCGCTCGGTGGAGGCCTATGCCGGTATTCTTGCCGCAGCCTGGGCCGGGGCCACTTTTGTTCCCCTGAATCCGAAATACCCGGAGGAACGACTTCTTTCGATAATCCGTCGGTCAAGACTTGACGCTGTGGTCCTCGATCGTTCCGGGGCCGGGGTTCTGACCCCAAGGGTGCTGAATGCCTGTCCGGCGCTGCTTCTGGCCCCCGCCCTGGAGGAAGAGACCGGAGCCGGGATGGCCCTGGTGGGTCGCCGGACCATTGCGACCCAGGCGATGTCCGTTCCGCCGGTCCGGGCGGCGGCGGAGAAGAACGCCTATATCCTTTTCACCTCCGGCACCACCGGCGAGCCCAAAGGGGTCATGGTGACCAACGCCAATGTGGCTCATTTTCTCCGGGTCTCCCAGGAACGCTATTGTCTGGGGCCGGAAGACCGACTCTCCCAACAGTCCGAACTGACCTTCGACCATATCGTCTTTGACCTGTTCATGGCCTGGGGGTACGGGGCCGGGGTTTATGTGGTGCCGGAAAACATGGTCATGGCCCCGGCCGAATTTATCCGGCAGCAGGGTCTGACCGTCTGGTTTGCCGTGCCTTCGGTGATTTCCTTTCTTAAAGAGATGAAGCTCCTTCGGCCGGGAATATTCCCTTCTCTGCGCCTGTCGCTTTTTGCCGGAGAACCGCTGCCCCGGGAACTGGCCGATGCCTGGCAGGAGGCGGCGCCGCATAGCCGGATCGACAACCTCTACGGACCCACCGAGGCTACGGTGGACTGCCTGTGGCAGCCCTATATCTCCCCTTTGCGGATCACCCCGGGCCGTGGGGTGGTGGCCATCGGCCAGCCTTACGAAGGGATGTGTGCCGAGATCGTCGATGTTGCGGGCAACTTTCTCAAATCGGGCGAGGTCGGCGAGCTGGCAGTCTCCGGACCCCAGGTGTCGGCCGGCTACCTGGATAACCCGGAGCTTACCGCCAGGCGATATCCCTGCCTGAAGCATCCCGAACTCGGTGCTTCCACCTGGTACCTCACCGGCGACCTGTCCTACCGGGATGCCGACGGAATTTTCCACTATCTGGGCCGAGTCGACAACCAGGTCAAGGTTATGGGCCAGCGGCTGGAACTGGAGGATGTGGAATTTCATCTTCGGGCTGTGTGTCAGAGAGACTCGGTGGCGGTGATCGGCTGGCCGGTGAAATATGGGACAGCCCAGGGACTGGTCGCCTTTGTCACCGGGGAGAAGCCGGACCAGCGCCGGATCAAGGAAATTCTCCGGCACCGGCTCCAGGCCTACATGGTTCCCCGGCGAATCGTGCACCTGGAGAAAATGCCGCTGAATCTGAACGGCAAGGTGGACCGCAAAGCCCTTGCCGACCTGCTGGCTGCGGAGTGCGACCCGCATGGCTGAACGCACCGGTTTTCGGCTGATCCCGCCTCTGGAGACCTACCCGTGGCTTGTCGCCTTCAGCCAGGGGCTGCCGGGCCGGGTCCTGCTGCTGGCGGTGTTCAGCGTCGGGCTTTATTTTCACACTGCCAACTGGTTGCCGGTATCGGTCTTCCTGGCCGTTCTAACCCTGCTGCCGCAATACCGGCCCGTCCTGCTAGTCGTGGCCACCCTGGGCAGTCTCGCCCTGGCCGACTGGCCCCCCCTTTCTATGCTGCGGTCGATTATGCCGCCGGACTACGTTCCAGGCCCTCTGCTTAAACCCCTGGTCATTGCCGTGGCCCTGGCCATTTTCGCTCTCTGCTATCAGGCGGTGCGGGAAAACCCGGACCGCTGGTACGGTCGGCGGCCGGTCCGGACCCTGCTTGTCTTTTATGTCTTGCTGATCGTGGTTGCCGCCGAGGCGCCGTTGTCCGGCCTTCCGGCCCTGTACCTGTGGACCTTTCTGGTGGTGCTCGGTAAATATCTGTGGTATTTCAACTATGCCCTGCTGGACCGCCAGGCCCGGGACACCTCGCCCCTGGCCCTTCAGGTCGGCCATTTCGTCCCCTTCTGGGGCGGCTCCAACACCCCGTTTCCCAAGGGTGCGGCATATCTGCGCCGGATCGTTGCCAAGGACCCGGAACAACTGGCCCGCTGCCAACTCAAAGGGATCAAGCTGCTGTACTGGGCTCTGCTCCTCGGCCTGGTTGAAAGGGTGCTCCGCCAGATCCTGCACGGCAGTGGGGATGCCCTGTGGGGCATCTCCTTTTCCCTGGACATTCCCTCGTTTACCGCCGTGTTGCATGACATTGCCGGCACGCAGTATCCCTGGCATGCCAACTGGCTGGCCCTGGTAACCAATTTCTTTCTAAACCTTCTCGGTCTGTCCATTTGGGGACACGGCATCATCGCCTGCTGCCGGATGGCCGGCTACAATGCCCTGCGCAATACCTGCCGGCCGCTGCAGGCCACCAGCATCGCCGATTTCTGGAACCGGTACTATTACTATTTCAAGGAACTGCTGGTGGAGATTTTTTTTTATCCGGCCTTTCTCCGGCACTTCAAAAAACGGCCAAAACTGCGACTCTTCTTCGCCACCATGGCGGCGGCCTGCTTCGGCAACATTCTCTACCATTTTCTCCGCGACCTGGAATATATCGTCGAACTAGGCTTGTGGCCGGCTGTCCTCTCTTTCCAGGTTTACCTGTTCTACGGCCTGGTTCTGGGCACGGCCATCGGCATCTCCCAGCTCTTTGAAAAAAAGAGTGCCCGGAATCTCTCCTGGTTCTGGAAGAACGTTGTAAATCCCGGGTATATTGTCGGCTTCTACTGCCTCCTGTCCATCTTCGACGACCCGGACCGCAGCCTGACCATAAAGTACAATTTTTTATTTTTATTGAGACTTTTCAATATCAACCTGAGCTGAGCCTGCCATGGACACCAAGGTAAGACTGAGAGAATTTCTGCAAGCATTGCTGGCGGAGTACGGGGAAGGGCCTGATTTCGAAGATGACGATTCGCTGGTGTTGAGCGGTCTGCTGGATTCCCAGGCCGTCCTGAGGATCGTCGTGTTTCTCGAAGATGAGTTCGGCCTCGATCTGGCCGCGCACGGTTTTGATCAGAACGAGTTCGATTCGCTTACCGGGATCATGGGGATTATCGGCCGGGAATAACCTTCCCGCCCCGGATAACCCACAAGGGAGACTGCGGTACTCAACATTGGTTATTATGGCCCTTCAGGAGAATTCGCATCGTCTTGTAGTCAAGGTTCAGGCTTGATAGCCAGATATTCTTTCAGGCCAGGCTCGTGACTAATGACCAGTAACCTGAGTTGCCCGATAGATTCCCAGGACTTTTCAGGGGTGGAAGTTGTCCGTCTCCACCCTGAAAACCGGTTGAGATTGCATGCAGCCGGTGAAACTGGCCAGAGGCAAGGCAGAAGGGCGGTTTGCGGAGTATACGCTGGTGTCCTGTACGACCGGGATCGAGATTTCGAATCGCCGACTCATGCCTCGGAGTGCTCGGGCGGCGGCGCATACGAGACAACCCCCATGTCAACACCAGAGAATGGCAAAGCCCTACCCAGCCGCCATCTCACGCCTCGTCATCAGAACTCGGCCCGGTGCCGGCATCAATGAGCACCGTATGGCATTCGATCGCGAACCATTTTTGAACCTGATTAGCGTTAATCAGGTTTTTGAATAACTTCAGATCCCTGTTCTGCGGCCAGAGCGATTCGTCCGTGTACCAATCCTCAAGCTCACTTTCAAACAGGTTCGCACAATTGAGCGCGACCCATTCTTCCAGATTTTCTGCCTCCAGATCATCAATCAGGTACACGGTTCTGTCTTCGTTGACCTCGGCCAGGCTGGTGCGGAAGGATTTATCATATGGGTCCGACTCGTTGATCCACTGCACAAACGGCTTTTTTGCCTTCAGAATTAAAGCGGCGCGATTTATCATGACAACACACCTCCAACGGGTCGTGTTTCTGGTGAGGAGCAGGGCACATCAGGTCATGCACAGGCTCGTTGTGGTGATGGCGGCGCGGTCAAGGCCCGGTGAGAAAAAGCTGGCCCGCCCCATATCTGCCAAGAACTCCGGCCGGGAAACAAACGTCGATAACAGGTGGTTGGATTTCTTTAGCACAGAGCCGGCACCGGGGCAATGGAAAAGGTGCGGCGATCAAACCTGGTATGTTTCTTCCTTTTTTCGGATCGGCCGAACAGGCGGGATAGAGATCAGGCACGACGCAACCGACCCGATTCATCCTGCTGTTTCCTGTCAATCTTTCATCGCATTGCTGCCAATTTCGACCGCTCAAACCTGTCGCATGCAACAGCTTTGCAGCAACACCAGTGTTGCATGCGACACCAGCGCAACGTATTTTGGCGCCGCCCCGCCAGTCTGCCGGGAAATGATATCACGCCGCCGGCCCAAAATCTTATTTTTTTTGTTATTTTCGTTTTGTTTCAATAAGTTAAACATGTGAGGACCGTTGCGTCTTAATCAGCTCCCGACACACTGTATCTTTAATAGGGGATTCCTTGCCGCGAAAAAAATTATCTCAAAAATGCTTCTGGCATTCTTAATGCAAAGAAGCAAATCAAACAAACAACTCTTCAAGAACACACAGTTGATACTACAAAAAACATAAAACCAAAAAAGGGGAGACACCGCCATGACGAACACGATGAATGCCACCAGAGATCAGGTCGATGCGATTGTGAACACGAAAAAGGCCGAAGCAACCAAAGCGGAAATATGCCTGGGCGCCTTGATGGCAACCGCCACCATCGCAGGAATATGGGGCGCGGCTTCCTTTCTGATCTCTCTCTTTGTGCAATAAGACTAGACAACCATACAGCTCTTGCTGGCAACCAGCCGGCAACAAGTTTCACAAACCAGGATAACCGAACAAATCAAAAAACCACGGAGGAACACAATGAAAAAGAATAACCGCGCATTCCGGCATGCCACCATCTTCATGGGTTCGATCATCAGCCTCTGGTCCGTCGCGGCAGTGCTCGGCGGGTTGGCCCAGGTCAACTGGCAGGTATCAGAACTGGTCAGACAGTATCTGGTTGCGGTCGGCCTGATGAAGGAATTCCATACATTTGTCGATTTCTACACCCACATCAAAGGGGTTGAATACATTATCGCTGTCATGTTCCTGGTCGGCTTCCCGGTATTCTACTCAAACCTCAACAAAACTTCCGAGGCGACTGAAGCCGCCTCCTGATAACCGCATCCGCCCGACACACAAAAACCCGGCAGGCAACAGCCTGTCGGTTTTTTGCGTTTACCGGATAAAAACACGCCACAGAGACGGTCCGGCACTACACACCATGGCGACGACATAGACCAGCATCTCCCAAGAATGCTCCTGCTGGCGCCCCCTTTGCCTTCATCACAAGCTCACCTGATCCCATCAAACGACCAAGCCGCTTCTGTCGCATGCAACAGAAGCGGCGCGACAAACCTGTCGCATGCGACACAGGCGCAACACCTCTCCCTGAAAAATCTTCTTACCCCGCAAGCCCGGGCAGCAACTTTTGCCGCGGCCGGCAGCCGCAACTATTCATTCCATTGTTTCAGCATGTTAACAACAGCGAATCGTCTGCAAACCCACTGATTTCGCCAATATTCAACAGAATTACCTACAAAACAAATTTCTGGCATCGATAATGCAAGATACAAATCAAAAGAACATAACGGAACCAAACACAACCAACACAAATATAAAAGATACACCGGGAGGGTAAAGCCATGACGAACACAGTGAACATCGCCAACACGGAAGTCTCCACGATCGAAGCAACCAAAACACAAAAAACTGATGCAACCAGAACCGAAATCTGCTTCGGTGCCCTGATGGCAACCGCGACCATCGCCGGAATCTGGGGCGCGGTCTCTTTACTTATCTCCTACTTCGTGCGCTGAGCAGGATCGCATCAAACACACTTTTCTCCGCAATACAAACTATGGCCAGGGCAGACACCCTGGCCATTTTTTTTCGCCGTATCCACACCCCGAATCAATTCATTGCGCTTCTGAAGCAGTGCCCCACTACAACCTGATCCAGCGCCTCTTGCGCCAGGTCCGCCCAGAGCCACAGCCTCCAGCCCTCCCCGGAAATATAACAACCGTCTTTGCCACATGACAGGCGACCCACCGGGCCGAACCTCGAACCGGGCCGGTGCGGGAATAGAATGCAATCTTGACAAGGCTTGCAAAGGAAAGGTATGAACAAAAACAACACGCGTACACGGCAGGCAGCCACAGCTTTGCAATAGAGGTTTTGAGAAATGGGACACACCACGGATGCGGATCAGGAGTATCACTTTCTGCAGGAACGGATCTGCCAGAAAATTCAGGGGAATCCCGCTTCGCCGACCCTGATGAAAATTCTCCGGCTCCTGTTCTCGCCAGAAGACGCGCGGCTAGCCAGCCGACTTCCCCACAACCTCACCCCGGTGGAGGCGTTAACCGACAATCTCGGAATTCCCCTGGCTGAACTGAACGACAGGCTGACAGAAATGGCCCAGCGCGGGGTAGTGTTTGACCTTGAATACAACGGCCGCCGTTATGTTACCCTGCCGCCGGTCGTGATCGGATTTTTCGAGCTGGTCTTCATGCGCACCCGGCCGGATCTGCCCATGCAGGAACTGGCCCACCTTTTCGAGCAGTATTTCACCGAGAACAACGGCGCTTTAGCCCACTCGGTCTGGCAAGGGCAGACGCAGCTTGCCAGAGCCTATGTCAGGGAGGAGACCATCCCGGAAAACACTACCGAGGTCCTTGACTGGGAACGGGCCACCCACATCATCTCCTCGGCAACGGCGATATCGGTTTCGATCTGTCAGTGCCTGCACACGGCCCAGCATCACGGCAAGGGCTGTGACAAACCGACGGAGGTGTGTCTTTCCTTCAATTATGCGGCGGAGAGTCTGCACCGAAACGGCCATGGCCGGGCAATTACCACAAAAGAGGCCATGGACATCCTTGCCAGATGCAAGGAGGCCAACCTTGTACAGCTGGGCGATAATGTGCAACGCAAAGTGAGCTTCATCTGCAACTGCTGCGGCTGCTGCTGCCACATGCTCCGGGGGATGAGAATCTATACCTCCGGCAAGGGTGTGGTCACCTCAAACTGGATCATGGAGGTGAACCCAGCCACGTGCAAGGGCTGCGGCGAGTGCGCCCGGGTCTGCCCGCTGGATGCGATCAGAATTGCCGGCCGGCCCGGGGAACACAACGGGAAAGGACTAGCAATCCGCGATGAGCACACCTGTCTGGGCTGCGGGGTCTGCAGCACGGTCTGCAAAACCGGCAGCGCCACCATGCGATCCCGGCCGCAGCGGGTGTTGGTGCCGGAAACAATTTTCGACCAGAGAGTGGCAATGGCCATCGAGCGCGGCCAGCTGGCCGATCTGCTCTTTGACGACCCGGAAAAACTCAGCCACCGGGCCCTGGGGAGGGTCCTCCATTTCCTGGAGAAATCACCGCCCTTCAAGGCGGCAATGGCCTGCAGCTCAATAAAATCATCATTCTTGCACACCTTGGTCAGGGCTGCAGAAAAACAGTCCGGCGATCTCGCCGACGTTTTCAAATAAACCAAAGCCATAGTCGTGCTGAAGCGCTGAGACGCAGAAGTATATGTATTGTTTTAATGCTTCACCTCTGCGAACCCTGCGCCTCTGCGGAATGCAATGACTTTTTACGAGACCAACAAATAAGCTAAAACCCGCTCGCCTCATCGGCCATGGCGAAAAAGGTCGGGCACACAATGTAGCCGCGCGCACCCGGAACAGACGGGTCTGGCGCGGCTGCGGAATTCAGGAGGAATACCGGATGGCAGCCATCGGAAAATCGGCCAGCATTCTGATAAAAAAACCGCTCACCCAAGTCTTCAACTTTGTTGCCAACCCCGACAACTTCCACATCTGGCAGCCATTTGCCGTTGAGGCTAAGATCACCTCACCGGGACCGATGGCTGCCGGCTCCACCTACCTCTATACCTTTCAGACAATGGGCCAGCGGATCGAGACTACGGGCGTGATCACCGAATTTGAACCTTTCCGCCGCTACGCCTACCAGTCCGTTTCCGGACCGTTTCCCATCAGGGGCGGCTTCCTGTTTCAGGAAGTTGACGGTTTTGTGGAAGTCACCGCGTTCGGGATGGCAGAGCCCAGTGGTTATTTTTCCATGGCCGGGGCAGTGATCGGCATTCTGCTGAGCCGACAGATCAACGCCACATTGCGCACCCTGAAAGATATCCTTGAGGGCAAGGGTTGACGCCTTCGCAGACGTGTCGCCTCTTCTTCACTAGCCTAATCAGCCGCCGCCATCACCCCGGGAATATGCTATGAAATCAATCATCCTCAAGCCGAAGCGTGAAAAAAACCTACTCCGCCGCCATCCCTGGATTTTTTCAGGCGCGGTTGCCGAGGTGCGTGGCCAGCCGCAGCCGGGAGAAACCGTGGAGATCCTAAGCGCCAACGGTACCTGGTGCGGTCGCGGCGCCTATTCGCCCCGCTCACAGATTGCCGTGCGGCTCTGGACTTTTGCGCCGGACGAGGCAATCGACGACGCCTTCTTCCGGTCTCGACTCGCCCGGGCCCTAACCGCGCGTCAGGCCCAGATGAACACGGACGGGCCGCTGGCCGGCTGCCGCCTGGTGAACGCCGAGGCGGACGGCCTGCCGGGCCTGATTGTCGACCGCTACGCCGATTTCCTGGTCTGTCAGATCCAGGCGACCGGGCCGGAATACTGGCGCGAAGCCATTGTCCGCGGCCTGCGCGAACTGTTGCCCGCCTTTTCCATCTACGAGCGGTCCGACGCCAGGGTCCGCGACAAGGAGGGGCTGCCGGCGCGGGTTGGTATCTTGGCCGGCCGGGAACCGGATGATCTTATCGAAATAACGGAAGGCCGTTGCCGATTTCTGGTCGACATCAAAACCGGCCACAAAACCGGCTTCTACCTGGATCAGCGACCAAACCGCGCCATGGCCTCCGAATATGCGACCGGCAACGCGGTACTGAACTGCTTTGCCTATACCGGTGGCTTTGCCGTGGCATGCGCCATGGCCGGCGCCGCCGAGATCACCAACATCGAGACCTCGGCGGCCGCATTAGACCTCTGCCGCCGCAATCTCGAATTAAACGGCATTGATCATGCCAGAATCGACAATGTCGAAGGCGATGTCTTTGTCGTGCTTCGCCAATACCGTGACGCCGGCCGCCAGTTTGATCTGATCATCCTCGACCCGCCCAAGTTCGCCGAATCCCGACATCAACTGGAACGGGCCAGCCGCGGTTACAAGGATATCAACCTGCTCGCCTTCAAGCTGCTGCGACCCGGCGGCATCCTCTTCACCTTTTCCTGCTCCGGCCTGCTGGACCGTGATCTCTTCCAGAAAATCGTGGCCGGCGCGGCTTTGGATGCCGGCCGCGACGCCCAGATCGTCCGCTGGCTGACCCAAGGCCCGGATCACCCGTCCGCCCTGCACTTCCCGGAAGGTGGCTATCTGAAGGGACTGGCCTGCCGGGTATGGGAATAAACCAAGTCGACCGCAGCGTGTTCGGCACAACTTCACCGCTCATTTTCTCATGTGTTGTCGCCGTAATCTCCCTGTGGCGGACTCATTTTTTTTAGCCGCCTCTTGCCAACAACGTGCGGCTCCTGTAATAGTCATGCTCAGCGACCTGAGATTTACACCGATTCCCCGACCCTGGAAAATGACCACATGAAAATACTCATTGCGGAAGATGATCCGGCTCCGCGGCAGTTTCTGGAGACTGCCCTGTCACAGATGGGCTATGAGGTGTGGACCGCGGAAGATGGCCTGACTGCCCGGGAGATTGTCGAAAAGGAAAAAATTTCCTTTGTCATTGCCGACTGGCTGATGCCGGGCATGGACGGCCCGCATCTCTGCCGCGCCCTCCGGAGGCAGGAGGGCGACGGCTATGTCTACTTCATCCTGGTGACCGCCAGGGACGGGACTGAAGACGTAATCGAGGGCTTCAACGCCGGCGCCGACGACTATCTGACCAAACCCTTTGTCCTTGAGGAACTGGAAAGCCGGGTGCGGGCCGGCGAACGAGTCCTGAAACTCGAGGCAACCCTGCGCGCCGCCAACGAAAACCTGATAACGCTGAACAAGAGGCTGGAGGAACTGGTTCGCATCGACCCCCTGCTGGGAATCGGCAACCGTCGTAGCTTTCACGAGGTGATCGAGAAATCCCATGATCGCTCCTGCCGGTACAGACATTCCTACGGCGTTATCATGTGCGACATCGATTTTTTCAAGGCATACAACGACACATACGGCCACATCCGCGGCGATCACATTCTGCAGAAAGTCGCCGGCGCCATCAAGGAGTCAGCCCGGACATCGGACGAGGTTTTTCGATACGGCGGCGAGGAAATCGTCGTCATCCTGCCGGATCAGCATCTGGAGACGACCATGACGGCGGCCAACCGCATCCACCGCGCCATCGCGGCCCTCGACATCGAGCATAAAAACTCGCCATTCGGCAGAGTAACAATCAGTTGCGGGGTGGCGGTCTTTGACCGGGATTGCAACGACCAGAAATGGTCCACGGTAGTGGAACGGGCGGACCAGGCTTTATACCGAGCAAAAAAAGCGGGCCGTAACCGGGCCGATTTCTGAGTCCCTCAGGCCAAGTTTCAAACAGGATGACATTCCGGAAACCATTCGAATTAAAACCGCAAAGGTCAGCGAACAGCAACGAGACCGGACATGGAACAAACCACCTTTCGACTGCGGATATCCCTGGCCATCTTTCTGGTGACCATGCTGCTGGGCACCGGTGGTTTCATGCTTGTCGAGGGCCTGAGCCTGGGCGACGCCTTCTATTTCAACATCGTTACCATGGCCACGGTCGGCTACGGCGACATCCATCCGGTGACGCCAACCGGCAAGCTGCTCGCCATCCTGCTGATTGTCTTGGGTACCGGCACCTTCCTGGGCGTGGTGGCCAATGCCACCGAGATCATGCTAAGCCGCCGGGAAAGCAGGAGCCGCGAGAAAAAACTGCACATCATCATCGGCGTCTACTTCAGTGAACTGGGCACACGGCTTCTGGCCATCTTCGCGGCTGCCGATCCGGATATCGAAACCATGCGGCAGGACCTGATGGTTGAAAACAACTGGAGCGACCGGGAGTTCCAGAAGGTCTTCTCCCGAACCGCCGCCTACAGATGCCGCCCCGAAATCAACCGGGTGAACCTGCCGGAACTGCGCGCTTTGCTGGTGTCCCGCCGAAATACTTTAGTCGATCTGCTGGAGCATCCGATCCTCCTGGAGCAGGAGTCCTTTACCGAACACCTGCAGGCGGTCTTTCACCTCACCGAGGAACTCACCTGCCGGCCCGATTTCATCGATCTGCCCGCAACCGACCTCCAGCACCTGACCGGCGACATGCACCGGGCCTATTCCTCTTTAGTCCAGCAGTGGATCGCCTACATGAAGTATCTAAAATTCCACTATCCCTATCTCTTTTCCCTGGCCCTGCGCACCAATCCCTTCGACCCGGCGGCCACGCCCGTTGTGCTCTGATCCGGACTTCCGTGAATGGCAACGGCAGCCGACTGCCGACACATCCCCATACCAATTGATCCCTTGGCGGCAAAACGCTATAATGGCTACGGTTCGACGGCCCACAAAAAAACACTTCGAAACAAGGAGGATAGACAACATGAAGAGCCACGCGGTGGACTATGAGATATTCGGCAATGACATGCAGGTGGTTGAGGTGGAGCTCGATCCGGGCGAGACCGTGGTGGCCGAGGCCGGGGCCATGAACTGGATGGAGGACGGCATCGAGTTCGAGGCAAAAATGGGCGACGGCTCCGAGTCGGACCAGGGTCTCTTCGGCAAGGTGCTTGGAGCAGCCAAGCGGTCGCTCACCGGCGAATCAATCTTCATGACCCATTTCACCAATCACGGCAGTGCGAAGCGACGGGTGGCCTTTGCCGCGCCCTATCCCGGCCGGGTCATGCCCATTGACCTGACCAAGATCGGCGGCGAGATCATCTGCCAGAAAGACGCCTTCCTGTGCGCCGCCCTCGGCACTCAGATCAGCATTGCCTTTGTCAAGCGTTTCGGCGTCGGCTTTTTCGGCGGCGAGGGCTTCATCCTGCAACGGCTGCGCGGCGACGGTATGGCCTTTGTGCACGCCGGTGGCACGGTCATTGAAAAAAAACTCAACAACGGACGGTTGAGGGTCGACACCGGCTGTATCGTCGGGTTTTCGGCCGGCATCGACTATGACATCGAGCGGGCTGGCGGCCTGAAATCAATGTTCTTCGGCGGCGAGGGCCTGTTTCTTGCCACCCTTCGGGGTACCGGCACCGTCTATTTGCAGACCCTGCCCTTCTCCCGCCTGGCAGAAAGGGTGCTGGCCCACGCACCCCAGGCCGGTGGCCGCTCCAAGGACGAAGGCTCGATCCTGGGCGGACTCGGTAACCTGCTGGACGGCGACAACCGGTGAGCGGAAAAAAACATGCCCGAGAAGACCGTCTGCCACTGTTTTGGCTACACTGAAGATGCAATAGCAAACGAGGTGCGCCGCCATGGCCGCTCCCTGATCTTGGCCAGAATCGTGGCAGACAAAAAGGCGGGCCGCTGCGAATGCCATGAAAAAAATCCAAGCGGGCGCTGATGCCTGGCCGACGTTCGCCGGGTGGTGAACGAAGCGGGCGGCACGACGATGCCGGAACTTTCAGCCATCGCCGGGCGAAAACACTTTGACCCCGGCTCTGACCAGGACAACCAAGAATGAGCCGAGAGAGTATATTGTCCCCGACCGGCAACCAATCGGAACAGAGAGACAACCGGCACGCCCCGGCCCCCGACCTCTGCGAGGCCTGCGGCGCGTCCTGCCCGGCCGCGCAACTCATCTGGAAGCCTTCCTGGGAAAAGTGGGTCTGCCAGCAATGCCAGGATGAAGACGACAACTGCGGCTGCAGTGATTAACATTGATGGCGTCACAAAAAGTTATTGTCACCCGCAGAGGCGAAGGGCTCGCAGAGATAACAAGCTATAATAAAAAGATATTTTTCAATCTGCGTCTCTGTGTCTCGGCGCGAGCATAATGTTTTTACGAATCCATCAACATGCAGGAGAATATATGGATCACTTCACCCAATTGACCGGCGCCATCGCCTTAACCATGGGCGTGGCCTGGGCCAGCGGCATCAACCTCTATGCCGCCATCCTGGTTCTGGGCATCCTGGGCGTCACCAACAACATCGTATTGCCTGAACACCTG
>Ga0208863_1000426_pt1 | contig 43297 bp, 42 predicted proteins | sample RifOxyD3_FD_184040 | JGI IMG/M metagenome (GOLD analysis project Ga0208863, IMG submission 184040) | Soil microbial communities from Rifle, Colorado - Rifle Oxygen_injection D3 (SPAdes) | ecosystem: Environmental > Terrestrial > Deep subsurface > Rock core/Sediment | place: Rifle, Colorado...
TTGTTCCCGCCGTGGACGCCGTGTAGTTTTTTCTCGCACGCCGCCGGACAGATTTCCTTCGTTTCGGTTGCGGCATCGGCCGGCCCTCGGCCGCAGTGCATGAATTCCCAGCAGTTGGGTTTTGTTGTCTTGATCAAGGATGTTCCTCTGTTTGTTCAGGGGGATAAATAAGCGACAACCGGAGCCGGAACAGACCCCTCCCGGTTGCCGGCGCTGGATGGGGTATCAATCATACCAGGAAAAACGAAATGGTCAAGGCCGGCGGGCAAGCGCTGATGGCCTAACCCAGCAGAGCTGGATAAGTCCCTTAACAGCAGTTAATTTTTGAATGTCTTGTGGGCGTAAGGTTTGTGTGATTTCTGATCGCAAAATGTCGACAATCAACGCCTAACCCCGATAAACGGGATAAGTACCTTCACGAAATAATTTTCTGCCAAAAATGCGCAGAATATTATTTCTAAGGTACTAAGGGACTAAAAACCGAGCAGCTTGAATTTCATGGTCACCTCGCCGGTCTCCCGGTCGAGCCGGATGAGGCGGTCGTCGCCGCCCACGGCCTCGATCTTCCGGCCGGTGGCCATTTCCAGGAGGCCGCTGATAAAGGCCATGCCCTGGTTGAGGACCGCCTCCATTTTTTCCGGTGACTGGGCCGGAACGGTTTTCTGCTGGCCGGCTGTTGCGGTTTCGGTGGGCAGATCAGGCTCTTGCAACTCCGGCAGCGATGCGGCCGGCTCCGCCTCTTCATCGGTAAAGCGGCCGGCGTCGTCGGCCAGTACCTCCGGGTTCAGGTAATGGGGGGTATCCTCCGGAATTTCCTCGCCCGGGCCAGGCTCTCTGACCACCGGCGCCGGTTCCTCGCCCATCATTTCCCGCAGGCGGTTCAGCATCTCGGTTCGTTTTTCCCTGGAGAATTCGACCATATCGCCTTCGCCGTCGAACACGCCCTTGAACAGGTCGGTCTTGAGCTGGATACCGGCCAGGATCTTTTCCTCGATGCTGTGTTTGGCAATGAGGTTGACCACGTTGATGCAGGTGCTTTTCTGGCCAATGCGGCTGACTCGGCCGATCCGCTGATTGAGACGGGCCGGGTTCCAGGGCAGTTCAAAATTGATCACGCAGTCGGCGGCCTGCAGATTGAGACCGGTGCCGCCGGCGTCGGTTGACAGAAACACCTTGCAGGCCGGGTTGCTGGTGAATTCGTCGATCAATGCCTGGCGTTTGTGGACCGGGATCTTGCCAGACAGCTCGACAAAGGGGATGGCCATCTCGGAAAGCTGCTTGCCGATCAGAAAGGTCATGGCGGTCCATTCGCTGAAGATCACCACCTTGCGGCCGTTCTGGAGCACCAGTTCATCGAGGATGGAGGTCAGTTCCTGCAGTTTCGGCGAGATATTGGTCTTGCGGTCGATGAGGTAGGTGGAATCGCAGACCCGGCGCATCAGGAGAAGGAGTTCCTGGATGCGCCGCAGGTCCATGGGTGTCAGAAACTTCTTGTTCAACAGCGGCATGAGCGCCTGGACGTAGCCGGCATGGATTTTGGCCTGCCGTTCGTTCAGGTCGATGTAATAGGTATTGGTCACCTCGGACGGCAATTCCGAGAGCACCTCTGTCTTGCGGCGGCGGATGACGAGGCCTTGCAATTTTTCATGGAGCTTGCCCAGGTTCTGATAGCCCACGATCCGGCCTTTCTTTTCACGGCTGAGCATGAAATGATCGGCCGCGAAGCGCCAGAGGGGAGAAAGCAGGTCCGAATCCAGGAACTGCACAATGGAATAGACATCTTCAAGCTTGTTTTCCAGGGGGGTGCCGGTCAGCACCAGGGCGTGTTTTCTGGGCAGGGCCTTGATCGCATTGGCGGTCTTGGTCTCGAAATTCTTGATGCGCTGGGCCTCGTCCAAAATCACCAGGTCCGGCTTGAAGGCGGCAATGGTGCCCACATCCCGCAGCACCGCCTCGTAATTGGTGATTTTGAACAGGGCCGGGTCCTGTTGGTACATGGCCCGGCGGGCCGCGAAACTGCCCGCCACCACGGTTGCCTCCTCAGCGGTGAACCGGCGGATTTCGCGCTGCCACTGGTCCTTGAGCGATGCCATGGTAACGACCAGAACCTTCGTGAAACCGAAGAGTTCTTTTTTTAGGATGGCGGCGGCAATGGCCTGCAGGGTCTTGCCAAGCCCCATTTCGTCGCCGATCAGGGCGGCCGAGCGGTACAGGGCAAAACGGATGCCTTCCTCCTGATAGGGGTAGAGGGTCGCCTTGATCGCGGCAAGGGATGGCAGCGGCGCCAGGGCCAGGGTCGCGATCTCCTTTTCGGTCAGGATGCGGTCGACGCGGGCGAGAACAGACTCTTGGACCCGCACCTGTTTGTGGTCGCCAAGCTCGGCGAGCAGGGCTGGAAACCGGGTCAGTTCCTGGCGGGTGCAGAGGCCGTTTTCATCAAAATAGCGGGAAAGGATTTTTCGGAGTTCCTGCATTTCGGCGGCGGGCTGTTCACTGAAGAGCCGTGGCAGGCCGGCTTCCGCGTCCCAGAAGATATCCACGAACGGAAATCGCTCGCCGGCAAGTTTTTTGGTGAAATTCTTTGTCTTGCGCAACAGGTCAGTAAGGTGGATGATATGTTTGCAGGTGGCCAACCGGTTGCTCAGGAAATCAGGGCAGGAGCAGTGGCCGGCGTCCTTGGCCGGGTCATGCAGGGTCACGGTGTATTGCCGGCCGTCGGCCTTCCGCAGCAGGTGTTCGCCCTTGAGCATGTCCCCGAGAACGGGGATGAACTGTTCGGTTCTCGCCCTTTTCCGCCGGTCTTCCAGTGCCTGGGCCCGGATTTCCTCGGCGGTCAGCAGTTTTCCTTCGGCAGGGTCGATGGGCGGCGGCCCGGCCGGTCTGGACGTCTGCCATTTGTGCAGCCGGTCGGCCACGTCAAGGAGCACGGCCACCGTATGCTTGCAGCCGCGGCCGGGATAGGGACAGTCACATGAGTGGGCCAGGCCGTCCGCTTTGACTTGGATATTGGTGGTGTAGTCGCCGTAATTGCCATCCACCTCATAGGAAAAAAGGCCTTTCTCGAGTTCGGCCTCGGTGCAGTTGAAGGCCCCGTATTCATAGAGTTGCAGGCCGCGCTGGTAAATAACCCTGGAGTCGGCCACCTTATTTTCGATATGGGCTCTGGTCAAGGTATACATCTGTATGTTCTCCGCTGGTTATGGATTTCCGCTATTTAGAATTTCTCGTGCTAACCGTGCCGCAGCTTTACCAATACCTGCTACCGTCGTCAAGTGATCGCGTGCCCATGCAAGGAGTTTTTTGAGATTTAACCTTTAGGGACTCGGAAAACACTAATGTACCTGGATCGCGCCCGGATTGGGGTCAGATTTGGTTGCGCCGATTGAGCCAAAGCCGCAGGAGTAGCAGCGCTACTTTGAGGATTTTGCGATTGAGGAAAGACCAAAGATGGCCCGAAGACGGGAGGCGTGATGGTATATTAGTATTTTCCGAGTCCCTTACGATGTGAGACCCTGTTCGTGTCCTATTCTACCGGATTTTCGTGTGGGCACCCGCATCTGTGTCAAGTTGATCGGGCAAGTGCACCATGTGCAATGAATGCAGCAGCACACAATTAGATAAATAGAAACAACGCCCCTACTTTTTTCTTGACTTGTAGTGTCGCATGCGACACTGTTAATCGTATGAGCACCCATAAAAAAAACCTGGCCCGGATGCGCAACAATCCGCGTGACTGGCTGATTGACGATCTGAAAGCAGTTGCCAATCGTTTTGGCATTGATTGGCGCAACGAGGGGGGAAGCCATCATGTGTTTTCTTTCCCCGGCATTAACGATGATGTATGTGTGCCAGCGCACCGGCCTATCAAGCCGGTATATATCCGCCAGTTTGTGGCCCTGGTCGACAAGATAAAGGAGTTGAAATCATGAGCGAGATTACTGTTCCGCACGTTGAACCGCCCTATCCGTTCGAGGCGTATACGCATGTAGTGGAGCCGCTGACCGAAGATGACGGCGGCGGTTATCTGGTCAGTTTTCCCGACCTGCCGGGTTGCATCTCCGATGGGGAGACCATTGACGAGGCGATTGCCAACGGCCGCGATGCGTTTTCCGCCTGGATGTCGGCACGTATCCACATCGGAAAGCCCATCCCGAAGCCAACCAGGCACGGCGAATCGGCCGTGCCGGTGCGATTGATGCATCGTCTGCCACGCAGCCTGCACGCCAATCTGGTGGCGCGGGCCAAGGCTGAAGGCACATCACTCAACACCTTGGTGACAATGCTGCTGGCGGAAGGTCTGGGCCGCCGTGAGCATCATGCATAAAAGCATTACAATGGCCCGCAATGCCAAGGGTTCCGATGACAGAGGTTTCGGGCCGAGTTCATCAGGCTTGTTGAGATGACGGAATTGTTCAATAAAAAGTAGATGCTGGTCGGAAAATACTTCGGTGACGGGACGAGCAAGGGGGATGGAGTTTTGAGCCTGAAAAGTTTGTCAACGTAGTCCCTGAGTTTCTCTCTGCCGCAAAAATAAGCAAGTTGTTTTAGAACCCCCTTCGTGCGCGTCCCCTTCGTGCGCCCGTCCCCTTCGTGCGCTTCGTGTCCCTTCGTCCCGCCGATTTACACAAACAGGAGAGCGCCATTCCGGGACGGGATTCGCACCCGCTCGAATACGCGACCTTGCCCGGCCGCGCTAAGATGTGACCCGTTATTCCCCCTTTTTTGTTGACACCGATCCCCGCTCGCTTTACATTCTGGTAAAACAAAAAACAAAGAGGAACTTTTATGCCACTAGCCAAACTCAGCAGCAAATCACAAGTCGTGTTGCCGGCAACAATTCGCAGACGTTTGGACCTGAAACCAGGAGACACCCTGGAGATAACGGCGGAACAGGACTGGGTCATGATTCGCAAGGCGCCGGTTTCGTTTGTCGAGGCATTGGATAAGTGCTCATCCGATTTATGGCGGGGATATGAAACGGAACTTGAAGAGGCCAGGGAGCAATGGGGCAGTTGAAACCGGGCGAGCTTGCCCGTGGCCACACACTGTTACTGGATACGGTTGCCTTCATCTATTTTCTTGAACATCACCCGAAACATTATCAAACCGCACGGACACTATTCAGCCGTATTGAGTCGGGAGAATTGTCCGCGGTGATCTCAACCCTGGTCTTTGCCGAATTGCTCGTTCCTGCCTACAGAAAAAAGGAGATGACCAGGGTTGCGTCAATAACCGGCATATTATCCAACTATCCGAACCTGACGATTTGCCCGGTAACCACGCAGATTTCCATAAAGGCCGCCCGGCTACGGGCTGACTGCAATCTGCGCACTCCGGACGCCATACATCTCGCCACCGCACTTGCCCACAAAGCTGACGCCCTGGTCACCAACGATCGAGATTTTTCCAAATCAACCATTATCGAAGTTCTATTCTTTGATGCCAAGTAAACCGCACCCCGTTGTTTGGTTTCGTCGTGTGGCGTGTGGATGTTTAATTCTTAAGATGTGACCCCTCTTGTTCCTCCGTACAATTAAGTATGGTGTCCCCGGAATTCGTCTGGTGTGTCCCCGGAATTCGTCCCGCAATGCCAAAGGTTCCGATGACAGAGGTTATCGGGCCGAGTTCATCAGGCTTGTTGAGATGACGGAATTATTCAATAAAAAGTAGATGCTGGTCGGAAAATACTTCGGTGACGGGACGAGCAAGGGGGATGGAGTTTTGAGCCTGAAAAGTTTGTCAACGTAGTCCCTGAGTTTCTCTCTGCCGCAAAAATAAGCAAGTTGTTTTAGAATCAACGTTCCCTTCGTCTTCGTCTAAAATGTGATTTATAGGCCCTATAAATAAGCCATATTTATAGCTGTAAGTGTTTGATTTTAGTGTTTTAACGACCGACACCAGCACTATCTTCCTGCCCACTTTTTGTGCTCCTATAACCTGATTGTGATTCAGTCAAAACGAGGCGATCGGCTCTCCTTTCGGTAGCAAGTTTGATCAAACGGTCAAGTTCCTCGGGGGAAGTATCAGCAGGCACCGTGACTTGAAATCCGTCGGTACCTTTTATATGAATGGTCCGACTGTGCTTAGCTTGAATATAAGAGAATAGACCTCCAATAACGGCAATCAAGACATTGGCACCTGTTACAATTATCGCCGGGGCAAGCTCCTCAAAAAACATTGCGCCAGTTCGAGCCTGGACGTCAACGTCACACTCACTGAGCTTAGCGATCACGTCGGGTATATCATCCCTGTTCTCGCAATATATCTGAACGTTGTACAACATATCGTCATCGTTACGTTTTATATCTTTCATATCTTATCTAGTGCTCCCATGAGAATGTTCAACTCTTTCATGATTACAGTGTGGTCGTTATCATCGAAAGCCGATTCGTATATTTTCACAATCCTGTGGTCGCGCGAAACATCCGTCCCGAAACCTAGCAGCTTTTTGCAGATTGCCACGAAAAGGAAAAGGGCAAAAACCCCACCACACAGCTCTGCGTTGTGTTGGATGCCATCAGGAGTCTGATTGGATTTTTTTAAAAGTCTTACGGCGAGTTCATCTGCTTCGATTTCTTGCTGCAGGTCTGTATGATACGACTCCATATGTTTGAAAGCTCCGTGGGTCACGATACCCGAACCCTGGCGGGTGTTTTTAAGATGGCCCATAAGAAAATGGTTGTATTCATGCGCCAAGATAAAGGTTTGGGTGATATTGTTAATTCTATCTGCGATGTTCACAACGTGGTCCTCAAGATCCAATTTGGGCGGAAGTTCCTCTTCCCTGCAGCCTCCAATAAGGTATCTCGCGAGCGCGATGATTTGGTCGACAGCTGCGTCAGCTGCCAATTGGGGCTTCTTGGGGGTATAGTGCTGAAAGCGAATGCTTTTCGCCAGTGTCATAAAAACATGAAGGAGCACTGCATTCAACGCGTGGGTAAAACAGATTATACTCCCATACGGTGTCCTGGTGATGAACGCCTCGAGAACAGGATAAAATGGAATGAATGCTATTGGGATCGATTCAATAATATTTCTTTCTGCGTGAGAATATCTCGCAAGAGTGAGCATCCGGATCCATCGATGATAGAGAAAGTTACCGGTGGTTATTTCGGCTTTCGATTTGGTGGACATGAATATATCGATAAAAAGATCTGGATCGTTAGCTGCTTCAGCGTCAGAAAGCGCTTTGATAATTGGAGGATCGAGTACCTCAGCTGCCCTTATAGTTAGGTATTCGTAAAGGTTGTTTAAGAAAACAACAGCGTCCGGGTGTCCCTTTGTTCGTAAGAATTCGACGTATCGATTTTCTTCAGAGTCGCATTCTGCTTTGACCATTGTTTTTACCTTTAACGCCGGCACAACCGGCCTGTCCGGTTGATGCTAGTTGACCGCGCGTTTAGTGGCCGCTACGAGGTCACGAGTCGCGCTGAAAATGCTCAACTCCGGATTAATCCTAACCCCGATAAACGGGATAAGTACCTTCACGAAATAATTTTCTGCCAAAAACGCGCAGAATATTATTTCTAAGGTACTAAAATCCCCGTTGAGGGTGATATCCTTTCTCTTGCTCGGAGGCAACGATAGCAAGCCAATCGAAATCGGCGTTGAGGATGGTGTCCTTTTCTCCGTCGGAGACTATATCCGCAGAGATCTCGATGTCCACGCCGAAGCCAAAATGCCATCAAAAAAAGCCCATCCTTCAGTAACATCCAGAAGAATACGAGATACCAACGCCCCGAATGAGCTGCGCGGGTTTGGCGTCTGCTCGATTCGTCTTGATGGCCTGGGCGGTGCACCTGTGACAGACTTCTTCCTGCCGCGCAGATCATTCGGGGCGATGGCCCCCGGTGTTTGGGGGCCATCAGCAAGGTTAACCCGCTTGCCGGGTTGAACCGCTGGTTGGTGAAAGGGGTTGAGTGTCAGTCTTATTTTTTAGAAAACCCGGACCCGGTGGAGTATCCAACCGGGTCCGGTAAATCGAAACTACCAGTATAGGCGGCAGGTCAATATCAAGAAAGTGATGCCTCTCAGTATGGCTGCCACGTTTACGCTAATTTCGATTTTTCGAGTCTTGATAGTCAGCATTTGTTTTGCCTCATTATCAAGCCTCGGGCCGGCCCAAGGCGTTAGCATTGGGCTTGTTTATCGTCCCGTGCCGGGACTAGCTCTTGGCTTACCGCGAATGGCCTTGAGCGGCGGCTTGGTTTGTGAGTCTACCACTGCTTCACGCAGTTCAGGGACAAGATTGCATCCGCAATCCTGTCGTCACAAGCTCCGCACCTTCAGCGGCTTACTAGACCGCAATCCGGGGTGTAGTTGCACCCCGAAACCTGTCAGCGCACGCGGCTCTGCGCTGATTTTTTCATACTTTTTTTATCCAGTTCAGCAGTTCACCTGCTGGAACAACCTAGTTGCGCTGCGATCTGTTGTCAGGAGCAACAAGTTATTCTCCGGTTCAGGCGCGCGCGTGAACCGCTCAACTACCCAAACGGAACATTTTTTCCGTAAGAAAATAAGTATCCAGCGAGTTATTTTTGAAAACAGTTACTGTGAATCTGGTTGACATAACGTGTTGTATTTTCATATTATCGGCACAGGTATAATATTCCATTTCCGCTGTTGAGGGGCTTTCTGTACTTCTGCCCATAATTCTCGGGGATCTGATTTTTATTCGGCTTCTGTTAAGGCGGTAAAGGGGGACATCCATAAAATTATAAATTTTACCTGCTGAAATAGTATATCCTCCTTCTTCCGCTATCTTCTCACCACGGTTTTGCCGCGGACAGTATATTTATCTCCTCGCTGAGCCTGGGGGCAACGTTGTTTGCTATCTTTCTGACAGACGCCGCTATCTCCTTACCAGCAATCCCAACACTTTTTCCATTGGATCAAAATCCCGATCATTATGAATCAATTCATATCTGTTCTCTATGCAAAATGTCGCAATGATGACGTCGATCGTTTTTCGTATTGTGATGCCATTGGTTCTTAGTTTCCTGAAATTCATTGCCGCTCGTAATGCTATTTCCCGGCCTGCAAAGTCATGGTATTCAAGGCTATCCATAATCCGCTTTGCTTCCTTGAAATCTTTCTCTTCTCGAAAGCCTTGGAGAAACTCGGTGATGATGAGATCGCCGGTGATGATCCGGTTATGAAGCAACTCGTAATCGAGTACGTTTGTATGTGGGGCATCGATGCCTCGGACATAATCGATCCAGGCAGAGGTATCGGCGACGATCATTTGTCCGTTCTCATTTCGGCCAAATCGCCTTCCCACTGGAGTTTCCCCCGCAGTTCACGGATATCAGCCTGTTTCCTTTGCTCAATAAGCAATTTCAAGGCTTCTTCCACCGTCTCCTTTTTAGTTTTATAGCCTGAAATAACGAGTGCTTCATTCATCAGGGAATCATCTATAACAATATTCGTTCGCATGGCCACCTCCAGAGTGTGTATTTATTTTAATGAATATACACACGCTGACTGCGAGAAGCAAATTCAATTTTTTCCTCCAAGGGGGGCGTGCGGGACATCCTATGTCCCCCATTGCTCCCCCTCATCGTTTCCGGCCGTCGGCCCTTGGAAATGTCCTGAAACAACGTAGTTGGCATCCAGCCTGGCCCGACGTGGTATATGCTAACCCCGGAAAAAGCCCACGATGTAAGTGATTGCCGGGAAGAGGATGCAGAAGGTCAGTATCCACTTGATGACCCGGGCTGGCACGAATTTCTGGAGTCTGGCCCCGCAGTACATGCCCGCGAAACCGCCGATGCCGAAGAGAAAGCCCAAGGCCCAGTCCGGCGCGATGACCATTTCTGGATAAAGGGGAGCGATCATCTGATAAAAGGCGACCCCGGCCACCGAGGTGACAAAGGTGCCCATCAGGGCGGCGCCGGCCACGGTATAGACTGGCAACCCGAAGAAGCTGACAAAGAAGGGGGCGATGATCGCGCCGCCGCCGATGCCGTACACCCCGCCGACAATGCCGACGATGAAGCTGAGCGACATGATTCCCATGGTGCTGATGTCAAAGCTCTGGCCGTAGAACTCGTAGATGATCCGCGAGAAGGAGAACCGCCGGACCACGACCCGCGGCAAGGGCGCCCCGCTGGCTGTGGCCGATTGCTGGTATTGCCGGACCAGCTTCTGGAACTCTTCCTCGGCCGAGGCCTTGTTGCCGGCCCCGCTCTTTTTTTTCAGGAGATCCTTGAGCAGCCGGCTGCCGATGTAGAGCAGCACCAGGCCAGCGAAAAACTTGAAATTGCGGGGATCGGGCAGATAGCGGATGCGGACGATGGCGCCGATCAGCACGCCGGGCAGAGTGCCGATGATCACCGCCCAGGTGAGCGGCCAGACCATGCGGCCTTCCTTGATGTAGCGATACACGCCGCTCGGGATGGCCACGATATTGAAGAGCTGGTTGGTGGCCGAAACCGATGGGTTGGTAAAGCCCAGCACCGAGACCTGAAAGGGCAGCAGCAGAAAGGCGCCGGACACGCCGCCCATGGAGGTGAAGAAAGAGATGGAAAACGCCACCAGCGGCGGCAGCCACGGCGCAACTTCAATATTGGCGATTGGGAAATACATGGGGCACCTCGCAACGGTAATTTGGCAACGCCAGGGCCGGCGGCGGTCGCGCCGGACTCCCGGCAGATTATTGGGCGCTGGTTAATTCCTTTTGAATCCATTTCTCCGCACTGGCCCTGTCCCGGAAAATCTCCGTCCTGAACAGGCAACCCTCGGCAAGATGCTGCAGCATCCTTGACATGCCGTACTGCAGGTTGGTCGGCGAGACAAGGGCTAACAGCATGCCGGGATTTCTGGCGGATTCCTTCTTGTTTAATTCGGCGATTTTTTCAAAAGAATTCGTATCCGGCACGAATTCCGTGCAAGAAGTCCGGTCGCCGATCCAGTATTTCAGCCGCGGATAGCGCTCATCCGCATACACCCTGGAGATGGCATTGATCAGTTCCTCGCCGGTCACAACCCCTTCGTGGAAAAGCACGACGCCGATTCCATCCTGCACATATTCGATTCCGACTGGCATGTAATTGAGCCTCGATAAATTTTGCCGGTCATTTCCCGGCTGACCATGCCCTGCCTGCTTCAATCCAGGATAAAACCGGCCAGTCTGAGGCCGCGGCCCCAATTCTTCCAGGCGCCGGTCAGCATGTCCAGGGTCATGGCCGTCCGGTCGTAGAGTGCCTCGGTCCCGATCTCCAGGCTGCATTTGCGGTCATGGTTCGTGTGACTGAGAATGAGCCGATAGGTCGATGTACCCTCGGGGTACACTGCCTCGACATAGAAGGTGTGGCCGGTGGGCATGCCGCGGCGGCTGTTGGCGGCAAGGACGAGAATGCTGCCCGGTCTGGGTTCGCTGCTGGTGTTGCCTCGTTTTTCCTCGCAGGCAAACCAGGTGAGGGGGCCGTTCTCGTGGCCGAGACGGCAGGTATCGATGTCGCTGCGGCAGCGGCAGTAGGGGATGCTCTGGGGTTCGCAGCGGCCTTTGCCGCCGGCCGGCCGGAAGTCGTAGCACTGCCGAGGGTCGAGGGGGCCGTGTGAACTCAGGTCGCTTTCAGGGGGTGTGTCGGCGGTTTCCGGTGCCGGTTCAGCGGGAATTGCAGCGGCCGGCGTTTGTCCCGGCCCTGGTCTTTCCGCCAGCGGCCGGGTTTCAGGCCGGGCCGCTTGGGATGTCGGCGTGGCTGGCGTGCTGCTTCGGCCGGCGCAGCCCCACAAGCCATGGATGAAGAGGCCGGCCAGCAGAATGGCCAGGAGCAGGGTTACGTGTCGCATTACCTCGTTCCTTGCTGGAAGAGTGGCTAATCCGGATAAACCGGAAATAAGTGCCTTAACAGCAGTCTGCAACGCATTGGGAGCATCATGCTTTTTGGAATTCTTGTTTTTTTTGACAGGATTCCAGGTGTAAGGCACTAAAAAGGAAGTCGTAACGATTCCCGAGTTGTCTATTATAAAGTCTGTTGTCCGGCGGAGTGCAAGGATTTTCTGAATTGCCCCGCCGGCTGTTGTCACGTTCTTCCGTTGAATTTTCTCGCTCTATTGGCTAAGGTGCATGCCGATGTGGCGTGGCAACGGCCGGGTTTTCAGGCATCGGCCCGTGGCGCGTGTTTTGGATTTTTGAACCGCAGAATAAAGCTTGTATCCCCTTGTGGGGTAAACAAGAAACCGCAGAATGATGAAGTGGGTAAACTTCGACATTCGATATTCCTTGTTCGATATTCGATAGTTCCTGTCAAAAGCACTTACCCAAGCGGAGGAGGAGACAGCCTTGAAAATCGGCCTGGCGCAGATCAACCCGGTGATCGGCGATTTTGCCTTCAATTGCCGGCGTATCCGTTTCTGGGCCGAGGAGGCCAGGCAGCGGGGGTGCAAACTGGTCGTCTTTCCCGAACTGGCTTTATGCGGGTATCCGCCCCAGGATCTGGTTGAGCGGCAGAGCTTTCTCGCCGACCATGACCGGGCCTTGGCCCGGCTGGTGGCCGAAATCCGCGGCATCGGGGTGCTGTGCGGCGCACTTGAGCCGCATACCGACGGCTCCGGCAAGCCTTTGCACAACAGCGCCGTGCTCTTTGCCGATGGCCGGGTTTTGTTTGCCGCCAGAAAACGACTGCTGCCTGCTTACGATGTCTTTGACGAGGATCGTTATTTTTCGCCCGGCGCCCGAAGCGAGGTCTGCCGCTATGAGGGGCTTAGTCTGGGGATCACCGTCTGCGAGGATATCTGGAACGACAAGGATATTTTTGCCAGGCAACTCTACGAGGTCGACCCGGTGGCCGACCTGGTCGTAGTCGGCCGTCCTGACCTGCTGATCAATATCTCGGCCTCACCTTTTTCTATCGGCAAGCAGGCCCTGAAACAGGAGATATTCCAGCGGCTCTGCGTTCGGCATGACCTGCCGCTGCTCTATGTCAACCAGGTGGGCGGCCAGGATTCCCTGCTCTTTGACGGCCGCAGCCTGGCCATGAACCCGGCCGGCCGGATAATCACCCAGGCGGCCCGCTTCCGGGAGGATCTGGTCGTGGTCGATACGGATACCTGGCAGGGCGAGCCCCACGTCGCGGCGGCCGAGGCCGATGAAACTGCGGTGGTGTTCGAGGCCCTGGTCATGGGTGTGCGGGATTACGCTGGCAAATGCGGTTTTGCGCGGGCAGTACTCGGCTTGAGCGGCGGCATTGATTCGGCCCTGACCTGCGTCATTGCCAGCGCGGCCCTGGGGCCGGAAAACGTGCTGGCCGTGGCCCTGCCGTCGCCCTATACGTCGACGGCCAGCATCGAGGATGCCAGGGAACTGGCCGCTAATCTCGGCTGTCGTTTCGAGATGCTGCCCATCACCCCGACCCTGGCAACCATGCAGGAAACACTGGCCCCGCTTTTTGCCGGGCTGCCGGTCGGGGTGGCGGAACAGAACCTACAAGCCCGTATCCGCGGCAATCTGCTCATGGCCTTGTCCAACAAGTTCGGCCACCTGCTGCTCAGCACCGGCAACAAGTCGGAGATGGCGGTCGGTTACTGCACGCTGTACGGCGATATGAGCGGCGGGCTGGCCGTGATCGCCGATGTGCCGAAACTCCTGGTCTACCGGCTGGCGGCCCATGCCAACCGGGATGAGCGGCCGCTCATCCCGGCGCGGGTCATCACCAGGCCGCCCACGGCGGAGCTTGCCTTCAACCAGTTTGACCAGGACGATCTGCCGCCCTACGAGATCCTTGACCCGATCCTGGAGGCCTATCTGGAGCAGGGGCGCAGCATGGAAGAGATCGTGGCCATGGGTTTTGCGCGGCCGGTGGTCGAGGATGTGGTCCGTCGGATCCGGGTCAACGAATACAAACGCAAGCAGGCGGCGCTCGGCCTCAAGGTGACCACCAAGGCCTTTGGCCAGGGCCGGCGCTATCCGACCGCACAGAACTATCGAGAGGGAGAGGGGTAATTGTATTTTCACATTGTGGAATTCAGAATCCAGGAGCCAGGGGACAGAATAAATTAAACGATTCGGGCAAAAGAATGTTTTTTCTTTTTTCTCCTGAATTCTGACTCCTGGCTCCTGGATTCTTTCGGAATGTGGCAAAGCAGTAAAGAAGGTCCTCTTCGATTGAACAGAACATATTGGGAAGAACTCATGATTATCGTACCGGAAACCACAAGATCAGCGGCCGGCCAGGCCCGGATCGCCAGCCTGCTGGACCGCTTCCAACTGGCGGATGAGCGCTGCCGGCAGGCCGTGGCCGAGGTGCTGGCCGCGATCCGTACCCGGGGCGACGACGCCCTGCTGGAATACATCAGGCAGTTCGATGCGCCGCAGTTCCGCCAGGAACAACTGCGGGTGAGCGAGGCGGAGATTGAGCAGGCCTACGGCCGGGTGGACGCCGACTTTCGCGCGACCCTGGCCCTGGCCATTGAGCGCATCCATTCCTTTCACGAGCGGGAGATGGAGGAGTCCTGGACCATAACGCGGCCCGACGGCGCGGTGGTCGGCCGTTTAGTGCGGCCGGTGGACTCGGCCGGTCTCTATGTGCCTGGCGGCCAGGGCGGCAAGACGCCCTTGGTGTCGTCGGTGCTGATGAACGGTCTGCCCGCCGGCATTGCCGGGGTGAAGCGCCGGGTGATGGTCACCCCGCCCGACAGCAGCGGCGGCATCAACCCGGCCCTGCTGGTCGCGGCCCGGGAGATCGGCATCACCGAGATTTACAAGGCGGGCAGCAGTTGGGCTATTGGTGCCCTGGCCTTTGGCACCGCCACCATCCCCCGGGTGGACGTCATCGTCGGCCCGGGCAACCAGTATGTGACCGAGGCCAAGCGCCAGGTGGCCGGCATGGTGCGGATCGACATGATCGCCGGCCCGAGCGAGGTGCTGATCGTTGCCGACCAGGGCGCCGAGCCAGCCTTTGTCGCCGCTGACATGCTGGCCCAGGCCGAGCATGATCCGCAGGCCCTGGCTATGGCCATCACCGTCAGCGAGGCGATGGCCGGCCGCATCCTGGCCGAACTGGAGCGCCAGCTGCCGCAATTGGCCCGGCAGGAGATCGCGAGTACCTCGCTGCGGGAGCGGGGAGTGATTCTGGTGGCGGCCGATTTGGACGAGGCAATCAGCCTGGCCAACCGGATCGCGGCCGAGCACCTTGAGCTGCTGATTGAAAATCCCTGGGACTGGGTGGAGAAAATCCGGCATGCCGGCGCTATCTTTCTGGGCGGTTTTTCGCCGGAGGCGGCCGGCGATTATCTGGCCGGGCCCAACCATGTGCTGCCCACCATGGGCACGGCCCGCTTCTCGTCTGCCTTAGGCGTCGAGACCTTTCTCAAAAAGAGCAGCATCATTGCCTATTCGGCTGAAGCCTTTGCCGCTGATGCCGTCCACATCCAGAGGCTGGCAACGCTGGAGGGACTGGACGGCCACGCCCGCTCGGTCGGGGTGCGTCTGGAAAAATGTCCGTGATCGAGGCGGTCGCTGCCAAGGATATCCTCCGCACCGGGCTCAGCCGCCTGGGGCTGCAGCTCGTTGACCAGGATACGGCCCTGGCGCGGCTGGTCGGTTATTTCCAGGAGCTGCGGAAGTGGAACCGGAAGGTCAACCTGGTGGCCAGGGAGGCGGGAGACCAGGAGATCCTGGAGAAGCATTTCCTGGATTCCCTCACCCTGCTGCCCTGGTTGGGTCAAGGCATTGCTGCTCAACCCGCCAGTCTGCTCGACATCGGCACCGGCGCCGGTTTTCCCGGTCTCGTTCTGAAAATCGCCTGCCCTGATCTGGCCGTCACCCTGGTGGAGCCGCGCGAGAAGCGGGTTTTTTTTCTGCGGCAGGTAGCCAGGCTGCTCGGGATCAGCGCCGGCCTTGAGATCTTGCCGGTCCGCCTGGAACCGCGGGCGGCGACATCGGTCCTGGCCGGCCGCACCTTCAGGGTGGTGACCAGCCGGGCCTTTAGCGAATTGCGCGCTTTTCTCGAACTGGCCGCGCCTTACTGCGCACCGCAGGGACGGGTGATCTGCATGAAGGGGCCGCGCGCCCCGGAGGAACTGGCCGCCTGGCAGGCAGCCGCCGGCGATAGCCCCCTGAAATTCATCGAGCAGCGGGAATGGTGCCTGCCCTTCTCGGGCGGGACGCGGATACTGTTGGTTTTTGGTGACCGTTCAGCAGCAGGGGGCAGCAAACGGGGTGGCTGCTCAGAAATGGTAAACGTTCACCAGTGCCGCAGATGCGCGAAAGAGGCCTGCGAGCTATAGCCCGCCTATGTGAGCAGGCCGATGATCCCCCGCAAGGGGGGATAAACTTCGCAGATACGGTGCTGGTGAACGTTTATGGTTTTTGGTCAGTCGGAGCGGCCAAAGAACATGTAGACGACAAAAGCCAGCACGGTGCAGCCGCCGAACATGACCGGCAGCACCTTGCCGAGCGGCAGCTCCTTGCTGGCGTTGATCTCCTGCATGTACTGGCTGCCGGCAAACACCCAGATCCCGATGCTGAGGCCGACCAGGATCATGTACTTGAAGGCCTGTTTGTACAACTGATAGGCGATCAGGCAGAGAAAGGGGACCAGGAAGTAGGGGTTGGTGAACAACCCTGCCACATCTGTTTCGTGAATCTGGACCGGGAGTTGCGTGGCTTCCCACCAGGCGGCAAGCTTGGCTGCGAAATCAGACATTTATTCTTCCTCATTTTTTTGTTTTGGTGGATGCCGACGGCCTTGTCCGGGCGCGTTTGAAAACCTGGATGGCGCAGTAGGAACCGCACATGCTGCAGGTCGGTCCCTTGTCGGAGCCTCCTTCATGCCGGAAGCGGGCTGCCTTAGCCGGATCGAGCGACAGTTCGATCTGGCCCTTCCAGTCCAGCTTGTTGCGGCGTTTGGCCATGGCGTTGTCCCGTTCAATGGCGCCGGGCAACCCCTTGGCGATATCACCGGCGTGGGCAGCGATTTTCGAGGCGATCACCCCCTCGTGTACATCGTCGGTGTTGGGCAGCTTGAGGTGCTCGGCCGGGGTGACATAGCAGAGATAGTCGGCGCCGGCCGCCGCGGCAATGGCGCCGCCAATGGCGCCGGTAATGTGGTCGTAGCCCGGCGCGATGTCGGTGACTAAAGGCCCCAGCACATAGAATGGCGCCCCCTTGCAGAGTTTTTTCTGCAGCAGGACATTGGCCTCAATCTGGTTCAAGGGCATGTGGCCCGGCCCCTCGATGATCACCTGGACGCCGGCGGCCCAGGCCCGTTCGGTCAACTCGCCCAGGTAGATCAGTTCCTGGATCTGGTTGCGGTCCGTGGCATCGGCCAGGCAGCCGGGCCGGATGCCGTCGCCCAGGCTCAGCGTCACTTCGTGCTCCTTCAGGATGGCGAGCAGGTCGTCGAAACGTTCGAACAGCGGGTTCTCCTTGTTATTTTTTGCCATCCATTCGATGAGAAAGGAGCCGCCGCGGCTGACCACGCCCAGGAGCCTTTCCTGATATTTGAGCCTTTCCAGAGTATTGCGGGTGATGCCGCAGTGGATGGTCATGAAATCCACCCCGTCCATGGCCTGCTTTTCAATGGTCTTGAACATGTGGTCGACCGTGACGTCGGCGATTTCCTTTTTCTGCTGTTCCACAGTCTCGGCCACGGCCTGGTAGATGGGCACGGTGCCGAGCGGCACCGGACAGTTGGCTAAAATGCCGCGCCGCACCTCGTCGAGATTGCCGCCCATGCTCAGATCCATCACCGTGTCGGTGCCGGCCTTGATCGCCACGCAGAGTTTCTGCAGCTCCCGCTCAAGCTCCGGATAATCCCGGGAGGAACCGATATTGGCGTTGACCTTGGTGGCGGTGCCCTGGCCGACCGCCATGATTTTTTTGAATTTGTGGTGCCTGTTCTTGGGGATGGCGATGGTGCCGGCGGCAACGCCGGCCAGCAGTATCTCGGGCGCCAGGTTCTCATGGCGGGCGCAGGTCTTGAACAGGGTTGTGAGGTTTTTTTTCAATGCATCTTCGCGTATGCTCATCATTTTCTCCGGAAGGCGGGCTGCAGCCGGTGGCCGCGCCGTGGCTGGTTTGGGACTACCCAGGTTGTTTAGACTGTTAGCCTGTAGTCTTTTAGGTAAAAAATGGTCGTTTCGTCTGGGACAAAGCAGGTCAATTCCCTATTATTAATAGACTAAACACCTACAGGCTATCCACCTGTGGTTTTTTGACTGCCAGAAGATACCAGCGGCTCCGGCCGGCTGTCAATGCAAAAGCCGTAAGCGTTCAGCAGCACCACATCTGCTTTGTCATCGGCCTGCTCACATAGGCGGGCTATAGCTCGCAGGCCTCTTTCGCGCATCTGCGGCACTGCTGAACGCTTACAGTTCGAGGGTAACGGGACATCACATACTCGGTGAACGGTTACCAAAAGCAAGACCGGCGGCCAGCCAGCGGCGCGGGGCCGGCAATCAGCCGGCCGTCGGCCGTTTTTTGCCGGAGGTCGAAAGCCCGGCGCAGGCGAAGATCAGTTTCTTGTCCCTGAGGTCGATTTTAGCCGTGCCGCCTTTAGTCAGCCGGCCAAAGAGAATCTCGTCGGTGAGCCGGTCGCCGATCTCCTTCATGATCAAGCGCCGCAGGGGTCGGGCTCCGAAGTCCGGGTCGTAACCCTTGGCCGCCAGCCAGCCGCTGGCTTTTGCCGTGAGGGAAATGGTTATCTTCTTGTCAGCGAGTTGGACTTCCAGTTCGCTGATCATCTTGTCGACGATCTTCCGCATGACCGCCGGCCCGAGCGGATGAAAGGAGATGATGCCGTCCAGCCGGTTTCTGAATTCCGGCGCGAACAGGTTTTTGATCGCCTTCTGGTCACGGCCGCTGTTGCTGCTCGTGAAGCCGATGGGCCGTTCGCTCAGTTCGCGGGCCCCGGCGTTGGTGGTCATGATCAGGATGACGTTGCGGAAATCCGCCTTGCGGCCGGCGTTGTCTGTCAGGGTGGAATGGTCCATGACCTGCAGGAGGATGCCGAAGACATCCGGATGGGCCTTTTCGATTTCGTCGAGCAGCAGCACGCAGTAGGGATGCTTGCGGATGGCATCGGTGAGCAGGCCGCCCTGGTCAAAGCCGACATAGCCGGGCGGCGCGCCGATCAGCCGGGCCACGGCATGTTTCTCCATGTATTCGCTCATGTCGAAGCGTTCGAAGTGCACGGCAAGCGCCGCGGCCAGTTGTCTGGCCACCTCGGTCTTGCCGACGCCGGTCGGGCCGGCAAAGAGGAAGGAAGCGGTCGGCGTGCCCGGCTGGCCGAGACCGGCCCGCGCCCTCTTCACCGCGGTCGCCAGCGCGTCGATGGCGTGGTCCTGGCCGAAGATGGCCTGTTTCATGATCCGGTCGAGTTCCCGCAACTGATCGATTTCAGAACCGGAACTGGTGGCGGCCGGCAATCTGGCCATGCGGGAGACGACCGCCTCCACGTCCCGGACGGTGACGGTCCGCCGTCTGGTTCCGGTTTTTTTCTCCAGCCGGAAGGCGGCGCCCACCTCATCCAGGATATCGATCGCCTTGTCGGGCAGGAAACGATCATTGATGTAGCGGGCCGCCAGTTCGGCCGCGGCCTTGATTGCGGCCCGTGCATAGATGACGCCGTGATGCTCTTCGTAGCGGGGTTTGAGGCCGAAGAGGATGGCCGTGGTTTCGGCAACGGACGGCTCTTCCACATCGATTTTCTGGAAACGCCGGGAAAGGGCGCGGTCCTTCTCAATATGGTTCTTGAATTCTTCGTAAGTGGTGGAGCCGATGCAGCGCAGTATCCCCGCCTGCAGGGCCGGCTTCAGCAGGTTGGAGGCGTCCATGCTGCCGCTGCCGGTGGCGCCGGCGCCGACCACCGTATGGATTTCGTCGATGAATAAAATGGCGTTTTTCTTCTTTTCAATGGCGGTAATCACCGCTTTGAGGCGCTGCTCGAAATCGCCGCGATACTTGGTGCCGGCGAGCAGGCCGCCCATGTCGAGCAGGTGGATCTCGACGTCGCGCAGCAGTTCCGGCACGCGGGCTTCGTGGATGCGCAGGGCCAGACCCTCGGCAATGGCGGTCTTGCCGACACCGGGTTCGCCGACTAAGAGCGGATTGTTCTTGCGTCGGCGGCAGAGCACTTGCATCATCCTTTCCAATTCGCGGTCCCGGCCGATCAGCGGGTCGATCAAGCCGTCCGCCGCCCGGCGCGCGAAATTCACCGTATATTTTTCCAGGGCGGAGTCGGTGGCCGGGGCCTCCGGAGACGGCCTGGACTCGCGGCTCTCGGTGGACTCGTCCGGCAGGCCGTGGGCAACGCATTCGACCACGGTCATGCGGCTCAGTCCTTCCGAGCTGAGGAAATAGACGGCGTGCGAGTCCGGTTCCGAGAAGATCGCCACCAGGACGTCGCTGGAATCGACCTCCTTCTTGCCGCAGTTCTGAACATGGCCGATCGCCCGCTGCAGCACTCGGTTGAAGCCCATGGTCTGGGCCGGTTCGCCGCCGCCCGGCTTTTTATTCACCGGCAGACTGCCGGCAAAAAAATCCTCCAGCCGTTTTCGCAGGTTATTGACGTTGCCGCCGCAGCGGCTGATGATCTGCACGGTGAGCCGGTCCTGCAGCAGACCGTAGAGCATGTGCTCCACGGTCACATACTCGTGATTATGGGTCTTTGCCTCGCGGATAGCCATGACCAGGGCTATTTCAAGTTTGCGGCTGAACATATCGAATAACCCTCCGTGGGTTGGGGCGTGTTGTCCGTCGGGCTGCCGGCCCGGTTTAGGCTTCTTCCATGGAGCATTTGAGCGGGTACTCGTTTTTCTTCGCCAGGTCGTGGACAATGGCGAGCTTGGTCTCCGCTATTTCGCGGGTGTAGACGCCGGCGATTCCGACCCCCTGCTGGTGCACATTCAGCATGATCCGGGTGGCCTCGGCCGTGGTCTTGTTGAACACCCGCTCCAGGATGATCACCACGAACTCCATGGCCGTGTAATCGTCATTGTGCAGAAGCACCTTGTACAGGGGCGGCTCCGCCACCTTCTGCTGCTCTTCGGTGGCTACCCAACCAGCGGATTCACGTTCCGGACTGCTCATGGTCTTGTGCTTCGCTTCCTTCGGTATGTCGAGAGAGTATCCGTCCTGTTTTTCATATCCGGCATTATACCATTTTCAATGTAATCATTCGTTGAAAAAGATGCACCGTCCCGGTTGTGTTTCAGTGGGAAGATGTTGATGCCGCCGGCGAAACCGGCAACATCGCGCGTTGGCGGCCGGCAAACAAGGCGGTTTGATTCAGGCGGCGGCGCGGCGGCCCGCGGCGCGCGCCTCAATCAGCAAGAGAAGAAGATTGTCCAGGATCAGCGGGGCTGGCACCGCAGAGCCCTTGAGCGAAAATTCGGCGGCGAGCAGTTCCTTGAGCGCTTTCTGCAGTCGGGCGCCGCTGAAGCGTTCGGCCTGCTGAAACTGCATGTAGAGGGCGTAGGGATGGCTTTTCCACAGATCGGGCCATTCCTCGTGGGCCGTCTTCAGAAGGGGCAGGTAGTTTTTCTGAAAGGCGGCAAACTGCATGCCGCGGCTGTAGGCTGGTTCCGGCAGTTCCTGGAATGAGCGGATGAGCAGCAGTTTTCTGATATGGTTCCGCAGGGTGGCGACGATGGCCAGGGCATGGATGCCGTTCTCCTGGAGGCGAGCGACGATCAGCAGGGCCTCTTCGAGTTGCTGCCTGGTAAAGGCGTCGGTCAGTTCGTACAAGGCCTCCTCCCGGGTGCGGCCGATGACCGCGTCAAGGTCGGCCACGGTGATGAGCGGCGCGTCGCCTACCGAGAGGGCGAGTTTTTCGGTCTCCAGCACGGCGGCTGCCGGCTGGAAACCGATCCGTTCCAGGAGGAGCGGCATGGCGCGCGCCTCCAGCTTCTTGCCAAAACCGGCCAGGGTTTTCAACACCAGCGCCTGGAGCACCGCGTCCTGATCCTTGCGGGCGGCGCTGCTGCCGCCGGACTCCACGGTGAGATCGATGATTGCGCCATGTTTTTCGATGTACTTGTAGAAACGCTTGCGCTTGTCAGCCGCCTCGGCCGTGAGAAGTAAAACATGGTCGGCCGGGATGCCGGCCTCAAAGGCGGCGGTGAACTGGTCGGCCAGATCGGCGGCGGCCGGCTGCTTGGCATTGGCCGCGGCGGGCGCCGACTCGCCGGCCAGCAGTTCATCGGCCCAGGCCAGATCGCCCGCGGGCTTTGGAAAACCGAACAGATTTTTCCAGCGCGTGGCGGCCAGACCGGCCAGGCCCTCCTCCGCCTGTTCGGCCGAGGAAGTGCCAGCCGCATTCAGCATCTGCCGCAGGGTGCGGCTGGCCTTGTCCGGCTCCTTGGCGGCCATCTCCTTTGCCGCCTTTTCCCAGAGGGTTTTGGCGACGCCCTTTGAAAAAAACAGCCGGGAGTCCGTGACCCGGAAGACCCGCCGGCCGGGAAACAGACTGAAGGTGCGGAGCTGGTTCAGGGTCCGGCTGAAATCCTCCTGGTCGCCGTCAATGTTCTGCACCTGTTGCTTTTTTTCCGTGGCGCCGGGCAGCAGGCAATCGATGAGTTCCTCGGCCGCCTCTCGGCAGAGAAAGCGCTCGCCGACCACCAGATAGAGTTGGAAAATTTTGCCTTGCCGCAGGGTCTGCAGCAGATCGGCCATATCCTGTCGTTTGTAGGCGGGCATCAGTGGTCTCGTAAATCCTGGGGCGTTTTATGCCGGATGGCAGTGATAAACCAAAGGGCGGATTTCATATTAATAGATCATTTCGTGAATGCCAACCACGGTCACGCCGGCGGGCAGGGTGTTCTGGAAATCTCGAAGGGCGGCCAGGGTCACCGGATAGGGGTGGCCGATGCCCACGGCCTGACCGTGTTTTTGGGCCAGCTCGACCAGGGCGTTGAGCTGCGCGCTGATTTTTTCTTTATTCTGGTCGTTATCCAGGAAGATATGCCGGCGGGCCGTCTTGACGCCCATGGCCACCGCCAGGCTGGAGCCGGTGCTTTTCGGCGTGGTAATGCTGTCGATGAAGAAGAGGTTGTGGTCGCGGAGCAGGGTCAGCAGAGTGCCCATGGCCCGCGGGTCGGCCGTGAAGCGGGAGCCCATGTGGTTGTTAACGCCGATCGCCTTGGGCACCGTTGCCAGTGCCTGGTTGAAGGCAGCCCGCATTTTTTCTCCGGACATGGCAACGGTTAAGGTGCCCGGGCCCGGATTCCATTTGGGGTCGTCCGGTTCCAGGGGCAGATGCAGCAGGATGTCGCGCCGCAGTCGGCCGGCCTTCTGGGCCAGCTCGGTGGTGTGAGGGCCGTCGGGCAGAAATGAGAACGTCAGGTTGAGATCAAGCGCCAATAAACGGTCACCGGTTTCCCGGCGGAAGCCCATGTCATCGATGATGATCGCCAACTTGGCGGTTTTGCCGGGCACGACGCCAGGGGCAACCGCAGCCGGCGGCTCAGGGGGCGGCGGAACCACCGGCGTGGCCGGCGGTAGTTCTGCCGGCGTCGGTTGTTCCTGGGGCGGGGCTGTTGGCAGCGTGCCGGCCGGCCTCTCAACCACCCGGGGTGGCCGGGGCGCTGGGCCGGTCCGCGGGGCGCGGGTCCGCAGAAAGACAAAATAGACAGTGGCCGCCAGGCTGGCAAGTACTAAAAGGAGCAGGCCGGCCGGCAGCAGCCAGCGCCGCCGGCCGCCTGGCTTGGCCTTTTTTTGTGGGGGGCGTTTTTTGAATCTGTTACCGGTTTTTTGCGGCATGTGTGGTCTGCGGGATGGGAGGCGACAAGAAAAGGGGAACGGTCGTTTGTTTATTTGTTTCGGGTCAGGACATAGTGGGCGAGGCCTGCCAGGATGTTGCGTTCGGGTTCCTGTTGTTTTTCTTGAAAGACATCCAGGCTGGCCAGGGCCAGACCTACATACTGTTCAGCCTGCTGGCGGGCGTAAGCAAAACCGCCATACCGCGTCAGCATCTCCCTGGCCTCGTCCAGGGCGGCCATTTTCGTCTCGACCGGGCCGGCCAACAGCGCCAGTAAAAAGTTGCGGTCCCGGTTCTCGGCGTGAGCCAGGGTATAAATCAGCGGCAGGGTCATTTTGCATTCGCAGAAATCGTTGCCTACCGCCTTGCCGGTATTTTTGGAATCGCCGAGATAGTCCAGCAGGTCGTCGACGATCTGGAAGGCAATGCCCAAGTTGAGGCCGTAGGCGCGCAGGGCCGCGGTCTGTTCCGGGCCGCCCCGGCCGTAAATGGCGCCGATTTCGCAGACCGCCGCAATCAGCAGCGCACTCTTGCGGGTGATCACCGTGAAGTAATCCGCTTCGGACTGGTTGAAGTTACGGGCATTCCGCATCTGCAGGAGTTCCCCCTCCACCATGGCGGCGGTGGTCCGGCAGATGATCTCCAGGCAGCGGCCGCGGCCCAAGTCGCCGAGCAGAAACAGGGAGCGGGCGTGCAGATAGTCGCCGGTAAGGATTGCCGCGGTGTTCCCCCAGACGGTGTTGGCGCTCGGCCGGCCGCGCCGCTGGTCGGCCTTGTCCACCACATCGTCGTGGAGCAGGGTAGCGGCGTGCAGGTATTCAAAGGCAATGGCCAGCCGATAGATATCGTCGTCCGGCCGGCCGCACAGACGGCCGGCAAGCACGCAGAGCAGCGGCCGGAAGCGTTTGCCGCCGTTGAAGCAGGCGTAGTTGATGATCTCAAACAGGGTTGTGTCGCCGAGGGTAGCGAGATCCTGGCGCATGGCCTGGTCGATTCTGTCGGTTTCCGGCTTGATCCGGTCAAGAAGTTCGTTGCGGTTCACTCTGTTGTTCCGGGTCGGGGTTGATTGTCGCTACGCACCGGTCTTTCATATATCCTGATCGGTGCAGTTTGCAAAGATTTTTTGTAACTGATCACAGGGCAAAGGAACCACATATAACGCCTGTACCCATACCAGTAAGCGGTACCCTCTAACCGCTTACGATTTTTTTAAGGGGAGTTTCCGGGGCCGCTTTCGAAAAAGGTCTTCACGTCAGCCAGACGCCGGGTGACCGGACTGGGCGGCAGGCTGGACCGGAAGAGCCGGCCGTAGCCCTTGGAAAACAGGCGGGCATCCATGATGGCAAGCAGGCCTTTGTCGGTGGCGGCGCGGAGCAGGCGGCCGACGCCCTGCCTGAGGGCGAGGATGGCGCGCGGCACCTGAAAGTCGAAAAACGGGTTGCCGCCTTCTTCTTTGATCCTGGTCATGCGCGCCATGATCACCGGATCGCTGGGCACCTCGAAGGGTAGCTTGTCGATGACCACGCAGCTTAACGATTCACCCGGCACATTGACCCCTTCCCAGAAGCTGGCAACCGCCAGCAGGACGGAGTCGGTTTCCCGGCGGAAGGTTTCGAGCAGGAGGCTGCGCGGCGCTTCTCCCTGGAGAAGAACCGGATAGGGGAGGCGGTCGGCCAGGAAGGCGTGGGCTTTTGTCATGGCCTGCATACTGGTGAAGAGAACGAGAGCTCGGCCGCGGGAGGTGAGGATGATTTCGCAGATGCGTTCCTGGACCATTACTTGATAATCCGGTTCGCCGGGCTCGGGAAAGCGGCGGCCGTCTTCCGGGCCGGGGATGTAGAGCAGGGTGCGGCCGGCGTAGTCGAACGGCGAGGGCAGTGACAAAGTTGCGGTTTCCGGCGGCAGCCCCAGGCGGTGCAGGAAATAATCAAAGTTGCCGGCGGTGGTTAAAGTGGCGGAGGTAAAAATGCAGGTCCGCACCCGGCTGTAGAGGTTTTTTTGCAGCAGACCGGCGATATCGACGGGCGAGGCGATCATGGTCAGGGCTCGGTCGCGGCGTTCGAACCAGCGGACCGCGGTATCGGCCGGCCGCTCGGCCGCCGGGTTGGGGAGCACCGTTTGTAAATGATTCACCAGTTCGGCACAGCGCTGGCCGAGGCTGGCCCAGATTTCATCCGTAGTGGCCAGATTCTGCAGCCGGCCGGCGAGCCGGTCGAATCTGGCCTGCAGTTCCGAAAGTTCCACAGGCCAGGCCGGGGTGGCGGCCAGAAAATCCTGCAGGGGGAAGCGGCCCCTTTCCCGGGGAAAAAGGGCGGCGAAACGGTCGGTCTGTTCGGCCAGGGCCCAGGCCGCCTGCCTGAGGCTTTCCTGCTCCTTGGCCGGCAGGCGCGCTTCCGCCAGCCGGGTCAGATCGTTCGCCAGGTCGAGTACCTGGTAATGGCTGAACGAGGCGCCGAAATGCTGGGTGGCGACATTTTCCAGATGATGGGCCTCGTCGAAAATCACCGATTCGTAGCGGGGCAGCACCTCGCCAAAGCCTGAGCGGCGCAGGGCCAGATCGGCGAAGAAGAGATGATGGTTGACGATCAGCAGACGGCTGGCCGCAGCCTGGCGGCGCAGCTGGCTGATGAAACAGGCGGTCTCCTCCGGGCAGTGGCTGCCGAGGCACTGGCTGGCCGTGGCGCTGATTTCCTGCCAGATAGGGGCGCCGTCCGGCAGCCAGGGCAGTTCGGCCCGATCGCCGGTCCTGGTATCTTCGAGCCAGGCGGCGATCGCCGTGACTGTGGCGTCGGCCGTGAACAGGCGCTGCTGCTGGCCGGCCTGCAGTTGGTGCCAGCGGTGCAGGCAGAGATAGTTCTGGCGGCCCTTGACGCACAGGGCCGAGAGCTCAGGGTCAAGATGGCGGCGGATAAAGGGAATCTCCTGACGCAGGATCTGTTCCTGCAGATTCAGGGTGTTGGTGGAGATGACCACCCGCTGGCCACTCAGCACCGCCGGCACCAGGTAGGCCAGGGTCTTGCCGATACCGGTTTCGGCCTCCACCGCCAGGGTGCGGCCCGCTTCCTCTCGCAGGGCGGCAGCCACGGCGGCGGCCATTCGGATCTGGTCGGGCCGCTGTTCGTAATGCGGCAGCCGGTGGGCCAGCTTACCCGTCGGCCCGAAAATTTTTTCCAGTACCTGGACGGTGTCAGCCATGGATGTTCCGATGGCAATGCATGGGTGGCGCACAAAAAATCATGGCTGCCAGTGTATAGGGTTTGGCGGTTTTTGACAAGACCGCCGCAGTCGCCGGCCTCATCGTCAAGACGCTTGACAGTCGCGCCGCCACAGGTTTATGTTGGATTTTACGAAGAATCGCCGGCCTTGCCAAGTCGGCCCATAAGCCGGATGCACGTACCGCGGAATTCAGAATCCAGGATTCAGGCAGAATAAATTGAACCATCCGGGTAAGGGAATGTTTTTTCTCCTGAATTCTGACTCCTGACTTCTGGGTTCTTCTGAAATGTGACGTAAAATTAATAGGCTAAACGGTTATCAAAGAAGTAGCCGCAATGCAGAGAAACATACCCGCCATACACCAGCAGGCCTCCTTGGCCGTCGATAAGCTCTTGCGGCCCGGCGAGGTCCTGGTGATTGTCGACGATGATCCGGCCATCCGCCAGCCCCTGAAGATCTATCTTGAGCATCAGGGGTTGACGATCCTTGAGGCCGGCAGCGCGGCGGAGCTTTACCGCCTGCTTGCCGGCGGCAGTGTCGCCCTGGTGCTGCTGGACATCGGCCTGCCGGATGCCGACGGCATCGCCATGCTGCCCGACCTGGTGAGCCGCCACCCTGATCTGGGCGTGGTCATGCTCACCGGCGTAGCGGATGTACATGTGGCCATGGAGTGCATCCGCAAGGGTGCGGCCGATTATCTGTCCAAACCGGTGCAGTTCGACGAAATCCTCTTTGTCGTGCGCCGGGTGCTGGAGCGGCGGCGGCTCATCTTTGAGAATTATCAGTACCAGACCGACCTGGAAAAGGCCCATTTCCGGATCCAGATCTTTCATCAGCTTTCCCTGAAGATGAATACGGCCTACCTGAGTACGGTGGCCCTGGACGAGATCCTGCAAGCGGTTCTGGTCGGCATCACCGCCGAAGAGGGGTTGCGTTTCAACCGGGCCTTTCTGGTCCTGTTCAACGAAGACGGCACGGTTCTGGAAGGGCGGATGGCCATCGGCTCCGACTGCCGGGAGCGGGCCGGTCAGGTGTGGCATGAACTCCAGGAGAAGAAGCTCGACTTCATGGATATTGTCCACAATCTGAAGGTCAGCTGCCTGAACGGCGATCTCCGGGTAAACGAGATGGTCCGCCAGCTCCGGGTGCCGATTGAAGACTGCGAGCATCTGCTGATCAAAGCGGCCCTGGACCGGCGGAGCATTCTGGTGACTGACGGCCGGGCTGAGGTTCCCGTGCCGCCGCAACTCTTTGCGCTGCTGGACGAAGATTCTTTCGTGGTGGTGCCGCTTTATTCGCCCGGCCGTTCGCTGGGTGTGATCATTGCCGACCATTTCGTGACCAGGCGGCCCATTACCCGGGACCATGTCAACTCCCTGGAATTGTTTGCCAGCCAGGCCAGCCTGGCCATTGAGCACAGCCACCTTTACATGGGGATGCAGAAGAAAATCGGCGAACTCGAGGCCATGACCCAGGAGGTTGAAAAGAGCAAGGACCTGCTGGTCGAGGCGGAACGGTATTCGGCCCTGGGTCAGATGGCGGCCCAGCTTGTCCATGCCCTAAGAAATCCGATCACCTCCATCGGCGGGGTGGCGCGGTTGCTCGCCAGGCGGGTCAAGGACGAGGAATGGCTGAGATTTCTCAATATGATGATTCGAGAAACCGTCCGGGTGGAGACCACCCTGGAGGATCTGTTTGATTTTGTCGGCGAAGGGGTGTCGCAAAAGGAGATCACCTCGCTGTATCCCTTGATCAGAAAGACCATCATGCTGGTGCAGACCAGTCTGGAGCGGCAGCATATCGTCTACCACCTCGATCTGCCGGAGCCGGACCCGATTCTGGAGGCGGATATCAAGCAGATCCGTCAGGCCCTTCTGCATCTGGTGAAAAACGCCATGGAGGCAATGCCCGACGGCGGCAACCTGACCATTGCCGCCCGGCAGGCCGACGGCTGGGTGCAGGTGTCGATCAGCGACACCGGGCAGGGCATCCAGACGCCCCACATCGAACGGGCCACGGATCCCTTCTTCACCACCAAGACCTACGGCACCGGCCTGGGGCTCACCCTGGTGGAGCGGATCGCCAAGGTCCACGGCGGGCTTTTCTCGCTGAAGAGCCATGAGGGCGAAGGCACTGAAGTCATCCTCCAACTGCCGCTTGTTCCCTTCGGGTAAACCCCGCGCATTTTCCAAGCTTTTAGCTTTCCGGATCGGGATTGTCATCCTGCCGGGTCGGGCCCCGTTGCCAGGAGGCGAAGACGCCGCAGAGGCCGATTGCGGCCGTGCTCAGGAAAGAGGCCCTGAGGGCCGTCAGAAAGGGCTGAATATGATCCGGGGTGAAGTCCTTCAGGTCCAGGCCGCCGGTGTGTCGGGCGTAAAAATAGGCGAAGACAAAGCCGGCCTGGGCCACCCCGAGCAGCATGCCCAGATTGCGGGCCGTGGCCAAAAGGCCAGCCGAGATACCGGCCTGGTGGTTGCCGACCCGTTTGAGCACCGAGGCGCTGTTCGGCGATAGAAACATGGCCTGGCCGCAGCCCAGAAAGGCGAGGCGCAGGGCGACCGACAGCGGCGGGGTTTCGGCGGTGAGCCCGGTCAGAAACAGCAGGCCGGCGGTGCTGATCAGAAAACCAAGGGTGGTGAGGAGACGGGCGCCGATATAATCCGACAGCCAGCCGGCCGGCGGGCCGACCATGAGCGCGGCCAGCGGGATGGCCAGCATGATCATGCCGATGCGGGTGGCGGTCAACCCCTGGACACGGTCCAGGAAAAAGGGAATGAGAATGATCACCGCGTAGAGCACGGCAAAGGAGAGCATGGAGCTGAGCACGGCGGTGCTGAAGAACCGTTTTCTGAACAGAGCGACCGGCAGAATCGGCTGTGCGGTCCGGGCCTCATGCCGAAGAAAGAGGATGATGGAAAAAAGGCCCAGGCCGAGCAGCAGGAGAGCGCCTGTTGCTCTGAGTGAAAGGGCCAGGGTGACGCAGGCGATGCCGACGGCCCAGGTGCTGCTGCCGGCCAGATCGAATTTCCGCAGGGAGGCGGCTGGTGTTTTAGGTAGAACGAGCGTGGCCAGCACGGCATAGAGCAGGCCCAGGGGGGCGGTGACGAAAAAGAGCGAGCGCCAGGAAAAGTATTCCACCAGAAAGCCGCCCAGGGAGGGGCCGGCCATGAGCCCGGCGGAGACCGCCACGCCGATCAACCCCAGGCTGCGGCCCAGCCGGCCGGGTGGAAAGATCTCCTTGATAAGGGCCGGGCCGGTGGCCATCATCATGGCGGCACCCAGGCCCTGGCCGAAACGCCAGATGATCAGCCAATAAATTTGGGTGGCGAGGCTGCAGACCAGGGAGCAGACGCCGAAGAGCAGCATGCCGGCCGGATAGATGCGGTTGCGACCCAGGCGGTCGCCGAGATGACCCCAGAAAAGCAGGGACACGGTAATGGTCAGCAGATAGATCTGCACCACCCATTGGGTGACGGCTAGCGAGCTGTGGAACTCCTTCATGATGGCGGGCAGCGCGATATTGATCATGCTGCTGTCCAGGGTCGACATGAAAACGCCCATGGCCACCACCGAGAAGACCTGCCATTTTTTGGAGGGGAGAAACGCCACAGTCTTTCCTTGTTTTTAGTTTTTCCTTCTCGTTGTTCTGACTGTTTGGCAGAGCTGGGTTGCTGGGGATTGTGCAGCGCAGCATGCCATAGTCGCAGGGAGAGTTCAACCGTGGAGTTGGTCGCCAAGACCGTCGGCTTAAACGAATTCTGTATTTTTGAACCGCAGAATATCGAACAAGGAATGTCGAAGTGTAGCCACTTCATGATTCTGCGGTTCCTTGTTCGATATTCGCTGTTAGATCGCAATTGATTGTTTCCTTAAGTCAACGGCTTTGAGTTGGTTGCCGGTCGGCTGCGCAGGTCCCTTGATTTAATAGGCAAGGAGGATTATGGTGTCCGCTTGCAAAGAGAGGATTATGGTGTCCGCTTGCAAAGAATTGCCGGTGTCAGGCGTTTGGTGTCGCCGTTGCTGTTTGCAGCGCGGCTGTCCGGCTGGTACGTTTCAAGGGTTGAGAAAAAATGAGAAATTATGCTGTAATCCTGTTTGCCCTGCTGCTCGTTCTGTCGGTGAGCGCCTGCGAACGGGACAAGTCCGGGGGCGGCGGCCAGGGTGCGGCCGGTCCCGCGCGGAATCTGCCCGAGCAGGGCGTTTTCATGGCGCCGCATTTCGTGCTGCCGGCAGTGGCGGGCGAGGCGGTTGACAGCGATGCCTATCGGGGCCGGGTGCTGCTGGTCTCCTTTTTTGCCACCTGGTGTCCGCCCTGCATGGAGGAGGTGCCGGCCTTCATCGAGTTGCAGAAGGAATTCGCCGCCCGGGGATTTTCCGTGCTCGGCCTTTCCGTGGATGAAGGCGGCATCGATCTGGTGCGCCGGCTGGTGGAAAAATACGGGATCAACTACCCGGTGGCCATGGCTGATCAGCAGGTGACCAGGGGATTCGGTGGGGTAAGCGGCATACCGGTTTCCTTCCTGGTTAACCGGGAGGGACAGGTTGTCCAGAAATATCTCGGATACACGGATCACGATGTGCTGAAACAGGACATCCAGGCGCAGTTCGCCATGGCGGCGGCCCGTTGATCTGCCCCGGCAAGTTCCCGTGATGCGTATTACCGATGCGATCATTCTCGGCCTGTTGCAGGGTGCCACGGAATTTCTGCCCGTTTCCAGCTCAGGACATCTGGCACTTGCCGAACACTACCTGCGGCTGACCGGCATCGGCTTGCCGTTTGATGTGGCCCTCCATATGGGCACCCTGACCGCGGTCCTGGTCTATTTCCGGCAGGATTTTCTGCGGATGGCCGGCTATCTGATCAACTACCGGGAGGGCGGCCATGCCGGCGACTTATACCGGCGGCTGGCGTTTTATATTGTCCTGGGTACGCTGCCGGCCGTTTTGTTCACCGTCCTGTGGGGAAAGACGATCGAGGCGGCCACCCGGGCTCCCTGGGCGATTGCCGCGGCCCTGGCCGCCGGCGGCGTGCTGTTGCTGGCCGCCGAGCGCTGGGGCGGACGGTTACGGGCCATGGAGTCTCTCTCCCTGCCGGATGCGCTGCTGGTCGGCCTCGCCCAGGCCGTGGCCATTGTGCCGGGCGTGTCGCGCAGCGGCATCACCATCACGGCCGGGCTTTTCCTGGGGCTAAACCGGCAGGCCGCGGCACGCTTCTCCTTTCTGCTGTCGGCGCCGGTCATCCTCGGGGCCGGGGTCTACCATCTGCCCGCCATGGTGCGGCAGTGGGAAATGGCCGGCCAACTCGGCCACTATCTGGCCGGTTTCGCGGCGGCAGCAGTGGCCGGCTACCTCTGTATCGCCTTCTTGATTCGATTTGTGCAGAGCAGCACCCTGGCGGTGTTCGCCTATTACCGATTTCTGGTGGCGGCCCTGGTGCTTTTTATTTTGGGGGGGTAGGGAGAAGCATGTCCTATTATCCGGTCTCTTTGAATCTGGACGGCAGGCAGTGCGTGGTGATCGGCGGCGGCCGGGTGGCGGAGCGCAAGGTGCAGGGGCTGCTCGCCTGCGGCGGCCGGGTGACGGTGATCAGCCCGGAACTGACCGCCGGGCTGCTCGCCCTTTATCAGGACCGGCTGCTGGCCTGGGAGGCGCGTTTATACCGGGAGGGCGATCTGGCTGAGGTTTTTCTCGCCATCGCCGCCACCGACGATGGCGATGTCCAGCGCCGGATTCATGCCGAGGCCGAAGGCCGACAGGTTCTGCTTAATGTCGCCGACGTGCCGCAGTACTGCAGCTTCATCCTGCCGGCCACGGTCCGGCGGGGAGAACTGACCATTGCCGTGTCCACGGGCGGCAGGAGTCCGGCCCTGGCCCGTAACCTGCGGCTGGAACTTGAAAAAAAATTCGGGTCGGAATATAAGATTTTGGTGGACATCCTCGGGGTCCTGCGACAGGCGGTGCTGGCCGACGGCCGGCCGCAGGCGGAAAACGAGGCTTTGTTCAACGGCCTTGATCACCAGACGATGCTGGCGTTCATCCGCCAGGGGAACTGGGACGGGCTGGCGGCCCATGTCCGGGCCGTGTTGGGTGACGGGATCGGGGCCGGAGTCTGGCCAACCATTCGTGATATCTTTGCATCTTCTGCAAGCGGCGCCGGGAGACCTGCTGAATGAGCTATCTACTTTTTCAAGTAACTCTGTTTGTCTACATTCTGGCCACGGCCACCTATGCGGTCTATTTTATCTCTCAGCGCAAGGAGGTGCGGACCATCGGCCGCTGGCTTCTGGTCGGCGCCGGGGTGCTGCATACCGTCTATCTGGTGGCCCGTTATCTGGAGGCCGGTCATACGCCGCTCACCAATCACCATGAGACCGTTTCTTTTTTCGCCTGGTCCATGACCTGGGGATTTCTCTCCTTTCACTGGCGCTATAATGTCCGGAATTTCGGGTCGTTTGTCAGCCCGCTCATCACCGTGCTGATGGTTATCGCCACCTTTTCCTCGCGGACCATCCAGCCGTTGCCGCCGGCCCTGCAGAGCGCCTGGCTGCCGCTCCATGCCAGCATCGCCATTATGGCTAACGGTTTTCTGGCGCTTGCCTTCTGCGGCGGCCTCATGTATCTCCTGCAGGAGCGCGAACTCAAGAAAAAGCGGTTCGGTATGTTCTACAGCCGGCTGCCGTCCCTGGATGCCCTGGACAGCCTGAACCAGCACTGCCTGGCGGTCGGCTTCCCGCTGCTGACCCTGGGCATCATCACCGGCTCCATCTGGGCGAAGCAGGCCTGGGGCACTTATTGGCAGTGGGACCCCAAGGAGACCTGGTCGCTGATCACCTGGTTTCTCTATGCCGCGCTTTTGCACCAGCGTTTCACCGTGGGCTGGCGGGGCCGGCGGGCCGCGGTCATGGCCGTGCTCGGTTTTGCCGCCGCCATGTTTACCCTGTGGGGGGTAACCTATCTGCTGGGGGGAGTGCACGCGTATGTCGGTTGACAAGATTTTCGTGCTGGGCGTCAACCATAAAACCGCCCCGGTCGAGATTCGCGAACGCCTGGCCTTTTCCAGCGACCCGGGTACCCCTTTCCGGGAGATCAGGGTGATCCCCGGCTGCGAGGAGTTCTGCTTTCTTTCCACCTGCAACCGGGTGGAGGTCATCTTTGTTTCTTCCCTGGGCGAGGAAACTGAGCGGCGCATCCGGAACTTTCTGTTCGCCGGCCGGATGTCCTATGAAGAGGCCGGTCGCTATGTTTATCTGCATCGGGGTGAGGCCGCTCTCAGTCACCTGTTTCGGGTGGGGGCCGGTCTGGATTCGATGATCGTCGGCGAGCCCCAGATCCTGGGCCAGCTCAAGCAAGCCTACCGGAACGCCACCGACCAGCAATGCACCGGCCTTATCCTGAACCGGCTTCTGCACAAGGCCTTTTCCGTGGCCAAACGCATCCGCACCGAAACCGGCATCGGCTCCAGCGCCGTCTCGATCAGTTACGCGGCGGTGGAACTGGCGAAAAAAATCTTCGGCAGCCTCAGCCACAAGAAGGTGCTGCTGGTCGGCGCCGGCGAGATGGCGGAGCTGGCGGCCCAGCACCTGGCCAATCAGGGGATTGACGAGGTGATCGTTGCCAACCGCACCTTTGAGCGGGCCGTGAAGATGGCCCGCTGCTTCAACGGCAAGGCCGTGGCCTTTGAGGAGATGGTAGAGCAACTGGCCGTGGTCGACATCATGATCAGCTCCACCGGCGCGCCGGGCCTCATCCTGCTCAAGGACCAGGTCAAGCCGATCATGCGCCAGCGCCGTAACCGGCCGCTCTTTCTCATCGACATTGCCGTGCCCCGCGATCTCGACCCCGGGCTCAACGATTTGGAGAACATCTATCTTTACGGCATCGATGATCTGCAGAACGTGGTGGAGATCAACCGCGCCGAGCGGGATAAAGAGGCGGTGCGGGCCGAGCGCATCGTCACCGAAGAGACCCTGAAATTCATGCTCTGGCTGGGCAGCATCGAGGTCAGCCCCACCATCGTTGCCCTGCGGCAGAAGGCCGACGCCGTGCGCGCCGCCGAACTGGCCAGGACGTTTTCGCAGCTACCGCACCTGTCGGACAAGGAGCGCAAGGCGCTCGACATGCTGACCTCCTCCATCGTTAACAAGCTTCTGCACAACCCGATCATCTTCCTGAAAAAAGAGGGGAAGGACGAGACGGCGGAGGACAAAAGGGCGCGGATCGATGTCTTTCACAGGCTTTTTGGCCTGGATTCCAACGGGAACGGGCCGGACCAGGAGGATTAAAGCGGCCGGCTTGCGGGGATGGACAATGCGGGAAAAGCAGTCAGAGCCGGAGAAGATCGCAGTACTTGAGGAAGAGGCGCTGATCATCCGCCATGCCGGCGAGATTCCCGAGGTGGCCTTTCACGGTTCCCTCTACTATCTGAGCGAGGATCCGGCCGGCCCCGGTCTCCGGCTGACTGCCGCCGATCTGGAGCCTCTGCAGGCGGCGGTCCTGGCCCGCTATCGCGAGATCATGCGGCGGGATCTTGACCCGGCCAACCGTGACCGCCGCCTCTATCGGGGCCTGGCCCGCTGCATTGCCAACTGGCGCCGGCTCGACACCTTCCGGCAGCGGCAGAATCTCTCTCCCGACCCTGAGCTGCGGACGGAGATCGGCGCACTTCTCAAGGATTTCCTGACGCGGGAACATGCCGACGTGACCTGCGGCCAACGGCGCTCCTGCATCAACTGCACGGCGGACGAACTCGGCCGGTTTTTCCAGGAACTTGGCATGACAAACGACGAGCTACCGGCCGGCTGGCCAACGCTCTGCCGGCAGGACAACGGGTAGAAACTCAACAGCAGCGCTCTGCGCGGTGGCAAGGCTTGTGCGCCGGCGCTGAAAAAGTCAGGCGGAACCAAGAAAGATGTATGATTTGACCCTGAAGCACGGCCGTCCCGGCCTGCCCGTCGTGGTGCTGATCCACGGCCTGGGCATGAACCGGCATTTCTGGCGGGATGCGGCCCGTTGTCCGGCCATGGGCGGGCTGGGGCCTTTAACCATCTTTCTGGATGGAAAGCCGCCAGCCAACAACGGCTCGCTGTTTTCCACCGGGGTGCCGAATCAGGCGTTGACCGGGCTTGCGGATTACCTCGTGGAACAGGGCTATGCCATTGCCGCCTGGAGCCAGACCCAGCCCCTGGGTCCGGCCGCGGTCGCGGTCGGGGAACTGGCGCGGGTCATGGCCCGGGTCAGGGAGACCTGGCCGGGAACACCGGTCTATCTGGTGGGGCACAGCCGCGGCGGGATCATTGCCCGCCATTATCTGCTCGATACCGGCGGCCGGGAGGTCGCCGGCCTGATCAGCATCGGCAGCCCCCATGCCGGCACTCGTCTGGCCGGCTATGCCGAGTACCTGCGGCCGGTCGGCATGATTCTCGAGCGTCTGATCCCGGACGAGGTCCGCGGCGGGCTGCCGATCGCCCTGAAGCGGCTTGCCGATTTTCTGCGGAGTCCGGCCATCCGCGAACTGCAGCCGGACGCCTCCTATCTGCGGGATCTTGCCTCCCCCTTGCCCGGTCATCTGCGGCTTATGTCCTTCGGCGGCACCGATCCGGCCCTGTTCCGGCTCTATGTGCGGAGCCGGCCGGAAAATCCCTGGAAGGTTCTGAGCCTGCCGGATTTGTTTCTGAAGGTGCTGCCGCCGGGACGGTTGCCGGCCGAACTGCAGCCGGGCGCCGGCGATGGCCTGGTGGCGGCCGGTTCTGCCGTGCTGGCCGGCGGCCGCCATCTGGACATGGCCCGCAACCATGTGGGGCTGGCGTTTACCCCGGCGCTGCAGCAGCAATTGGCCGAGTTTCTTGAGGGCGGCGCGGCCGGGCGCGAATGATGCCGTTGCTGGGCGCGCACATGTCGGTGGCCGGCGGCCTTCATCTTGCCCTGGAGCGATTGCAGCGGGTGAACGGCGAGGCGCTGCAGATCTTTACCCGCAATCAGCGGCAGTGGCGGGCCGTGCCGGTGACAGCCGAGGAAGCGGTGCTTTTTCGGGAGGCTTGGCAGGCGGCCGGAAAGCCGCCAATCGCCGCCCACGACTCCTACCTGATTAATCTTGCCTCGCCCAGAAAGGAGATTGCCGAGCGGTCAACAGCGGCCCTGGCCGATGAACTTGGCCGTTGCGCCGCTTTAGCCATTCCCTTTTTGGTCATGCACCCGGGCGCCCATCTGGGGGATGGGGTGGAAGAGGGGATTAGTCGTTTTGCCGGCAATCTCGACCAGGCGCTGGAAAGCGCGGCCGGGGCCGGCGAGGTCATGGTGCTGCTTGAAAATACAGCCGGCCAGGGGACGAGTCTCGGGGCCCGCTTCGAGGAGTTGGCCGCGATTATCGACCAAAGCCGTTATCCGGCGCGGCTGGGGGTCTGCCTCGACACCTGTCATACCTTTGCCGCCGGCTACGATCTCCGCACCACCGAGACCTACGAGGCGACCTTTGCCGAGTTTGCGCGGCTGCTTGGGCTTGACCGGCTCAAGTTTTTTCATCTCAACGATTCCAGCAAGGGACTCGGCAGCCGGGTGGACCGCCACGCCCATATCGGTCAGGGCGTCATCGGTCTGGCCGGTTTTCGGCTGCTCATGAACGACGGTCGGTTCAGCCACCATCCCATGACGCTTGAAACCCCCAAGGGCGAGGAGATGCTGGAGGATATTGAAAACTTGGCGGTGCTGCGGTCTTTGTATCGTTAAGCGGCGAGGGCTGCTTCAACTTTGACGGGCTCGTAAAAAAATCTTATTTTCGCGCTGAGACGCAAAGGCGCAGAGCTTTTTTACTTTAATGAGTTACCCCTGCGAGCCCTGCGTCTCTGCAGGAGACAATAAATTTCTGCGAGATTGCCAGAGATCATCAACTGAAAAACGCCGTCAGCCAGATGATCAGCAGGTTGAGCAGGCCGAGCAGGACTGCGGCGCTTCCCATGTCCTTGGCCCGTTTGGCAAGCTCATGGTATTCCGGGGAGACCTTGTCAACAATTGCCTCAATGCCCGAGTTTAACAGCTCGACAATCAGCACCAGGAGGATGGCGCCGATCATCAGCACCTTCCAGATGGCGGGCAGGCGGACCAGCAGGGCCACCGGAATCAGGATGGCGGCCATCAGCAGTTCCTGCTTGAACGCGGCCTCGTGGGCAACGGCCGCCTTGAGCCCGTCCCACGAATAGAGCAGGGACGAGGTAAGTCGTTTGACATTCAAGACACCCGTGCCGGTGGCCGGTTTTCCCTGCTTGTTGCATTCTTTCATAAATCCACCATGATGCTGTCGGTTGCGGTCGGCCTGTTCCGGCGTCAGTTCACCCCTGTTCCGCAACAATTTTTACGACGTTAGCAATTTTGATGAGTTTGTTCAAGGACGTACTATAGTTGAGCATGACTCTCCGGCTCTGTTGGCTGGGAGAGAAGAGTGGGAAGGAAGAAGGCGGGAGAAAGCCGATGCGTCTGCTGCTGGCCGACATGATTCTTGTCATGCACGCGCTGTTCGTGGCCTTCGTGGTCGTCGGTTTCGTCCTGATAGTCGCGGGTGGCGTACGCCAGTGGGCATGGACCAGGAATTTCCTGTTCCGGGTGCTGCATTTTCTGGCCATCGGCTCTGTGGCGGCAGAGGCCTGGCTCGGTCGGCTCTGTCCGCTCACCGAGTGGGAGAGCACCCTGCGGCAGTCAGCCGGCGCGGCCGGCTATCCCGGAACCTTTGTCCAGTACTGGCTGCAGCGGCTCATTTTCTATGATTTTGCGCCGTGGGTGTTTACCGCGGCATACATCGCCTTTGCCGTGTTGGTCCTGGTTGCCTGGAGGTGGTGGCCGCCGGCGTTGCCCTGGCGAAAAGGCGGGGTCGATGCCGGCGGTTGAGGCACTCAGACCACCAGGTCAAGCTGCTGCATCGAGCCCACCGTGCCCTCTTCTCGCAGATAGATACCCGAACTCCGGACCGCGCCCAGCAGTTCATTTGCCGAATCGCGCAAATTAAACGGCGTGTTGATGTGGCCCAGAAAGAGGGCGCCGATGCCGCGCTGTCCCAGCAGGAACAATTGGTCCTTCCCCTCGCCGTCCTTGGTCCAGATGCGGAGCCGGTCGTAGATGGCGTCGTTTTCGTCAATCCAGGAGTTTTTGTCGTCGTCGTAGCGGGCCAGTTCGCTAAAGCCGTCGCCCGTGGTCGGGCCGAACAACTCGCTGCCGTCGTTGATCCGGCCGTCATCGTTGCGGTCCAGCGCCAGAAAACCGCTGCCCACGCCCAACTGGGCTATCTGGTCCGCCTGGCCGTCCAGGTCGATATCAAAGCTGAAGGAGGTCTCGGTCAGTTCGGCGGCGGTGCCGTTGAAATTGATGACCAAAGGATCCTTGAGGGCGTCGCCGGCCCGGATGTTCAGGCTCTGCTCGCTCATGAACTCATGGCTCATGTTGAGACTGACGTTGAACTCGACCTCCCGGCCGTCCACCGTCTTGATTGTGCCGGACGCCGTAAACTGCACAGACTCGGACTGGTAATGGGATTCGTAGTAGTCGTAGATCAGGCCCCAACCCTCTTTTTCCGCCGCTGCCGGCTGCTGGGGCGGCGCGGTTTGCTGCGCACTTTTTTCCGTCTGCCTCAGATCACCCGGGTTGATCAGCTTGATCTTTCTGCCGGTCAGGCGCTCCACCAGCAGTTTGAGGATAAAGAGCTTGGCATCACCCGCTATCTCCGAATCCTGTCCCACCTCCTGGATGCCGGCGGTCTGCAGCGCCATGGCCTCGGCCGAAATGGAGACGGTCACCGCCTGCTGGCTGATGGTCAGGGACAACGCCTGGAGGCCGGGTGTCGTCGCGTTGTTTTCAGGGGATTGGGCGGCAGTTGGGTTGTCTTGCCAGACGTTCAGGGATTCACGTTTTTTGTAGATTTCCACCGCGGTCCGCTGGCTCGCCATCTGAATGCTCGAGTCGGTGATGATCATGGTGTCTGCCCTCCTTGGCGGCTGAAGTATCGTAACCCGTCCGCCGGGCGCCGATCCTTCGGCAGCGGCGGACAGTACTCGGGATAGACCCGTGCTTATCGTTATCTATCGGCGAAAGGAATACTAGAATTTAGAAAAAAATGATCGGTGCCTGGGAAAAGGCGGATACGCAAGCGCAGGAGTGCGAAGATTGCGTTCCTGATATTTTTTGGTTATACATGGAAAATATTTGGAGAATCCACATGAAACAGAGGAGCGTCGCCCAGATGGCCATTCCTGATTACCAGACCGTCATGAGTGAGACCGAAATTGAACGGTTGTGGCTTGATGAGGCCATGCATCCCGACGACGATCTCGATAGAGGCTTAGCAAAAGCGTATCCTGCTCAAGAGGTGCTTGACCGTGCACGGTCTCGTCTGAAATGAGTCAGGCACTTTCAATCGTAGCTGCGAGGTTCATGCGATTCCGGCCGAGGCGATCGAACAATTGAGGATCCGCGGAGGAGACGATGAGATACACTGACGAACAACTCGAAGCCCTTCTTGCCGATATCGAATCGGACCTTGCCGAACGTAAGGAGTCCTGGAAAGGTGACGCGCCGGAAACCGGACGACAGGCAGTCTGCGCTTTTGCAAACGATTTGCCCGACCACCGAAAACCGGGCGTTCTCTTTGTAGGAGTGCGGGACGATGGCACTCCAGCCAATTTGTCCATTACTGATGAACTACTCCGGACGCTTTCCGACATCAGGACCGATGGCAACATTGGGCCACTGCCTTCAACCCTTGTCGAAAAACGCACACTCAAAGGCGCCGAAATGGCGGTCGTTACCGTGCAGCCCTCCGACGCGCCGCCGGTTCGGTACAAAGGGAGAATCTGGGTCCGCCGGGCCGCGCAGGGCTGTGGCAACTCCACAAGACGAGAGGATTCTGAACGAAAAGCGCCGCTATCGAGACATTCCATTCGACGTCCAGCCGCTGCCTTCGTGCAATTTGTCGGTTCTCAGTCGAGTATTGTTTGAGCAGGAATATTTGCCCAATGCTTTTGCTCCAGATGTCGTCGCGGCCAACGAGCGTTCGTACGAACAAAGGCTGGCCTCTTGCCGGATGGTCGCCGCCGTGGATGACCCAACGCCCACGATTCTCGGCGTCTTGGTCCTCGGAGTGTCTCCGCGAGATTGGATTCCCGGTGCATATGTGCAGCTTCTACGATTCGCCGGAACGCAACTGAACGATCCGATACAGGATGAGGCTTTTATCGAAGGCGCCCTGGGACAGGTTCTGCGCCGGATCGACGATAAAATCGATTCTCATAACCGCAGTGAAGTTGACATTGGATCATCAAACCGAGAAATCAGAATGGCCCCATATCCGCGCGTGGCTCTTCAACAGTTGATTCGCAATGCTGTTATGCACCGCACCTACGAAAACACGAACGCGCCGGTCCGCGTCTATTGGTTCGACGACCGGATCGAAATCATCAATCCGGGCGGGCCGTTCGGTGTCGTCACGCGGGAGAATTTCGGTCAACCCGGGATCACGGATTACCGCAACCCGAGTCTGGCTGACGCCATGAAAGTCATGGGATTCGTGCAAAGATTCGGTATCGGCATCCAGACAGCGAGGGCGGAATTGAAGAGAAACGGTAACCCGGATCTCGAATTCCAAGTCGAACCGACGAATGTGCTCGCCACGGTCAGGAGGCACCCATGAGTGTTCCGGTATTAACCTTTTTCAATAACAAAGACGGTGTCGGAAAAACCTCTCTGGTTTATCACTTGTCGTGGATGTTCTCCGAACTCGGTCTTAAGGTGGTCGCGGTAGATCTCGATGCGCAGGCTAACCTGACGGCAGCCTTTCTCGACGAAGACAAACTTGAAGAGCTGTGGGAGCAACAGGCCGATCCCGCGACGATTTACCGGGCGATAGAACCGCTCACTCGAGTAGGAGATTTAGAGAAACCGAGTCTTGTCGAAGTGACGCCACAACTCCATCTCGTCCCCGGAGATGTGGCCTTGGCATCATTCGAGGATACCCTGTCCGAAGCGTGGCCGGCCAGCATGGCAGACAACAATCTCTACCGGCCTTTCCGTATTCTTTCCTCTTTTTGGCAGATCGCGCAGATGGCGGCCCAACAGGTCGAAGCCGATATCATTCTGGTGGATGTCGGGCCAAACCTCGGCGCCCTAAACCGCTCGGCCCTGATTGCCTCCGATTATGTCGCAATTCCTCTCGGCGCCGATCTTTTTTCTCTGCAGGGCTTGAAGAACCTGGGCCCAACGCTTCGTTCGTGGCGTAGCCTCTGGGAAAAACGGCTGGACAACTGGAAGTCTCCTGATTTTAAGCTTCCTCAGGGCAGGATGAACCCCCTCGGGTACATCCTGCAGCAGCATAGCGTACGGCTTAGCCGCCCGGTCAAAGCATACGACAAGTGGGTCAACCGCATGCCGGCTGTTTACCACGACTCCGTGCTTCAAGATTCCACCACCGCCGCTACACCGAAGGAAGATGTCGAATGCCTCGCAACGTTGAAACACTATCGCAGCCTGATACCGTTGGGGCAGGAAGCGCGGAAACCCATCTTCAAGCTTACACCCGCCGACGGCGCCATCGGAAGCCATGCACAGGCGGTTGTGGATGCCCGCAAAGACTTCAAGCAGCTTGCAGAGAAACTTCTTGAAAGAATGAAAACAACAAAATCCTCTCTGGATATACCATGAACTGCTTCTCCACCTGCTCCGCGATCACCGAAGCATGGCACCAGCTGACATCTGGAAGGCACTGGGCGTGTCCCGGCAGGGCGCGATGGATTTATTGCGACCGCTGCTTGACGCGGGGCTGGTCGAGAAGGTTGGCGGAAAAAAGACAGGGCATTACGTTTTGCGAAATCCATGAATGAAGCCGAAATTCGAGTCGAATATATCGATCCCGCCTTCACACCGCGAGTCGGGGTGCAGTCGAAGTCGTATTAGCAACTTTTTATTTGGAGACTGATCATGCAGAAGAAGACCATGCAGATGAACCGCATCGTGGTTCTTGTCATTACCGGGGCACTTGCCTTCACAAGTCCTGCCCTGATGGAAAAGTCGGCATGGGCCGGCGGCAAGGGGAAAGGCGGGAAACACGAGCAGAAGGAGAGGCACGAGAGTGGTGAGAACCGTGATGATGGGGATTCGCGCGGCCGCCACGGGGATGATGGGAACGTAACCGTCTATTTCGGCGATCAGCACCGGAGTGTCATCCGTAGTTATTATACGGAGCAGTACCACTCCGGCCACTGCCCGCCGGGCCTGGCCAAGAAGCACAACGGCTGCATGCCCCCCGGTCAGGCCAAAAAGTGGCAGGTAGGCCGGCCGCTGCCCCGGGAGGTTATCTTCTATGATCTGCCGCCGGAGGTTATTGTGCAACTCGGGCCGCCGCCCGCCGG
>Ga0208863_1000427_pt1 | contig 43226 bp, 36 predicted proteins | sample RifOxyD3_FD_184040 | JGI IMG/M metagenome (GOLD analysis project Ga0208863, IMG submission 184040) | Soil microbial communities from Rifle, Colorado - Rifle Oxygen_injection D3 (SPAdes) | ecosystem: Environmental > Terrestrial > Deep subsurface > Rock core/Sediment | place: Rifle, Colorado...
AGGGCGGTAAATTCTCTGGCCCAGAATAAAGCGATTTTTCCGGATAATTATACCGGAAGCGCCGCCTGCCAGAGCTGCCATACCCAGCAGTTCAAGAAATGGCTCACCACCAGACATGCCTTAGCTTACGGCACCCTGGAGGGCAAAGGGCAACAGTTCAATGCACAATGCCTTCCCTGTCATGTGACGGGTGCTTTTGGCCAGTCTGGAGAAGTGGTACTAAACCTGGCTAATGATCTGCGTCAGGTTGGCTGCGAAACCTGCCATGGCCCGAGCAGGCAGCATGCTCTCCGGCCACAAAGCGGCAAACCGAGCCAGCCAACCAGGGAAACCTGTCTGCGCTGCCACACCGGCGACCACGATAATAATTTTATTTTCCCGGAGGCCTTTGCCCGCCTTGGTTGCGGCGGCTCATGAGGTACCGCTTTGTGCGGATAGTATAAAAAATGCCAAAAGGGGGAGGCAAGCTGCCTCCCCCTTTTGGGCTTAAAAAATATCGCAACGACAGAAACGCTTACTTCACTTCTTCAAAATCAGCGTCCACCACATTATCATCATCCTTCTTTGCCCCGCCGGTCTGACCAGCTTCTTCCGCCGCCTTGTCCTTGGTTGCCTGGGCATACATCATTTCCGCCAGCTTGTGAGAGGCCTGGGTTAAAGATTCAAGGCCCTTCTTGATCGCTTCGACATCATCGGTCTCCATGAGTTTTTTGAGGCTGTCGATCTCGACCTGTACCTTGCCTTTGGTCTCGCTGTCAACCTTGTCGCCCAGATCCTTCATGGTCTTTTCCGTGGCGTAAATCATGGAGTCGGCTTGATTCTTGGTTTCGACCAGTTCCTTGCGCTTGCGGTCTTCGTCGGCATGGGCTTCGGCGTCTTTCTGCATTCGCTTGATCTCCTCCTCGGAAAGGCCGCTGGAGGCGGTGATCCGGATGGATTGCTCCTTGCCGGTACCCATATCCTTGGCGGAAACATGCAGAATGCCGTTGGCGTCCAGATCAAAGGTGACTTCAATCTGCGGCACCCCGCGAGGCGCCGGAGGAAGATCAGTCAGCTCAAAACGGCCGATGGTCTTGTTGTTTGTCGCCATCTCACGCTCACCCTGCAAGACATGGATGGAAACTGCAGGCTGGCTGTCCGCCGCTGTGGAGAAAACCTGGCTCTTCTTGGTCGGGATAGTGGTGTTCTTCTCGATGAGCTTGGTCATCACTCCGCCCAGGGTCTCGATGCCCAGAGACAGCGGGGTAACGTCGAGAAGCAGCACATCCTTGACATCGCCCTTGAGTACTCCGCCCTGCACCGCAGCGCCGATGGCCACAACCTCATCCGGGTTCACGCCCTTGTGGGGTTCCTTGCCGAAAATCTCCTTAACCTTTTCCTGCACCTTGGGCATCCTGGTCATACCGCCAACCAGGATCACCTCGTCGATGTCCGCCGCGCTGATTCCTGCATCTTTAAGGGCAATCTGACAAGGCCTGACCGTGCGTTCGATCAGATCATCCACCAGACCTTCCAGTTTGGCGCGGGAGAGTTTCATCTGTAGATGCTTGGGCCCGGAGGCATCCGCAGTGATAAAGGGCAGGTTGATCTCGGTTTCCATGGTGGTGGAAAGCTCCATCTTCGCTTTTTCCGCCTCTTCCCGCAGGCGTTGCAGGGCCATCTTGTCGGAGCGCAGATCAATGCCCTGATCCCGCTTGAATTCATCGGCAATCCAGTTGACAATGCGCATGTCGAAATCTTCACCACCAAGAAAGGTGTCCCCGTTGGTGGATTTTACTTCGAAAACTCCGTCCCCGATCTCCAGCACCGAAACATCAAAGGTGCCGCCGCCCAGGTCGAACACGGCAATCTTTTCTTCACCCTTTTTGTCCAGACCATAGGCCAGGGCTGCGGCAGTAGGCTCATTGATGATCCTCTGCACATTGAGCCCGGCAATCCGGCCCGCATCTTTGGTAGCCTGACGCTGAGAGTCGTTAAAATAAGCAGGCACAGTGATTACCGCCTCGGTAACTTCCTCGCCCAGGTATTCCTCCGCAGTCTGCTTCATCTTGGTAAGAACCATGGCGGAGATTTCAGCTGGGGTCATAACCTTGCTGTCAACCTCAACCGCCGCATCGCCTTCCTTGCCGTTAACGATCTTGAACGGGCTGATCTCGATGCTCTTTTTTACTTCCGCATCGGTGAACTTGCGCCCGATAAGCCGCTTGATAGCATGCAGGGTCTTGGTTGGATTGGTAACCGCCTGCCGTTTGGCAACCTGGCCCACCAGCCGCTCGCCGCTGCTGGAAAAAGCCACCACCGAAGGCGTGGTTCTGTTGCCTTCCACATTGGCGATAACCTTGGGCTCGCCGCCTTCCATCACCGCGACACATGAATTTGTTGTTCCTAAATCAATACCAATAATCTTTCCCATCTCATTTCTCCTTATCTAGCTGGATAAACAATCCTTTTCATTCTTCAACGTTACCCTTTGAAACGACGACCTTGGCCGCCCGGATAAGTCTGTCCTTAAACATGTATCCTTTCTGAAATTCCTGCAGAATCCGGTTTTCCGGCACCTCCGTGCTGGTCTCCATGGCAACGGCTTCATGGAAATTGGGATCAAAGGGCTGCCCTTCACCGGCCATGGGTTGCACCCCGAATTTTTCCAGGGTATTGAGCAACCCTTTACAGGTCATTTCCACCCCGGTCAGAAGAGCTACGGCATCAGGGGAACAACGGCACTGTTCTACGGCGCGTTCAAGATTATCAAGAGAAGGAAGAATCTCCCGCAGGATGGTTTCTTCCGCATACTTGAGCGCTGTCTCCCGTTCCCGCTGCATTCTTTTTTTAAAATTATCCTGCTCCGCCGCCATACGCAACAGCTTGTCCTCCAGTTCCCGGTTTCTTTCCAGAGCCGTTGCCAGCTGGACGGAGATCTCATCCGCCTCGTGCTGTTCTTTCCTCAAGCTGTCATGCTCAAGGATCTCTTCTTTTTCTACTTGCTCCGCCACCCTTATCTCCTTTTCGGCACAATAAAATCCTTTGGATATGTGAATCAGTTGTATCTTATTGCAATAACTTGACTTTTAAAAGAGGTTTCAAGTTCGTACCCAACAATAAGTATGCTCTTTTTCATTGTCAAGACATCGGGCTGGAATTGTTGATAACTCAGGGAATTGGCAAAGCAGGTGGAAAAACGGCTCAACTGTCAACTGCGGAAAGTACTTGGATATAGAAGCAGGTATAAGGTATTCTTCAGCATGAAAACATGCTGCGTCAAGTAAACATTAAAAGTTGCACTTCGAACCTGAATCCGTGAAAATTTTAGATATCAGCGGACTCGCCGATAATAACGTTAGTATCTGGTGTTCAAGTGGCGATGATGTTTTTCCGGGTTAGAAAGAGGAGTTTGAGGATATGGCTGCCCAGATTAAGAGCTTGAGTGACTTGAAAGCGGTGCTGTTAAGGCGGAGATGGTATTTGATTCTCCCCAGTTGCGCCATTTTCTGGGCAACTGTGGCCACGGTTTTTCTCCTACCATCCATTTATCGCTCCACCTCCACGATCCTTATTGAAGAGCAAGAAATACCAACTAATCTTGTGCGGACAACGGTGACAAGATATGCCCAGCAACGTCTGGGGATAATTTACCAGCGCCTCATCAGCACCTCGCGTATTCTGGCGATAATCAAGGAGTTTCATCTCTATCCCGAGCTTCAGAATAAGATAAGTCCTGATGAAATAGCCGCGAAGATGAAAGGTGATATCGTTCTTAATTTTATTAAGGCCGATGTTGTTGATCCTAAAACCGGCCAGGCTTCTCCGGCAACCATCGCCTTCACTCTTTCCTACCAAGGGAAAAAGCCGGAGCAAACCCAAAAGATCGCCTCAGTCCTTACCTCATTATTCCTTGAAGAATATTTGAAAGACCGTGAAAAAACGGTGTCTGGCGCCTCAAGTTTTCTTTTGGAGGAAGTTAATCGGATAACAGAAGTTCTGGCTGAATCTGATGCGAAAATCGCAGATTATAAGGAGCAACATCTCAATGAGCTGCCCGAACTCCTGCAGGTCAATATGCAGAGTCTGCAAAATACAGAAACGAATAGCGACAGGCTTTTCGAGCAGATGAGAACATCTCGGGAACGGGAGGGCTACCTTGAGTCACAACTGGCAAGTATTCCCAAACAGGAAATGCAGAAAAAACGACTGGAGGAGTTGCGGATTCAGCTGTCCAATCTGAAAGCGCGCTTTTCTGATCAATATCCAGATGTTATTTTGGTTAAAGCCGAGATTGAAAAGATTATCGCGGAAAAAGAGGCGAGCAAGGAAGAAATCTCTGATAATTCAGCTTATATAATCCTGGCGGCACAGCTGGCCAGTATAAAGGCGGAGATTGCCTCTCTGAACAAACAAATCGCGGCAAACGAGCAGAGATCTTCCCATTATCGTGTCTCGATTGCCGCAACGCCATGGGTTGAAAAGACCTATAAATCCTTGCTCAACGATCGTGATAATCAGTTGCGTAATTACAATGAGTTGATGCAAAAATACATGGAGGCTCAAGTCGCCCAGGGACTTGAAAAAGATCAGAAAGGCGGGCGACTTACCGTTGTCGAGCCTGCTCAGTTGCCCAAAAAACCATATAAACCCAATCGGTTGCTCATCGTTCTTGTCAGCATTGTCCTGGGCGTTGGCGCAGGGGTAGGGCTTGCCGCTCTTGTGGAATTCAATGATCAATCAATCCTGAATGCCGAGGATCTTGCTAAAGCTACCTCTTTTCCTGTTTTAGTGGTTATCCCCGAAATTCTTCATGAGCAGGAAAGACTTCAGGCTCAAAAAATGAATAGATTGCAATTTATTCTTCTATTGCTGAATCTTGGCCTGGCTTTTATTGCTCTTTTGGCGTTAAGATTTGTCAACTGAAGCGGAAGAGGCTGGATACCTATTCTTGAGGTATTTTGATGGAGAAGGAGCTGTGGCGATGAGTTTACGGAAAGCCTTTGACGGGGAGCGAAGAAAGCATCAGGAAGATATATGGGGCGAAGAATCAAGTCCTTCCGGAGAGGAAAAGTCCTGGCAGTCGCCAGCCTATGCAAAATCTTCTCAAGTTCTCTGCAACCAGGACGCACTGATGAAAAACAAGTGCGTTTGCATTACTCCGGGCGCTACCGAAATAGATAATTATAAAGTTCTCCGGGCGCAGATTATACAAAGAACCAAAGAGAGGGGCTGGAACACCTTGATGGTGACAAGCGTACAACCGGGTGAGGGTAAGACTCTCACCGCCATCAATCTGGCAATTACCCTTGCCAGAGAATTTAACCAGACGGTTCTGCTCGTGGACTGCGATTTAAAAAAACAGGATATCCATAAGCGTTTCGGGTATAAATCAGACAGGGGATTGGGGGATTTTCTTCTTAACGATTGCTCCTTGAATGAAATTATCAGTTGGCCAGGGGTAGAGAAGATGACCCTTATCTCTGGTGGGCAGACATTTCAGGATACCACTGAATTATTGGGCTCGCCGCAGATGAAGAGCCTTGTCGCCGAAATGAAGGAGAGATACGCAAACCGATATATAATCTTTGATCTTCCCAGCCTTAAGGAGGGGGCGGATGCGATTACCTTTGCCCCGCTTGTAGACGGAATCCTGGTAGTAACACAATATGGTCGAAACTCTGCCAAGGAGATCAACAATATCCTGAAGTTGATTCCAAGGGAAAAGATCCTGGGGCTTATTTTTAATCGGCAAAAAAGGTGGTGTCACCACATAGTTGACCTTAAGGTTCAACCGTAATGGAACCTCTGACCATGCCACTGTTCGATCCCTACACGCCGATCTTCTGGCAGCGCATTGCCGTTGCCCTTATCTGTGGCGGCATCATCGGCCTGGAACGCCAACTGCGCGGCAAACCGGCGGGCATCCGCACCAGCATTCTCATCTGTCTTGGCACCGAGGTCTTTGTCGCGCTGGGCGCTCTGATCACTGAAGGCACGGGCGCAGACCCCAGCCGGGTGGTGGGTCAGGTTGTCACTGGCATCGGTTTTCTTGGCGCGGGGGTAATTATGGCCAAGGAAGGCTTGGTGCAGGGGGTTACTTCGGCTGCGGTAATCTGGATGCTGGCTGCCATCGGCTCGGCCATCGGGCTGGGTTATGAGCATGGGGGCGTGGTTCTGGCTGTGCTTACGGTCGGGGTGCTGACCGGGGTCGAGCTTCTTGAAACCAGCTTCTTCATGCTGCGGGAGGGGGTGCATACCCCGCATCTGCCTTTTAGACAGCGGCGCGAAGACGAGAAACCAGGACATAAATAATTCCATCCCAGGCATTTTCTCGTCTTTCTTCTTGACTCTCTATCTTAACAACACTATTCTTTGCCCGTTTTAAGTTTTGAGCATTCTGATTTTAGAAAGGTCATAGTCCTGTAACAGGATATTTTTGCTGCAATAAAAAAATTCAAGGAGGATCACCATGTCTGTTTGTGTTGTTGGCCATTCAAATCCCGATACCGATTCCGTTGCCGCCGCCATTGCCTACGCCCATTATCTGAAGGCTACCGGTACCGACGCCGTTGCCTGCATGCAGATTGAGGCAGCCAAGCTGAACCCAGAGAGCGTCACGGTTCTCAAAAACTTCGGTCTGGCCGCGCCCCAGACCATGACGGACGCTGCGGGTAAGAAGGTTGCCCTGGTCGATTTCAGTGATATCGGGCAGGCTCCGGCAAACATCAAGGACGCCGAGGTTGTTGCTATTGTCGATCACCACAAGATCGGTGACATTACCACCAACAACCCGATCGTTTTCAATGCCCAGCCGGTCGGCTGCACCTGCACCGTGCTGTACGAAATGTTCAAGAACAACAATGTCGCCCTGCCCAAGGATATTGCCGGAGTTATGCTTTCCGCCATCCTGAGCGACACCGTGAACTTCAAGTCCCCCACCTGCACCGCCCCTGACAAGGCTGCGGTTGCTGCCCTGAAAGAAATTGCCGGCGTTGCCGACACCGATGCGCTCTTCATGGAGATGCTGAAGGCCAAGTCTTCCATCGACGGTATCCCCATGAAAGATCTCGTCTTCCGTGATTACAAGGATTTCGACATGAACGGCAAGAAGGTCGGCATCGGCCAGCTCGAACTCGCCACCATCGATCAGGTTGCCGGAATTCGCGCCGACCTGTACAAGGCTCTTGAGGATCTCCAGAAGGATGGCCGTCATTCCGTACTGTTCATGCTTACCGATGTTGTGAAAGAGGGCACCGATCTGCTGGTTGTTTCTGATGAGCCTGCGGTTATTGAGCAGGCTTTCGGCGGCAAGATTGCCGGTAACTCCATGTGGATAGACGGCATGATGAGCCGCAAGAAACAGACCGTGCCGCCGTTGCAGAAGGCCTTTGGCTGCTAAACGCTGAATATTAAGGTTGCTGGTTAGAAAAGCCCCCCGGACGGAAACCCGTCCGGGGGGCTTTTGGGTTGGCTTACCGAGGTATCTGTGCAGTCGACAACGAATGTGACGTTATTTCTTTCCGGTACTACCCTTTCTGGTGACCTTGGTCTCCTTGTTCTCCTCTTCCCATGGCTGGCGACCAACCAGACCAAGCAGTCGTTTGTCCAAGCGGATGAGATGATGCATGACCCGCAATTTTTCCGGTGTGGTTTCACCATTGATGTTGATAATGCGTAAACGATTAAACCCGAGTCTGTACTGATTGTTCAGGTCGATTACCGCCCCGATCACTACCAGTCTGCCGCTTTCCATCCTTTCCCTGTACCGTTTCAGGGCCGTGGCTACTTGAAAATCAACATTTTTTTCCACCAGGGCGAGTTCTGTCATTGCCCCAGCTCCAGGGTCTGTTTCCGCCAGAGAAAGGCGCAAGCCATCCAGATCACGCCGCAGATCCGCTCCCAGATGGCTATACCCTTTGACGAACAGCCGGAGGCTGTCGCTGTTGGTGTTACCAGTGATAAGCAGAACAGGGGTAAGGAGTTCGTTGACCCCGTAGTCAATAGCTCCGGCAGACAGCGAGAGTTGATTGCCGGGATTGCGAACCGTATAAATTGTATCAATCGGCTCAGGATAGAACAAGGTTGCCTGCACCCGGGCATCGCAATCCGCCAGCCAGGTCAGGTGCGGGGTGCCTGGCGTTTGCAAGGGCTTGTCGGTAGGCCTGCTGGCCACAACCTGCTCATTGTGGCGAACGATCTTTTCTGTCACGGCATAGGGGGGCAGCCCTGCCCGGAGCTTCTTGATCGGGCGCAGATCCGCATCGCTGGTTAGGGGAAGAAGGGCGAGAAGCAGGGAGAGGGGGAGAGCTGTTTCACGACGCATCGTATTAGCCTCATGGTGAGCAGTTGCCACTATTTAAACAGTGGGTGCTGAAAAACTAGCCTTAACAAAACAAGATTTCGATACGCATCGGTGTTTGTCTCGCTATTATTCACCATCTCATAATTATACGAAGTTTCAAGCGCAATTTGATTGGTGAAATCATAGAATATTTTCGGTTGAAACCATAGGTATCTTTCGTCAATTACAAGTGCAGACAGTTTGTCCTGCATTGATTTGTCCATAAAATATCCGACGGTGCAATCAACCCGGATGATTCCGGTCAATCTCCGATTCACATTAGCCTGCGCCGCTGTTCGTTCTATGGTTCCGCTTCTGCCGCTTGTTGCCGTGACGCCGTGCGAAAAAACCAGTTTGACGTTATTGAGATAGGATACGCCAGCCTGACCAGATAGCCCAGAGCTGTCGGCATCTTCTTCGTAGGGATTCCCGTTGGCAACCGAGATGGTATTGGCGATTGATTGGGTGTAACGGAGACCGATATCGACAAAATAGCTGATCTGCTCATTTAAACGCCGCTTTGTCCCGATCGTGCCGGAATAATTGGTTACTTCCGAGCCTGCGGTGTTAAATTTTGTAATTCCTAAATTCATTCTGCCAGTGGTTCGGGGAACAATCCGGGATAAATCTCTACTGAGTAAAAAGGATATATCCTGCGACTTGTAATCGGAATAGTTTGAGCCCTCATAATAATCACCGTTAAAAGAATATTGCAATTGTCCGTCCATAATTTCAGACAGGGCGTAATCTCCTCCTAATCGATAAATATATCGAGTGCGGTTAACAGCGCCAAACAGAAACTCTGTTTGCGTAAAATCACGATCAACCCGTAAATCACGACGGTATCCTGCCGAAGTAAATAGATTTGCCCTGGGTGACATGGCATAACGCAACGTACCGGAATAATCCGGGTCAATACTGTGCAGGTTCTGGTTTTTATGATAATAGACGCCGTTCAGCTGCATTTTTATCCCTGCTTGTAAACGCTCCGTGTTGTTGATTAATTCGAGGGCTGGCGAGACAGTAGTAATAAAATCGCTATCTCGTATCTGTGAAGAAAAGTACAAATTGTCATTATATTCCTGCTGAACGGTTATTGAGGGGATAACCTTGCGTTCATCGGCAAGAGCCGAGGCCGTAAGCCAGGGAGCAAACAACAACAGAAAAGACAAAAGAAAGGTTGCCAGTTTCATAGAGTATCCAACATCCAGGATGGCTAGCATCGTTATGGCACAACGATTGTGTCGCCGCGTTTCAGTTGGATATTTTGCGCCAGGGCGTTGTCCTCGGTTACCGCATTATAATCAAAGGGATACACCTTGACCCCTTCCTTTTCCGTCCTGATGATTTTGATCTCAGAACGTTTTGCAAAGGGATTAAGACCGCCTGCCATAGCAAGCGCCTGCAGCACATTGATATTTCCGTTAAATACAAACCGCCCGGAATGAATTACCCTTCCAATCACATACACCGCCAGGCTATTCACCTGTTGCACCTCAACAGAGATTTGCGGATCTGGTACAAACGGGGCTATTTTCTCCTGTAACGTTTGGGTGAGTTGCGCCACGGTCATCTCGTCCGTCATTATCTGGCCGAGCAAGGGGAAATAAATCATCCCGTCCGGCGATATTTGCACTGTCTTGGTCAGGTCAGCATTTTTCCATACAGAAATGGAGAGCACATCCCCTGGCCCAAGAAGATAGTCATCTCCGGTAACATTCATCGTGACCTCGCTTCCGGGGCTTATCCCTGTGTTCATAGCTTCTGCCGCACGGCCACAAACAGGAAACGCCATTAACGCCAATATCCAGACCCCCACCACCAGATGCCATCTTTTCCAGTTATCAAGCATCTCCTGCTCCTTATCGCCTGCCGTTTTTTATCAGGTGAGTACTTTGAGAACTTCCTCAGCCTTATTACGTTTGCCAAAACTTCCGGGATTGCGCACAACCTTTTTAAATAAACTCCTTGTTTCTGCATTACTGTTCTAAAATAGCCACAATATCCGGAATAGCCTGCTTCATCACATCCTGCAAGGTGGTGCGGAGCAGGGTCTCAGCCAGCCGGTCGCGATCCTTGATTGACAGGTCGCTTCCCTTTGCCTCGTAGTGCAGCTTGCGCACCGGCAGGTCGTTCTTCGTCACCGTAAACGAAACGCTGATGGTGCAGGTGGCGTTGATCCGGGAGATATTGGAGACCTGATCGACATTCACCGTTACAGCGGTGATCTCCACCATCTTGTTAGACAAATCCGGCGTTTTTTGGGCCGGGATCACCTGATAGCCGGTGCGGTCAAGCTCACGCTGCAAGGCGCTCTGCACCAGACCGGCAGGGGAGACCCCGCTCCACAGGGTGTCGAGCATCACGCCCTCGGCATTTTTCGTGTTGCCAAAGGCCCAAGCCCCGGAAGCGGTTGGTGGTTGCAGATCGGCATTTACCAGATAAAGATCGCCGCCGCCAAAGCGCGTAGTGGTTACGGGGTCGTAGCGGAGAACGATCTGTCGGGTGTAGGTGGCGCAGCCGCCAAGGACAAGGAGGGCCACAAGACAAAGGGCCAGCAGGTTACGGCGGCGGGGGGTGAAATGGATCATGGGATTCTCCTTGGGCTGGGGTCTGATTTTCTGAGTCGGGAACTATCCGGCCTTGCGTATTTTATGGGGTAAAAAAGTGTAAGACGTGCTGTTTTCTTTATCGAAATGTTATGCCCAATGGTGTTGGGAAGTCAATGGAAAAACCTGAAAACGCTTTTGCAGGCAATGGGTTTGCTCTATTCTTCCTCGTCTGCCTCCGCCGCAAGCTGGCCGCAGGCCGCAGAGATATCCGCGCCTCGGGACTCGCGGATCAAGGCAGTAATGCCCGAATCCCGCAAGGTTTTCTGGAAAAGCTCAACCAGGTCTCGATCCGGGCTTTGGTAGGGGAAGGTTTTGTTTTCGTTGTAGGGCAGGAGGTTGACCTTGCAGCGCAAGCCGTGCAGCTTTTTAATCAGCAACCGGGCATGGCGAACGGAATCGTTAAGATCCTTGATCATGATGTACTCGATCATGACTTTGCGGCGGTTGGGCAGGGGATAGGCGCGGCAAGCGGCAAGCAGATCGTCCACCGGATAGGTCTGGTTGATGGGCATGAGCTGAGTGCGGGTTTCATCTTCCGCCGCATGGAGGGAAATGGCGAGATTGACCGTCACTGCCTCGCCCAGAGCCTTGAGCTTGGGAATGATGCCGCAGGTGGAGATGGTGATCCGGCGGCTGGAGAAATCAAGCCCGGTTTGCTCCATAAGGATGTTGAGGGCGTTGATCAGGTTGTCGAAATTGGCCAGCGGCTCGCCCATGCCCATGAAGACCAGGTTGTTGATCCGGTTTCTGCCCTGGGCCTGAACAATCTCGGTGACAGCCTGGACCTGGCCTACGATCTCGCCTGCGGTCAGGTTGCGGACAAAGCCCATGGTGCCGGTGAGACAAAAATTGCAGCCCATGGCACATCCCGCCTGGGAGGAGACGCACAGAGTCAAGCGTTCGTCCTCGGGGATAAGCACACTCTCGATGACTGCCCCGTCGGTCAGGCGAAAGCCGTACTTGACGCTACCGTCCTGGGAACGCTCCTCCATGGCCGGGGTGAGGCGGCTGATTACCGCTTTTTCCGCCAACTGGGCGCGGACCTCCTTGGAGATGTCGGTCATCTGGGAGAATTCGGAGATCCCTGGCCGATAAAGCCAGGCGAAGATCTGCTGGGCCCGGAAGGCGGGCCAGCCCTGGGCCTTGACCCACTCACGCATCTGGGCCAGGGTAAGATCTTTTAATTCGGTTTTTTCCATTACAGGGCTCGCAGGTATTCTGGTTTAAGAGGGGTATGCCCGGCCAGGGCCTGGTCGATGGCCGCAAGCACCGCCTCTTTGTCCCGAGGCATTCTGGCGTTGATCGCCAGGTAGTTGGAGGCGTGGTTGCTTTGGAGCTGGCCTTTTTTCAGGTCAAGATGCTCCACTATGGTGCGCAGTTCACGCAGCAAAGCGTGTTGGCCTGGAAGTTGAAATTTTCCAGCTGTTGCAAGCTGATAGAGTTGAGTGTTTTCAAGCAGCATGAGGGTGAGAATACCGGTCTGGTTGGGTTCCATGGCGGACAATACCTGGCCGGTGACCTTGGCATGCTCCTGGGAGAGTGCGGCCCCGGCGATACCGAGCAGGGCAGTAACCGAGAGAAACAGCCCTGCCGTCCGTACTCTTTGGGCGGCTTCAATCATCTGCGTGGCATCTGCGCCCTTGTCGATTGCCTTAAGCACTGGATCGTAGCCGCTTTCCAACCCCAGGTACACCCGGTGCAGGCCCAACTCTTTCAGCTCAAGGAGCTGGGCCACACTTTTATTCCGGATGGCCCTGGCATTGCCATAGAGGCTGACTCGGTTCACCCAGGGCAGACGTTGCCTGATCTTGGTGAACAGTTCGATCAGCCGCCGCTGGCTTAAAGCCAGCACATCGCCATCAGCCAGGAAAACCCGTGATTGCCGCAGGCAGTAGCGGGCAGCAAAATTAAGATCCGCCTCAACAATAGCCTGATCCTTGATGCGGAAACGCTCTTCCTTGTAGGTGCCGCAAAAGGTACACCGGTTATGGGAGCAGCCCACCGTTACCTGGAGGATGATGCTGTCCGCCTCGCTGGGTGGGCGGATGATATGGGCGCCTTCATAGTGCATAGAAATAATTAGCCACGAAACCCACGAAAGAACACGAAAGTTTTAAGCAGGTTGTTGGGTTGTATCTGTCTGCCATGGGGTTGATCCTGGGATCAAGCGGGGTTACAAGCCAAAATTTTTCGTGTCTTTCGTGGATTTCGTGGCAAAAATATCAACCGTTCTTTTTCTCAAACTCTTGCATGAAAGCAACCAGCGCCTCTACCCCGGCCTTGGGGAAGGCGTTGTAGATCGAGGCCCGGCAGCCGCCGACGGAGCGATGGCCTTTGAGTCCGTCCATCCCTAAGGCTGTGGCCTCCTTGATGAACTGGGCCTCCAGTTCCGGGGTGGGCAGGTTGAAGGTGATGTTCATGTTGGAGCGGGAGCCTGCTTTGGCGTGGCCCCGGTAGAAATCGGTGGCGTCGATGGCCTTGTAAAGGATGGCCGCCTTTTCCTGGTTGATCTTTTCCATGGCTGCGATGCCGCCCAGTTTTTTGAGCCATTTGAGAACCAACCCCACCACATAGATGGAAAAGCAGGGCGGGGTGTTGAACATGGAGCCGTTGTCGGCGTGGGTCTTGTATTTGAACATGGTGGGCAGGTTTTCCGGGGCGCGCTCCAGCAGATCCTCGCGGATAATGACCACGGTTACCCCGGCTGGGCCCATGTTCTTCTGGGCTCCGGCATAGATCAGGCCAAAGGGGGTTATGTCGAACTCGCGGGAAAGAATGTCCGAGGACATGTCGGCGATCAGCATCTTCTCGCTCTTGGGCATGGCAGCGAACTGGGTGCCGTAGATAGTGTTGTTGGTGACAAAATAGAGATATTCCGCAGCCGGATCAACGGTATAATCGCTATCCTTGGGGACGTGGTTGAAGGTGGATTCCTCGCTGGAGTAGGCTACCTGGATGTTGCCGAAGAGTTTGGCTTCCTTGATGGCCTTCTTGGCCCAGACCCCGGTGTTGAGGTAGGTGGCGGTCTTGCCTTGGCCCAGCAGGTTCATAGGGATCATGGCAAACTGGGTGGAGGCGCCGCCCTGGAGGAACAGCACCTTGTAGTTGGCAGGGATCTTCATCAATTCGCGAAGATTCGCCTCGCACTCGTCTACCACGGCGATGAAATCCTTGGAGCGGTGGCTCATCTCGATGAGACCCATGCCCGTGTTGTTGAAGTTTACAAGGTCATTGGCTGCCTGGATGAGCACCTCCTCGGGAAGGGTGGACGGTCCGGCGCTGAAGTTGTAAATTCTCTCGGGCATGATCTTCTCCTTTGTGAAATATATGGTATATAGAGGTCTTATTCGTTGATAATGCAGGTTTTTCTGGCCCGAATCTACTGCCATGCCGACCAGATAGCAAACTTGTATTTGTACCGGAAACCAGCCTGAAGAACAATTCTTTTCTTTGCTGCCTATTAAGGATGCGCTGTAATCTATGAACTGGCCAACCACTGATGCGCCAATCAGCGAACCAATACTTGTCCTTCTTGGCCCCACGGCCGTGGGCAAGACCGCGCTTTCCCTCGCTCTGGCCGAGCGGTTTTCCTGCGAGATTGTCGGCCTTGATTCCATGCAGATCTACCGGCATATGGATATCGGCACCGCCAAGGCCACTGCGGAGGAGCGCGCCCGGGTGCCTCATCATCTTCTCGATGTGGTCGCTCCCGATGAAGAGTATCATGTGGCCCGCTATGTTGCGGATGCCACCAGGGCCTGCCGAGAGATCATCGTCCGAGGCAACCGGCCCCTGCTGGTTGGCGGCACTGGCCTCTACCTTAAGGGCTTACTGGAAGGGCTGTTTGAGCTTCCTGCCGTGCCGGAGGCGGTGCGGGGTAGTCTGAGAAAGCGGTTGGCGGAAGAGGGGAGGGCGGCCCTTTTTGCCGAACTGAGCCAATGCGACCCCGAATCAGCCAGACGCATTCATCCCAACGATACGCACCGATTGCTGCGGGCCCTGGAGATCTTCCAGGCTACCGGTCGGCCTTGGAGCGAACATCTCCGTGAGCAACAAGTCCGGCCCTTCTTGAGTAAGGTGTTGCAGCTTGGGCTTATCAGTGAACGGGACGCGCTCTACGAAAGGATCAACCTGCGGGTTGATCAGATGCTTGGCTTTGGCTTGCTGGCTGAGGTGGAAAAATTATTGGCCCTGGGTTATGATCCAAGCTTAAAGGCCATGCAGTCCATCGGCTACCGGCACATGCTTCAGTTTCTTCAAGGTCAATGGGACTGGGACGAGACCTGTTTTCTGCTGGCCAGGGATACCAGGCGCTATGCTAAGCGCCAGATGACCTGGTTTGGTAACGATTCGAATATCCGCTGGTTTGCGCCCTCCGACACGGCGGCGATTTTTGCCTGTGTTGAAGCCTTTCTTGCCGGAGCAAAAAGGGAGTAAATATCAGATGAACATTCCAAACTTTCTTACCATCGGCAGGATTCTGCTTATACCCCTTCTGGTTATTTTTCTCCTGGAAGGCAGGGAGCTTGCCGCCTTCTGGGTATTTGTTCTGGCAGGGGTTACCGATGCCCTGGACGGCTTCTTGGCCAGGGTGCTAAAACAAAAAACAGATTTTGGCGCCTTTATCGATCCCATTGCCGATAAGCTGCTGCTGATCACTTCCTATATTACCCTGGCCGTCCTGAGTGTTTTGCCAAAATGGTTGGCGGTGATCGTGGTGAGCAGGGATGTACTCATCTGCGGGGGGATTGGTATTCTCATGCTCTATGATCGGGATTTCAAGATAAAACCCTCCCTGGTCAGCAAGGTGACCACCTTTTTGCAGCTGCTCACCGTGGTGTATTATCTTGGCCACCAATATTTTCAGCCTATTTTTCCCGCAGGCGTCTATCTGATTTATGTCACCGCTGCCTTCACCATCCTCTCAGGAGTTCATTACATTGTCAGGGGTCTAGGAATTCTGGGCGATCCGGAGACAGCAACTCAACGGCAGGAAAATGAACAGCAGTAATAGTTATTCCTAATCAAAGTAAAATACATCTAAAACATAATGTAAAATATAAGGTGGTATCCCTTGTCCAGAATTGAAAAAGTCTGGGAGATGGCCTCCATCGACCACGCTCAGGTAAGCTTACTGGCAGCGGAACTGAGTCTGCCCAAGCCATTGACTGCGCTTCTTCTGAGCAGAGGCGTAGAAACCAGGGCTCAGGTGGAACGGTTTTTCTCTCCCTCTCTGGCTGAACTGCCCTCACCCTTTCTCATGCAGGGGATGACGGCGGCAGTGAGGGTTGTCTTGCAGGCTCTTGCCCGGCAGACTCCGGTAATTGTTTATGGAGATTATGATGTCGATGGCAGCACTGGGGCAGCCCTTCTTTTTCTCTTCCTTAAAAAAATCGGTTTTTCAAAGGTATACACCAGTCAACCTCATCGTTTACTTGATGGATACGGACTGCATCTTGAAGCGATCAGGCGAACCGTGCCCTTGTCGGTGCTGGAGCAGTCGCCCCTGGTAATCACCGTTGATTGCGGAATCTCCAGCCAGCAACAGGTTCGGCAACTACAGGAGCTTGGCTGTCAGGTCATTGTTACGGATCATCATCAACCACCCGAGGAATTGCCCCAGGCTGAGGCCGTGCTAAACCCACGGCAAAAAGGCTGTGCCTTTCCGGACAAGAATCTGGCTGGAGTAGGGGTTGCCTTTTATCTGGCCATGGGCGTCAGAAAGGCGTTGTATGAGCAGGGGGGCTTTGGGGCAGGGCGGGAGATGCCCAATCTCAAGGCCTATCTTGATCTGGTGGCCGTTGGTACTGTGGCGGATATGGTGCCGATTACAGGCGTAAATCGCACCTTAGTTAAAGCAGGACTTGAGGTTTTAAGCGCCGCCATTCGACCAGGGCTTGCTGAACTCTGCCAGGTATCAGGCATTACCGGCACTGGCGTAACCTGTGAGGATATAGGTTTCCGTCTTGGCCCTCGTCTGAATGCTGCAGGCCGGATGGGGGATCCAGGGCGCGCTTTGGCGCTGCTGGTGGCGGAAGACCATGTACAGGCCAGGGCGCTTGCCCTGGAGTTGAACAGTGAAAACGAGTTAAGAAAATCAGTGCTTGATACAATGTGCCGGGAGGCGCTGGTTCAGGGGGAAACAGCTGTAAAGGCGGGCAAAAATGGACTTATTATCACCGGAGAAGGTTGGCATCCCGGGGTGATTGGCATTGGCGCCGCCAGAATGGTTGAGAAGTTTAACCGGCCCACGCTGTTTTTTACTATTAAAGATGGCCTGGCCAAGGGTTCCGGGCGATCGGTTTCCGGAGTAAATTTGCACGGAATACTTAAGGAAAGGTGTGAACTTTTCACAGCCTTTGGGGGGCATGAAGCTGCTGTGGGCTTGACATTGCTGGCGGAGAATCTACTGGAGCTGGAAGAACATTTTCAGAGGCGCCTCGGTGAGATTGTTACGGAGACGATGCTTGCCCCCAAGCTAAACATTGCCTGGCATGAGGAAGGCGGCAGTATCTTTGCCCCGGGATTTTTGCAGAGGTATGAAAAGATGGCGCCGTTTGGCATGGGTAATCCGGAGCCTGTTTTCAGCGCCTTGGGGATGGTGGAAAATCCCCGTGAGGTTGGCGAAAATCATTTGAAGTTCACTGTACGATTCAACGGTGCGATTCTCGACGGCATAGGTTTTGGTCTGGGTGGTTTTCAAAGCCTCATTGGCAGTGGGCAACCCCTGAAAGTGGCCTTCAGATTTCGCCGTAATACTTATCGCAATAAAAACACCTGGCAGGTGGAGGCGGTGGATTTTAAGCATTTATCAACTTGATTTTATTAAATATTACTTTAATACACATAATATACATTATGCGACGTTGTGTATTAAGGTGAAACTTGAGGCTGTCGAGGTTAGCCTTTCGCAAGCATTTTTTCTTTTTTCTTGGTAAAGAAATCACGGAGTAAATAATGGGGTTGCGTCTCTGCGCCTCTGCGTTATTTTTTGCCTTTGTTAATTCTTCTTAACGGAGATTCTTATGAATCGTGATATCTATCAGGAGCCCCTGGTCAGTCGCTACACTAGCCGCGAGATGCAGGAGCTTTTTTCCGAGCGCACCAAGTTTGAAACCTGGCGGCGCTGCTGGATCGCCTTGGCTGAGGCCCAACATGAATTGGGTCTTACCGATCTGGTAACCAGCGCCATGCTCGATGAACTGCGGGCTCATGCCACTGATATTGATTTCGAGGTAGCCTCGGCCAAAGAAAAAGAAATCCGCCATGATGTCATGGCCCATGTCTACGCCTACGGCCTGAAGTGCCCTACTGCCGAGCCGATTATTCATCTTGGCGCCACCTCTCAGTTTGTCGGCTGCAACACCGATCTGCTTCTGCAGAAAAAGGCATTGCAACTCGTAAAGAAGAGCCTGGTCAATGTCATTGCCAATCTTGCCGCCTTCTGTCGTCAGCACAAAGGTCTGGCAACCCTGGGCTACACCCACTATCAACCGGCCCAACCCACCACGGTCGGCAAGCGTAACACCTTGTATCTTCAGGATCTTCTTATGGATCTTGACTACCTTGAGTACCTGGAGACGCAGATCAAGGCGCGGGGGGCAAAAGGCACGGTAGGCACTCAGGCCACCTTTATCGAACTGTTCAAGGGGGAGCATGACAAAGTTCGTAAAATGGATGAGCTTGTCGCTAAAAAGCTTGGATTCTCCGAGGTTTTTGCGGTTACTGGTCAAACCTATACTCGCAAGCTCGACATGAAGACCGTGGAAACCCTGGCCGGTATCGGCGCCACTGCCCACAAGTTTGCCGTGGATCTTCGCCTGCTCAGTAATCTCAAGGTTCAGGAAGAGCCTTTTGAAAGGCAACAGGTGGGCAGCTCGGCTATGGCTTACAAGCGCAATCCCATGCGCTCCGAACGGATGACCGGCCTGGCGAGAAAGCTCATGGGTCTGGAGGGTAATTTCGGGGCCACCTACGCCAATCAATGGTTTGAGCGAACCCTGGATGATTCGGCCATCCGCCGCATGGATATCCCCCAGGCCTTTCTCCTTACCGATGCTATATTAAAGTTATTTCTTAATGTTTCTCAAGGAATGGTTGTTTATCCGAAACAAATTGCCCGTCATCTTGCTCAGGAGCTCTCCTTCATGGCCACGGAGCAGATTCTCATGGCCTGTGTGGAGAAAGGCAAGAGCCGTCAGGAAATGCATGAGGCGATCAAGATCCATTCGGTCGCCGCAGGCAAGGAGGTTAAGGAAGAAGGCAAGGAAAACGATTTACTGGCCCGGCTGGCTAACGATCCGGCGGTGCCCTTTACGGTTGCAGAACTCACGGCCCTGATCGGAGACGGCAGCCAGTTTGTTGGCCGGGCTCCGGAGCAGACGGATGAATTTCTCGATGAGGTTGTCATGCCCCGGCTTGCCCGATATAAAGATCTTCTAGGCGGGGTTGATTCCGCCCTCTCTGTGTGATGGATTCAATGGCAACCTGCCTGGCCAGTCTCCGTGTTCGTATTGACCCGGAGCAGATCTATTTTCTTAAATTTATCCTGGAAGCCTATGATAATCTGACGATTATGTCCACCGTGGATCGGCTCGAAGGGGTGGTTGAGCTTAAATACCCTCCGGAGTTGGGCAATGAGGTGAGGCAGTTGTTGCAGAGCATGGCCCAGCGTCTCAAGCTGGAAGATTTTAATCCTTAAGGTAAAACATTAAGAATGACACAGCTTCTCTATATTGAAACCTTTGGCTGCCAGATGAATGAGCGTGATTCCGAGATCATGGCCCAGCTTCTTGGCGAGCATGCCTATCTCCGGACTGATCAGCCTGAACAGGCCGATGTGGTGGTGGTCAACACCTGCAGTATCCGTGGCAAAGCCGCGCACAAGGCCTATAGCTGCTTTGGCCGCTACAGAAAGCTCAAAGCCAAAAATCCGCATCTCATCCTGGCCGTGACCGGGTGCGTAGCCCAACAGGATGGCGCGGCCCTGCTGGAGCGGATGCCCTATATCGATATCGTCATGGGCCCGCAGTCGATCTACGCCCTACCCTCTTTGGTGGCTGCGGCCAGGCGCGACAAAAAGCCCCAGGTGGCCACGGATCTTTCCGCCAATTTTGTCATCCCCCCTTTTCTTCCCAGTCTGGCCGAGGGCCCGGCCCATAAACGGTTCATCACCATCATGCAGGGGTGCGACAATTTCTGTACCTACTGCGTGGTGCCCTATACCAGGGGCCGGGAGATAAGCCGGAGCCTGGCCGACATCCTTGCCGAGGCGACCCATCTTGTCAGCCAGGGGGTCAAGGAGATCACCCTCATCGGCCAGAATGTCAATTCCTACGGCCAAAAAGGCGCCCACAAGCAGAGCCAGGGTTTTCCAGCGCTCCTGCGCGCGGTAGCCGCCATTGCTGGTCTGCAACGGCTTCGCTTCACCACCTCGCATCCCAAGGATCTTTCCGAGGATTTGATGCGCTGTTTTGTCGAGATCCCCTCCCTGTGTCCGCATTTTCACCTGCCGGTTCAATCCGGTTCAAATGCTATCCTGCACAGGATGAACCGCAGGTACACCATCGAATCTTATCTCGATAAGGTGGTCAGGCTGCGGGAGTATCGGCCGGACATCGCCCTGACCACCGATATCATCGTTGGCTTCCCAGGGGAAACGGACGATGACTTTGCCGCCACCATGCAGATCCTGGAGACCGTGCATTACCAAGGCTCCTATTCTTTCAAGTATTCCGACCGGCCCAACGCCAAGGCCGCTGATTTTCCCGACAAGGTCGCAGAAGAAATCAAGAGCGAGCGGCTGGCCCGCTTGCAGACACGGCAGGAGGAGATATCCCTTCTCCTCAAACAGGCTGAGATCGGCAAGGCCGTGGAGGTCATGGTGGAAGGGGCAAGCAAGGCGCCCGGCAATCAATGGAGCGGTCGAACCGGCACCAATCAGATCGTGAATTTTTCCTGCGAGGCCAAGCTGGCGCCAGGGCAACTGCTCATGGTGAAGATCGAGGATGCCTGCCAGAACTCCTTGCGTGGGAAGATGATTTAGGCCAACATGTCTGTCAGCGGTACAGATACGAACGGGGAGACGTTGAAACAATGAACAACACGCCGTATAAGCCGCCCTACCGGATAACGCCTGCAATACTGCACAGTATTGAACAGATTGGCGAGAGTCTCGGTCAGATCAGTGCTGATACGGATGGTGCGGTTGTTCCCCATTTGCGGCGCGGCAACCGTCTTAAAACCATTCAGGCCTCGCTGGAGATTGAAGGCAATACCCTCAGTCTGGAGCAGGTAACGGCCGTGTTATCCGGCAAGCGGGTGCTTGGCCAGCCGCGCGAGCTGCAGGAGGTGCGCAATGCCTTTGCTGCCTACGAAACATTGACGCAGTGGAATCCGACCTCCCCTGCCGATTTGCTGGCCGCCCACGCCGTGCTGATGGCTGATCTGGTCGATTCTCCCGGACGTTTCCGATCCGGTAGTGTCGGTATTCGCCGGGGGACTGATGTTATCCATGTCGCCCCTCCCGCTGACCGTGTCCCTTTCCTGATCAAGGAACTGCTTGGCTGGCAGGAACTCACCGGAGAACATCCCCTGGTGGCCAGTTGCGTTTTTCACTATGAGTTTGAGTTTATCCATCCCTTTGAGGACGGAAACGGGCGGATGGGACGCCTTTTGCAAACGCTTCTCTTGAGCCGCTGGCGGCCATTATTTGCCCTGATTCCCGTGGAAAGTGTGGTTCGCGACCGGCAACAGGAATATTACGCTGTGCTTGGTCAAGCCGACCAAGCGGCAGAGGCTACAGTTTTTGTTGAATTTATGTTGGCCGCCATTCTTCAAGCCCTGCGTGAAACCTTGACGAGCGATCAAGAAAGCGACTATCAAAGCGATCAAGTAATCCGCCTGCTTAACTGCCTGAAAACGATGCCATGTGGGGCAGTTGCGCTTATGACCCAGCTTGATCTTTCCCATCGCCCGACATTTCGCAAAAACTATCTGCATCCTGCGCTCAAAGCTGGCCTGATTGAGATGACTCAGGCTGATACACCCCGCGCTCGTAGCCAGAAATACCGCCTGACTCCAAATGGAAAACAACAGGCAAACAAAATTTCTGGCGACAGTTGACCGGCTGGTGAATCTGGACCAGAAGAGTGGAATAAATTCGATCCTGATTAGTGCTAATCTTCCGCAACAAGCTCGTCATCCCCGAGCGTCTTTATCGGGGATCTATATTTCGGGCGGTTAGAAGCTGGATTCCCGACCAGAAGCACTTCGGGAATGACACTTTTAGTGTCCAGCGGAAGATTAGCGCTAATCAGGAATTCGATTATGTCCTCCTATTTCCCGTAAGCCATAAAACCCAGGAATATTCGGGCAATTGTTGTGTTATGATAAAAATAATTTTAGCCTGTGTTTCGGCATATGGCGGCTAGAGGATTATTCAGTAGGCGTCACAATTACTCTCATTCACCCTTTAATCAGTGGATAAACAATGGCGATGCAAATGCTACGTAGAGGTGCAATGGAGGAGGTGCGACGGAATCTGAACCGAGGATTTTTAACGTCGCATTCCTTCACGACTCACTTCAACAATGAAGACGGGACTCTCATAACGGTCGTATATAGCGATTGCCCGGAGTTCTCCTTTGTCTTGTTGCACCCGCAGTCTGCAACCAATCCTACTGTTTCGTGGAAAACTACAGAGTCGCCTGGCCGCCATTTCACGTCCGCCGAGACGTACGATCATCCTCGGTTTGATCAGGCCTTTAACTCTGTTTACGGTTGGGCTGACAGAGTGGGCGAAGAAATAGTCCTTGAAGCAAAAACACATGCAGGTACGTCTATGCTTGAAGAACTTCGGCGAAATGTCGCGAAAACGGCAGATAACCTCTACGAACCAGAAAAGCCGTTCACGGAAGAAGAACTCGATAGTTGGATGGCGCAACTACAGAGTCTCCTTTCTCGGATGAATGAATTGGAGCTCAAGAACGAGATTCAGAATGGTCGTGTCGAGCAAATGTCACGAGAACTCGAAACTCTCAGAAAGCAAGGGACAAAGATCCCGAAGCGTACTTGGCTTAAGACTGCTGGGAACAAGATTCTTGACCTTCTTGATTCAACCTCGAAAGCTGCGCTTAAGACGCTTGCAGAAGGCGCGGTGAAGGCTATGTTGGAGTACAAGCCAGGCCCACAGTGATGCCCAACGAATAAGTTTAGATCGTGATCGCGAAGCGAGCCACGATCTAACCGGTTGAACTCCTCGCTCAAGTCGAACCACAACATCCGGCTTAGATTGAGAGTTATAAAATAATGGAGACCTCTCATGATCGATCTGCACACCCATTCCCTGTTCAGCGACGGTGAGCTTGTTCCGGCCGAGCATCTGCGCCGGGTGGAAATCCTTGGTTATTCAGCCGTAGCCATTACCGATCACGCTGATTCTTCCAACCTTGATTTTATCATTCCGCGAATGGTGCAGGCTGCGGCTGATCTGAACCGGTATTTCAAGACCCAGCTTTTGCCTGGCATCGAACTTACTCATGTGCCGCCGGAGATGTTTGCCGAACTCACCCGCCGGGCCAGGGAGCTTGGCGCTTTAATCGTGGTCGGCCACGGGGAAACCCCGGTTGAGCCGGTGCGGCCAGGAACCAACCGGGCCGCCATTGAGGCTGGGGTAGATGTTTTGGCCCACCCCGGCTTTATTACCCTGGAAGAGGCGCGGCTTGCTGCGGACAAGGGCGTCCTCCTTGAGCTGTCCGGTCGCAGGGGGCACTCGCTCACCAATGGCCATGTGGCTAGGATGGCCTTGGCCGCTGGCGCTGGTCTGGCGGTGAACGCCGACGCCCATGGCCCTCAAGATTTTCTCACCGCCAAGATGGCGGAAACGGTGGCGCTGGGGACCGGGCTTTCCGGCGAGGAGTATGCCCGGATTCGGGCAGGCATGGCGGCTTTGGTTGCCAGGGTGACGTAACTGTCCAGCAGCACCACATCTGCGTTGTCATCGGCAGGCTCATGTGCAATAGCACACTTCGCCGACCTCTTCCTTGCATCTGCAGCACTGCTGAACAGTTACGGGGAAACGGCATAAGGCCCTAATCAGCAACAAGATGAGTCTTTAAGATCTTCAACTTGGCCGGGCCGATCCCTTTTACCTCGTCCAGCTCCTCAATGTCGTTGATCCGGCCAAGCTGTTCGCGAAACTCAATGATTCGCCTGGCAAAGGCCGGGCCGATGCCGGGAATGGTAATCAGCAGCTCTTTATCGGCCTGATTGATGGGAATGGGTTGAAAAAACAGGGGGGCCAGTCTGGCGGGGAGCGGGGCGGAGTCTTCTCCTGCTGGGCGTGGGCTGTCGGCTGGCACCCGGTAGAGACCGGGTACGACAAAATCCTCGCGCCAGGCAATCTTTGGCGGGATGGCAACCTTACCGGAAAGATTAAAAAGCTCACCCTGACGGGCGGCGGTAATCCCCAGAAGGCAAAGGGCGAAAAGAAGCAGCGCCAGCGGGCGCCGATCTTTTCGCCCGGGCTCACTTCCTGTTTTGTTCATCCTTCATGAGCTTGTAGGTGATACTGTCTACCAGGGCCTGCCAGCTTGCCTCGATGATGTCCGGGGAGACCCCTACCGTACCCCACTGGTTATCATGATCGCGGGATTCGATCAGCACCCGCACCCTGGCCTCGGTGCCATGTTCGCTGGCCAGTACCCGCACCTTATAATCCTGCAGCTCCATCTCCTTGAGCTTCGGATAGAAGCGGGTCAGGGCCTTGCGCAGCGATTTATCCAGGGCGTTGACCGGGCCGTTGCCAAGGGCTGCGGTATGCACCTCCTCGCCAGCCACGTCCAGCCGGATGGTGGCTTCCTCCTGCAACACGCCGTCCGGGGTTTTCTGGCTGATCACCCGAAAGCCGTGCAGGTCGAAATACTTCTTCGGGGTTCCCATGGCCCGGCGCATGAGAAGCTCGAAGGACGCCTCGGCTCCTTCGTACTGAAAGCCCTGATTTTCCAGCTCCTTCAGCTCCTTGACGATGGCGCTGACCACCGGATCCTTGCTGTCCAGATCCAGGCCGAATTTCTTCGCCGTTACCAGCACGTTACTTTTTCCCGAGAGATCAGAGATCAGCACCCGCCGCAGGTTGCCGACCTTTTCCGGCTCCAGGTGCTCGTAAGTCAAGGGGTTGCGCTGCACGGCGCTGACATGGATGCCGCCCTTGTGGGCAAAAGCGGACTGCCCTACATAAGGCTGGTACTTGTTGGGCGAGAGGTTGGCCAGCTCACTGACAAACCGGGAAACCTCGGTGAGCCGGTGCAGGTTGGCGGCGGCTTTAAACTGGTAGCCCATCTTCAGGGCCAGGGCCGGCATGATCGAGGTGAGGTTGGCGTTGCCGCAGCGCTCGCCAAAGCCGTTGGCCGTGCCCTGAACCTGGGAAGCGCCTAAAGAAACGGCGATCAGGGAATTGGCCACCGCGCACTCGGAATCGTTGTGGGCGTGGATGCCGAACGGCACGAGAGATTTTTTCGCCGCCAGGTGGGCCTTAACCGCTTCGATGATTGCGGCCAGCTCGTTGGGCAGGGTGCCGCCGTTGGTCTCGCAGAGGGCCAGGCAATCTGCCCCCCCGGCAATGGCCCGATCCAGCGTGGCATAAGCGTATTCCCGGTTGGCCTTGAAGCCGTCGAAAAAGTGCTCGGCATCATAAAACAGATGCTGGACATGGGGCCGCAGATACTTAAGCGACTCCTCGATAATCAGCAGATTGTCGTCAAGCCCGATACGCAGGGCATCGTGGACATGGATATCCCAGGTCTTGCCAAAGATGGTGATCCCCGGAGTTTTCGCGGCCAGCAGGGCGTTGAGGTTGACATCCTGCTCCGCCTGGTTGGCAAAGAGCCTGGTGCTGCCAAAGGCCGTAACCTTGGTGTGTTTAAGCTCGTACTTCTGAATCTCCTTGAAGTACTCGACATCCTTGGGGTTGGAACCTGGCCAGCCGCCTTCGACAAAGTCGATCCCCAATTCGTCGAACTTGAGGGTGATGCGCAGCTTGTCCTCCACCGAGAGATTGAAATTCTCGGCCTGGGTACCGTCCCGCAGGGTGGTGTCGTAGATGGCGACAGGATGCGTCATGCCTCGTTGCCTTTTTCCAGTTTGAAGGCGTCATGCAGGGCCCGAACTGCCAGTTCGGTGTATTTTTCCTCGATAACGCAGGAGACCTTGATCTCGGAGGTGCTGATCATCAGGATGTTGATCCCCTCCTTGGCCAGAACCTTGAACATGGTGGAGGCGATGCCCGCGTGGTTGCGCATGCCCACCCCGACAATGGAGACCTTGGCGATATTCTCGGAACCGGTCACCCTCTCGGCGCCGATCTCGACCCCAACCCGCTCGATGATCTGCATGGTTTTTTTGTAATCGGTGCGCGGTACGGTGAAGGTCATGTCGGTAAGCGCCCCTTCACGGGTGTTCTGAATGATCATATCCACCACAATGCCTTCGCTGGCAAGCGGATCAAAGACTTTTGCTGCGGTGCCTGGCACGTCGGGCACCTTGGCGATGGTGATGCGGGCTTCGTTCTTGCTGCAGGTTACTCCTGATACCGGGTTCGATTCCATTTCCTTATCCTCCTCTACTACCCATGTTCCCTCGGTTTCCGTGAAGGTGGAACGAACATGAACAGGAACTTTATAGCGTTTGGCAAAACCGACCGAGCGGATGTCCAGCACCTTGGCGCCAAGACTGGCCAGTTCCAGCATTTCATCATAAGAGATGCGGTCTATCTTTCTCGCGGTCGAGCAGATGTTTGGATCGGTGGTATAAACCCCTTCCACATCGGTGTAGATTTCGCACTCGTCCGCCTTGAGCGCCGCAGCCAGGGCTACAGCCGTGGTGTCGGAGCCGCCCCGGCCCAGGGTGGTGAGGTCACCGTCCTCGGTGACTCCCTGAAATCCAGCCACCACCACGATTCTGCCTGCGTCGAGATGACGGTTGATCAGCGCCGCATTGATCTGTTTGATCCTGGCCTTGGTATGCATCCGATCAGTAGTGATCTTCACCTGATCGCCCAGGAGCGAGATGGCCTCAAGCCCCGCCTCCTTCACCGCCATGGCGAAAAGGGCGATGGTTGCCTGTTCACCGGTGGCCAGAAGCACATCCATCTCCCTTGGGTCGGGAATGGCCTGCATCTGATTCGCCAACTCGACAAAACGGTTGGTCTCTCCGGCCATGGCCGAAAGCACGACCACCATCCGGTGTCCCTTGCGGCGGTAGCCCATGACCCGTTCGGCCACCGCCTTGATTTTTTGCGGATTCGCCACCGAGGTCCCGCCGAATTTCTGCACGATTAACGCCATACTTATGCCCTTTGGGTATAAAATTAAAAGCCGGAAAAATTCCGACAAAGCAATGTGCAACAATTTTATGATTTTTTCAACCGAACAAATTAGTTGAGGCAGGATTTTCCAGAACTTTAACTGTTCAGCAGTGCCGCAGATGCTAGGAAGAGGTCTGCGACGTGTGCTTTTGCACATGAGCAGGCCGATGACAACGCAGATGCGGTGCTGCTGGACAGTTAAGAAAAAACATACAAAAGAAACTTGTAATAGTCGCCTGAACTTGCTAAACAACACCATTCATTCAAGATCGATATTCAGAAGAAGCCAAGAAATTTCCGCCTGAACCCCTTAGAACACGGAGTATTAATGGCAAAAAAAATCAAGATATCCTCCATTTCCCTCCTTCTTGGCAAGGCATACCAGGCCATCCCCTTTCGGTTATGCGCGCAGTGTCTGGCCTTCTTTTCCCGTAAAATACTCCGCTTTCGCAACCAGGCAAAAAGACAGCCTGTTTTCTTTGTAAGCACTTCGCATTTTCTGGCCCTTGCTGTTTCCTTGGCCCTGGTTATCGCCTTTCTTCCCTATGCTCTGGATATAAGATCCATTGCGGAACACTCCGGAGCAGGTTTGTCCTCTCTCGCCGAAACCGAAGAATTTCTCCCCAACGTCCGGGAGATTATCGGCGAGATCCGTCCTGGCGATTCGCTGACTTCTTCTTTTCGCGCCAACGGGGTTGATGAAGAAGTACGGCAGTCGGTGATCACCGGCTTTGACGGCATGGTGGATTTCCGGGGAATGAAGCCGCAGGATCGGTATACCCTGACCCTTGATGATGAAGGCAGCCTGCTCAAATGCCTGTACGAATCAGGCCCTCTTGAAGTCCATGCCATCGAGCGCACTAACGAGGGCTCCTTTACGGCCAAAAAACTTGATGTCGCCCTTGATTGCCGGACGGTGAAACTGCGGGGCAGGATTGAATCATCGCTTTTCGCCGCGCTTGCCGCCTTTAAGGAAGATCCAAAACTGATCTACAGCTTTGCCGATATCTTTGCCTCAAAAATAGATTTTAACACTGAGACCAGATATGGAGATACCTTTGAGCTGGTCTTTGAAAAATATTTCAAAAACAACCAGTTTGTCGGCTACGGCAGGATTTTGGTGGCGCGATACAACAGCAAGGAAGTCGGCCCGCTGGAAGCGTTTCACTTTGACCGGGGCGGCGAGAAAAGTGCTTATTTTGATCAGCGCGGCTACGAGCTGGGCGAATCGTTTATCCGCTCCCCTCTGCCCATGGCCAGGGTCTCTTCCGGTTTTTCCTATAATCGTCGCCATCCGGTGCTGGATATTGTTCGGCCCCATCTCGGCGTTGATCTTGCCGCGCCGAATGGCACCCCGATTATGGCCGCCTCCGATGGCCGGGTTAATTTTGTCGGCTGGAAAGGCGGCTTTGGCAAGCATATCATTCTGGAGCATAGTGGCGGCTACAAAACCTACTATGCCCACCTCTCTCGCTTCGCCGACAATATCAAAGATGGGGCCAGGGTGCGGCAAAAACAGATCATCGGCTATGTCGGCTCCACCGGCATTGCCACCGGTCCACACCTTGATTACCGGATGGCAAAAAACGGGGTGTTCACCAACCCGTTCAATGTAAAATTTATTGCCCGCTCCAAGCTGGCCGGAACCCAGATGGTTATTTTTCGTCAGGAATTCAACTCGCTCACCCTGCTGGCCAAGAGTCTTGATGACCCCAAGGTCATGGTGGTGAAAAACGTGGTGGTGACCCCGGATAATCCAATCACCATGCTCTAAGCCGTTGTTACAAAATAACCCGGTTATTTTGTGTGGACAAAACGGCATAAGGAGCCGTAAGGGGATAAGCGAAAGTGTATAAATTATTTTGTAACGGCTCCTAATTCCTTGCCCTGCCCTGCCCCTTTTCATATCGTTCTGGTCGAGCCGGAGATCCCCCCCAACACCGGGAGCATCTCCCGGCTGTGCGGCGCCACGGACACCATCCTGCACCTGGTTCGGCCCCTGGGCTTTTCCACCGATGACAAGCACCTGAAACGGGCAGGCCTTGATTACTGGAAGTTTGTCGATATCCGCTACTGGGACAGTTTCGAGGAATTTCTCGCAGCCCAAGATGAGCTGCGCCTGCATTTTTTTACCACCAAGGTGGAGCGGTCGTACACCGAGGTACACTACCAGCCCGGTGATTATCTGATCTTTGGCCGCGAGACCAAAGGCCTGCCAGAGGAGATCATCACCCTGTATCGAGAACGCTGCGCCACCATCCCCATGAGCAACCCCAACATCAGAAGTATCAACTTAGGCATGGCTGCGGCGGTGGTTCTTTACGAGGCAATCAGACAGGTACGGCAAAGTAAAGACAGCCCTGCCAATTTTTAGCTTTTCATTTTCAACTCTCAACGCTTTTGTGGACAAGGTGGACGAGGTGGACAGGGTGGACTTACTGAGTTCCGATCAATCAACCCTCAACCCTCAACTTTTCCTAACCATTTCCAAAGCCAATCGCGCCGCCTTGGCCGAGGCCCCTGCCCCGCCCAGCAGTTTTCTTACTTCCTCAAGCCCTGCCAGCATCCGGATCCGGCGGTCAGGCTCGATAAGCAGGCTCCGTATCGTCTCTGCGATCAGTTCTGGAGTTGCCTGCCCCTGAAGCAGCTCCGGCACCACCTCTTGTCCAGCCACCAGATTGACCAGAGAGGCGAACTCAACCCTGACCAGCTGTTTACCCAGAAACCAGGTAAGAGGCGAAACCTTGTAAGAAACCACCATGGGCACGCCAAGGATGGCCAGCTCCAGGGAAACGGTGCCCGAGGCTGCCATCACTGCGTTGCAGGCAGCCATGAGCTCGTAACGGTTTTCCCGGATTACCCTGACCTCAAGGCCGCAATCGGCAAGTCCGTTGGCCAGCAGATCCTCTTCGCTCAGGGTCGGGGCCAGGGGCAGGACAAAAACCGGCTTATGGAGATCCGGGGCCAGGCGTTGCGCCGCAGCAAGAAACACCGGCAGCATGCTAGCCGCCTCCCGCTGGCGGCTGCCCGGCAGGATTCCCACCACGGTGCTCTCCGGAGCAATGCCCAGGGAGTGCAAAAACTCAGGCCTGGGCACGGCGACGCGCACCGAATCCAGCAAGGGGTGGCCCACATACGCCACCTCCATCCCGCGCTGCTGGTAAAACTCTTTTTCAAAAGGCAGGATAACAGCCAGCCGGTCTACCCGCTCCCGGATGGTTTTCACCCTGCCTGGGCGCCAGGCCCAGACCTGCGGGCTGATGTAGTAAAAAACCGGGATGCCGAGCCGCTTTGCTTTTTTGGCCAGAATCAGGTTGAAATCAGGATAGTCGATAAGGATCAGCAGATCGGGCGGATGTTCACGGAGCCGTTTTTCAAGGGCGCGCATGGCCTCGCGGATAAAACGAAAATGGCTGAGAACCTCGACAATGCCCACCACGGCCAGGCGAGAGGAATCATAGAGGATATCCATCCCCTGTGCAGCCAGGGCTGGGCCGCCGATGCCGCAAAGGGCAAGATCCGGAGCCTGTTCCCGCATGGCGGCGACGAGTTTGGCCCCATGCAGGTCGCCGGAGGCCTCGCCGGCCACGAGCATGATCCGGGGGGCGTTCAGAGCTGGCATGGTTTACTGATCTCAAACATTGAACAGCTGACGATGGGTATGGGCATGTTCTTTGATCCGGGCCATAATTTCCTGGGCTACGGCCAGGGCCAGCCGCCCTTCCCTGCCGGAAACCTTTGCCTGGGTGCGCTGGCGAACATTCTTGATAAAATCCTTCAGCTCCATCTCCAGGGCGTCCTGATGCAGATAACAGGAAGAAATGATCTCCTCCTGGGGCATGCCGTTTGCGTTCAGCTCCTTGCCGGGCCGGATCACGGTGATCTCCTTCTTGCCGTAATCAACCGCCACAAATGAATTGGGCTGGAAGATCCGGAGCCGGCGGATGTTGTCCCTGGAAATACGACTCACCGTAAGATTAGCGGTGCAGCCATTCTCAAAGATCAGGCGGACATTGGCGATATCCGTGGTCTGGGTGAAAACCGGCATCCCCACCGGATGCATGGCGGCAATAGGTGACTTGACCAGGCTTAAAACAATGTCGATATCGTGGATCATCAGATCGAGGATCACGTCAACATCGAGGCCCCTGGGCTTAAAAACATGAATCCGGTGCGACTCGATGAAGAGCGGCTGGGTAAGGTGTTCAGCCATGGCCAACACCGCTGGATTGTACTGTTCGATATGGCCGATCTGCAGGATGCGCTGCTCTTGCTCGGCTAAGGCGATGAGGGCGTCAGCTTCGGCCAGGGTAGTGGTCATGGGTTTTTCCAGCATGACATCCTTCCCGGCTTGCAGGCAGACCGTGGCCACCTCGTGGTGCAGGCTGGTAGGCACCACCACGCTCACCGCCTCTACCTGAGCGAGCAGCTCCCGGTAATCGGTAAAAGGGGTGGTTCTGCATACTCCGGCGACCTCGGCGGCATAGGCCGGATTGAGATCCGCCACCCCCACCAGCTCTACCTCCGGATTTGCCATATATTTCTGGGCGTGAAACTTGCCCAGATACCCTACCCCGATAACCCCGACACGTATTGGTCTCATATTTCCTGTCTGCCTGTAAGCTTGAATTTTCTGAGAAATTACGCCATTGCGCGGGAACTGACAAGGTAAAAGGTGTAAAAAAACAGGCCTTGTCTCTTGCGTCCAACAATATAAGTTGGGCAGATTAGCGGAAATCAATTTATTGCCGCGCCAAGTTGTGCTACTATCCCCATGAAATTTATGAATCCGCTACCAATCCCGCATCTGCGCTCCCGCGCCCGAATCGCCATGGTCTGCGCCGTTTTTGTCCTGCTGGGGGCCATCGGCACTGCCTTGCTGCTCCCCAGGCTCATTGATCCTGACACGCTCAAAGCCAGATTGAGCGCCCAGGTAAACGCCAGGCTGGATGGCGCCCTGCACACCGACCGCCTGGAATGGGCCTGGCTGCCCCTGCCCCATCTGAATCTGCGCAACACCAGTTTTACCAGTGAGGAAACCGCCCTGGCTGCCTCTTTGACTGAAGTCTATCCTGACTGGTGGGCTCTGTTTCAAGGCAAGGTACGAATCGGCAAGGTATTGCTGGTGAATCCGGAAATCAGAGTGAAACGGTTTCCTGCCTCGTTGTCAGAGTCGCCTGATCCTGAACTTGCCGGCTTAAAAATCGTGATCCGCAACGGGACGTTGCAGGTGGATGCCAACAGCCAGTGGCCCATGTTGCAGAGCAGGGAATTTTCGCTGCAAGCCCTGAACGGCAGCGTGGCTGTAAGCCTTGCTGCCGTTGATTTCGACCTTTCCGGCAAACCAGTAAGCGGAGACCATCTTGCCATCTCCGGCAAGTATCTGCGGGAAGATGCCTCCTACCGTCTGCGTTTTGCCTGCCGCAATTTTTACCTGCATACAGTAATTCAGTCCTTTGCCAAGGGGCAACTGGCACTGGGAGATGCCCCGCTCAATCTCACCGGTAGCCTTGAGGGACGCGGACTTGAAAAAATCACCGGCAAGATTGTGGGCGACTCTCCCTGTCTGCTGGTGTTTCCCAAGGAGCAAAAGATCCTCTTGAACTGCGGGGTTTTTGATCTGGCCTTTGCCAAGGATGGAGACGATCTGCTGTTGACGCTTAATGAATTTGAGCTGCGTGATCCGGGGCTGAAACTGGCTGGCACGGTTCGGCGTTCAGCCGGAAGCAAGGCAGGCTCCGCTCCGGTATGGCAGATCGAGCTTAAAGGCGAGGATCTTGATCTGAGCCGGATTCGCGAGGCGGTTCTCTCCATGTGGGGGGGCAATGAAATCGTTGAAAAGGTGCTAAAGATCGTGCAAGGCGGCACGGCAGGCAAGGCCAGCTACAAATTTCAGGGCACTACGACTGACCTTGAATATGTGCGCAACATGCATATTACCGCCGAGGACATTGACGCCACCATCATGATTCCGGAAGGCGAGCTGCTGCTGACCAACACCAGGGGCAGGATGCAGATCGAAAAAGGCCTGCTCACGGTGGCTGCCGATCAGGCCATAATGGGCAACAGCCGGGGCAAGAATGGCCGCCTGATTTTAGGTCTGCCGGATGATGATTTTACCTTCAAGCTCGATGTGGATCTTGATGCCGATCTGGCTGAACTTCCCGAGGTCCTGAAACGGCTCGTCACCCACCAGCCCTTTCTTACCGAACTGGGCAAGTTCAGCGAGGTCTCAGGCCGGGCGAGCGGCCATCTTCACCTTGGCGATCATCTGAAAGATTTTCAGGTCGCGCTTAAGGTGGCCGCCATGCAGGGCAAGGGACACTATGCCCCGTTGGCCTGGGATTTCGCCATCGAGGGCGGGGAACTGACCCTGGCCCCGGCTCTGCTGCAATGGCAGAACGTGCATGGCGCTTATGGCCCTCATCTGGTGAAAAAATCAACCGGGCAGGCGCGCTGGCCTGACGACATCTTTTTTGAAGGTCAGCTTGAGGCAGTGCTGGCCGCCAAGGCCCTGGACAAAGAAGACCTCTCCTATTTCAAGGAAATAAGCGGCGCCCTGCACAAAAATATTACCCGGGCGGACGGCAGGATAGAATTGCGCAATGCAACAGTTTCCGGCAAGGTCTCGGAACCAGGGTTGTGGAAGGCGGAGGCGGATGTCATTTTGCAGAATCTTGCCGTGGAAACCCCTCTTTTCCCGGAACCACTCAGGATAAAACAGGGGAAAGGGCATTTTTCCAATACGAATATCACAGTTTCCTCCGCCACCGGCTCCATCTTTGGCGACTCGTTTACCCTGGGCGCCTCCTTGACCCATCAAGCTTTTTCCTCGCTGCGCGGAAAAATCTCCCTGCAGGGGAAGATCGGCCAGAGCTTGGGACAATGGCTTAAGGAACACCATCTTGTTTCCCCCGCTCTTTTTCCGCGCCTCCCCTCTCAGTTGGAGTCATTACAGATCGATCTTCAGGACGGAAAAACCCTTGCCAGAGGAATGATCAGGCCGGATGGCGTGCTGTCCAGCCCAGCCCGGGCCGGTTTTTCTCTGGAATTCATCGGGGACGATCTACTGAAGATGGCGGCGCAGGTGTACGGGGATAAGGAAGAAGCAAAAATCACCCTGGATTTTCTGGATCACACCAGGGAAACCTTTCTCTTCTCCTGGAAAGGTGAGCTGTCCGGGCAAACCGTTGATCAACTGCTGGAGCAAAAAGATTTGCTGGGCGGCAAGATATCCGGAGATTTTCAGCTTTACCTGCCTTTAGACCCCAATAAAGTCGCCTTCAGCGGTGAACTTGCCGCCACGGATCTACGCTGGTTTATGAACGAGGAAGCGGAACGCTTTTTAGAGATCAAAGAGCTTCAGCTGGCTGGGGTTGGCAAGGATCTCAAGGTGAGACGCCTGGCCTGCACCTTGAATGACAGGGAATCCGTGGTGATCAGCGGGCTGGTCTCACGGGTCGCTGACGGGCTTGCTGTAAAGCTGGAGCTCGTATCTCCGGCTCTTACCAAAAAAACACTGCTCGATTTTCAGGAAAATCTGGGGCGGCTCAGAAACAGGAGCCGCCAGCCCACTTCTTCCGAAGAGCCCCAGCAGGCATCTGTCTGGAATGTTACCGGCACCGTGGCCTTTGCGGTGGATGAATTCACTGCCGCCGTCAAACCTGGGGGAACCGCGCCTTCCACCCTGGTCTGGCGGCCACTCAAGGGGGAAGTCAGGATTCATCCCCAGTGGGAATTATCCGCCAATATAAGCAATGGCCGGCTCTGCTGTCTGGATACCACCGGCGCCTGGTTTTCCACGCCCGAACTTGGCGAAAACCATTTTACCTTAAACAGCGCCTGCTCTCCCCCGCCTCGCTTTGAAACCGTCCTGCCCTGTCTTGGCTATCCGCAGGATATCATTGAAGGGGAATTCTCCTTAAATGGCAGCCTGGATGGCGCACTGGACAACTTCAAAGATGGGCATCTACAGATAGAATCCAGCCAGGGGCGAATCCTGCGCTTGAAGCTGCTTTCGAAAATTTTCAGTGTGATCAACATCACGGATATTTTCAGCGTGGGCCAGGAGGGGGAGAATGCCGAAATGTCTGCCAGAGGCTTTCCTTACACGGATTTGCTTCTTAAAACCCATGTAAAGGAAAATGAGCTGATCATCGACGAGGCGGTGATTCGTGGAGAAGGGCTGAATCTTTTCGCCAGGGGCAAGATGAATCTCAGCACCCTTGAGCTGGATGTAGTGGTCATGATCTCCCCGTTTAAAACCCTTGACGCCATTGTCAGCAAGGTGCCGCTGGTGGGCAGGATCATTGGCGGGGAAACAGCCACCCTTATCACCTTTCCGGTTGGAGTCACCGGCAGGGCAAGCGACCCCCAGGTTACTCTCCTGCCTCCCAGCGCGGTGGGTGAAGGGGTAGTGAATATGATCAAAAGAACACTGCTGCTGCCGTTTTATATTCTTACCCCGATCCTGCCCGAGGCGCCCAGGGAGCCGGAGAAGAAGTTATAATAGCAACTCAGCTTTCAGTCTAATTCCAAAATCTGCCAGGATCATTATCTTTCAATATAACCCGTGGCAAGCAGACGCTCAAGTTCAGCCGCGGGCACCGGTCGACTGAAGAGATAGCCCTGATAGGCATGGCAGCCGGAGCGGACGAGAAAGCCAAGTTGCTCTTCAGTCTCCACGCCCTCGGCAATAACATGAAAGCCCAGGGTGCGGCCCATGGCGATGATGGTCTCAACGATGGCGGCATCATGCGGGCCGATGCCAAGATCACGGACAAAAGACTGATCGATTTTTAACTGTTCCAAAGGCAGGCATTTGAGCTGAGAAAGAGAAGAATAGCCGGTGCCGAAGTCATCCATGGAAAATCCTATGCCCATGGCCTTTAGCGCCTGCATCTTGGCGATGGTGTCGGCAAGATCCACCAGCACCAGACTCTCGGTGAGTTCCAGCTTGAGCCTGGCCGGATCAGCGCCAGAGGCTTTAAGTATCTCTTGCACCTCCATGACAAAATCCGGTTGCCGAAACTGGCGGGCGCTGACGTTGACCGCCAGCCTGATCCCGCTGGCGGCGGAGATGCTGGCCCAAGCCGCCAGTCGCTCACAGGCCTCCTCCAGCACCCAGCGACCGATGGGCAGGATAAGCCCGTTTTCTTCGGCCAACGGGATAAAGGCCAAGGGCGAAACCATGCCTCGGTTGGAATGATTCCAACGTAAAAGGGCTTCTGCGCCAATGATCCGTCCGTCGCTTTCGGTCTGCGGCTGGTAGTAGAGGGTAAACTGCCGCGCGCTGAGGGCTTGGCGCAGATCCGCTTCCAGGGCGCTCGACTCCTCCAGGGCCGCCTGCATGGCCGGGTCGAAAAAACGTACCGCGTTGCGACCGGCGATCTTGGATTCATACATGGCGGTGTCGGCGTACTTGAAAAGTTCATGCACCGTGCTGTCGTAACCAGAAAATAGACAGATACCAATACTTGCCGTACAGTGATGTTCCTGGCCGGCAAGGTTAAAAGGCGAGTCAAGAGAGGCGCAGATCCTCTTTGCCACCAGGCTGGCCAGGTTGATTGCGCTTCGCTCCTTATCGCTCAGATTCTGTAAAAGTACCATAAATTCATCGCCACCCTGACGCGACACCGTATCAACCTCGCGCACCACCTTCCGTAAGCGCCCAGCCACCTCAACCAGCAGCAGGTCGCCAACGTCATGGCCCTTGGTGTCGTTCAAGGTTTTGAAGTGATCCAGATCCAGGAAAAGCACCGCGCCGTACTGGCTGCTGCGAGCGCTGGCAATAAAAGCCTGTTCCAGCCGATCCAGAAGCAGGCGGCGGTTGGGCAGGCGGGTCAACGGGTCAAAAAAGGCCAGGCGGTGTCTTTCATCCTCGAGCTGTTTCTTCTGGGTAATGTCCACCACGATCTCGATGGCGGTCTGCACCTCGCCCTGATCATTTTTGTCCAAAGCGAAAGCCTTGGTCTCCACATAGAGCGGCTGGCCTTGCGCGGTGTAACGGGTATGGATGGTAGTGCGGGGTTCGCCGGTGTCGAAAACATGCTTTACCGCGCAATCTTCGCCGTTCAGATAACAGGGCTTGTCGATGTGGTGCGATATTTTGTAGCAAGGCTGGCCGATGATCTCCTTCAAGTGACAACCGACATTTTTGGCATAGGCCAGATTGGAGGTGAGGATCCTGAAATCCCGATCGATGATAATAAAGCCCTCGTCAATCGAATCAAGGACATTGCCGACCATGGACTCCGTCTGCTTACGCTGGCTGATATCACGCACCACGCTAAGAAAGAGATTCTGCCCGCTGTACTCGATCAGACGCACACTGACCTCAACCGGGATGACCGCGCCGTCCTTGCATTGGTGCGCGGACTCAAAGACAACCCCGCCGCCGTTCTCCAACAGGGCTTTAATCCTGGTCTTGATAAGCCTGGCATATTCCGGGGTGTCAAGCGCGTGCAGATTTATCGCCAGCAGTTCGTCTTTTGTGTAACCGCGCGTTTTCCAGGCGGCCTCGTTCACATACAGAAAATTTCCCTCAAGATCATGCAGAAAAACAGAGTCAAAGGTACTGTCCAGGAGTTGGGCATCCAGATGCGACTCTGCATCCATCGACCCGTGCGCGCTGGTGTCCTTGACTGTTTTGAGACAAGGCGCGGCTTCACCGTCAGAATTTCTGCGGGCAGGCGGGATATCTTTTTTCAAGATACAGTCCTTTGCAAAGGGGGAAATCTGAGACAAAATACTAACTGACCCATCTTGAAAAAATACTGGAACGAACCCCATCCCGCAAGAAAAAAGCGCTTGAAACCGCCCGGCGGCACACCAGCTGCCGGGCGGTTTCAAGGTGCCGGTCAAGCTGTCATTATCTTAAAAGCCCCTGATCGGAGATCGAGTACAGGGGCTTTTATTCAGTTTCACAGGGATATTGAAGCTGGTCTCTTAGTCGGGCACCTCTACTTGCCGTCCTTTACTTCCTTGAGCAGCTCACTGACCAGCTTACCTCCGGGCGCCATGGCCATGGGGTTAAGATTGACCAAGGTCTGCCAGGTAGCAATAGCGCCCTGCTTATCCTTAAGATCGTAGTTAAGGACAACCCCCTTGTTGAACAGGGATGTTTCATGTTTGGGGTTTGCCAGAATCGCCTGATCAAAGGAGGCAATGGCCTCGTGAAACTTGCTCACCCTTCTGTACATGACTCCTAGATCAGTGAGAACATCGGCATTATTCGGCGCCAGGGCCAGGGACTTGGTATAGGCGGCGATTGCCTTGTCCGCTTGGTCTGAGTCAAAGTACAGATGGCCAAGGTTGGTCCAGGCCTCGGTATTTTCAGGGTTTTTTTGCACCTCCAGTTCTAACTGCAACAGGCGCTGGCTCAGTTCGGCGGTTATTTTGCCAGCCTGGGCTGGAGGCTGGCCGGTGGCAACCTGGGCAACCCCACCATCTGCCGGGGTCTTGAAGAGGATGATAAAAAGCATCCCGGCAAGAAAGCCGATGACCAGACAGCAAAGACCAATGATAATCACGATTTCTTTTTTTATGCTATCTGTTGGAGCTTGTTCGGATTGTGATGCCATGGGGTGAAGCCTCCTTCCTTGATTGGGGTTGGTTGTTAATGAATCCTATTGATAAGAAATCCTGCCACGCTTGTCTGACACAGGCAACAGGGTAAATGTTCCTGAAAAGGCTGTTACTTATTATACTCCCAGTTCATGCGCCTGAATACCTGAAATCATCGCAAGCTGCTACGCCTCTTCCACAATCATAAAGCTGAGTTGAGCAGCTTGCCTGCTTCCCCATCAACTTATACCCTCTGGGTGCAAGTTGATGGGGAAGCAGGCTCTTCTTTTTGTGCTGCCGATAAATCCGGTTAACGAAGAAGAGTCGGCGGTATGGATAAAGATGAACATGGCTTGTGTCACTTGAGCAGAAGCAGAATAGCGGAAAGGATCACCATGGCCACCACAAATTTCTGGATAAAGGCATTGCCCCTGGTGATTGTAACATGAGAGCCGATAAAGGCCCCCAGCATACTTCCCGCTCCCAGAGCCAGACCCGGCGCCACCTGTACCTTGCCGCCGATCCAGAAAATAGCCAGAGAGACGCAGGTGAGCAGCAAGATAACAAAGCTCTTGGTGGCGCTGCCCGCCACCAGATCATAACCAGTAAGAGTCATGGCGGCAATGATCAGAAAGCCCACCCCGGCCTGGATGAAGCCGCCATAAAAGCCAATGCCAAAAAAAGCAAGCCAGAGCAAGGCCCAGCGCCGAAAGCTGTAATCTGCCGATGGTCGCGGTCGCAGGGCGGCTGGATTGAGAAAGGTGACCAGGGTCATGAGGATCATGAAGACAGCCAGGTACTTTTTGAAGGCAGCCTCACTGATCATCATAGCGGCGTAAGTGCCAAGCACACTGCCAAGCACTGCGGGAATGGCGACCATCAGGCTGAAGCGAACCGGGAATACCCCATGACTGTGCAACTGCCGGGTGGAGGTGAGGCTTTGCAGAAAAACCCCGACCCGGTTAGTGGCGTTGGCCACGGTGGGCGGCAGGCCCAAAAAGATCAGCAGGGGAATGGTGAGAAAGGAGCCGCCGCCAGCCAGGGTATTGATAAACCCAGCCAAGCCCCCGCCAAGGACCAGCAGAAAAATATTGAGCCCGGAAAAACCCTGCATCCAACCTCCCGAAGTCATTGACTTTAACCCATCGAGAATCTCTCTGTACCACAGAGATAACCAATATGCCAACAAACATTGACTCGCCCAGAGAGCCCCTTTCTTCTTGACATGGGGCATGCCTGGCAGATATCAAGAGGCTTCTGCACAACGAAAACAAAGACAATCCAGGAGAGGGCTTATGGATACACAGGTGGCAAGGCAGTTGCAACAGTTTCTTGAGGAGGACGTTGGCCTGGGCGACATCACCACCGATTCGGTGTTTGGGCCCCAGCAGGAGGGTCAGGCCATATTTGTCGCCAAGGAAGACTTCGTAGTGGCCGGACTTAACGAAATCGTCCCCCTGGTTTTTACCACCCGCAACCCCCTGATTATCTGCACAGCCTTGAAAAAAGACGGCGAAACCGCCCGCTCCGGTGAGCGCATCTTTTCCGCCCAGGGCCCGGTGCGCGACCTGCTCAGTGCTGAACGGGTGGCCTTAAATCTGGCCCAGCGTTTAAGCGGCATCGCCACCCTGACCGCTGCTTTTGTGCATGAGGTCGAAGGGCTGCCGGTCAGGATTATCGACACCCGCAAAACCACGCCTGGCCTGAGGGCCTTGGAAAAATACGCCGTCCGGATTGGCGGGGGGCATAATCACCGCTTCAGTCTGGCCGATGGCATTCTGCTTAAGGATAACCATATTGCCGCCGCCGGTTCTATCAGCGAAGCGGTGCGGCTCATTCGGGACAAGGCGCCGCACACCCTGAAGATCGAGGTTGAGACCGAAAATCTCGCTCAGGTTGCGGAATGTCTGGCCTGCGGGGTCGAGATCATCATGCTCGACAACATGGCCCCAGCCCTGATGCGCCAGGCGGTGAACTTCATTGCTGGCCGGGCCCTGGTGGAGGCCTCCGGCGGGGTGAATCTGAGCAATGTCCGGGAGATCGCCGAGGCCGGGGTTGATCTCATTTCCGTGGGGGCGCTCACCCATTCCGCCAGGGCTATGGATATCAGCATGCGCCTGAGCGGGTAAGCGATCACAGGGCACCGCATCTGCGGCATCCTGTGATCGCTTACTTCCTTCAGATGCCTTTTTGGCGGTAGTGCTGCTGGGCAGTTGCCCCCTGTTGACAAAAAACCTCCTCTATACTAAGCTTTCACAACTAAGCTTTTACAAATTTTTTTGTTGCCAATCCTTTTCTTCTCCGAGGTATCCCATGGATCGTCTTATCAACGAAAGCCTGAAACATTCCATTGCCGCCAAGGAAGCGCTGGTCGCTACCCAGATGGGGGGCATCAAGCAGTTGGCTCAGTGGCTGATCGACACTATCAAGCGGGGCAACAAACTGATGATCTTCGGTAATGGGGGCAGCGCCGCCGATGCCCAGCACATGGCGGCCGAGTTCGTCAACCGCTTCATGATCGACCGTCCGCCCCTGGCCGCCATTGCCCTGACCACGGACAGCTCTATCCTAACCAGCATTGGCAACGACTTTTCCTTTGATGATATCTTCAGCAAGCAGGTTATAGCTCTGGGCAAGGAAGGCGATCTGGCCCTGGGTATCTCCACCAGTGGCAACTCGCCCAACGTGATCAAGGCGGTGGAAGCGGCCAAGGCCCTGGGGATGCAAACCGCAGTACTCACCGGCAAGGACGGCGGCAGGTTGATCGGCCTGGCCGACCTAACCATCAACGTGCCCTCGCAGGTGACTCCGGCCATCCAGGAGGCGCATCTCTGGCTGGAGCATCTGCTCTGTCAGATCGTGGATGAAGCTCTGTACGGACGCGGCGTTTCATGAAGTCATACCCGCCCCTGGACTTTTCCGGCCTCAACACCTATTCGATCCACGACCGATACAGCAAGGTCACGGTGGATAATTTCGCCAGGCCGCTGCCGCCCGGCTCCACCCTCAAGGAATTCATCGCCTCTCTGCCGGAACAGCTTCTGGGGCTGGATTTTCCCGAACTGGTCGGGCGGCTGGCCGCAAGCCATCTCAATAACCGGCCCATCATCGTCGGCATGGGCGCCCATGTGATCAAGGTGGGGCTTAACCCCATCCTCATCGACCTCATGGAGCGGGGGATTATCAGCGCCATTGCCTTAAATGGCGCGGGCATCGTTCATGATACCGAAATCGCCATGGCGGGCCGCACCTCAGAAGAGGTAGGCGAGGTGCTGGGCAGCGGGGCTTTTGGCGCGGCCAGAGAAACCGGCGAGGTGGTGAATGCCGGGATCAACCTGGGGGCAGAGAAAGGCCAGGGGCTGGGCGAGGCCCTGGGTGAGTATCTGCTGGCGCAGGATTTTCCTTACAACAACCTGAGCCTGCTCGCTACGGCCAGGCGGCTTAAGATTCCGCTTACTGTCCATGTGGCCCTGGGCACCGATATCGTCCATATCCACCCCACGGCCAATGGCGCGGCCATTGGCCAGACCAGCCATCAGGATTTCCGTCTTTTCAGCGGTCTGGTTGCCGGGCTGGAAGGCGGGGCTTACCTAAACTTCGGTTCCGCCGTACTCCTGCCGGAGGTCTTTTTAAAAGCCCTCACTGTTGCCCGTAACCTCGGCCATGTGGTGAACAACTTTACCACCGCCAACTTCGACTTCATCCGCCATTACCGAACCATGACCAACGTGGTGAACCGGCCCACCATGGGCGGCGGCAAAGGGTACAATATCATCGGCCACCATGAACTGCTGATCCCGCTTCTGGCCGCCACCTTGCTTGACCGGCTGGCGGAGCGGTAAGTTTTCTTGAATTGATGACGTATTTCTCAAGATTCCATAGAGGAGATATCCATATGAAAAGGGTAAACATAGTTATTTTAGCAGGAATCATATTGATGTCATTTGTGACTTCTATATCAATTTATGCCAATGATAATCCAGCTCATCGAGTTGAACGGCCAACTTTTGTGCCTGGCGATTACTGGATTTTTGAAAATTGGAAGGACAGCAAAGAAACAAGAGAAAGAAACAAGATCATATTCTTAAAAGAGGAAGGCGGTTACTTTTTGTTTGATAATGGCAAAGGTGAGACTCTTTATACGGATTTCAATTTAACTCCCATGAAAAAAACACGAGGGAAAACCAATGAGGTGATTTGGGAGAAAGGTTTTTTTGAATATCCTGGGCCTGTCCTGAATGGCACTAGTTTAAGCTATTTTTGCATAAGAAAACACCTGAAAATATTGGCTAAAATTGGTATATTTGCCAATGCGAAATATACGAAATGCAATGCCAATGTTGCCAGGATTTTATCTCCGTCC
>Ga0208863_1000428_pt1 | contig 43197 bp, 45 predicted proteins | sample RifOxyD3_FD_184040 | JGI IMG/M metagenome (GOLD analysis project Ga0208863, IMG submission 184040) | Soil microbial communities from Rifle, Colorado - Rifle Oxygen_injection D3 (SPAdes) | ecosystem: Environmental > Terrestrial > Deep subsurface > Rock core/Sediment | place: Rifle, Colorado...
GGCAAGACGATGGAAGAGATCGTCAGCAGCGTCAAGCGCGTGACCGACATCATGGCCGAGATCACGGCGGCCAGCCAGGAGCAGACCTCGGGCATCGAGCAGATCAACCAGGCGATCACGCAGATGGACCAGGTCACCCAGCAAAACGCTGCGCTGGTCGAAGAAGCTGCCGCCGCCGCCTCGTCGCTGCAAGAGCAGGCCAGCGGGCTGTCCGAGGTGGTCAGCTTGTTCAGGCACAATCAGAACAAGGTCAGCCACGCGGCTGCACCCCAGCGCAGAAGGGCAGCGGATGCCCCGCGCACGCAGATGTCGCAACCGCAGCCCAGGCAGCTTGCCGTTGCGGGTGCGGCCGGTGACTGGGAAGAGTTTTAAGGAATCTCCATGCACGCTACAAGCTTCAACCCCAATTCATCGGCTGCCATCGGGACCTCCCCCGGCGCGGTCTCCAGGGCGCTGGAGTTCCTGGCCTTCACGCTGGGCCAGGAAGAGTACGGCATTGACATCCAGAAGGTGCAGGAACTACGCGGTTATGACACGGTGACGCGCATCGCCAATGCGCCCGAGCACATCAAGGGCGTGGTGAATCTGCGCGGCATCATCGTGCCCATTATCGACATGCGCATCAAGTTCAAGCTGGGAACGCCGACCTATGACCAGTTCACGGTCGTGATCATCCTGAACATGGCCAGCCGCGTCATGGGCATGGTGGTGGACAGCGTCTCGGATGTGATCACGCTCAAGCCGGAGCAGATCAAGCCGGCGCCCGAGATGGGCTCGGTGATGGACACCGGTTACCTGATCGGGCTGGGCACGCTCGATGAGCGCATGCTGATCCTGGTCGATATCGACCGGCTCATGTCCAGTGCGGAAATGGGATTGATTGAAAAACTTGCAGCTTGACTCACACCACCCGACATGGTCAATTGTCCCTTTACTACTCGGCTGCTAACCGTTCATGTATTCGCGTTAAAAAAACGCGAATTTGTGATGCCGGTGCCGCTGGTATCTCCTCATCCATCATCTATCAAAGAAAGGTTTAAACCATGAAGAGAAAACCCCTCGCGCTGGCGGCGTTTTCCTTGTCCATCGTTGCAGGCAGCGCCCTGGCAGCAGAGCCCTCGATAAAAATTTATCATGAAAACGAAGACTCCTATCCCTGGATCTTCAAGGATCGGGTGGGCCTGACCACTTCATTGCTGAAAATGGCAGAAAAGATTTACGGCGGCAAGGTCGAAGTCGTTGGACTGCCCTGGAAGCGCTGCCTGGATGATGTCAAGTCGGGTGCCATCAACGGCGTGGTCAAGATCAGCTACGCGGCAGACCGCACCGAGTTTCTGGCCTACCCCATGACCGGCGACAAACCGGATGCCACCCTGAGGCCAATGGCAAGGTGGAGCGTGTCAGCCCGGTCCTGGTGGAAAAACCCTACTTTGTGGCGTTCTCCAAACAGTTCTATGGCAAGGAAGAAGCCGCAGCCAGGAAGCTGTGGGATGCCATTGCCACGGCACGTGAATCGGCCGAGTACAAAGACCTCGTGAAGAATTTCAAATAAGCACCCGCTGACGCTGTCAAGTCGGCCAAGCCGCATGACAGCGTTGTCTGTACAACACAACGCCGCGCCAGAAAGACAACACGCCATGAAGACGAGTAGCATCAAATTCCGACTGAACTTCTTGTTCGTTCTCATCATTTCCCTGTTGCTGATGGCATTTGGCGCAGTGAACTATGTGCGCACCAAGAACGCACTGGAGGCCGCCGAGAACCAGCAAGTCCAGGCCACACTGGTGCGCCTGGCAGCCGTGCTTCCCAGTTCCTGGTGGGGCGTGGACAAAGCCCAAATTGAACAGACGCTGGCCTCCGAAATGTCGGCCAGCTTCATATCCGGCATCACCATCACCAATGGTGACAAGTTCATCGGTGGCAGCGCCAAAGATGCCAATGGCAAGATTGCGCCAACCACCACGGCACCCACAGCCGATGCCAGCAAAAGCGTGGACCTGGTCTATCTTGACAATGGCAAACCCAGCCTGCTAGGCATAGCCACGGTGTTTGTCTCCTACGCGGATATTCAAAAAACCCTGCGCACCGAACTCACCTGGGCGGTGCTGCAAATCCTGGTGCTTGACATCATCATCATCCTGGTGCTGTCCCGGGTGCTGAGCTCAGTGGTGCTGAATCCATTGGCAAGGATCGGCGTGGCCCTCAACGACATTGCCCAGGGGGATGCCGATCTGACGCGCCGCTTACCCCAAGGCAACTCGGACGAGTTCAACGCCGTCACCAACGGCTTCAACACTTTCGTTGGCCGCCTGCAAAAGATCATTCAGCAAGTCAGCACCGGCATCGGTACGATTTCCAATGCCTCCAATGAGATTGCCAGCGGCAATATGGATCTGTCTTCGCGCACCGAACAGCAAGCCAGCTCGCTCGAAGAAACCGCAGCGTCCATGGAAGAGCTGACTTCTACCGTCAAGCAAAACGCCGACAACGCGCGCCAGGCCAATCAGCTCGCAGTGTCCGCCTCGGAAGTCGCGGTCAAGGGCGGGGGCGTGGTGTCCCAGGTGGTCGACACCATGAGCGCCATCAACGCCTCGTCGAAAAAGATTGTTGACATCATCGGCGTGATCGACGGCATTGCCTTTCAAACCAACATTCTGGCCTTGAACGCCGCCGTTGAAGCCGCCCGGGCCGGCGAGAAAGGCCGCGGCTTTGCGGTGGTGGCCGCCGAAGTGCGCAACCTCGCCCAGCGCTCGGCCGCTGCCGCCAAGGAGATCAAGACACTGATTGGCGACTCGGTGGACAAGGTCGAGGAAGGCAGTAGCCAGGTGGCAGAAGCGGGCAAGACGATGGAAGAGATCGTCAGCAGCGTCAAGCGCGTGACCGACATCATGGCCGAGATCACGGCGGCCAGCCAGGAGCAGACCTCGGGCATCGAGCAAGTCAACCAGGCCATCACCCAGATGGACCAGGTCACCCAGCAAAACGCCGCGCTGGTCGAAGAAGCCGCCGCCGCCGCCGCATCGCTGCAAGAACAGGCCAGAGGCCTGTCCGAGGTGATCAGCGTGTTCAGGTTGGACGACCAGCAGGTTCATGGCGTGATGCCGATTCAGCATACGGCGCCGCCGGCCCAAAAAAGCCTGCCAATTCAGTCGCCACCGGCCAAGCGCGTCATCGCCGCACGCCAGCACAGGAGGACAGAGGATGCCCCGCGCAAGCAGGCATCGGTATCGCAGCCCAGGCCGCATGCCGCTGCGGGTGCTGGTGCAGACGGTGACTGGGAAGAGTTCTAAACCCAACAAGGCCCTTGCTTCAGAGGATCAGGTTGATGTCAAACAGCATGTTTTATACCGGCCTGAGCGGCCTCAATGTCGCACAGGCCGCCCTAGTGACGACTGACCACAATACGGCAAACGTGGGTGCCGCTGGCTACAGTCGCCAGTCAGTGCAAATGGCATCTTCCAGTGGTGTCAATATGGTGGGCATCGGTTTCTTTGGCAGCGGTGCGAAGGTGGTGGCTGTCACCCGCAGCTACGACCAGTACCTGGCCTCGCAGCTTGTTCTGGTGGACGCCATCAACCAACGCAATAGCCCGTACGCAGGATCATGCGCCTGGGTTCTTGCCCTGGACTTTGGACTTGTCGCCCTGATTTTTCCATTTCTCATAACACTCAAGGCCGCAAAAATGGACAAAGTAGTCTGATGCCTCTGGGACGGTGGCTTCGGATACGGGCACTTCTTTCAGACACACTTCACATGTGACTGACTCATGTTCGATGGGCTTGTCTTTGGTCGTCATAACATACTCCTTTTTTATAGCCATCCGGCAAGGTGTTGTCGAGGGCGGGGGATGGCAATCCGCGTTCGGTGATGTCCCACAAGGCCATCAAACTCGGCAGTCTTGATGGCTTGATTCTGTCCATCTCGCCAGGATTTGTCTAGCCTCATTCACCAAACACCCACAGCATCAACGCAAGTCCCGACCCCGTTTGGATCACCGGGTAAGCAACTTTTGCCAAGCGATGACCAGACTTTTCGCAGCACGATGGATCTCGTCGGACGTCGTCATGCGTCCAACAGACAGTCGCACTGCTCCGGCGGCACCTGTGGCATCCACACCCATTGCCGCCAGAACCCCGCTGACTGCATCATGTTCGGAATGGCACGCTGATCCAACGGATGCCGCCAGAACATCGGCCACCTCGGCCAATAAAAGACGCCCGCTAACACCCGGAAAGGAAACGTGCAGCGTATTTGGCAGTCGCTGTTCAGGATGCCCATTGAGTTGTAGCCCCGGCATTGCAGCGATCAGCGCTTGGTGCAGCTGGTTTCGCAAGGTGAGCAATAAAACTTGTGACCCGCCAGCGTCAGCAAATCCACACCCAAGGCATCGACATTGAGCGGCACTTTGCTTGCGGACTGGGCCGCATCGGTATGCAAATGGATGCCGCGCTGGCGCGTTGCCACTGTGCGCTCAGGTCTCAGGTAGGCTTACTTGCGCACTGGCGGCACATCCGTGCATGGACCGTGCGCCACTTCCGCCGCCATGCCGATGCTCTCACCCAGCGTCGGATGTGGGTGAATGGTCTTGCCGAAGTCGATGGCATCGGCGCCCATCTCGATCGCCAACGCGATCTCACCAATCATGTCGCCCGCATGCGTGCCGACCATACCGCCGCCCAGGATCTTGCCGTGGCCGTGCGCCTCAGGGCTGTCTTCAAACAGCAGTTTGGTGACACCTTCGTCGCGGCCGTTGGCGGTCGGTGTAGGCCACGCTGGGGATGATGCGGGCGTTGAAGGCGGCTGCCGCCAATTCCTTGTTGCCTTGTCATTCACCAGCGATCACTTCAGCCGCCACATGGGCCTTGTACGTCGGCATGGGCTGGCCAACAACGTCGCTACAGCGCTTGACAGAATTCATCCGTCACAAACCCCCAATCGGATACAGCCATGTTCCCCCAAAAGGTTCAGCAACATTGACCGGCGTTGCACCGACGCAGGCGATTGTGGCCACAACCCTTGTCCGGCGTACAACAATTCCAAACCAGACACGCAAAACGCCTGTTTTGTGTAGCATGCACCCTTTGCACCGCGAAAGGTCCGACATGGCCACTTACATGCTCTTGATCATTGAGCCGCCTGCCCAGCGCGCCAGCCGCACCGAGGCCGAAGGCCGCGCCGCCTATGCCGCCATGCAGGCTTTCAGCGAGGGGCTTGCGGCCGAAGGCAAGCTCAAGGCAGTGGAGTCGCTGGCCTCGCAGGCCAGCGCGGTGCGGGTGAGTCTGGTGGACGGCCACAGCCGTGCGCTGGACGGCCCCTTTACCGAAGCCAAGGAAATGGTGGGCGGTTTTTTCCTGATCGATTGCGCCAGCAAAAACGAGGCGGTAGCCATCGCCCAGCAATGCCCGGCGGCCCAATGGGCCACGGTCGAGGTGCGCTCACTGGCGCCCTGTTTCGACGAGAGCCGGGCTTGATCTGACCTGACCCCAAGGGTTTTTACCTAGACGGGTGTTGTCGAAAACGCCCAAGCTGTTTCGTCGTACCCATAGAGGCCTTTGAGTCGGCTTCACCCGAAGCCACGGCAATCCCGCCGCCGCCCGCGTCAACCACTTTGGAGTGCCCCATGAAAACCCAGCATTTCGACATCCTCATCCAGGCCCCGCGCCAGCAGGTATGGGCCACCATGCTGCAGTCGCCTACCTACGAGCGCTGGACCACCGCCTTTTGCGAAGGCTCGCGCTTTGAAGGCTCGTGGGACGAAGGCCAGACAATCCGTTTTCTCACCCCCCAAGGCCTGGGTATGGTGGCCGAAATCGCGGCGAACCGGCCGGGAGAGTTCGTCTCAATCCGGCATCTGGGCATGATCGACCAGGGTGTGGAAGACACCACCAGTGAGGCCACGGGCGCCTGGGCGCCGAGTTTTGAAAACTACACCTTCACCGACGAGGCGGGCGGCACCCGCTTGCGTGTCGACTGCGACGACTGCGGCGCTGGCGACGACTGGATGGTGCAGACCTGGCCCAAGGCACTGCAATCCCTGAAGACCATTTGTGAAACCCCAACCTGAGGAGATATTCATGACCACCACCGTTCCCATGTGTTCCGTCGTGCATTTTGAAATGCCCTACAAAGACCGCGAGCGCGCCGCCCGCTTCTACGCCGCCGCCTTCGGCTGGACGCACCAGATGCTTGGCCCCGAGATGGGCGACTACTTGCTCGTCACCACAGCGCTGCCCGGCGCGCGCCCACCAATGCCGCCCGAAGCGGCGCTGGGCTCGATCAACGGCGGCCTGTTCCCTTTCAAGCCAGACTGGCCGATGCAGCACCCGTCGGTGGTGATCGGCGTGGGAGACGTCCGCGCGGCCATGCAGCGCGTCAAGGAGGCGGGCGGTGACGTGCTTGGCGAACCCATGGCTATTCCTGGCGTGGGCGAGTACGTGTCCTTTGTGGACACCGAAGGCAACCGCAACAGCATGATCCAGCCCGACATGGCGCCGCCGGCCTGCAAGACCTGAGACACGAAGGAGAACCCCCATGCGATTCATGATCATCGTCAAGTCCTGCCCCGCCTTCGAGGCCGAAATCACGCCCGAAGCCCCCGAGGAACTCATGGCCGAGATGGCCGCCTACCACGAGGAGCTGGCGCGCGCCGGCGTGCTGCTCGATGGCAGCGGCCTGCACCCCAGCCACACCGGCTGGCGCGTGCACTACGGCCCCGAGGGCAAACGCATCGTGGACGGGCCGTTCGCCGAAGCCAAGGAACTCATCGCCGGCTACACCCTGATCCAGGTGCGCAACCGCGAAGAAGCCCTGGAATGGAGCCGGCGTTTTCCCAACCCCGCCGGGCACGGTATGGAGGCCGTGATCGAGCTGCGCCAGCTGATCGAACTCGACGAGTTCCCGCCCGGCCCGGCGCTGGACAAGTTCAAGCAGATGGAAGCCAGCCAGAAAGCCTGACCCCGTCACACACCAACCACCCACCAGGAGAACCCATCATGTTCCGCCAAATTTTCGTCAACCTGCCCATCAAGGACATGGCCCGCTCGCAGGCCTTCTTCAAGGCCCTGGGCCTCACGTTCAACCAGCGCTTCACCAACGCGCAAGGCGCCTGCCTGGAAATCGGTGAAAACATCTACGCCATGCTGCTGGTCGAACCCTTCTTTCAGGGCTTCACCAAGAAGCCCATCAGCGACGCGCACAAGTGCACCGAGGTGCTGATCGCCCTGTCGCTTGACAGCCGCGCCGAGGTGGAAGAGGTGGTGCGCAAGGCCGTAACCGCCGGTGCCACCACGCCAAATGCGCCGCAGGACCACGGTTTCATGTACCAGCACGGCTTTGCTGATCTGGACGGCCACCAGTGGGAGGTGTTCTGGATGGACGAAGCGGCAGCGCCCGCGCAGATGTAATCTGCTCACGTGCATTCCGCCGTCCACAACACCCTTGCCGCCGTATGGCGCATCGAGTCAGCGCACATCGTCGCTGCCGTGGCGCGGCATGTGCGCGACCTTGGCGTGGCCGAAGAACTGGCGCAGGACGCGCTGGTGTCCGCACTGGAGCACTGGCCCCTGGACGGCGTGCCGAACAACCCCGGCGCCTGGCTCATGACCACGGCGAAAAACCGCGCACTGGACTGGCTGCGCCACCGCCAGATGGCGGACGCCCGGCACAACGACCTCGCCAATGACCTGGAGGCGCAGCAAGCCCACGTGGTGCCCGACTTTGTGGAGACACTCGATTGCGCACGGCAGGACGACATCGGTGACGACCTGTTGCGCCTGATCTTCACCGCCTGCCACCCGGTGATCAGCACCGACGCGCGGGTGGCGCTCACACTCAAACTGCTCGGTGGCCTGACCACACACGAAATCGCACGCGCCTGCCTGGTGCCCGAGGCCACCATCGCCCAGCGCATCGTGCGCGCCAAACGCGCGCTGGCCGACGCGAGCGTGCCCTTCGAGGTGCCACGTGGCGAGCAACTGGCCGCGCGCCTGGCCTCTGTATTGGAGGTGGTCTACCTGGTGTTCAACGAGGGCTACACCGCCACCAGCGGCAGCGACTGGATGCGCCCGGAACTCTGCTTTGAGGCCCTGCGTCTGGGGCGCATGCTGGCCGAGCTCACACCCGAACAGGCCGAAGTACATGGTTTGGTCGCGCTGATGGAAATACAGGCGTCGCGCACGGCGGCACGCACCGACGCGCAAGGCAACCCGGTGTTGTTGCCCGAGCAAGACCGTGGCCGCTGGGACCCGCTGTTGATCCGCCGTGGCCTGACCGCGCTGGCGCGCTGCCAAGCGCTGAATCAACCCATCGGCAACTACCAACTGCAAGCCAGCATTGCCGCCTGTCATGCCCGCGCGCTGACCGCCAAAGACACCGACTGGGCGCACATCGCCACACTCTACGCCATGCTCATGCGGGTCGCGCCCTCCCCGGTGGTTGAACTCAACCGCGCGGTGGCCGTGTCCATGCACCAAGGTCCGGGGGCAGGACTTGCCATTGTCGAAGCCCTGTTGCAGGAAAAAACCCTGCAACGCTACCATTGGTTACATGCGGTGCAAGGGGATCTGCTGCAAAAACTGGGGCGCCGGGATGAAGCACGGGCAGCGCTGCACCGGGCAGCCGCACTGGCGGGAAACGACAAGGAACGGGCCTTGCTGGTGCAGCGGGCACAGGAGTAGGACCATGTTGTCCGTAGCCACCCAGTCAACCGTCCTTCGCGCTTCTTGTGCCACGGCAATCCCCGTGATGGGCGCATGGTTTTTTACCCCATTTTTTGACTTGCAAAGCCCGTCTGCCATGGTGATACTGATCGCGTTCGAAAGGATCCCATGGTGACTGTGGAATTTGCGGCCAGCCTGCGCCGCCATGTCGACTGTGCGCCGCAAAACGTGGCAGTGGGCAGCCTGCGTGCGGCGCTTGAGGCCGCCTTTGCCGCTGCGCCCGAGTTAAGACATTACGTCTTGGATGACCAGGGCAACATCCGCAAACATGTGGCCGTGTTCGTCAACAAAACCATGGTGACGGACCGCCAGAACCTCAGCCAACGCCTGGCCAGCGGCGACAGCGTGCTGGTGATTCAGGCCCTGACGGGTGGTTAACCCCTTGATCGATCACACCGTAAAACCCAAAGGAGATAGAACATGCAAACCTTGTTGGTAGCCAGCCGTAAAGGCCTGTTTGTGGTGCGTGGCCAGGGCGCGCTGTGGGACATCAGCGCGCACCACTTTGCAGGCGACCCGGTGTCACAGGTGATGGTAGACCCGCGCAACGGCCACTGGTATGCCGCGCTGCGTCTGGGCCACTTTGGCGTGAAGCTGCGCAAAAGCGCTGACCAAGGTGCCCACTGGACCGAACTGAACGCACCGGCCTTCCCAGTCAAACCACAAGACGGTCCGATGGCCGAAGACAGTACACCATGGAATGTGGAAATGATCTGGTGCCTGGCCGCTGGCAGCGCCGGTCAAGCCAACACGTTGTGGGCGGGTTGTATGCCCGCTGGCTTGTTCAAATCAGAAGACGCAGGTCAAAGCTGGGCGCTGAACCGTGCACTGTGGGAAAACCCCAAGCGCCTGGACTGGCTTGGTGGTGGCAATGACTTTCCCGGCATGCACTCGGTGCTGGTGGACCCGCGCAATCCAGATCACATCACGGTGGCTGTGTCGTGCGGGGGAGTCTGGCAGACCACCGATGGCGGCTGTTCATGGCTGCTGAGCGCCGACGGTATGAAGGCCGACTATATGCCGCCAGAGAGCGCACACGACCCCAACGCCCAGGACCCGCACCGCATGGTGCAGTGTGCGGCGCAGCCCGATGTGTTGTGGCTGCAGCACCACTGCGGGCTGTACCGCTCCACCAACGCCGGGCAGCACTGGCAGGGCATCGCGGCGCCGGCGCCCTCGGGTTTTGGTTTTGCCGTGGCCTGTGATCCGCTGGACCCGCTGCGGGCCTGGTTTGTCCCGGCACAGGCCGACACCCACCGTTACGCCGTGGACGGCAAGATGGTGGTGAACCGCACCGATGACGGCGGCGTCAGCTTCAAGACCTTTACCCGCGGGTTGCCGCAAGCCCATGCCTACCACCTGGTCTACCGGCACTGTCTGGAACTGGCGCCTGACCGCAACACCCTGGCCATGTCGTCCACCACCGGCGGCCTGTGGATCAGCCCCGATGCCGGTGAACAGTGGCACGGCGTGTCACGTGACCTGCCACCGGTGGCGGCGCTGACCTGGGTGGCGTAACAAGCAGTTTGGCAAATGCCGTTGACCTAAGGACGAGGCACCGGTGTCCCCTGCGCCTCAGGTTCGTACACCAGTAAATCCGCGGGCTGGCACTGCAGGTAGTCACAAATTTTCTCAAGCGTGTCAAAACGCACACCCTTGACGCGCCCTTGCTTGAGCAAGGACATATTGGCTTCGGTAATGCCGACGTGTTCAGCCAAATCTTTTGACTTGACCTTGCGCCGCGCCAGCATGATGTCGAGTTGAACAATGATGGGCATACGGACGGCAGCTTAAACAAAAGACTCGTTTTCTTCGGCCAATGCCTGACCTTGACCCATGATGTCGGCCATGAGCCACACCAGTGCCGCAAAAAACAAAGTGAAGACATGCTCCGAGCTCAGACTAACGACCAACTGACGCTCACCGGGCAGGTTGTGCAGGGTAAGCAAGACCGAAATCACCGGCACCGACACGATGGCGGCCAGCGCCGCAGCAGCAGTCCAGCCCGCAAAACGGCGCAAATGGGCCGTGGCATGCGCAGTAAAAACCTGCCCCTGGGCAAAGGCTGTAAAACACCGCTTGACCTGCCAGACACCTAGCAACACACAAGCCATCGGCACGGCATTCGCAGCCGCTGCGGCCACCCGTTGCCAAGGTGGCAGCCCAGGCTGGATGACCCCCGCGGGCAGGTGCGCTTGCAACGCCAATTGCGCGGCATCGGACGTCATCCAATACCCAAGCCAGGCTACCGGCAGCAATACCACCAAGACCCAGCAGACCAGCACCAACCAGCCACTCAAGCGCCGAATTCGTTGTAAGTGATCCATGGCATTGATTGATCCAATCGACGGCAAAACAGCAAACATAAAACACCTCACTTCAGTTTGAGTTGCTGTAGTATATTTCTGTTTTACAATAATTATTCATTGTTAAACAATTTAAATTGACTTATGAAACAACTTCTTGCCTTGCTAGCCACGCTGTTCCTCCTAGCCAGTTGTGGTGGTATTCCCCTGCGTTCGGTGCCGCGTCTGATGCAGTTACAAGGCCAATTGCTGGAGGCCAACCCCGCCGAGTTCATGGTCGCCCTGCAAGTGGACGCCCGTATGGTGCCGCCGCCTGGCGCCGCTCCGCTGCTGGTGATCAAGGTCACACCGCGTGAGCCCGCTGCGTTTGCTGCCATCGACAAAAAACTGCCACTGCAGCTTGCCGTCGCCAGCGGCGCCACCTTGGGCCTGGAGCAACCGCTTGCGGGCCGACGTTGGCTGCTCTACAGCATGCCCACAGCCACCCAGGCCGCGCTGCGGCAGATTCAGGACACCGTCAAACGCGCCAAGGCGGGCGGCCAAGGCGGCAGCCTGAGCGTTGGCATAGAGCAGGATTCCATGGCAGCCGCCGTGACCGATCCGGCCCTGGCACACACCCGCTGGGATACCTGGCTGCAAACCCGCCAGCGCGACGGCTTTTTTGAAGCCTGGAGCGGCACCCCGGCGCAGTTGCAACAAGCTTCCAAAAAATAGTGCGTGCAGCTACCGTGCGCCACTTCCGCCGCCATGCCGATGCTCTCACCCAGCGTCGGATGGGGGTGAATGGCCTTGCCGATGTCCACCGCATCGGCACCCATCTCGATGGCCAGTGCCACCTCTCCAATCATGTCACCCGCATGCGTGCCAACCATGCCGCCGCCCAGAATCTTGCCATGGCCGTGCGCCTCAGGGCTGTCGTCAAACAGCAGTTTGGTCACGCCTTCATCGCGGCCGTTGGCAATGGCACGGCCGGATGCATTCCACGTCTGCGTGCGGAGTACCCAGCGCGCCGGTTATCGTTTTTCTGAGCAGGGCTTTGGGGGGTAGACACCACCCAGCCCAGGTGGTGTCACATGCAAATCGAGGGTTCTTACGCGGATCGAGGTGCGATACTTGGCCTCATGCGGTTGAATTTCCGTGCCACCGCCGCTGCCATTCACAGTTTGCGCGAAAAATATTCGCGGCCCATCGTCGGCATGGAACCAGCGGTGAAGCCCGCCGTGGCGCGTCATCTGTTGCGGCGCATGGAAACCGAATTGCCACCCCGAATTGCCGCAGAGGCCAGCGCCCAATTTTTCACCAGCGGCGAGTATTTGTAAAAATTACATTGTGATCGGCAGGTTGGTTTTACTCCGGCAACTTCATGCCATTGCCGTTCACCACTTTGATACAGGCATCAACCACCGAAGCATCAAACTGTACGCCGCTGCCGCGTGCAATTTCGGCCAGCGCGGCATCCACGCCCAGCGCCGCGCGGTAGGGGCGGTGCGAGGAAATCGCTTCGACCACGTCGGACACGGCGAGGATGCGCGCTTCCAGCAAAATGGCATCGCCTTTTAGCTTTTGCGGATAGCCAGAGCCATCGAGCCGTTCGTGGTGTTGCAACACCATCTGCGCGATCGGCCACGGGAATTTGATGCCGCTCAAAATATCGTACCCGGCTTGCGCATGGGTTTGGATAAAGCTGGACTCGATGGCGTTTAACTTGCCCGGTTTGCTCAAAATTTCTGCCGGAATCTGTATTTTTCCCAAATCGTGAACCACTCCCGCGAGGTGGATGCCGTGGACCTGTTCTTCGGGCAGCCCCATCTGTCTGGCGATAGCCACCGCCAACGCGGCCACCCGCGCCTGATGCCCGGCAGTATAAGGATCGCGCATTTCCACAATGGTGGAAATTGCCTTCACCGTATCTTCCAGATTGCTTCTCATCGTTTCCAGTTGCTGCTGGTTTTGCAACAGGGATTGGCTTAGCGCTTGCGCCATCTGTTTGCGTGCCGAAATGTCGCGCACGATGCCGGTGGCAAACCACTGGCCGTCAATCTGCATGGACGATAAAGAAAGTTCGATGAAAAATTCCGTGCCGTCTTTGTGCAACGCGGGTAACTCCAGCGTCTTGTTCACCGCCGCGCCTTCGCCGCAGGTGACGAAATGCACCATGCCTTTTTGTGCCATCGCGCGAAAACGCGGCGGGGTCAGCAAATCATGCAGCGGCATTCCCAATACTTCATCCCGCGAATAACCGAAAATCGTCTCGGCAGCGGGATTCCAGGCGGTGATCGTGCCGCCCTCGGCTTCCAGCATGATGATCGCATCGCGCGCCGTGTCCGTGGCCAAGCGCAGGCGTTCTTCGCTCTCGAGCAGTTGCTGGTTCAGGCGCATGGCGCTGATGTCGGTGAGCGCGATTTGAAATTCCTGTGCATGACCATCTGCCTTGGAATTCAAACAATCGAGATGGGCGAAGAACGTGCCATCGTCACCGCGTTGCAGCGCCAGCTCTACCCCTAGCTGCCCGGTTTGTTTCAAACTGCAGCTAAAGAAAATGTGCCAGCGGTCGCGGTCTGGCGGGCTGACAAAAAAGTCGAAACGGTGCTGCAACAATTTGCCGCGCTCGCGCCCGAGCAGCGTGCAGCCGGTGAGATTGATGGCCGTAATCTGCCCAGCGCGCGAGAGGGTGAGATAGCCCACCGGCGCGAATTCGTACAACGCCGCATAACGGTCGCGCGATTCTTCCAGCGCGAGCTGAGATGCGCGCAGTTGATCGTTCTGCATTTCCAGTTCAACCTGGTGCACTTGCAGTTCGTGCAACAATGTTTCGGCGGATTGTTCTTGCGCTTTGGATGAAGGTGCGCGAACGAGCCGCGCCTCGGCGGCGGTGCGAAGAAGATTTGGCTTGTTGCTCATGTTGAACTCCATGGCAAAGTAGGATGCGCACCACGCAAATCGGCAGCGGTGAGGTTAAGCTCGCTGATCGTGCCGTCGCGGGTGAGCGTGAAATAGACGATAGGCGCGAAGTCATACAGATCCACATGACGGTCGCGCGATTCTTCGACCACGAGCTGCGCCTGGCGCAACGCATCGTTCTGCATTTGCAGCTCGATCTGATACACCTGAAGTTCGTACAGCAACTTGTGCAGCAACTCTTCGCCCGGTTACGGATTCACCAGCGCAATCGGCGCTCGGGCAACTTGCGCCTCAGCCTCGGCGGGCAGGATGTCGGGGGAGTTGGGTTTCGTGGTCATAGAATTCTTCAAATGTTTTTGTACGTGACTTGTTGGGCCCACTGCGCTTTGCCCAACCTACCTGTCACCCTACGTTACATCCTCAATCGCCAACAATATCAATTCCGCCCCGCCCGCTTTGCCGCTAACTTTGCGCGCATTGAGCAGCATTTTGCGTTTGCCGATGGCGGGAAAATCGTGTTCGACTTCGAAGCCGTCGAAAACTTTGTCGCGCGGCAAAATGGTTTCCAGCAATTCGCGCAGTTTGGGGATGTTCCACTGGCGCTGGCCCAGTTCGTAAATTTGCCGCCCCATGGTGTCTTCCACCGCGACTTTGAATTTTTGGTAAAACGCGCGGCTGGCGGAAATGACTTTCAAGGAAGCGTCCAGCACCAGCAGCGGTTCGCGCACGGTATCGACGATGCTTTCGGCAAACTCGCGCGCTTCCTGCATGGCGGTTTCGGCCTGGATGCGTTTGCTGATGTCGGTGAAGGTCAGCACCACGCCGTCGATCACGTTGTCCAGCGTGCGGTAAGGCTGGATGCGGGTCAGATACCAGTCGCCGCTTTTGGTGCGCATTTCGCGTTCGCGCGGCACGAGTGAATCCAAAACGGCTTGTGCGTCGGCCAGCAGGTCGTCGCCTTCGATGTTGGATTTGATGTCGCCCAGCGGCCTGCCCACATCCGATGCGGCCAGGCGGTAAACGCGGATCGCTTCGCGCGTGAAGCGTTTGATGTTCAAGCTGTCGTTGAGGAAGATGGTGCCGACGTTGATGTTGTCGAGCAGGTTTTTCATGTCGTTTTGCATGCCGGCCAGTTGCTCGATTTTGTTCTGCAACTCGGCGTTGACCGTCACCAGCTCTTCGTTCACCGATTGCAGTTCTTCCTTGGAAGTTTCCAGCTCTTCGTTGGTGGATTGCAGCTCTTCGTTGGTCGATTGCATTTCCTCATTGGTGGATTTCAGTTCCTCGTTGGAGGCTTGCTGCTCTTCGATGGTGGCGTGCAGATTTTCCTTGGTATAGGCCAGCTCGCGTTCCAGCTCATCGGTGCGGCGCGTTTCCGCCGAGCCGCGTTTGCCGCGCGCGGGTCTGCTGGCGGCGGTTTTGGTTTCAAATACCGCCCCCGCCGCATCCTGAAAACTCACCAGCAACAAACTCTGGCTGGCATCGGCAAATGGCAGCGGGCGCACGCTGAAACTGACACTGCGGAAATCGCCGTTGCTGCCGAAAGTGACTTCGCGGTTCAGCGTCGGTTCGCTTTTTTCCACGGCGTTTTGCATGGCAGCACGCAATTCCATCTGCAAGCCTTCGCGCGCCATTTCGATCACGTTGAGGCTGGCTTGTCCGGGCGCGGGGCGCAAGTATTTGCCGGTGTCGCCATGCACGAACAGGATGTCGCCTTTGAGCGTGGTCACCACCGAGGCCGGGGCGTAAGACAGCAGCAGCGCGCGCCGGGTCAGCTCGGCGAAGTCGGTTTCTTTGATTTTGCTGATCACTTCGTCCGGGCCTTTCGTATTGTTGTCGCGGGTCCACGACAGCCCGCTGGACATCACTGCGCGCCGCGACGCGATGGAAGGGATGGTCTGGTAAAACTTCCACTTGCGGTTGAGCGGCGCGAACAGTTCGACGTGGTTGCCTATGCTTTCCGAAGGCGACAGGAACAACACACCGCCCGGTTTCAGCGCGTAATGGAAAGCCGGGATGACGCGACTCTGCAATTCCGGTTCGAGGTAGATCATCAGGTTGCGGCAACTGAGCAAATCCAGCTTGGTGAAGGGCGGGTCTTTGATCACGTTCTGCGTGGCGAACACCACCATTTCGCGGATTTCCTTTTTCACACGGAAGCCCGCGTCGTCTTTGATGAAGAAACGGCGCAGCCGTTCCGGCGTGACATCTTGCGCGATGTTGGGCGGATAAATCCCGGCGCGCGCCACGGCGATGGCATCGTCGTCGAGGTCGGTGCTGTAAATTTGCGTTTTGAATTCCAGATGGGTTTCGTCCATCAGCTCGCGCAACAACATGGCTATGGAAAATGCCTCCTCACCCGTGGCGCAACCCGCCACCCACACGCGAAACACATCACCTTCTGGCTTGTCTTTCAACAGCAGCGGCAGGATGTCGTGTTTGAGTGCGATGAAGGCTTCCGGGTCGCGGAAAAAACTGGTGACGTTGATGAGCAATTCCTTGAACAGCAACTGCACTTCCGCCGGATGCTCGTTCAAATATCGCACGTAGATTTCCGTGTCTTCGATGTTGTGCTGCGACATGCGCCGCTCGATGCGACGGCCAATGGTGGATTTTTTGTACAGCGAAAAATCGTGACCGGTGCCGCTGCGCAACAACATCAAAATGCGGCTCATGCCGTTGGCATTGTTGGGCGCGGTTGGCGGCGTTTCCAGCGGCACGCTCAGGTGGCGCGAGCTGTGCAACAACTGATCCAGCATCTTTTCCACCGGCAACACGAAGCTGGCATAACCCGCCCCAATCGCGCTAACCGGCATGCCGTCGTATTTCGCCGTGGCCGGTTCCTGCACCAGCGTGATGCCGCCCGCGCCCCGGATTGCGCGCAAGCCCAGCGTGCCGTCCGTGCCGGTGCCGGAAAGAATAATGCCGATGGCGCGCTCGCCCTGATCTTCGGCCAGTGAACGCAGGAAGGAGTCGATCACCATGCGTTGCCCGCGCGGCCTTTCCGGTGTGCTGAGTTGCAGCGCGCCGTGGAAAATCGCCATCTCGCGGTTGGGCGGCAAGGCATAGACGCAATTGGGCATCACCTTCACCTGATCCTGCGCCTCGACCACCCGCATGGTAGTGGCGCGCTGCAAAATCTCGGTGAGCATGCTGTCGTGGTCGGGATCGAGATGCGACACCAGCACAAACGCCATGCCGGAATCAGGCGGCACGCTACGGAAAAATTGCTCGAACGCCTCCAGTCCGCCAGCGGATGCGCCTATGCCGACGATGCTAAAACCGGAAGCGACTGCTTTTTCTTTTGTTGCGGGTTTGGACTTTTTAGCGATTTTGCTGGTAACCACGGAATCCCCTTTTGCCCGAGCAGTCTGTGAATGAGGGCATGCTACTACGAATCGCGGAGCGGACTGGAATAACTCGTTTTAAACGCACCACCTTGCCCGCAAGCCAGCAAATACGGGCATCTGCATCAAGTCCATGGTGTAGAACACCTATTGGCGGGCTCAATGATGAACCCTCCCCGCCGAGCGTCATCTTTCACCCGACCAACGGGGTCGATGAGACTGCCGTGGCCCAGGTGCAGGCCGATTTACGTCGCCGCATCCTGCGTTCCTTCGTCGGGCGCGGCCTGCTCGAGAGTAACGATGCGAAAGACATGCTGACCTACCAGCACAGCGGCTTCTCGGTCGATGCCGGTCTGAAAACTGGGAACGGGCAATTTTGAGACTATGAAAAGTACATTATAAGGTACACTTAACCCATGTCTTCAACGAGAAAGCTCCCTGCAATTTTTTATCGATCTGCCTCCGGCGATGAGCCGGTGCGCGAATGGTTGAAGGCACTGGATAAGGCAGATCGACAAACCATAGGCGAAGACATTGCCTATGTGCAGTACAAATGGCCTATCGGCAAACCTCGGGTTGATCACCTGCGAGGCTCAGTCTGGGAGGTGCGTAGCAAGATTGGCAACCGGATTGCGCGGGTATTGTTCGCAGTTGAGCAGTCTGAAATGATTTTGCTGCACGCATTCATCAAGAAGACCCAGCAGACGAACCCTACCGATATTGAACTGGCGACCAAACGACTGAAGGAGTGGAAAAATGGCCAAGGCAACTAAAGTAAACCCACACGCGGGTAGCAGTTTTGATGACTTCCTCAAAGAGGATGGCATCTTTGAAGAGGTACAGGCCCGCGCCCTCAAACGGGCATTGTCCGAGCAACTGGACGAAGCCATGCAAACGGGCAAACTCAGTAAAGTGACTATGGCGCAACGCATGGCCACCAGCCGCTCCCAACTAGACCGGGTGCTTGACCCGACCAACCTGTCCATTCAGCTCGATACGCTGATCAAAGCTGCGGGTGCGGTCGGTCGGACAGTAGAAATTCGGTTAAAGCGCGATACCAAACGCCCACGCGTTACTGCAGCATAAAAAAGCCTCGCAGCTCCTACGAAATCTGCGCGGCCAGCTACTGGCTTTGTAGCGTTTTTAGAGGTAACTCAGTCGCCTTTCGGCATCACTTGCGCCCCGGTGGCACATCCGTGCAACTACCATGTGCGACTTCCGCCGCCATGCCAATGCTCTCGCCCAGCGTGGGATGCGGGTGAATCGTCTTGCCGATGTCGACCGCATCGGCGCCCATCTCAATCGCCAGCGCAATCTCGCCGATCATGTCACCGGCGTGCGTGCCGACCATGCCACCGCCCAGGATCTTGCCGTGGCCATGGGCCTCAGAGCTATCGTCAAACAGCAGCTTGGTGACACCTTCGTCGCGGCCGTTGGCGATGGCACGGCCCGAGGCGTTCCACGGGAACAGGCCCTTCTTGACCTTGATGCCTTGGGCTTTGGCCTGGTCTTCCGTGAGGCCAACCCAGGCCACTTCGGGGTCGGTGTAGGCGACACTTGGGATCACGCGGGCGTTGAAGGCGGCCGCCGCCAACTCCTTGTTGCCTTGTAATTCACCGGCGATCACTTCAGCCGCCACGTGCGCTTCGTGCACCGCTTTGTGCGCCAGCATGGGCTGGCCCACGATGTCGCCAATGGCAAAGATGTGCGCCACGTTGGTGCGCATCTGGATGTCGACATTGATGAAGCCGCGGTCCGTCACGGCCACGCCGGCCTTGTCAGCAGCAATCTTCTTGCCGTTGGGCGTGCGGCCCACAGCTTGCAGTACCAGATCGTAAACCTGCGGCGCGGGGGCGGTACCGCCCTCTTCTGCCGAGGCGAAGGTCACCTCAATCCCCTCGGGCGTGGCTTTTGCGCCCACCGTCTTGGTCTTGAGCATGATGTTGTCAAAGCGCGGCGCGTTCATCTTCTGCCAGATCTTGACCAGGTCGCGGTCGGCGCCCTGCATCAGGCCGTCCAGCATTTCCACCACATCCAGGCGTGCGCCCAGCGTGCTGTAGACCGTGCCCATTTCCAGGCCGATGATGCCGCCGCCCAGGATCAGCATGCGCTTGGGCACTTCTTTCAGGGCCAGCGCGCCGGTGCTGTCCACCACGCGCGGATCATCCGGCATGAAGGGCAGACGCACGGCTTGGCTGCCAGCGGCGATGATGCACTTCTTGAACGCAATGGTTTGTGTCTTGCCGGTCTTTTCTTGCGCGCTGCCCATGGTTTCTTCAACCTGCACGTGGTTGGCACCGACAAAGGCGCCGTAGCCGCGCACTACTACGACCTTGCGCATCTTGGCCATGGCGGCCAGGCCACCGGTGAGCTTGCCAATGACCTTTTCCTTGTGGCCGCGCAGCGTGTCCACATTGACCACCGGTTTGCCAAAGTCCACGCCCAGGGCGCCGAGGTGACTCACCTCGTCCATGACCGCAGCCACATGTAACAGCGCCTTGCTGGGGATGCAGCCCACGTTCAGGCAAACACCGCCGAGTTGGGCGTAACGCTCGACCAGGATGACCTTGAGGCCGAGGTCGGCAGCGCGGAACGCGGCCGAGTAGCCGCCGGGGCCGGCGCCAAGCACCAGCAGGTCGCAGTCCAGGTCGGCGCTGCCGGCAAAGCTGGCGGCGACTGGGGCGGGTGCAGCAGCAGTGGATTGCTTCGCTTCGCTCGCAATGACCGGGGAGGTGGTGGCGCTGGCTGCGACGGGGGGCGGCACAGCGACGGGGCCTTCGGCTTCCAGCACCAGCAGCAAGGAGCCTTCGCTCACCTTGTCGCCCAATGCCACCTTGAGTTCTTTCACCACCCCGGCGTGGCTGCAGGGGATTTCCATGGAGGCCTTATCAGACTCCACGGTGATCAGGCTTTGCTCGGCCCGGACAGCGTCGCCGGGCTTGACCAGCAGTTCAATGACGGTGACTTCGGCGAAGTCGCCAATGTCGGGGACCTTGATGTCGATGAGTGCCATGTTTTTCTTTCTTAATTAGTTGGGGTCAGAGCACATTCGCTACGCGAAGTGGTCTGACCCCAAAGTCTCAGGATGGTCTGACCCGCAAAATTAGAGTAATACCCGGCGGAAATCGCCGAGGATCTGACCCAGATAGACGTTGAAGCGGGCCGCAGCGGCGCCGTCGATCACGCGGTGGTCCCAGGTCAGGGACAAGGGCAACATCAGGCGCGGCTGGAAGGCCTTGCCGTCCCACACCGGCTCGAGGGTCGAGCGGCAGACGCCCAGAATGGCGACCTCGGGCGCATTGATGATGGGCGTGAAATAACGCCCGCCAATGCCACCCAGGCTGCTGATGGTGAAACTGGCGCCCGACATTTCGGCCGGACTCAGTTTGCCGTCACGCGCTTTTTTAGCCAGGTCGCCCATCTCGGTGCTGATCTGGAAGATGCCCTTCTTGTCGGCATCCTTGATCACCGGCACCATCAGGCCATTGGGCGTGTCAGCGGCAAAACCAATGTGGAAATACTGCTTGTAGATCAACGCATCACCATCCAGGCTGCTGTTGAACTCGGGGTACTTCTTGAGCGCGGCCACGCAGGCCTTGATCAGGAAGGCCAACATGGTGACCTTGACGCCCGACTTTTCGTTTTCCTTGTTAGTGGAAACGCGGAAGGCTTCCAGGTCGGTGATGTCGCAGTCGTCATGGTTGGTGACCGCAGGAATCATGATCGCGTTGCGCAGCAGGTTGGCGCCGCTGATCTTTTTGATGCGCGACATTTCCTTGCGCTCGATGGGTCCAAACTTGGCAAAGTCGACCTTGGGCCAGGGAATCAAACCAAGCTCGGAGCCACCGCCGCCAGCAGTCGCAGGCTTGGCCGCCTGCTGGGCCGAGATGGCCAGGGTTTGCACCGCACCACTCATGACCGAGCGGGTGAAAGACTGCACGTCGGCGTCGGTGATGCGGCCTTTGAGGCCGGTACCTTTGACCTCATTCAGCGGCACGCCCAGCTCACGGGCAAACTTGCGCACCGAGGGTGAGGCATGGGGCAGGCCCAGCGCCGGCGTCGAAGTAGGCACATGGGCCGGCGCGGTAACTGAGCTTGCAGCAGCGACAGCTTGCGCCGGCGCAGCAGCAGCCAGCGCTGCCGGGGCAGACGCGGGCGCGGGCGCTGCAACATCCCCTGCCGTACCTTCCAGAATTGCCATCAAGTCGCCAATGTTGACCTTGTCACCCAGCTTGATTTTCAGTTCCTTGATGACCCCGGCCGCATTGCTCGGGATTTCCATCGACGCTTTGTCAGACTCCACCGTGATCAGGCTTTGCTCGACCTTGACGGTGTCACCTACCTTGACCATGACTTCAATGACCACAACGTCCTTGAAGTCGCCAATATCGGGCACACGCACTTCAACCGGGCCGCTCGCCGCAGCAACGACCGGCGTGGCGACCGCTGCTGCCACGGGCGCTGCCGGCGCCGGCGCCGCCACAGCAACTGCTGGCGCCGCTGTGGGTGCAGCGGCTTCGCCGGCCACTTCGAGCATCAGCACCAGCGAGCCTTTCTTTACTTTGTCGCCCAAAGCGACCTTAAGCGCCTTGACCACGCCAGCGTGGCTCGACGGAATTTCCATCGACGCCTTGTCCGACTCCACCGTGATCAGGCTTTGCTCCGCCTTGACGTTGTCGCCGGGTTTGACCAGCAGTTCAATGACGGCTACTTCATCAAAATCGCCAATGTCCGGGACTGTCACTTCTATGATTGCCATGTGGGTGTCTCCTGATTTATGCGTAGAGCGGATTGACTTTGTCGGTGTTGATGCCGTACTTGGCAATGGCCTCGGCCACTTTGGCGACCGGCACTTTGCCGTCTTCGCTGAGGGCCTTGAGGGCAGCCACAACAATGTAATGGCGGTTGATCTCGAAGTGTTCGCGTAGTTTGGAACGGAAGTCACTGCGGCCAAAACCGTCGGTGCCCAGCACCTTGTAGGTGCGGCCTTTTGGTATGAACGAGCGAATCTGTTCGGCATAGGCCTTCATGTAGTCGGTTGAGGCCACCACCGGGCCGTCGTGGCCTTCGAGCTGTTTCGCCACAAAGGACAGCTGCGGCTGGTCGGTGGGATGCAGCAGGTTGACCCGCTCGCAGGCCTGGCCGTCGCGCGCCAACTCGTTGAAGCTGGGGCAGCTCCAGACGTCGGCGGTCACGCCCCAGTCCACAGCCAGCAATTTTTGCGCAAAGAAACTCTCGCGCAGGATGGTGCCCGAGCCCAGTAACTGCACGCGGGGTCCGGTCACGCCAGCCGCACCGGGTTTGCACAGGTACATGCCCTTGATGATCTGCTCTTCGGTACCTGGGGTGAGGCCTGGCATGGCGTAGTTTTCGTTGAGCAGGGTGACGTAGTAATACACGTTTTCCTGTTTTTCCACCATGCGTTTCAAGCCGTGGTGCAGGATCACGCCGACTTCATGGGCAAAGGTCGGGTCGTAGGATACGCAATTCGGAATCGTGCCCGCCAGAATATGGCTGTGGCCGTCTTCGTGCTGCAGGCCCTCGCCGTTAAGCGTGGTGCGCCCTGACGTGCCGCCCAACAAAAAGCCGCGCGCCTGCATGTCACCCGCAGCCCAGGCCAGGTCGCCAATACGCTGGAAGCCGAACATCGAGTAATACACGTAAAACGGCACCATGATGCGGTTGCTGGTGGAATAACTGGTAGCCGCGGCGATCCAGCTGGCCATGCCGCCGGCCTCGTTGATGCCTTCCTGCAACACCTGGCCCTTGACATCTTCCTTGTAATACATGACCTGGTCTTTGTCGACCGGGGTGTATTGCTGACCATCGGGGTTGTAAATGCCGATCTGGCGGAACAGCCCTTCCATACCAAAGGTACGGCCTTCGTCGACCAGGATCGGCACCACACGGGGGCCCAGCGCCTGGTCACGCAGCAACTGCGTCAAAAAGCGCACATAAGCTTGTGTGGTGGAGATTTCGCGGCCCTCTGCGGTGGGCTCGATCACACTCTTGAAGACTTCGAGTGCCGGTACGGTAAAGTGTTCGTCGGCCTTGGTGCGGCGGTGCGGCAAGTAACCCCCCAAGGCTTTGCGACGCTCGTGCAGGTATTTCATCTCGGGCGTGTCGTCAGCCGGTTTGTAGAACGGAATGTCGGCAATCTGGCTGTCGGGGATCGGGATGTTGAAACGATCACGGAATATCTTGATGTCTTCGTCGGTAAGCTTCTTGGTCTGGTGCACGTTGTTTTTGCCCTCGCCGCTCTTGCCCATGCCAAAACCCTTGACGGTCTTGATCAGCAGCACTGTTGGCTGGCCCTTGTGATTAACCGCAGCGTGGTAAGCGGCGTAGACCTTTTGCGGGTCATGGCCACCCCGGCGCAGGTTCCAGATGTCGTCATCACTGAGCTTGGCCACCATCTCCAGGGTCTTGGGATCACGACCAAAGAAATGCTTGCGCACGTAAGCACCGTCGTTGGACTTGAAGGTCTGGTAGTCGCCATCAAGCGTGTCCATCATGACCTTGCGCAAGGCGCCGTCCTTGTCGCGCGCCAGCAGCGGGTCCCAGTTACTTCCCCAGATCAGTTTGATCACGTTCCAGCCAGCACCGCGGAAGGTGCCTTCGAGTTCCTGGATGATCTTGCCATTGCCACGCACCGGGCCGTCCAGACGCTGCAGGTTGCAGTTGATGACAAACACCAGGTTGTCAAGCTTTTCGCGGGCTGCCAGACCAATGGCACCCAGGGATTCAACCTCGTCCATTTCGCCGTCACCACAAAACACCCAGACTTTGCGGTTTTCGGTGTTGGCAATACCACGGGCATGCAGGTATTTGAGAAAGCGTGCCTGGTAAATCGCCATCAGCGGGCCCAAACCCATCGAGACGGTAGGGAATTGCCAGAACTCGGGCATGAGCTTGGGGTGCGGGTAGCTCGACAGGCCTTTGCCTGCGGTTTCCTGGCGGAAGTGCAGCAGCTGCTCTTCGGTCAAGCGGCCTTCCATGTAGGCACGGGCATAAACACCAGGAGCGACGTGGCCTTGGATGTAGAGGCAATCGCCGCCGTGGTTTTCAGATTCTGCGTGCCAGAAGTGGTTAAAGCCGGCGCCAAACATGTGCGCCAGCGAGGCAAACGAGCCAATGTGGCCACCCAGGTCGCCACCATCTTCCGGGTGGTGGCGGTTGGCCTTGACGACCATGGCCATGGCGTTCCAGCGCATGTAGGCGCGCAGGCGCTCTTCGATTTCGATATTGCCGGGGCAGCGCTCCTCCTGGTCGGTCTCGATGGTGTTGACGTAGCCGGTGTTGGCTGAAAAAGGCATGTCGATGCTGCTTTGACGCGCGTGCTCCAGCAACTGCTCAAGCAGAAAGTGGGCACGCTCAGGGCCCTCACTCTGAATGACGGCGCTTAAAGCGTCCATCCATTCGCGGGTTTCCTGGGTGTCTGGGTCCGGCGCGGAAACGCCTACTCGGCTCTCGGGTATTACTGACATGCTTGGTCTCCTGTATTGTTCGGCCCGTTGATGGTAGTGGAATTTGCCATTTTGGGAACTGATTAAATTTTAGCCAAATTTATTGAAAATTTCAAATAGTGTTTTATGTTTTTGTAATGTGAAATAAATAAAAATCATGCGTCTCATACACTTGTGACATGCCGTTGTCAGAAAACCTATTCCTTCCCAAAGTGTTGCCAGCCTCCCCCTTGCAACGCATGAAATCCTGGTGGTCACGCCTGACACCCCAGCACCAGGATCGTTTTGCCATGTTGGCACCACTGGCAGCGGTGGTGCTTTTTTTGGTGGCTATCCTGTCGGCCTTTGCCTACCTGCGCCTCGAAGAGATTTCGCGCGAGCGCGAAGCCATCAGCCGTGATGTGGAATACACGCAGCAGCGCCTGCGTCTGCGCCTGCTCGAACAACAAGAGCAATTGGGGCGCTTTGCGCGTGAAGTGGCCAGCCGTGAAATCAGTCACCAAGACTTCATAAGCCGGGCCGAAGCCCTGGTCAACCTGTACCCGGAAGTGCAGGGGCTGACCTGGATAGATGAGCGGCGTCGGGTGCGGGTGGACTACCACACGGCCAATCTGCCGACTCCGCCACAAAAGACCGGTGAAACGGCCGATGGCGACACCCAAGCCGTCGACAACTTTGCACTGGTGCGCCAGTTGCTGGTGCCCATCTATTCCACACCGCAAGCCAAACCCGGACTCGACAGCATGCTGGAGTTGAACCTGCCCTTGATCGAAAAGGCTAAATTCAAGGGTACCCTGCAAGCACTGTATTCGGTGGATGCCATGTTCCGGTATGGCATCCCGAATGAAATCAACGCCAAATACGCCATGTCTCTGCTCGATGCGAATGGCAAATTATTGGCGGGCAGCACCATATCCGAGGGCAAACTCAAACGCCAGTTGTTGCCTTGGGCTAGCCCCATCAACGCTTATGAAATGCCGGTGTCCCCCATTGGAAACGGCTTGACCATTCAGGGCCAGGCCTACCGCACGTCTTTAGGCGTGATTGGCAGCGGCCTGTTCTGGCTGGTGATGGTGCTCAGCGCCATTACCGCCTGGCTGCTGTTGGCTAACTGGAGCCACACCCGCAGGCGCATCCGGGCACAAGACGCGCTGGTGCAAGAAACTGCATTTCGCCGCGCCATGGAAAACTCCATTCTCACAGGCATGCGCGCCATGGACTTGCAGGGCCGCATCACCTACGTGAATGCCGCTTTTTGCCAAATGACAGGCTGGAGCGAAGAAGACCTGGTAGGCCAGACCGCGCCTTTTCCATACTGGCCTAATGAAGATTTTGACTTGCTCAAGGCCAGACTCAGCGACGAACTGTCGGGCAATATTCTGCCCGGCGGCATCCATTTTCGCGTCAAACGCAAAGATGGCGTCATCATTGATGCCCGGCTTTATGTCTCGCCCCTGATCGATGCCTTTGGCCAGCAGACCGGCTGGATGACCTCCATGATCGACATCACCGAACCGACGCGGGTACGGGAACAACTGGCGGCGTCGTACGAACGCTTCACCACGGTGCTGGAAGCGCTGGACGCCTCCATTTCGGTCGCCCCGCTGGGCAGCAGCGAGTTGCTATTTGCCAACAAGCTCTACCGCCAATGGTTTGGCACCCAAACCGAGGGCCATGTGCAACTGGTGGCTGAGGCTGGCGTGCCACCGCCCCTGGCCAGTGATGAAACCCAGGACGCGGTGGATGCCTTTGCCGGCTTGCCCACCAACCAACTGGCTGACAAAGACGCCGAAAGTGCCGAAATCTACCTGGGCACGCTGGGCCTCTGGCTGGAGGTTCGCACCCGTTACCTGAGCTGGGTCGACGGCCGCCTGGCGCAAATGGTCATTGCCACCGACATCACATCCCGGAGGAATGCCGAAGAACAATCCCAGGTCCAGGCCGAACGCGCCCAAACCGCCAGCCGCCTGATCACCATGGGAGAAATGGCCTCCAGCGTCGCCCACGAACTCAACCAACCGCTCACAGCCATCAACAACTATTGCCATGGCATGGTGTCACGCATCAAGAGCAAGCAGATCAATGAGAATGAGTTGCTTGGTGCGCTGGAAAAAACGGCCAAGCAGGCACACCGAGCCGGCCAGATCATCCACCACATCCGCTCCTTTGTGAAGCGCAGCGAACCCAACCGCACCCTTTCCAATGTAACCACCATGGTGACGGAGGCCGTGGAATTGGCAGAAATCGAACTGCGTCGGCGCAACGTCAAGCTCAGTCAATACCTGGTGCCCCGGCTGCCCATGGTTTTGGTTGACCCGATTTTGATCGAACAGGTCTTGCTTAACCTGCTGAAAAACGCAGCTGAGTCGGTCGATGCGGCGCAACGCCCGACGGCGCAGCGACTGATCAAGCTGACCGTGGCGCAGGCCTATGTCAATGACAAGCCAGTGATTGAGTTCAAGGTAGTCGATTCAGGTGCGGGCATTTCGCCTGACATGATGGAACACCTGTACGAGGCGTTTTATTCCACCAAGGCCGAGGGTATGGGTATCGGCCTGAGTTTGTGTCGCTCTATCGTCGAATCGCACATGGGAAGAATGATAGCCGAGAACCTTTACAATGGCGAAATCGTGACGGGCTGCTGCTTTACCTTCTGGATTCCAATAGCCGAGCCCCAGCCGACAGCGCCCACAAAGCGTTTTGTCCAACCCACATCGCAGATACCACCATGAGTTTGATTCCCAAAAAAGGTACGGTTTACGTCATCGACGACGATGAAGCCGTGCGCGATTCATTGCAATGGTTACTGGAGGGCAAAGACTACCGCGTGCGCTGCTTTGACTCTGCAGAGTCGTTTTTGAACCGATTTGATGCGCGCGAAGTCGCTTGCCTCATTGTTGACATCCGCATGGGTGGCATGACCGGCCTGGAGCTGCAAAACCGGCTGTTAGAGAGCAACTCGCCACTGCCACTGGCCTTCATTACCGGCCATGGCGACGTACCCATGGCGGTTGATACCATGAAAAAAGGAGCCATGGACTTTATCCAGAAGCCCTTCAACGAAGTACAACTGGTGCCTTTGGTCGAGCGCATGCTGGAGCAGGCCAAGGAATCATTTGCAGAATTTCAAAATGCGCTCAACCGTGATGCCCTGATGGGGCGTCTGACCCTGCGCGAGTCGCAGGTGCTGGAACGCATTGTGGCGGGCCGCCTGAATAAGCAGATCGCCGATGACCTCGGCATCAGCATCAAAACGGTGGAAGCACACCGCGCCAACATCATGGAAAAACTCAGCGCCAACACGGTGGCCGACCTGCTCAAAATTGCACTGGGGCCCAATGCCGTCAAGACCTGACCACCGGATCACCTTGACCCAACACGCCCGCCCCATCCGGACCAGCGGGCTTTTTTAATGGATGAAATCAACATGACCACAAACACCCAAAGCGCCCACATCATTGATGGTGTTGCACTGTCCCAAAAGCTGCGCGCCGATGTCACAACCCGGGTCCAGGCCCTCAAGGCGCGCGGCATCACACCCGGTCTGGCGGTGATTCTGGTCGGTGACAACCCGGCCAGCCAGGTCTATGTACGCAACAAGGTCAAAGGCTGCGAAGACTGCGGTTTTTATTCGGTGATGGAAAAGTACGATGCCAGCATGACTGAGGCTGAACTGCTGGCGCGCATTGCAGCGCTCAATGCCGACCCGGCCATTCACGGCATCCTGGTGCAGCTGCCGGTGCCCAAACACATCGATGCCACCAAGGTGATTGAAGCCATTTCGCCACTGAAAGATGTCGACGGTTTTCACGTGGCCAGCGCCGGTGCCCTGATGACCGGCATGCCGGGTTTTTGGCCCTGCACACCTTATGGTTGCATGAAAATGCTGGAGTCCATCAACTACGACCTGCGTGGCAAACACGCAGTGGTCATAGGCCGCTCCAACATCGTCGGCAAGCCGATGGCCCTGATGTTGCTGCAAAAAAATGCCACCGTCACGATTTGCCACAGCGCCACCCCTGACCTGAAAACCTTTACCTTGATGGCCGACGTGATTGTGGCCGCCGTGGGCAAGCGCAATGTGCTGACCTTGGATATGGTCAAGCCAGGTGCCGTGGTGCTGGACGTAGGTATGAACCGCACCCCTGAGGGCAAGCTTTGCGGCGACGTGGACTTTGCAGGCGTGCGCCAGGTAGCCAGCGCCATTTCCCCAGTGCCGGGCGGGGTTGGCCCCATGACCATTACCATGCTGCTGGTCAACACCCTTGAAGCCGCTGAAAGAGCCGCCAACTAACCACCATGAACAATCCCCTGCTGTCATTTGAAGCTCTTCCGCATTTTGACCAGATTGGCCCGGAGCACGTCGCCCCCGCCATTGAGCAACTGCTGGCAGAAGCCAACGCCGCACTAGAGACGGTCACGGCACCTGACTTTGTGTCCAGCTGGTCCGGCATTGCGGTGGTGCTCGATGTCGCGACCGAGCGACTGTCACGCGCCTGGGGCAGTGTCAGCCACCTCAACAGTGTGGCCGACACGCCCGAATTACGCGCCGCCTACAACGTCGCCCTGCCCAAGGTCACCGAGTTCTACACGCGCCTGGGTGCGGACGAGCGCTTGTACGCCAAGTACCGTGCCATCAACCCGGAAACACTCAACAGTGAGCAGCGCCAGGCGCTCAAAAACGCACTGCGCAACTTTGTGCTGGGCGGTGCCGACCTGAAGGGGGCTGACCGCGAGCGCTTTGCGACCATCGCCGAGCGCCAGGCTTACCTGAGCCAGAAGTTCAGCGAAAACGCACTTGACGCGACCGATGCCTTTGCCTATTTCGCAGAGGAAGACGCGCTCGATGGTCTGCCAGAAGACGTCAAACAGACCGCCCGCAACGCGGCCCAGGCCGACGGCAAGGAAGGCTTCAAACTGACCCTGAAAATGCCGTGTTACCTGCCGGTGATGCAGTTTGCCAGCAGCAGTGCGCTGCGCCAGACGCTGTACCGCGCCTATGTGACCCGCGCCTCGGATCAAGCTGGCACCGACCTCAGCCAATTCGACAACACCGACATCATCAATGAGCTGCTGGCACTGCGCCTGGAAGAAGCCAAATTGTTGGGTTACCCCAATTTCGGGACGCTGTCGGTGGTGCCCAAAATGGCCGACTCGCCAGAACAGGTGGTGGTGTTTTTGCGCGACCTGGCCCAGCGTGCCCGGCCTTTTGCCGAACAGGACCTGGCCGACCTACGCCGCTTTGCCAAAGAGCAGCTGAACCTGCCCGAGCCGCATGCCTGGGACTGGCCCTACATCAGTGAAAAGCTCAAGGAAGCGCGTTACGCCTTCAATGAGCAAGAAGTCAAACAGTATTTCCCCCTGCCCCGGGTGCTGGCCGGCTTGTTCAACATTGTGCAAACCCTGTTTGAAGTGAGCATTCGTGAAGACCACGCCCCGGTGTGGCATGAGTCGGTGCGCTTTTTCCGCATCGAGCGCGTGACAACTCAGGGCGACACCGAGTTGATAGGCCAGTTTTACCTGGATCCGCAGGCACGCAACGGCAAGCGCGGCGGCGCCTGGATGGATGACGTGCGCGCGCGCTGGCTGCGCCCCGACACGCAGCAGTTGCAAACCCCGGTGGCGCATCTGGTGTGCAACTTCGCCAGTGGTGTCAACGGCAAACCCGCCTTATTGACCCATGACGACGTCACTACCCTGTTCCACGAATTCGGCCACGGCCTGCACCACATGCTGACCCAGGTCAACGAGCGTGACGTGTCAGGCATCAGCGGCGTGGAATGGGACGCGGTAGAACTACCAAGCCAGTTCATGGAAAACTTCTGCTGGGAATGGGACGTCATCAAAAACATGAGCGCCCATGTCGACACCGATATGCCGCTGCCCCGTGCGCTGTTTGACAAGATGCTGGCCGCAAAAAATTACCAAAGCGGCATGCAGACGCTGCGGCAAATCGAATTTTCATTGTTTGACATGCTGCTGCACACCTCGCATGACCCGGCACACGACATCATGCCGCTGCTGCAACAGGTGCGCCAGGAAGTGGCCGTGCTGCAGCCCCCAAGCTGGGCTCGCACCGCCCACACCTTCAGCCACATATTTGCCGGTGGTTATGCGGCCGGTTATTACAGCTACAAATGGGCCGAGGTGCTTAGCAGCGACGCCTATGCAGCCTTTGAAGAAACAGTTGGATCAGACGGCCTGCCCAATGTGCAAACGGGTCAAAAATACCGACAGGCCATCCTGGAAGCGGGCGGCAGCCGCCCGGCCATTGAATCATTCAAGGCCTTTCGTGGCCGCGAACCTACATTGGATGCCTTGCTTCGTCACCAGGGCATGGGACAAACGGCATAACATGTGAGCATGATGCCAACACCTTTTTCTGCAGTTCAACCCACGGGTAGCGGCGCATCGCCCGTGCCCTACCGGCTTTTTTTTCTGGCCTGCATTTGTCTGGTTTTGGGCACTGACAAGCTACAAGCACAAACGGTTTTCCGCACCGTGGAGACCGACGGACAAGTGACTTTTTCTGACAATACGGCAGTGACACCCGCCAGCAAAGCAACCACCTTGGACAATCGGCCACCTGCCGCCGTCCCCAGTGAACTGTTGCTGCCGTTTGAACTGCGCCAGGTCGTTGGCAAATACCCTGTCACCCTGTACAGCACCGCCAACTGTGCACCCTGCGACAGCGGACGCGAACTGTTGCGCCGCCGAGGGGTTCCTTTTGCTGAAAAAACAATCACCTCGAGCCAAGACTCTGAGGCCCTGCAACGCCTCAATGGCAAGACCTCGCTGCCTTTGCTGACCCTGGGCAACCAGCATATTGATGGCTATTCTGCATCTGAGTGGACCCAATACCTTGACGCGGCAGGTTACCCGCAACGCAGCAAATTGCCAGCCAACTACCGGGCGCCACAAACGGCGCCACTGGTCGCACCCGAGCAAGCCAGTGTTCCCACCCCAGCCGCCAGTGCCGCAACACCTGCAGCCCCTGCACTACCGCCTGTGACCGACATCAAAATAAGTCCCAGCAACCCGGCCGGCATCCAGTTTTAGATGGCGACCGTGCCGATCGGCAGCGCGATCTGGTGGTCAACGCTGTACTGGTAGTCCTTGAAAATATGCTCGGCACTGAGCGTCTGGTAGATGCCGTCCGCATTGCGGGTGGTGGTGTCCTTGAGACGGTAGGTGTAGTGCCCGCAGGTCCAGAGTTTGAAGTTACGCATCTGCGTACACAAGCAGGTTTTGTCCAGCACCGAGATGTTCTTGCCATCGGGGTGCAGGGCGAGCTCCCGGTTGTATGACGTGATGTAGGCACAATTGCCATTGCCGTCAAGCAAGTAGCCATAAGACTCGCAACCCGGCCGAATACCGTCGCCAATGGCGGGTGAGCCCTTGAGCATACGCATCGGGTAACCCGTGGGCGAAATGGTGTTGACCTCGATATCATCCTCGTTGGCAAGGAAATAATCCTGTTTGACATCGGCCGGTAAACCGCATTCGTTGGCCACCGTGAAGCGCGTGGCCACCTGCACCGCTGCAGAGCCGCTCTCAAGAAACGACACGGCGTCGCTGCCCGTAAAAATGCCACCAGCGGCGATCACCGGAATGTTGAGCTGCTCGTCTTTGACGTACTGGATGACCTCGGCAATGATGGTCGTCAGGTCGTATTGTGCCCAGTCCAGGCCAAAGCCCAGGTGACCGCCGGCCAGCGGGCCTTCCACAATCACATAGTCGGGCAGGCGGTTCAGGCGTGCATTTTTGCGCAAAAACAACTGCAGGGCACGCACACTGGAAACGATGATGCCCAGCTTGGCGTCGCGAAAACGCGGGTGGTCGGCGATCAAACCAAACGAGCCCAGATGCAAACCTGCGCTCATGGTGATGCCGTCAATGCCCGCATCCAGCGCCGACGCCATGCGCACCTGCAGCGTCTCCCGCGGGCCGTTCATGGTGAGCTTTTCCATGCAGTTGACAAAAATCAGGCCATCACCCTTTTTGGCCTCCATGGTGGAGCCCACGTGACGACGGGTGGCATCCGCCAGTACGTCCAGATCAAACTTGACACCGGATTTGTCAGCGTTGTTGATGTTGTACTTGTACTGTTTGGTTTTGTCTTTGACAAAGCTGGTGTCAAAACGGCGGTCCGAGACATCGTTGACCATGGCGTCCGAGATGTGGCCAACCCCGCCAAGCCGGGCCGCTTCGAGCGCCAGTTCGGCGGTTGAAATGTCCACACCCATGCCACCAACCATGATCGGAACATACTCTTTTTGACCGAACTTCAGACGAAAATCATCAACACGTTTCATGAAAATCCTTGAGCGAATCCATCGCTTCGAGAGGCTCCGCCAGACCCACGGCAAAACCAGTCAAACGGCAAAAAATGGCAGGAAAAATCTTCCTGCTGGCCCTCAATTCTAACCACCCCTCCCCGGGACGAATGGCAGTCCCCGTTTACCCATGACGCCCTTAGTTGCTTGACAATGCACGCACATCATGACCCCTGCATGACAGTCGTCCATCACTGCGTGCAGGCCTGCAACAACCCACTTTCCACTCACCCTGACGCCATGGCCAAGCCACCCAAGACACCGCAAACCCTTCAAGGCGTGACCATCCTCAGCCTCAGCCTGAATCTGCCCGGTCCGGCTGCCCTGTTGCGGCTCAAGCGTATGGGCGCCAACTGCGTCAAGCTCGAACCCCCGGCCCCGGTGGCTGCAACCACCGGTATCACGGGCGACCCGATGAGCGCCTACAGCCACACAGCCTATGAAGCCCTGCACCCGGGCATTCGGGTCCAGGCCGTTGACCTGAAGACAGAGCGCGGTCAAAAGGTGCTGCGCCGCAAGCTGGCCAAAGCCGACGTGCTGCTGACCTCGTTTCGTCCCAGTGCCATGAAAAAATTGGGGCTGGACTGGACCAGCCTGCACCAGCACTACCCGGCGCTGTCGCTGGTGGCCATCGTCGGCGCACCCGGCCCACGTGCCGAGTTACCGGGCCATGACCTCACCTATCTGGCCGAAAACGACCTCGTCACCGGGCTCGATTTACCCGCCACGCTGTACGCCGACATGGGTGGTGCGCTGATGGCAGTGGAGGCTGTGCTGCAGGCGATGCTGCTGCAACAACAAACAAAACAAGGTCATCGTTTTGAGGTGGCCTTGTCAGAAGCCGCGGCCCATCTGGCCTTGCCACGCCACTGGGGCCTGACCTTGCCGGGCACCCCCATTGGCGGCGGGCATGCGGGCTACCAGCTTTACCCGTGCCAGGACGGTCGGGTGGCCATGGCGGCGCTGGAGCCGCATTTTGCCAAGTCCCTGTGTGCGGCGGCGGGTCTGACCTGGACCACGCCCGCCATGATGATGGCGCCTTCAACACGCCAGGCCATTGCCAGCTTTGTGGCCAAGCGCAATTGCAAAGCGCTGGAGGAACTGGCGCTCAAGCACGACATCCCGCTGCACACCTTGCCAAACTAGGACAAGCGCAGGTCAGAAGGTCAGCAACACCACCGCGCGTGCTTCCATGGCCTGACCCAGGCCGACCGGGCCCATTTTTTCTGCGGTTTTGGCTTTGACGTTGACCTGATCCAGGTTTATGCCCAAAGTCTGCGCCAGTCTGGCACGCATGGCGGGCATGAATGGCATCAGCTTGGGTGCCTGAGCGATGATGGTGCTGTCCACATTGCCAATCTCAAAACCTTTGGCACGCACTCGGCGGGCGGCCTCAGTCAGCAGAACACTTGAGTCTGCGCCCTTGAACCGGGCGTCGGTGTCCGGGAAATGGGTACCAATGTCCCCCAGCGCAGCCGCACCTAGCAAGGCATCGGTAATGGCGTGCTGCAGCACATCGGCGTCTGAGTGACCCATCAGCCCCAGGTGGTACGGCACCTCAATGCCGCCCAGCATGAGCTTGCGCCCCGCCACCAGCGCGTGAATGTCCCAACCTTCACCGATTCTGAAATTCATCTGATCTACCTCTTGCTACAACGCATTTTGCTGATTGATCTCTTGTAGGGTCGACATCAGTCGACCATGTGATCTCCACCATTGCCGACTGAAGTCGGCCCTACAGACCCTACAAACACCTAAACCCGACAGGATCGTCATGACGCGCTTAGCCACATTCAACCTGGCGACTTTGCAGCAGCGCTTGCGCCAGCGCGAAGTCTTCCGGGTAAGTGACCTTGAAATTTTGCGCGCTGCCCACCACCAGCTTCGGACTCAGGCCCATGGCCTCAATCGCGCTGGACTCGTCGGTGACGGCGTCGCCCGCCAGTTCCAGGGCCTCAATCAGGCTGCCAATACGGAACATTTGCGGTGTCTGCGCCAGCCATTTGCCCTCGCGTGGCAGGGTAGCAGCCACCCTACCCGCCTGTGCCACCTTGAGCGTGTCTGGCAACGGCAGCGCCAGCAATCCGCCCACCTCGTCAGCCAGGCAGGCATCGAGCAATTGATCGATTTGCGCGGGCGTAATCAGGCAGCGCGCGGCATCGTGCACCAGAACCCAGTCATGCGCCACAGCACCTTCTGCCAGCAAGGCATTCAAGCCATTAAATACGCTGCCAGCTCGCGTTGAGCCGCCACAGGGAGCGATCAAAAATGACGCATTCAGCGCCTGTGGTGTTTGAAAAAAAGTGTCCTCCGGTGACACCACCACCAGGGTTTGGTCAATGCGCGAGACGACGGCAAAGGCGTCCAGGGTGTGCATCACCATGGGCTTTCCTGCCAGTGTCTGGTATTGCTTGGGGCCCGCTGCACCGGCGCGTGAGCCCGTGCCAGCGCAAGGAATGAGCGCCCAGCAACGGGGTGCAGCGGTGGGTGCGAGGTTAATGTCGTTAAGTTCTGTCATGGTATGGGCTGCATTCTAGAATCCAGCCTACACACCCTGCCAAAACTTGCGCAGGGTTTTGGCGTTTTTATCGCGCCCCTTCACTCTGATGAACTGCTCGCCTTTCATGGAATTACCCAAACTCACCCCCGGCAAACGCTACACGCTGCCGCGACCGGTCGGCTCGGCCGATGCCCTGCTGCTGGCGCAACTGGCCTTGCGCGACAAAGCCAAGCACCAGGTCACTGCCATCGTGACGGCGGACGCCCTGGATGCCCAGCGCCTGATCGAAGAAATGGCCTTTTTTGCGCCAGCACTGCGCTGTGTGTTATTTCCGGACTGGGAAACCTTGCCGTATGACACTTTTTCGCCGCATCAGGACCTGATCAGCGAACGTCTGGCCACTTTGTGGCGCATCAGCCAGCGCGACCATGACACCGGCGCCGACGTGGTGATCGTGCCCGCCACCACGGCGCTGTACCGGCTGGCGCCGCCGTCCTTTCTGGCGGCCTACACCTTTCATTTCAAGGTCAAGCAGCAACTTAACGAGGCCAAACTCAAAGCGCAGCTGACACTGGCCGGCTACAGCCATGTGACCCAAGTGGTCAGCCCTGGCGAATACGCGGTACGCGGCGGCCTGATTGACCTGTTTCCCATGGGCTCACCGGTACCGTACCGGGTCGATTTGTTCGACGACGAGATCGACAGCATTCGCACCTTTGACCCGGACAGCCAGCGCAGCCTGTACCCGGTGCCCGAGGTGCGGCTGCTGCCTGGGCGCGAATTTCCGATGGACGACGACGCCCGTGCCCGCTTTCGCGGCCGCTGGCGTGAATTGCTTGACGGTGACCCGACCCGCAGCCGCATCTACAAGGACATTGGCACCGGCGTGGCCACGGCCGGCATCGAGTATTACCTGCCGCTGTTTTTTGACGAGACCGCCACCGTCTTTGATTACTTGGGCGAGGCGGCCACGGTGGTGTTACACGGCGACCTGGAACCCGCCCTTAATCATTTCTGGCAGGACACACGCGAGCGCTACCGGCTGGTGCAGGGCGACCCGGAGCGACCGGTGCTGCCACCCGATGCGCTGTTTTTAAGCGCCGAGCAGTTTTACGCCCGGGTCAACCAGCACGCCCAACTGGCCTTGCGCACGGCGGTGGATGAAGTGGCCGACAGTGCGCACTTTGTGCGCCTGGGTGACCTGACCGTGGTGCGGGGAGCCGAGGACCCGCTGGCCAGGTTAAAGACCCACATCCGCAACAGCCAGCAGCGTGTGCTGGTGCTGGCCGAGAGTGATGGCCGACGCGCCAGCCTGCTCGACTTTTTGCACGGCAGCCAGTTCAACCCGCCGTCGTTTGACTCGCTGGCCGAGTTTCAGGCTAGCCAAGAGCCCATCGGCATTGCCACGGCTGGCTTGGCCGTAGGTTTTTCCTGGCTCGATGTCGGCATCGACTTTGTCACCGAGACCGAACTCTTTGCCGCCAGCCCGACCACGCGTCGGCGCAAAAAGCAGGAGCAGGTGAGCGACGTTGAAGCCCTCATCAAGGACTTAAGCGAACTCAAGGTCGGCGACCCGGTGGTGCATTCCGCCCACGGCATTGGCCGTTACCGCGGCCTGGTCAACCTGGATCTGGGTAACAAATTGCCCAACGGAGAACCCGAGGTGCAGGAATTTTTGCATCTGGAATATGCCGACAAGGCCACGCTCTACGTGCCGGTAAGCCAGTTGCAACTGATCAGCCGCTACACCGGCATCAGCCCCGACGAAGCGCCCTGGCACAAGCTGGGCAGCGGCCAGTGGGAAAAAGCCAAGCGCAAGGCCGCCGAACAGGTGCGTGACAGTGCTGCCGAACTGCTCAATATTTACGCCCGCCGCGCCGCCCGCGAGGGCCATGCCTTCCGGTACTCCCCCGCAGATTACGAAACCTTTGCCAATGAATTCGGCTTTGAAGAAACCGCCGACCAGAAAGCCGCCATCCATGCGGTCATTCAGGACATGATCAGCCCGCGCCCGATGGACAGATTAGTCTGCGGCGACGTCGGCTTTGGCAAGACCGAGGTCGCCCTGCGCGCCGCTTTTGTCGCCATCACGGGCGGCAAGCAGGTGGCGTTTCTGGCCCCCACCACCTTGCTGGCCGAGCAGCATTACCAGACGCTGGTGGACCGTTTTGCCAAATGGCCAGTGAAAGTGGCCGAGATGAGCCGCTTTCGTTCGGCCAAGGAAATCACCGCCGCACTTAAGGGCGTGGCTGATGGCACCATCGACATCGTGGTCGGCACCCACAAACTGCTGAGCCAGAACACCCACTTCAAAAACCTCGGGTTGTTGATCATCGATGAAGAGCACCGCTTTGGCGTGCGCCACAAAGAGCAGATGAAAGCCCTGCGCGCCGAAGTCGATGTGCTCACGCTCACGGCCACACCGATTCCGCGCACGCTGGGCATGGCGCTGGAGGGCCTGCGCGACCTGAGCGTGATCGCCACCGCACCGCAGCGCCGCCTGGCGATCAAGACCTTCGTGCGCACCGAGGGCAATGGCGTGATCCGTGAAGCGGTGCTGCGCGAGCTCAAGCGCGGCGGGCAGATCTACTTTTTGCACAACGAGGTTGAGACCATCGAGAACCGCCGGGCCAAGCTCGAAGAATTGCTGCCCGAAGCCCGCATTGCCGTGGCCCACGGCCAAATGCCCGAGCGCCAACTGGAAAGTGTGATGCGCGACTTTGTGGCGCAGCGCACCAATTTGCTGCTGTGCTCGACCATCATCGAGACCGGCATTGACGTGCCCACCGCCAACACCATCGTCATGAGCCGGGCCGACAAGTTTGGCCTGGCGCAATTGCACCAGTTGCGCGGCCGCGTGGGCCGCAGCCACCACCAGGCCTACGCCTATTTGCTGGTGCCGGATCTGGAAGGCCTGAGCAAACACGCACAGCAGCGGCTCGACGCGATCCAGGCCATGGAAGAACTCGGCAGCGGTTTTTACCTGGCCATGCACGACCTGGAAATTCGCGGTGCCGGTGAGGTGCTGGGTGAAAACCAGAGCGGCAACATGCTGGAAGTCGGCTTTCAGCTTTACAACGAAATGCTGAGTGAAGCGGTACGCTGCCTCAAGGCCGGCATCGAGCCCGACCTGCTGAACCCGCTCAACGTGGCCACCGACATCAACCTGCACGCGCCCGCGCTGCTGCCCGACGACTTTTGTGGCGACGTGCACCTGCGCCTGAGCTTCTACAAAAAGCTGGCCACGGCCAAAACCACCGAGCAGATCGACAGCCTGATGGAAGAAATCATCGACCGTTTTGGAAAACTGCCAACGCAGGCGCAAACCCTGATCGACGTGCACCGCCTGCGTGTCATCAGCCAGCCTTACGGCGTGCTCAAGGTTGACGCCGCGCCAGGCATCATCACCATCACCTTCAAAAAAGACCCACCCATTGATGCCATGAAAATCATTACGCTGATCCAGAAAAACAAGCACATCCGCTTGGCCGGCAACGAAAAACTGCGTATCGAACGCGCTTTGCCTGAAGCGGCTGACCGCGCCAAGATGGTGCGTGATGTGCTGCGCAACCTGGGGCAGCCAGTGGTGGCAAGCAAAACCCCTGCTTGAATTTGTTAGCATCACAGCGTAACCCCGCCCGATCCACTTTCCACAGCATAGGGAGCCATCATGACAACACCTGTTGACGAACTTGCAATTGAAGTACTTGACCTGCCAGCAAAAGATCGGGCCAAAATCCTTGAAATGCTGATCAGCAGCTTTGAGCCCAAGTCACAAGCTCAGCAAGCCTGGACCAAGCTGGCATTGCGTCGCCGCAATGAGGTCAGAGATGGCCAAGTTGCCATGCTCCCAGGGCCTGAAGCCGTGCAGCGCGTCAGAGCCCGCATCACATGACCTATGCCATCCATCCGCAAGCGGAGGAAGAATTAACCCAAGCTGCCATGTTTTACGCTGAACACGCCAGCAAAGTGATTGCCGCTGCCTTTTTGGATGAATTTGATCGAACCGTTGGCAAGCTCGTGGAAAACCAGCAATGCGGCCCGCACTGTGAAGATGGGCTGCGCCAGTACCACTTTGCTCGTTTCCCTTACACAGTCATTTATGAAGAGAATGAAACATGTGGTCCGCAGATCTTTGCAGTGGCGCATCAGCGTCGTGACCCTGGCTATTGGCGTGGTCGCGTGCTTTCATAGCGCTCAGCGCTTATCAGCGCTACCAGCATCACAGGTAGCGACCACTTTCCCTTTCGTTTAACAAAGAACCACCCCATGTGCCTGATCGCCTGGAACTGGCAAGCGGACAGCCCCAACCCGCTGCTGCTGATTGCCAACCGCGACGAGTTTTATGCGCGCCCCACTGCAGCCCTGCACTGGTGGCAGGACGCACCCATTCTGGCCGGGCGTGACTTGCAGGCGGGTGGTACCTGGCTGGGGGTGAGCCGCAGCGGGCGGCTCGCGGCATTGACCAACCACCGCGACCCCACCCGCCAGCGGGCCGACGCGCCCTCACGCGGCGAGCTGGTCAGCGCTTTTTTACAAGCCGACTCCAGCGCCAGTGATTACCTGACCGAGTTGGCCGGGCGCGCCGACAGCTACAACCCGTTCAACCTGCTGGTTTTCGACGGCACCCGCCTGATGGGTCTGGAAAGCCGCCACGCCAAAGTGACGGCCATGCAGCCCGGCATCGGTGCGGTCTCCAATGCCGACTTCCTGACCCCCTGGCCCAAGCTGGCAAACTTGAGCGGCAGCTTGCAAAGCCTGCTGGCCCAAGCCCACCCCGGTGATGCCCAGTTGCTGGCGCTGCTGCACGACCCAAGCCTGGCCGCCGATGCCGACTTGCCGGCCACCGGCCTCCCGCTTGAATTCGAGCGCGCGCTCTCGGCCGCCTTCGTTGCCTTGCCCGATTACGGCACCCGGACCAGCAGTGTGGTGCGGGTTGAGGCCGGCAGCATCGCATTTCTGGAGCAAAGCTTTGATGCCCATGGCAGCACTGGCAGCCGGCAAATCACCGAAAATTTGTCGCGCATGGTTCGCCATCCGAGCACACCACAGTGACATATGCTTAGGCATATGCTAAACTCAGATCATTACTGCATCGGGAGAACCACCATGCCCATCGTCTCAGAAAAAGCCGCCAACTATTCAGTTGAGCCGCCCGCGCGCCATGTGCGACTGTTTCGCAACGGCGCCAACCAAGCGGTGCGTATTCCCAAAGAGTTCGAGTTGCAGAGCAAGGAGGCCATCATGTACCGTGAAGGCAACCGGCTTATCATCGAACCAACCCATGCCGATGGCCAAACCTTGGCCGAGTTGATGAACGGCTGGGAAAACATCGATGAACCTTTCCCTGACGTGGACGAAGGACTGCTCCCCCTGGACGACATTGTGCTGTGAGCAACAACGTACCCAAGCTTTATTTGCTTGACACCAACATCATTTCACACGCCATCCGCTATCCACATGCGCCATTGGCCAAGCACATCCAGCTTCTTAGCGCAGAAAACCCGGCCTGTCTTTGCACAAGTGTCATCGTTGCCTGTGAACTGCAATTCGGCATCACCAAGAAGGATGCGGACAATCTTGCATCGAAAGTTGAAATTCTGTTGCGATTCATTCGTGTCCTTGAAATTGATAGCCGAGTGATACCGCATTACGCCATCACCCGCGCCCACCTGGAACGCCAAGGCACCCCCATCGGCCCCAACGACACGCTCATCGCCGCCCACGCGCTGGCGCTGGGTGCCACACTGGTATCAGGCGACGCAGAATTTACCCGCGTGCCCGGGTTGCAGGTGGAGAACTGGTTACTGTCAACCGCGTCACAAAAATGAACTCTCAAGCTGGCTAATATTGCGCCAAATCATCACAAAAAATATTAACCGTCTTCCCCATGAACCCCTCCGTCTTCACCCCCGGCCTGATCATTGCAGGCATCACCCCACCGCTTCGTTTGACCGATTTCAAACTGATCGCGTTTGACATGGACTCGACCCTGATTGACATCGAGTGTGTTGATGAAATTGCTGCTGCGGTCGGTCGCAAACCTCAAGTCGCGGCCATCACTGAAGCCGCCATGCGCGGTGAGATCAGCGACTACAAGGAGAGCCTGCGCCAGCGCGTGGCCTTGCTCAAGGGTGTCACGGTGGCCGACATGGAACGGATTTACCAGAACCACTTGCAGCTCAACCCCGGCGCGGCCGAGCTGGTGAGTGCCTGCCAGCAGGCCGGGCTCAAGGTGCTGCTGGTATCGGGTGGCTTCACTTTTTTTACCGACCGTATTCGCGACCGACTGAGTATTGACTACAGCCGCGCCAATGTGCTCGAGCTGGAAAACGGCGTGCTGACCGGGCGCATGGTGGACCAGCCCTGGGGCGACATTTGTGATGGCGCAGAAAAGCGCACCATGCTGCTGCAAACCTGTGCGGCACTGGGCATCAGCCCGAGCCAGGCGATTGCCATGGGCGATGGCGCCAACGACCTCCCGATGATGGCTGAAGCCGGTCTGTCAGTGGCCTACCATGCCAAGCCGGCGGTGCGTGAGCTGGCCAACGTGTCGATCGAGTCCGGTGGGCTGGACCGCTTGCTGACATTGTTTCAAAGCTGACGGCCACCCCATGTACACCGCCCACTTCGGCCTGAGCCAGGACCCGTTTTCAATCGCACCGGATCCACGCTACCTGTTCATGAGCGAGCGCCACCGCGAGGCCCTGGCGCACCTGCTCTACGGCGTGGCGAGCTCCAACCAGGCGGCGGGTGGTACCGGGGGTGGCTTTGTGCTGCTGACCGGTGACATTGGCGCCGGCAAGACCACCATTTGCCGCTGCTTTTTGGCGCAAATTCCGCCCAATTGCCATGTCGCCTACATCTTCAACCCCAAGCTCAGCGTGCTGGAGTTGCTGCAATCGATCTGCGAAGAGTTTCACATCACACTCAGCCCGGCCCACACCGGCACACCCACGGTCAAGGACTACATTGACGCGCTCAACGCCTTTTTGCTGCAAAGCCACGCCGCCGGTCAAAGCAGCGTACTCATCATCGACGAGGCACAAAACTTGTCGCCTGAGGTGCTGGAGCAATTGCGCCTGCTGACCAACCTGGAGACCAGCGAACGCAAACTGCTGCAAATTGTGCTGATCGGCCAGCCTGAGCTGCGCGACATGCTGGCACGGCCGGAACTGGAACAACTGGCGCAGCGCGTCATTGCGCGTTTTCACCTTGACGCCCTGTCGCCAGCCGAAACCAAACAGTACATCGGGCACCGCCTGGGTGTGGCGGGTCACAGCGGCGCACTGCCGTTTGAGCCACAAGCCATGCAACGCATTCACCAGCTCACCCGGGGCGTGCCACGGCGCATCAACCTGCTCTGCGGGCGCGCGCTGCTCGGCGCCTGGGCCACCGGGGTGAACCAGGTCAACCGCAAGGTGGTGAACAAGGCAGCGGCCGAGGTTTTTGGTACCGAGGCAGGGTACACACCCAACTTCAAACGCCAGCGCCTGGGCTACGGGCTGGCGGGCCTGGCCCTGCTGGCAGCCTTGACACTGCTGGGTTTGCAGCTCGGGTCAACGTCAAAAGAGTCGCAAGTGCTGTCCCCAACGGCTGCGCAGACGGCGCAAGCGGCAGCACC
>Ga0208863_1000429_pt1 | contig 43076 bp, 34 predicted proteins | sample RifOxyD3_FD_184040 | JGI IMG/M metagenome (GOLD analysis project Ga0208863, IMG submission 184040) | Soil microbial communities from Rifle, Colorado - Rifle Oxygen_injection D3 (SPAdes) | ecosystem: Environmental > Terrestrial > Deep subsurface > Rock core/Sediment | place: Rifle, Colorado...
TCACAGGGTGCCGCAGGTTGCGGCGCACCCAGAGGGTATAAGTTTCGCTAGGCAGGCAAGCTGCCAAGCTCAGCTATAAGCGGGACGGCGATGCGTACTGTTGTACGTGAGCCGGACCGATCGCCGCTGTCAATCGTCGGCAGAAGTGCCGACAACATGTGGTGCCCTGTGACCGCTTACTCGGAACCTGGTTATTTCTCATCCAGAGCCTTGCGCACCGTATGGGCCAACTCCCGCACCGAAACCGGTTTCATCAGGTAGGCCCGGATCCCCATGGCCTGAGCCTGTTCCTTGTTGATCAGTTCGCTGAAGCCGGTACAGAGGATAACGGGCAGGTCCGGACGGATGGCCAGAACCTTTTGGGACAGCTCAAAGCCGGTCAGGCCGGGCATGGTCAAATCAGTGATCAGCAGGTCAAAGCCCGCGGGATCTTGTGCCAAAAGCTCCAGTGTTTCCAGACTGCTGTTGGAAATAGTGACCTGATAGCCGAGATTTTGCAGGATCACCAGCAGCATTCCGGTGATCATCTCCTCGTCGTCCACCACCAGCAGCCGCTCCGTGCCGGTGGGGATGGTCTCCCGGCAGACCGCCCCGATCTGCAAGATATTCTCTTCCGCGGCTCTGGGCAGATAAACATTAAATCTCGTGCCCCGGCCCGGTTCGCTGTATACGGTGATCTGGCCATGGTGGCTTTTGACAATGCCGTGGACCACGGAAAGCCCCAGGCCGGTCCCTTCCCCCATGGCCTTGGTGGTAAAGTAGGGCTCAAAAATCCTGGCCAGGGTTGTCTGGTCCATGCCGCAACCGGTGTCGCTGACCTCGAACAGCACATAGTTTCCAGGGACAAGCTCAAAACTTGTTACCTTGCTGTCCTCTTCCCCGACAATCACTTCCGCGAGACTCACCCCCAGCACCCCGCCGGTTTTCCGCATGGCATGATAGGCGTTGGTACAGAGATTCATGATGATCTGATGCAGCTGGGTCGGGTCGGCCAGAATGGCTCCGCACTCGGTGGAAATATCCTCGCGGATCTCGATGGTGGATGGCAGTGAGGCCCGCAGCAGCTTGAGGGCCTCCTTCACCACCAGATGCGGTTGCAGGGGCTTTCGCTCCTTGGGGGATTGGCGACTGATGGCGAGAATCTGCTGAACCAGATCCTTGGCCCGCATGGCCCCCTTGATGACCTGTTGCAAGTCGGCGGCCAGGGGATCGGTCGGGGAAATCCTGGTCAGGGCCAGTTCGGTGTAACCGAGAATGGGGGACAAGATGTTGTTGAAATCATGGGCGATGCCGCCGGCCAGGGTGCCGATGGCCTCCATCTTCTGGGATTGCCGGAGTCTTGTTTCCAGTCGTTGCCGCTCTGCTTCGTTCGCTTTTCTCCCCGTGATATCCCGGTCTATGCCGCGATAGCCGCAGACTTGCCCTCGTTCATCAAACACCGGCGTACCGCTTGACTCGATGACAATAATTGTCCCGAATTTAGTAAGACAAGTATTTTCCACATTCTGAAAATGACTGCCGGCGGCAACGCACTCGTCAAAAATCCGGCGGGCTTGCTCCTGGTTTTCCGGGGCGTCCAGCACCGCAAAAAATTGTTTCCCCAACAGTTCATCCGGAGCATACCCGTACAGATCCATGCTTATCGGGGAACAGTAAAGAAAACGTCCTTCGCGATCTACTTCCCAGACAAAATCGCTGGTTGTCTCCACCAGGGAACGAAACCGATACTCCGAAACGGCCAGATCCTTGCGCTGCTTGTCGGCCAGACGGGCTAGAGCCCACTTAGCCGTAAGAGAGAGGGCAAGCTGTCTGAGTTCATCGGGGTCGAAGGGTTTACGCAAAAAAAGCAGCTTCTCCGAAGAACCCACCGCCCGGACAATTTCTTCAATGCTGCGATCTGAATAAGCGGTGACAATTACCAGTTCGATCTCCGGGTCCAGTGCCCTGATTCGCTTTGCTGTCTCCATGCCATCCCAGCCAGGCGGCATCCGAACATCGATAAAGGCCAAGGCAAAAGGCTCATCCCTGGCCACCGCCTCCTGCACCATGGCGACCCCTTCCTGGCCCTGTGCGGCAAAAGACAGCGAAAAAATTGCCGCGGCCGGATCATCATCCATTTCAGGGGAGAGCAACCGATTTATTTTTTCAGCGGAGGTCCCGGAATATCCGCTTTGAGGAGTCAAAACCAGCCGATATGCCTTCCAGACATCCCGATCGTCGTCAACCACCAGAATACGCCGGTCCTGTTGCCTCATATCCCGCATCATTATCTTGCTTCGCTCCTTCTGAGGCTACCCGGCAGCAGGGAAAAGCACACTAAACCGCGCCCCTTTCCCCGGCCCGTCACTTGCAGCCTCAATAACTCCGTTATTGGCAATCACGTAGTTGGCGCAGGCATGCAAACCGAAGCCGCTGCCCCGTTCCTTGGTGGAATAGCCAAACTTGAAAAAACTTTTCTTTTCTTCTTCTGTAAATCCGCAGCCACTATCAGCAACGGAAAAGAGGACCATTAGTTGCTCTTTATACTGACGGGTCTTGGTGGTAATGACCAACTCCCGCTCTTCCCCTTCGGAGCCATCCATGGCCTCATAAGCGTTCTTGAGCAGATTTACCAGAACCTGAAGCAGCTTGGTCTCCTCCACCTTAACCGGAGGCACCTCTTCCAGATGCATTACCACCGTAATCTTACGCTTGGCAATATCGTCCCCCAGAATTTTCAGCGCATCCTTCACGAGATTGTTGATGTCGAGCAACTCACAAAAATCCATAATCCGCGCATAGCGCATCTGCAAGCGGATAATGCTTTCTATGTGCCGATGTTTGTCGATAATCGCCCGAAGCTCGCTGACGGCATTGTCCAACTCCTCGGTAATCCCGTCGGGCAGATAACGGATGATATTAAAGCAGCGCTCTTTTTCTGCCGGGCTGAGCGCCCTCTTTCCCGCAAGAAAATCGAGGAGCGGGGCAAGGGATTCCGCCAGTCTGTGGCGAAGAGGGCTGTCGGCCAGATGGTTACACAACACCGTGGTCCCCACCTGCGCGGGAGTAATGGCGTTGCCGATATTATGCAATACGCCTATCGCAATCTCGGCCATGCCTGCTTCGTGGGCTTGCCGAACCATAATGTCCTGCGCCATCTGAAGTTCCTGCGTCCGTTCCAGGACCTTCTTTTCAAGAGAGTAGGTATACTCATCAAGCTGTTGCCGCATCAGGCGCAGTTTTTGGGTCATCCGGTTAAACGAGCCCGCCAGATCGGCAAATTCCCGGCAAACCATGTCCTGCGGGGCTATTTCCCGGTAAAGATCCCCTGCCGCTACCTGCTGCACCCCGGTATGCAGCGCCCTGGTCGCCCGGACAAAGTAACGGGTCGTGGCAAGAACCATCGTCAGTCCCGCAAGAAAAAAAACAGCCAGGACTGAAACAATGTAGATAGTGACATGGCTCATCTGCTCGAGCCACTCCGTCTTCGTTCTGGCTATTTCGTCTTCCAAGGGCGCCAACGAATAGCCGCAACGGATTATCCCCCAAAGCTCGTCCCCGCTATAAACGGGGAAAACCGTTTCCAACACGCCTTTGCCATTGGCATTTTCTTTCGGCGGCCCAAAATTTTCAACCGGGATTATCCCGCTCGGCCTTTGCGCAGGAAACTTCATCTTCATCAACGAAGCGGCCTTATTATCAAGCTCCCCTGTTAAACGAATACCGACCAGATTGATATCACTATGCGCGACAACATTCTGGGAGAGGTCCATGATCATGCAGTAAAGAATTTCCGGATCGTCCCTGGCCACCTCGACAACCAGATTCTGTAAAAATGTAAAGTCATAACCGGCCACGGCCTCCCTGACGCTCATGGCCGTACTTCGGGTCAGGGAGGCGCTCCTGATGACCAGGCTCTGGCGGATCATATTGACGTTGCGCTCAAGCTGGACGTCACGAAGCTGAGCGGTTTCACGGAGGATAAAATAACTGAAGAGAGGAAAGAGCCCGCAAAGCAGAAGCAGGTTCATCCCCAGCAGATATACGCTGATTGTCGGCTGTTTCCGCATAATTTCCGTGAGATGTGGTGCCCTGTGGCCGCTTTTAGCTGAGTTGAGCAGCTTGTCTGCTCAAACGAAACTCAATGAACTCGTAACAGTCTGAAAAGCTCACAGGCCCACCACGCTAAATCAAGCAGTTACATTAATACCCGTTGTAATCGTGGCTTTTTACGATTTCAACAAACTTATACCCGAAGGGTGATTCCATGGTTATTTGACTTCCGGGGTACTCCCTTGTGATCGGTTACTAATTTCCTGAAGATTGAAGGGGGACGCCGCAAGATCGGAGCCTTCTTTACCTGCCACGCTCAGAAAAATCAAAAATGGCCGCTTATCTGGGCAAAGATTGAACGTCCTTCGAGAGGATAGTCGTTGGGGATAAAGGCACCCTCAGGGGCTGCGGCCGCAAAGGGGCTGGGGATGCGGCCGACTTCGTCGAAAAGATTGCGAATTCCCACTGCCGCCTCCAAGTGGTTGATGATATTTTTGCGCCGGACCAGCAGGTTGACTACCTCATAGTCGCCAATGTCTCCCCGGGGGTCGCCCTTGGCCCTGTGGCGATCGCCGATCCAGTAGAACTGGCCATCGAAGGTCCAATCCGGCAGGAAGGTCCAACTGGGGTTCAGGTAAAACTGCATCTCCGGGGCGTCCGGCACCACTGCGTCATCCAGTTTCTTGTTGATCGAGCGTTGATAGGCCAAGTTGGAGCGAAGTCTAAAATCCTGGTGCAGCCGCCAGTCCATCTCTACCTCGAAACCCCTCCCCTCCTGTTCGCCGTAGTTGGTATATGCCTGAGGAAACGATGCTCCGATAATTTCAACAAGGTCTGTGGCCTCGTAGTTGAACAGGCTGAGAATCAGACGCAGGTTCTTGGTCGGCTGATAGTCGAAGGCCAGTTCGATGGTTTCGATCTCCTCCGGGGTAAGGCGTGGGTTTCCCTCAACTTGCAGGTTGTTCTTGACGTACTGTTCGCCGAAGGAGGGCGCGCGGAAGGCCTGGCCATACATCAGCTTGGTGGTCAGGTCATAGCGGGTCTCCCAGACCAGGGCCGCCCTGGGGTTGACGGTGGAGCCGAAGTCGGAGTATTCGTCATAACGCACCCCAACGGTGAGGGTCCAGGTAGGGGCCAGTTGCCACTCATCCTGAACCAGGCCGTACCACAGGGTCCGGCTCGCCTCGTCGATGTAGATATAGGCCGGATCGGTCACATGCACCATGGGTCCGGGAGGGCTGGTGGCGCCAGGCGCCGCGAAATTCTTGTACTGGTCCCGGCCAAGATCGTAGGATTTCGCGCCGACGCCGATGCGGAGCCGGTGATCACGAAAGCCCTTGTACAATCCGCCGGCCTCGATGCCACCGTCCTGAGCGGTATAGATTGGATTACCAAGTAAAAAATTGGGAACGCCTTGCGGATAGAATTGCAAAAAGGAATCCGCATTAATATAGGAGTAGTAGATCCGGCTCTCCAGCTCCCAGTTTTCCACCAGCTTGTCGTTGTGCCAGGTCAGATCAGCAAGCAGGGATTTAGTGTCGATATCGTTGCCATAGGTGATGGCCTGGGATATCCCGGCTCCCAGACTGGAGTCCTGCAGGGTGCCATAGAGATGCAGGGTCCAGTTGTCTTTACGCAGGTTGAGGTGGGTATCGAGCTGTTCGTTCCAGGTATCGATATAGCCGGGAGCATTGGAGAGTGCTCCCGCCCCGAAGGCGTGGAGATAATCCCGCTCGATGATCCTGCCTTTGTCGCCACTGGTCTTGCGGTGCTCCACCCCGAAGGCCACATCCCAGCCATTGTACTGCCCGCCATGCTGGGCCCAGAGGTCGGAGCTGTCAAAAGAGCCGTAGCGCGCCCCGGCCTGGGTACCGTCGATCTCGAAGTTGTCCTTGGTGATGACGTTGACCGTCCCGGCAAAGGCATCGGCGCCATGGAGGGCCGAACCAGGACCCCGCACCACCTCAACCCGCGAGATCATCGCCACCGGCATCTGATAACCGACATAACGGCTGCCCTGATAATTGGAAATAAAAGGCACCCCGTTGATCAACAGCAGGGTCTGGGGATTGGTGCTGGTATGTACCCCGCGAATCGACCAGATTGAGGAGAAATAAGCAATGCCGGACGGCTCCACATGCAACCCCGGCACCGACTCCAGCACCTCGTCCAGAGTAGTGGCCCCCAACCCTTTGATATCCTCGGCGGTGATGACCGAGGCCACCGAGGGAGCCAGATGGACCGGCTTAAGCGAGCCGGTGGCGGTGAGCAGCAGCCGGTCGGTGCGGTAGACATCCTCCTCCTGCGGCCCCCGGCCGAACATCTCGGCAAAGGTAGCCTCGTCCGGGTCGGCACTCGCAGGGAGGGGCTCCGCAGCCCTGGCCACGGTAAAGCAGGACAAACAAGACAAAAGCGCTGCTACAAGAGCTCGTTTTGTACGCATCCCATTTCCTCCATACCGCCATTGAAAAAGATGAAAAAGCCTGATCATCTCACCGAATAATGGAAGTAGCTATATTCAGGGCCTCGGGGGTGATAGACAGATCTATGCGTTCCGCGGTCTTAATATTGACGAAAAGCTGGGTGCCGATGGGTTCCATCGCCCCGATTACCACGGGCTTCTGCCCATGCAACAGGATGTTGCGGGCCATGGCCGCAGCCTGGGCGCCAATCTGCAGAACATCCGGATTGATGGTAAGCGCCAGGCCCATTTTGGCCAGATTCTGGCTCTGGCCGACACAGAGAAGCTTATCCTTAAGGCAGCGGTTCTCAAGCCAGTCCAGATTTTCCAGGGTATAGACCACAGGATCGTTCAGCACCCAAAAGGCATCAACCTGGCTTGAGAGCCGCTTGAAAACGCGCTGGAAATCCCCCGAACGTTCGATGGGCTCGGCGACCAGTTCCAGGCCGAGCAACGCAGCAGCTTCCTTGGCCTGGGTGAGAATTGCTGCAGAACGAGGGCTGTAAATAATGCCAATCCGCCGGATAGCCGGGGAAAACAAGGTCATATTGATAAACTGGGCGCCGGGCGAAATTTCAGCGGCAATCCCGGCAATATTGCTGCTGTCGTGCAGCAGCTTATAACGCTTCCAGTTCAACACCATGGCGAAAAGAACCGGAATGTCCTGACGATCTTTAGTCCAGAGCTTTGCCGCATAAGCGGCTTTGGCGCCCAGGGCAAAAATCAGGGAAGGCTTTACCGCAAAAAGTTTTTTCTTCAACAGCGGATCATGGGTAAGGCTGCCATGCAGATTGAAAACCTGCACCGGCAGGCCAATTTCTTCGCTGAAGATAACAACCTGCTGCTCATAGGCCTTTTCACTGTCTGAAAGCAAAATGGCAACCGGTCCGCTGGGCTCGGCAGCCTGCGCAGGAGTGGCAAGCAAAATGCCAAGCATCATAAGGATAAAGCTGAGTAGAGCAGCTTGTCTGCTCAAACGAAACTTATACCCTCTGGGTGAAAAGCTGAGGAGAGCAGCTTGTCGGATTTTATGCCCTTTAGGGTGCAAACGAAACTTATGCCCTCTGGGTGTAAAAAACAATCTCTGGTTCATCAATTTACTCAGCATTGGGAATCCGCCACGTATCAATTTTGAGCATATCCATAATATGTGCTGCCGGGCCACCGTCCTTGCCGGCGAGGAGAACCTTGCGCATCCTGTCGACTTCGCGGGCCGAAACCGCGCCATTAACATAACAAAGCACCGGCAAAGGAACAGGATTCGAAACGGCAAGGACCTTGACCATTTTAAAAAGACGCGGGTTAATGCTGCCGACATGCTCAAGATTATCCTGGGAAACAAGGGCGGCATTCACCTGCCGCAAAGCCAGGGCAAAAATGGCATCTGAATCCTTGGCCGTGGTAATAAAATTAAGCTCTTTGCCGCGGAGGCCGATCCGCTTGAAAATAGCCTCATCCAATACGGCAAGCCCGGCCTGCCCCACCGGCGTCATGGCAATGGTAGTGTCGGCCAGCTTTTCCGCCGTCAAAAGCGAATCAGCGGCGACGAGCAATACCTTGCGATAGGTGGTGCCCCCACGACGGACCGGAAGCAGAAACGGCTTGAATCGTTTATCGTTGCCATCTTGATGGAGATACCATTCCGGCAGAAAGATAAATGCTGACGCATTGTTGCGCACCTCACGATCAAAATCGTGAAACCTGGCAAACGGCTGAAAGGAGAAAGAAAAGCCTGATGCGGATAAAAATGCATCCATGGCTTCCTTAAGGCCGGACAGGTTGTTGTGAATGGAATCAGGATTGAAATAAAGGAAATTAGAAGGAGGGATTGCGCTGCCCGATCTGAGCGGCACGCAAAACAACAACATCGTCACTATTAGAGCTGCTATGGGCTTACAACACCAGCGCATCCATAATCACCATATAAAACGGAGATAAATCCGATATTTGACTATAGCATATCACCAACTTCTGCCATAGTATTTTAATTCAGGCAGGCACGCATATGACCGGAAAACGCAACGCAATGGCCTCACCTTCCCTAAGCCACGGCACAACTTAACCTCACATTTATGAGGAAGTACGGCTGGCCCGAGAAGGTAATCATGGCAGCAAAGTGTTTAGCAAATGGCGAGCAGGGATAAAAAAAGGGCCTGGTCAATCTGACCAAGCCCTTGATCTTTCGCTGGTGCCGAAGAGAAGACTCGAACTTCCACGAGGAAACCCCCACTAGGCCCTGAACCTAGCGCGTCTACCAATTCCGCCACTTCGGCACATCAATGAGAAGCGATAATAATTTTTTCGGATGGTGTTTGTCAAGACAATTTAGGAGCCGTTTAGAAATAACATGTATTTTCACAATCAGTCCGGTACGGCTCCTTATGCCGTTCGCGGGATCACAACAATTCAAGTTATCATTTATCGACGGCTTAGGAGCCGTTTAGAAATAACATGTATTTTCACAATCAGTCCGGTACGGCTCCTTATGCCGTTCGTGTCTTTTTACCTGATCCGCCATAAAAAATCACGCCCGGCGCCGGCTTGACCTTTTCCCGGTTGTCGCCTATTGTGTGGGCACACCAAATCAGGATGCCAACACCATGGATATATATACAAACATCAACGACATACCGGGGCCTTTTCCCAGGGCCGCAGTCACCATCGGCAACTTTGACGGCGTCCATCTTGGCCACCAGATTCTCTTCTCAGAAGTGGTCAGCCGGGCTTACCGCAACAAAGGCCCCAGCGTGGCCGTCACCTTTGAGCCGCATCCGCTCAAGGTGGTCCGCCCCGACATCGGCCTTAAACTCATCTCCACCCTGGAGCAAAAAAAAGAACTCATCGCCCTGGCCAACATCGACAAACTGGTCATCATCCCCTTCACCAGGGAGTTCGCCGCCACCCCGGCGGAAGTCTTTGTGGATCAGGTCTTGCGCCAGGCCATCGGCGTCCGGGATCTGGTGGTCGGCTACGACTACGCCTTCGGCAAGGGCCGCCAGGGGGATATCCCTTTTCTCCAGGCGCAGGGCCAGGGCAAAGGCTTCACTGTCTCGGTGGTGGAGCCGTATTATGTGGACGGCATGCTGGCCAGCAGCACCAAAATCCGGGAGCTGGTGGGGCTGGGCAAAATGAAGTATGTCCGGAAACTGCTGGGCCGCTACTACCAGATCCGGGGCGAGGTCAGAATGGGCAAGCAGCGCGGCGGCCCGCTCCTGGGCTTTCCCACCGCCAATCTAGCCCTCTCCGAAGAGGATCTCAGTCCGCGCCTTGGCGTATATGTCACCCAGGTGATCTACGACGGCAAATGCTACGGCGGGGTGCTCAACATCGGCTATAACCCCACCTTTGCCGGCAGCCACCTTTCCGCCGAGACCCATATCTTCGATTTCAATCAGGATATCTACGGCAAGCAGATCAAGATCAACCTGCTCCGTTTTCTACGCAGCGAGATGAAATTCTCCGGCCCTGAAGAGCTGGCCCGCCAGATTGCCCTGGATGTGGCCGAGGCCAGGAAGATTCTGGCCGAGGCCAAAAATGAACTGGTTCTCTCCTGCGAAGAAAAATACAACCGCTGAAAGCCATAACCCGGACTCAACCTGAAATACCTTCCGGCGTAACCGATCACGGGGCAATCCCACAAAGGTCAAATAACCACGGAACAAGCGGCCACAGGGTGCCGCAGGTTGCGGCAAGCGGGACGGCGATGCGTACATTTGGTACGTGAGCCGGACCGATCGCCGCAAGATGTGGTGCCCTGTGATCGCTTACCTTCCGGCTATGGGCTCACTGCGTCAAACAGAGCCCGTCCCGGACCAGAATGGTCCGATCGGCATGGTGGCAGGCATCCGGGTTATGAGTCACCATGATGATGGTCAACCCTTCCTTATTCAGCTGGCGGAGCAGGGCCATGACCCCTGCGGCCGTCTCGCTGTCGAGACTGCCGGTCGGCTCGTCGGCCAGGAGAATGGGGGGCCGGTTGACAATGGCCCGGGCAATGGCGACCCGTTCCTGCTCGCCGCCGGAAAGCTGATCCGGCAAGCGATCCGCCTTGGCTTCGAGCCCCACCTTGGCAAGAACCGAACGGGCCATCCCGTCCTGCTCTTTAGCGGAGATCCCGGTAATGGCCATGGGCAGTTTGACGTTTTCCAGCACCGTCAGGTAGGGGATTAGCTGGAAGGACTGGAAGATAATGCCGATATATTCGCTGCGAAAATCGGCCCGCTGTTCGCTGCTCAGCCCATAGATATCCAGAGAATCGACCAGAACCTGCCCCCGGCTGGGATGATTGAGCCCGCCCAACACGGCCAGCAGGGTGCTTTTTCCGGAACCGGACTGGCCCATGATGCTGATGAACTCCCCATCGTCCACCTGAAAGTTCATGTGCCGGATGGCGCTCACCGTATTAGCGCCGGCCTGGTAATCCTTGCCGATATCCCTTATCTCTATAAGATGGTTCACTGCGTTTTCTTTTGCTGGCATGACTTCTCCTTACAGGGCCCGCAGCGCTTCACTGGGGTCAAGACTGCTGCCTTTCCTGGCCGGATAGAGGCTGGCCAGCAGGCTGAGGGAAATGGAAAGCAGAATGGCCAGGGCGCCGAGGGAGAGATTCACCCCGGCAAAGGTTCCCTTGGGGATGACCAGGGGCAGCACCGACCAGGCGATGAGGTTGCCTATGACAAAACCCAGAAAGCCGCCGAGAAACCCGACCACCATGGCCTCCAGCAGAATGATCTGCATGACATGGCCCCGCCGGAAACCGATGGCCCGGAAGATGCCGATCTCGCGGGTCCGCTCGTTCACCGCGCCCATCATGGTGACAAAAACCAGAAGCGCCCCGATAAAAATAACCAGCCCGGCAATGCCGTAGCTGAAGGCCTTGAACAACTCGACGGACTGCATCTTGGCCATCACCGCCTGCTTGAGGGCGGTGACCTTGGCAGCGGGGAATTTTTCGGCGATCTGCAAGACCAGCTCGGTGATCGGGCAATCCCGGCAGAAGGCGGCGATCTCCACCAGGGAAACGATGCCCTGCTTGCCCAGCACCTCCTGCATGGCATGAAGATCGCCGATGATCAGGCCGTCTTCCGCAGCCCCGGTGGGCTGGAGGATGGCGGCCACCGTAAAGGTCCGGCCCCCGAGAGGCACGGTGTTGCCCAGGGCAAGATCCAGAGTCGCCGCCGCCTCTGCCCCGACAATCAGTTCGTCGGAGCCAGCCGGAGCAGTTCCGTCCAGGTGCCACCAGGTCTTGAGCGGCAGTTCCACGGCAAAATCTACCCCCATCAGGAGCACCTGCCGGCCCATGACCTGGGCCGCGCCGAGGACCTTGGGGGCCACCGCCCCGAGGTTCTCGCGATTTTCAATCTCCCGGATTCCGACCAGATCTTTTTCGGCAAACTCCTGGGCCGCATAATTCACGCCGCCCACCGTGATGCCGCCATAGCTTAAGGCAAGATTCTCGCTCTTGGGAACCATGACGATGTTGGCGCCGAAGCGGTCCAGCCGGTCTTCGATATCGCGGGTCATGCTTTCCGTAATGGACAGCAGAGTGACAATGGTGGCGATCCCCAGCACCAGGCCGAGCACGAGAAAGATCACCTTGCCCTTGCGACGCTTGAGGTTGTTGTAAGAAATATGATAGAGCTTCATCTGTTTTTTCTCCGCGCAAGCATGGCCGCTACCGGCCGCCGCTCTCAGCGGCCTCCTTTTTCATGGTGTGCAGCCGCTGATGGTGGCCGACCTCATTGAGAAGCACCGCCTGCGCCCCCTGCTGCAGGAAAAAGGCGGAAATCCTTGCAGTATCAAGCTTTCCCTTGTTGAAGGTAACAACCACTCGCGAGCCGTGGGGGTCCATCACCACCTCGCGCACCCCTTCCTGCTTTTTTAGTTCCGCCAGCACCTGTTCCGCTCCGGCCCGCTCTCCGGATAATTTGTAAATGGCGTCCTCAAGCTGCCGGTTTTGCAAGAAGGCGATGGATCTGGGGATGACCACCAATCCCAAACCAAGGAGAACGACAAGGGAGAAAATAGTCATCACGCGGCCGAACTCCAGGCCGCGCCTCTTCACCCCCAAGACTCGTTCCCGTTTTTCCCGGTATTTTTCAAGATCGTAAGACATCTGCGGTGTTGCCTCTTCCTTTGTTTTCAATTCAAAATGCAAACCAGAAAAACAGTAACTGTTCAGCAGTGCCGCAGATGCGCGAAAGAGGCCTGCGACGTGTGCTGGTGCACATGAGCAGGCCGATGACAAAGCAGCTGCGGTGCCGCTGGACAGTTACTTACTTTTTGAATTTGCAATACCAACTGTTCTGGTCGATGTCGGCCATGGCGATCACCAGTTTGTCCCCTTCGATTGCTCTGGTCAGGGGAGCCGGGTTGCAGCCGCCTTTCACCTCGTTGATCCTGGCCGAAGCAAAACGCATGCCGCAGTTGAGGCAGACCATTTCCTCCCCGCTCTGTTCGTAGCCCTTGCCCGCCCGATAACAGACATCACAGGCGTCTATGGCCGCCCTGATGACGCCGTCATTGCTTTGCAAAACAAAAAAAGTAACCATGATCCCGTCGCTGGCCTGAGCCTTGAAATAGTGCGCCTTGCCGTCATTGACGGAGGCCACCGGGATTTCCAGCCGACCGTTGCTCGGAGTGAGGACCTTCACCTTATCCCCCCAAAACCCGGCCATGGCCGTGCCGATCAGCATCACAAACATTGCCACCGCCACCACTGCTACAGATGTTTTTTTCACCACGCTTCTCCTTGTTTTCCTTATGGCTTGCCGCTACCGAATATTTTTCTGCAAAGTTCTCCCCAGGAAGACGCCGTTGCCGAACAGCCATTCGGGCCGCAACCGGAGGAGCAACCCTTTACCGCTGCTTCTCCGCCTGCCGAAGCACCCTGCTCCGGCACCGATTTTGCCGGATAGCCGAGATCGCCTAACACCAGGACAATGGCTTCCTCGCTCAGGGGAGGCCGGTAATCGATGCGCAGGAGACCTCTATCCAGCTCAGCCTGCATGTCCACCATCCCTTGCAGCTTAAAAAGTTCTTCGCGGATGGGGGGCAGACAGGCGCCGCAGGATATCCCCGGCACCAGAAATGTTGTGCTTTCCAGCTTCCCGGCAAAAGAAGGGGCGTTGCCCAATCCCCACCAACCCCCTGCCAGGATTAAGATTCCCGCCATGGTTCCAAAGATATAACGCCTCATGTTTTTCTTTTCCGTTTCCATTACTGCCTCCTGTTTTCTTTAAACACCATCCAGACTTAGCAAACGTCATGCCAGCCGCGCAATGAATGACGGCAGCCCTTTGTCTGAAAGGTTTAACGAAAAGGACTCGGATGAAAAACAGAGAGAGGCGGCGGAATTATGAAGAATATTCGCCAAGGCCCTTAAAGAATATTCTTCATCAGAAAAAGTAACTGTCCAGCAGTGCCGCAGGTTGCGGTAAGCGGGACGGCGATGCGTACTTCAGTACGTGAGCCGGCCCGATCGCCGCAAGATCCGGTGCTGCTGGGCAGTTACAAGATTTTGAATTTTTCCAGGCGATAGATCAGAACATGACGCGGAATCCGGAGCAGGCGAGCAGCCTCGGAACGATTGCCGTTGGCCTTGAGCATGGCCTTTTTGATCAGCTCCTGCTCCACCGCTTCCAGGGAAAGGCCCTCATCCGGGATTTCTAGAAGCCCGTTTGCGGATGCCGACTGGTGAGCGGCAGCAAGCTGGAGTTCAGCAGCCTCGATGCGCAGCCCCTTGCGCAGAATAACCGCGCGCTCGACAATGTTTTGCAGTTCGCGAATATTGCCGGGCCAATGATGGGCCTTGAGCTTGGCCAAGGCGCCGACGGAAAAGCGCACCCCTGCTGGAGCGCCCACCTTCAGGAGAAAATGAGCCACCAGCCCCGGAATATCCTCCCGCCGCTCCCGCAGGGGCGGAAGATGCAGGAGAATAACCCCAAGCCGGTAGTAAAGATCCTCCCGGAAGGTGCCCTGGCCGATGGCCGCGTAGAGATCCCGGTTGGAGGCGGCAATCAACCGGACATCCACCGCCTCCGGCTGCTCCGCACCGACCGGCGCCACCACCCGTTCCTGAATAGCGCGGAGCAGCTTGGCCTGCAAATCCAGGCGCAGCTCACCGATCTCGTCGAGAAACAACGTGCCGCCTGCGGCGGACTGAAACCTCCCCTTGCGGCTGCTCACCGCGCCGGTAAAGGCTCCTTTGACATGACCGAAAAGTTCGCTCTCCAGCAGGTTTTCCGGGATGGCGGCACAGTTCACCGCCACCATGGATCCCTGCGCCCTGGGGCTGTGCTGATGGATAAGCCTGGCCAGCACTTCCTTACCGGTCCCCGATTCCCCGGCAATGAGCACGGTTGCCTCGCTGTTGGCCGCGCGCTTTGCCGTGTCGAGCAAGGCTGCCATGGCCGGGTTGGCGGTTTCCATGCCCTCGGTGCCGGTGAGCCGGTTGACCTCGCCGCGCAGCTGCTGTTTTTGCTCATAGAGCTCCCGCATCTCCAAGGCCTTCCGGCAGGAAAGCCGCAGGGCCTCCCGGTCAAAGGGCTTGGCCAGAAAGGTGAAAGCCCCCTCCTGCATGGCCTTGACCGCCAGTTCGATGGAGCCGAAGGCCGTGATCACCAGCACCGGGGTAAGGGGCGAATCCTTTTTCACCGCGGCTAAAATCTGCAAGCCGTCCAGATCGCCAAGCTGCACATCGGTAATGACCAGATCCGGGCTGTGCTGCTGAAAAAGCGCCAATCCTTCCCGGCCCGAAGCCGCAGATAGTACGGTAAAACCGGCGCTGCTCAGGTTGTACTCGGTAACCCGCCGCAGACTCGGATCATCATCGATCAGCAGTATCCTGGGTTTCATGCAATGTAACCGATCACGGGGGAGGGTGCCCCGGAAGTCAAATTACCACGGAATAAGCGGCCACAGGGTGCCGCAGGTTGCGGCAAGCGGGACGGCGATGCGTACTTTTGTACGTGAGCCGGACCGATCGCTGCAAGATGTGGTGCCCTGTGACCGCTTATCATGCAATCTCCTCCGGTGTCAGCCTGACCTCGGGGCCGTTTTTGCCGGGCAAAAGAATCTCTAAACAGGCCCCGCCTCCCGAACGGTCCGTGGCCCGAAGGCTGCCGCCGTAACTCTCCACGATCTTGCGGCTGATCACCAGGCCAAGACCTGTGCCATCGGACTTGCCGGAATAAAACGGCTCGAAGATTCTTTCCTTTTCCGCCTCCGGTACGCCCGGGCCATCGTCACAGACCGAGATCAGCCAGCCTCCATCCGCTGCGGTTTCGGCCAAAAGCCAGATCCGGCCGCCAGGCCGTACCGCGTCCAGAGCGTTAAGCGCAAGATTCAGGAGAACCTGGGAAAACTTGGCGCCCTCCACCAGCAGCTGCTGGGCCTCGTCATTTTCCGGCAGGCTGAGACGCACCTGTTTTTCCCGCAGCTGTCTTTCCAGCAGGGCGCCGACGTGCCGGGCCACCGCTGCCAGGGGCTCAAGGATCTCTTCTCTTTCCGGCGGCCGCCCCTTGGCATAGCGGAGAATCTCCTCCACCGTGTCTTGCAAGCGGCCGGTTTCCTTGAAAAGAATATCCACAAACTCCCGCTTTGGATGATCTCCAGGAAATTCCTCGCGGAGAATCTCTGCCGTACCTTTGATGGAAGCGAGGGGATTCTTTATCTCGTGGGCCAGGGAGGCGGAGAGTCGGCCCAGAGCGGAAAATTTCTGGGCCGCGGCCAGCCTGGTCTCCGCCTCGATAAGCTGGGCGGTTTCATCATGGAGCCGGGCATAGGAGGCCTGCAGTTTTTCAGCCAGCTGCTGGTAGCCTTCCCGCAGCCGGGTCTGTCGCCCGGAGATCACTCCGACCAGCAGACCGGCCGCCAGATAGAGAACAATCTCCATCAGCTCGCTTACCGCCTGCGATCCGTGGCCGACATAGAGAAGAACATGGGGGATGAAGGCAATGGAGGAAAGCACCGCCAGAGCCAGGCCGCCGCGCACCCCGAACCAGAGGCCGCCCAGAACGATGGGAAAGTAACTGAGCCGCCGATAGATGTTGTGAGACAGGAAGAAATCACCGGGGGTGAAAAGATGGAGCAGGCCGATGGCTATAACGGCAAGGAGCAGGGCCGGAAAAAGAAACTTACGCATGCCGCCTCCGCCGAAAAATTTTCAACTGAATCAGGGGCAGGACGTCGCCCTAAGAGCGGTAGTCCGCATTGATCTTCACATAATCCAGGGAAAAATCGCAGGTGTAAATATCCTTGCGTCCCTCACCGGCATGCAGGTCGATGGTGACCACAAACTCCGGTTTCTTGAGGACCGCCGTGGCCAGGGCCTCTACCTCACCGCCCTGCCCCAGGCCGTGCTGCACCATAAGCACCTCGTCAAAGGCGATATCCACCCGGTGCTGATCAAATTGAGCGCCGGAGCGGCCCAGAGCGGCGATGATCCTGCCCCAGTTGGCATCCTCGCCGAAAAAGGCGGTCTTGACCAGGCTGGAATTGGCCACGGTTCTCGCCGCCTGCTCGGCCTGCACCTCCGAGGCCGCCCCCTGCACCCTTATGGTCACCAGCTTGGTCGCCCCCTCCCCGTCCCGGACAATCATCAGGGCCAGTTCCTTACACAGGTCCTCCAGGGCGGCGGCAAAGGCCGAGAGCGCCGCGGGCCGGTCCTCGGCAATGGGCGGGTGTTCCGCCAGGCCGTTTGCCAGGAGCAGCACCGTGTCATTGGTGCTGGTGTCTCCGTCCACGGTTATGGCGTTAAAGGTGCTGGCCACCACCTTTCTCAGGGTACTCTGAAGAAGATCGTGCTCGATTTTCGCATCGGTAAGGATAAAGGAAAGCATGGTGGCCATGTTGGGCATGATCATTCCCGCGCCCTTGGCCATGCCGAGAAGCTTGATCGGCTTGCCGTCGATGAGGGCGGTGCGAACCGCGATCTTCCGCACGGTGTCGGTGGTCATAATGGCTTGGGCCACATCGGCAAGGCCGTCGGCGGCAAGGGCTTGCGCCGCCTTGGGAATCCCCCGCTGAAAACAGGCCAGCTCCAGTTGCTGGCCAATGATGCCGGTGGAGCAGACCTGCACCAGCTCCGGAGCGATATTCAAGGCATCCGCCGCCATGGCCGTGGTAAAGCGGGCCAGCCGCATCCCTTCCTCGCCGGTGCAGGCATTGGCGATTCCTGAATTGACCAAAATGGCCTGGGCCTTGCCGGTTTTGCATCGCTCCATGTCAAGCAGCACCGGCGCCGCCTTGACCAGGCTGGCGGTGAACACCCCGGCTGCCACGGCCGGCTTGTCGCTCACTATCAGGGCCAGATCGAGTCGATCCTTGCCGCGAATGCCGGAGTTTACCGCCGCAGCCCTAAAGCCCGGTATGGTGAAGTTCGGTTGTGTCATGCTCACGTCATCCATAAATCGTTGTCAAGCCTCTGCCTCAGCCAATCCCCTACCTCTGCCGCTGCTCCTCCGAAGTCAACACCAGCCGCAACCCCAGATGAGCGGCCCGCAGATCCGGCAGTCCCCCGTCACGGAAAGAGGCCCGCACGTGCCCAGGGCTACAGTACCAGCTGCCGCCGCGAAAGACGCGATGCGTGCCGGAGGCCGGCCCCTTAGGGTTGTCCCGGCTCGCGCTGGTGTAGTAATCCTCGCCATACCAATCCGAACACCACTCCCAGACATTGCCGGTCATATCGTACAGACCTAAACCATTGGGGGGGAAACTCCCCACCGCAAGCGGTGCTTTTCTGTTTTCACCAGAGCGGCTATAAAGCTCTTTATGTTTTTTCCCGGCATCGAAGTTCGCCTCGTCCGGCCCAATGGTATCTTTTCCGGTACCAAAGCGGATCTCCTTCCCACCGCCGCGGGCCGCATACTCCCACTCCGCCTCGGTTGGCAGCCGATACTGCCTGCCGCTGCCAGGTTTCGTTTGAGCAGACATGCTGTTCAACTCAGCTATAAAATCCTGGGCGTCCTGCCAGTTCACACTCTCTACCGGATAACGCGGCCCGTCCTGGAAGGCGGCTGGGTTGCCGCCCTTGCTCATCACCTGCCCCCATTCCTCCTGGGTCACCTCGTACATGCCCAGCCAAAAATCATCAACGCAGGCCTCGTGCACACTCATCCCATGCGAACCGGGATCGTTAAAGGTGTCACCCATGCGGTAACAGCCGCCCCTGACATAGACAAACTTCATCCCGGTAAGCGGATCGGTCAAAACAGAGCCAGATGCCGGAGCCTCTGCTTGCCGACAAGCAAAACCAACTCCCAGGCCCAGACAGGCAAGAACCACCGCTATCGCCGCAGCTCTCATTTCTTGCCGCAGCACCGTTTATATTTTTGTCCACTGCCGCAGGGGCAGTCTGAATTACGCCCAATCTTCTCTCCCTCGCGGGAAAACGGCTTGTGCTCGTCATCCTCATCGACGCCGCGACTGAGCTGCATGGGCTGCCGCTGCTGCCGCTGCTCGCGCTCCAGCTCGGCCACCTCCTCGTCCCGCACCAGCTGGAGGCGGAACAGGGTGCTGACGGTCTGGGACTTCATGGTCCCGATCATCTCGCCGAACATGTTGAAGCCTTCCTTCTTGTACTCATCCAGAGGATTCTTCTGCCCATAGCCGCGGAGGCCAATGCCTTCCTTGAGGTGATCCATGTTGAGCAGATGCTCTTTCCAGTGGTGATCAACGATCTGCAGAAGGACCACCCGTTCCAGATGGCGCATGTTGGCGGCACCGATCTCCTGCTCCCGCCGGGCATAGCGGTCGGTCAGAGCGGTGATGATCAGCTCGGCAAAGGCGGCCGGATCAAGCTCCTTTTTTTCCGCTTCACTCCACTCCCCGGCAAACCCGAACAGTCCAAACATCCTTTCAGAGACTCCGGCCCAATCCCACTCTTCCGAGGAGACCCTTGACTCGGCAAATTCATGCGCCACCATCTCGGCCAGTTCCGGCAGCATATCGGTCACCACCTCATGGACATCGTCCGTGCCCAGAACCTCGCGGCGCTGGCGGTAGATGACCTCACGTTGCTTGTTCATCACGTCGTCATATTCGAGCAGGTGCTTGCGGATATCGAAGTTATGCCCCTCCACCTTGCGCTGAGCGTTTTCGATGGCCCGACTGATCATGGCGTGCTCGATGGGCTCGTCCTCTTCCATGCCCAGCTTGTCCATGATCCCCGAGATGCGGTCGGAACCGAAGATCCGCAACAGGTCGTCCTCAAGCGACAGGTAAAAGCGGGAGGAGCCAGGATCGCCCTGACGGCCCGAACGGCCGCGCAGCTGATTGTCGATCCGTCGGCTCTCGTGCCGGCTGGTACCCAGGATATGCAGGCCGCCCAGCTCAACCACCCCTTCGCCCAGCTTTATGTCGGTGCCGCGCCCCGCCATGTTGGTGGCGATGGTCACCTTGCCCTTCTGCCCGGCATCGGCAACGATCTCGGCCTCCCGCTCATGCTGCTTGGCGTTGAGCACCGCATGGGGCACCCCCGCTTTTTTCAGCATGGCCGAGATCTTCTCGGAAACATCAATGCTGATGGTGCCGACCAGCACGGGCTGACCCTTTTTATGCAGCTCCTGGATCTCCCGAATGATGGCGCGATCCTTGGCCTTGGCGTTCTTATAGATGACATCGGCATAATCCCGGCGGATCATGTTGTTGTGGGTGGGAATCACCACCACGTCGAGATTGTAGATCTTCTTGAACTCCGCTGCCTCAGTGTCCGCGGTGCCGGTCATGCCGCCGAGTTTTTCATACATCCGGAAATAGTTCTGGAAGGTAATCGAGGCCAGGGTCTGATTCTCCCGCTCCACCTTGACCCGCTCCTTGGCCTCCAGGGCCTGATGGAGCCCATCGCTGAAACGGCGGCCCTCCATGGCCCGGCCGGTGAACTCGTCCACGATCACCACCTGATCGTTGCGCACCAGATAGTCCACGTCCCGCTTGAATAGTACATTGGCCTTCAAGGCCTGGTTCAAGTGATGCAGCCACTCGATATTCCGGGGATCATAGAGGTTGTCCACCCCGACAAGCTTCTCGCCCAGGGACACTCCATCCTCGGTGAGTGAAACCGACCGGGCCTTCTCATCCATGGTGTAATGCTCGTCGACCTTGAAGTTCGGGATGATCCGATCCGCCTTCTCGTAGAGCTCGGTGGACATCTCAGCCGGTCCGGAAATGATCAGCGGAGTTCTTGCCTCGTCGATCAGGATGGAGTCCACCTCGTCGACAATGGCGAAGTGGAACTCGCGCTGGCAGAACTCCTTAAGATCAAACTTCATGTTGTCGCGCAGATAATCAAAGCCGAACTCGTTGTTAGTCCCGTAGGTAATGTCGCAGGCGTAGGCCTCCCGGCGGGCCGCGTCATCCATCTCATGCAGGATGGAACCTACGGAAAGACCGAGAAAGCGGTAGAGTTTGCCCATCCATTCGGCATCGCGCCGGGCCAGATAATCGTTGACCGTGACCACATGCACGCCCCGGCCGGTAAGAGCATTGAGATATACGGCCAGGGTGGCGGCCAGGGTTTTTCCCTCGCCGGTTTTCATCTCGGCGATCTTGCCCTGATGGAGGATCAGGCCGCCGATAAGCTGCACGTCGAAATGACGCATTTCCAGAACCCGCCAGGCCGCCTCCCGGCAAACGGCAAAGGCCTCGGGCAACAGGCTGTCCAGGGTTGCCCCGGCAGCGAGCCGCTCCTTGAAGAGTCCGGTACTCGCCGCCAGAGAGGCGTCATCGAGCTTTTTGATCTCGGGCTCCAGCTGGTTGATTGCCGTCACCAGGGGCTGAATTGCCTTGAGAACCCGTTCGTTCTTGCTGCCAAAAATCATTTTCAAAACAGAACCGACCATATTTCCCGCTCCAGGAGGTCAACGCCGCCGGCATGCCGCAAGGCACACCCCAACGCGATCATAGTTTTTTACGCTTTTTTATTTTTCCCAGACCAAGGCTTCTTCGTTACAATCCGGAAATTTCGGGCACTGAATACAATCACTCCAAACCTTATGGGGGAGTTCGCTCTTATCAATAGGCCTGAATCCGAGCCGTTCAAAAAAAACGGGCTGGTAGGTCAGGGTAAAAACCTTGGTAATACCGAAATGATCGGCCTCGGCCAGGCAGGCCTCCACCAGCTGCCGGCCAATCCCCTGGCCCTGAACTTCCTCCGCCACCGCCAGGGAACGAATCTCCGCCAGGTTTTCCCAGCAGACATGCAAGGCGCAGATCCCGAGAATCTGCCCGGGGGGAGAATGGTCACCTCCTTCCTTGACAAAGACCTTGAAATCACGTAGCTGGTCGTAGAGAGAACTCAAAGACCGGCCAAGGAGCAGATCCTTGTTGGCAAAATGCTGTAACAGAGCATACATTACCTTTACATCGTCCATCCTGGCATCACGAATCATGAACAATCTCGCTAAAAAGGAAAAAAGCCACAGGTCCGTAACCTGAAATCAAAAAGAGCCAAGCAATAACCGTTGTAATCGCGTTTTTTTGCGATTTCAAAAATCATAACGGTCTCACCATTAATCAGGGGGGGCCTGAAGCCGAGAAGCTGGCAGCAAGGCGATATAGGCCTTGATCTTTTCCTCTTTTTCCAGCTTGGCGATAAGCTGATTGGCCTCGGCCAGCTTGTCAAACTTGCCTACATAGATCCGGATAAAAGGATCATCCTTATCCTCGGGTGGCAAGAGAAAAGCCTCATAACCTCTTTCCCGCCATTGAGCCACCTCCTGTTGCGCCCGGTCCTGATCAGGTACCGCGGCAACCTGCAGGGCAAAAAAGGAAGGCTCGGCTGCAGCCCATTCCGATTCGGAACTAGGGACCTGTTCCGGCTCCGGATCTTTCTTTGGCTCGGAAGAAACTAGGGGCTCGACAACGGTCGTTTCCGGCTGCAGCGCCCCGGCAATCTCTGCCAGCGAGGATTTTCCCTCTCCCGGGGCAGGCTGGAGGATAGTCTGCCCGGCCCAGATGCCGATAATAAACATCCATAAAAAAATGCAGCCGGTGACCAGGGTCAGACTGAGCATCCCCAACAACCCCAGTTCAAAACGGATAACAAATCTGTCTTTCTTGTTCGCTGCACTCATAAGCGGATTCTCCATTGCCGGGCATCCCCGGACAACGCCTCCTCATGCTGATCTTTGCACCCTTCGGGTATAAGTTTCGTAGGAGCAGACAAGCTGCTCAACTCAGCTTTACACCCAGCGGGCATAAGTTTCTTAGGAGCAGACAAGCTGCTCAACTCAGCTTTAACAGGGCATACCCCTTTGCCCTACATGGATTCCGGAGCGCTCACCCCAATCAGGGCGAGGCCATTGCGCAAGACGATCCGCAAGCCCATGGCCAGCCAGAGCCGGGCCCGGCTCAATTCCTCATCCTCGGCGGAGACGATCCGGTGCTTATTGTAGTAACTATGGAACTGCCCGGCAAGATCCTGGAGAAAAAAGACCAGCCGGTGCGGAGCCAGATCAAGGGCCGCGCCCTCCACCAGAGCGGGAAAAGAGGCCATGGCCTTAAGCAGCAGGGTCTCGTCCTCCAGGATCAGCCTGTTAAGCGGCGCCTCCGCCAGGCTACCAGGGGCAACCCCTTTGGCCTCGGCCTGCCTGCGGATGCTGTGCAACCGGGCATGGGCGTACTGAACATAGTAGACCGGATTTTCCTGGCTGGTCTTAGTGGCCAGATCCAGATCAAACTCCAGCTGGCTGTCCGCCTTGCGCATAAGAAAAAAGAAACGGGCCACATCCGGGCCGACCTCGTCAAGCAGTTCGTCCACCGTGACGAAATTGGCCTTGCGGGTGGACATCTTCACCTGCTGCCCGTCGCGGAGCAGGGTGACGAACTGGTGCAGAACCACGGTCACCTTGCCCGGATCATAGCCCAGGGCCTTGACCCCGGCCAGCACATCCGGCACCGTGGCGATATGGTCGGAGCCGAAGATATCCACCATCCAGTCGAAGCCGCGGCGGAATTTCTCCCGGTGGTAAGCCATGTCCGGCAGCCGGTAGGTGGGCTCGCCGGTCGATTTGATGATCACCCGGTCCTGGGGCAGGTCGAACTCGGTGCCCTTGAACCACACCGCCCCGTCCTGATCGTAGGCCAGCCCCTTTTCCCGCAGGGAGGCGACCACATCATCAACCAGGCCGTTTTCGTAGAGGGAATGTTCGTTGTAATAGTTGTCAAAGACGATGCCCAGGCGGTGCAGGGTCCCGTTGATGTCGGCAAAGATGACCTGCTCGGCCTTGTTTTTAAACGGCGTGACCTCCGGCTCATCCTTAAGAGAATCGCCGTGCTCTTCGATGAGCGCCTGGGCGATATCCCGGATGTACTGGCCCTGATAACCGTCTTCCGGAAAGGTGAAGGGCAGGCCCAGCGCTTCCAGATAGCGGGCCCGAGTGGATTCACCCAGCACCCGCATCTGCCGGCCAGCGTCGTTGTAATAATATTCCCTGGTGACCTGATGGCCGGTGGCGGCAAGCAGACCGGCGATGGCGTCGCCTAAAACCGCCTGCCGTCCGTGCCCGACGCTCAAGGGACCGGTGGGATTGGCACTGACAAACTCGACCAGCACCTTCTTGGACTGCCCGATTTTACTCAGACCAAAGGTCGCATCCTGGCCGCAAACCTCGGGCAGCACCGACTGCCAGACATTCTTGTTGATGTAACAATTGACAAAGCCCGGCCCAGCGATCTCCACCCGGTCCAGCAGCTCGGCATGGGGGGCAAGCATCTCCACCAGCTGGGCGGCAATGGCCCTGGGATTCTTTTTATCCTTTCCAGCCACCACCATGGCCAGATTGGTGGCCAGATCGCCCTGGCCCGCGTGCTTGGGTTCATCCAGGGAATACGCTCCCGCCGCGGCAGCGGACCAGAACCCGGCCTCGACTCCCTGGTTAAAGCAGTGGTCTATCAGTGTCTTCAGACGTGTCTTGATCATCGCAATTTAATCCCAGAAGAACTTGTCAGGTGGATAGGCTGTAGTCTTTGTAACCGTTCAGCAGCACCACATCTTCGGACGATCGGCCCGGCTTAAGTACACGAGGTACGCATCGCCGATCCGCTTGTCCAAATCTGCGGCACTGCTGAACGGTTACAGTCCGGCGGTTATTGGTGCTTTGGTGACCGCCCCGGTGAACGGTTACGTAGTCTTTCAGGCTATTACCTGAAAGACTATGGCCTGAACAACCTCCTAAGCCTCCCTGTCAATATAAACCTGCCGGTTGCAGGAACCAAAAAGGCAGAGAATCTCATAATTGATGGTGTCTGACCAGCGGGCGATCTCCTCGGCCCTGATCTCCCCCGCCCCCTGCCGACCAAGCAACACCGCTTCATCTCCGGCCTTTACTCCGGGGATCTCGGTCACATCGGCCATGCAGGCGTTCATACAGATCATACCACGAACCGGCGCCCGCTGCCCGGCCAGCAAAACCTCGGCCTTGCCCGTCATTCGCCGCAAATAGCCGTCCGCATAGCCAACCGGCAGAACCGCCAGCCGGGTGGGCCTGTCGGTTACATATCGGTGTCCGTAGCTGATCCCCTGCCCCGCAGGTACTTCCTTGACCTGGAGCACCGTGGTGGCAAAACGCATAACCGGCCGCAAGTCCAGGCCCGAAGCCTGCTGCAGCCAGTCCGCCGGATAACAGCCATACAGTGAAATGCCAGGCCGCACCATATCACAGCGCATTCCGGGATACCGCAACAGAGTGGCCGAATTGGCGGTATGGATGATTCGCCCGTCACCGTCGCCCTGTATCCCGGCCAGCAATTCCTGAAAAACTCGATACTGCTCTTCAGTAATTGCGTCGTCTTCCGCATCGGCCTTGGGGAAATGGCTGGCGATTCCGGCAAGATAAAGCGCGGGAAACCGGCGCAAGGCGGCAAGGAACGGTTCCAGTTCGTGGGGGAGAAGACCAAAACGCCCCATGCCGACATCGACCTTGATCTGCACCCCTTTCCTGCAACCTGCCCGTGCCGCTTGCTCGGCAAACGCCTCCACCGCCTCCATGGTATAGACCACGGGGGTGAGATCATGGGCCACCGCCTCCGCCGCCCCCTGCCGGTCCACCCCGAGCATAATCACGATCTGCCCGATTATCCCGGCCTGCCGCAGCCGCACTCCCTCTTCGACCTCGGCCACGCCGAAAGCCGTGGCTCCTGCCTCGGCAAAAGCCTGGGCCGTCGGGACAAGCCCATGCCCATAGGCATCGGCCTTGACCACCGCCAGAATACCCACGTCTGCGCCGACCAGTTTTTGCACCTGCTGAAAATTATAGCGCAGGACACCAAGATCGACCTCCACTCTGTTCCAGGAAGGAGTTCCCATATCAAAACCCGTTCTTTCAGCAAAGGTAACCATTCAGCAGCACCACATCTTCGGACGATCGGCCAGGCTTACGTACACGAGGTACGCAGCGCCGGTCCGCTTGTCCAAATCTGCACCACTGCTGAACGGTTACAGTCCGGCGGTTTTGGTACTTTGGTGACCGCCCCGGTGAACGGTTACCAGCGAAGAGACTTCCGCGCCTTCCATGCCTGCCAGATAAGCCTGCTCGACCAAAAGAGCGCCCAGCCGACAGCAAGATATATAACACTAACCACCAAGGGAGGCACGGCGGAATTACGTAACAGACGCCCGCCAAGCATCATACAGATGACCAATCCCCACATTCCCCAGGAATATATCCCGCCAAGGCACATCCCCGCAGGCCGCGCCAAAATCCGAGCGATATTCTTTCGGGCCGCTCGTTCAATAACCAGGAAAGCCTTCAGCGTGCCAAGTCCAAGGGCCAGCCCCAGAAAAATCCCAGACAAAACCTCGGACAGGAGGTAGCCCCGCACCATCAGATACAGGCCGATAAAACTCCACATCAGAGCGGCAACAAGAAGATTGGTGCTGGTGCTCGCCCTCGGTTTGAATCGCGCCAACCAGCTCATGCTTCCCCCTTCCGGACTTGCATAAAGAACCCAGGCCCCGCCCCTAAGCCATTATCGAAAAATAACATGGACGTTTTAGGCAACCAAATGGCATAAGGAGCCGTACAGTAAGGCAACATAAATGGCCATGTTGTTTCTGAACGGCTCCTAAGCCATTGTAAAAAATAACGTGGGCGTTTTAGCGCAGCCAAATGGCATAAGGAGCCGTACAGTAAGGCAACATAAATGGCCATGTTGTTTCTGAACGGCTCCTAAGCCATTGTAAAAAATAACGTGGACGTTTTAGCGCAGCCAAATGGCATAAGGAGCCGTACAGTAAGGCAACATAAATGGCCATGTTGTTTCTGAACGGCTCCTAAATAAATAGGCCTATCCCCAATCGTGGGAATAGGCCTACACACTTCAAAGATTATTCTGCAAGCCGTTGGCACAAAACACCTTACCATTACCCTGGCAAGGACGGCATGAGGAGCCAGGAAAGAACGTCCATGGACAAATTGTTTAACGGCTCCTGAATTTCTCCATTACACCTCGGTGACGGTGATTGCCCCCTCGGGACAAACCTCCACACAGGTCTCACAGCCCAGGCATTCGTCAGCGTTAACCGGCTCGGATTTGCCGTCAACCATCTCATAAACCTGCGCGGGGCAAGCATTTACACACTCTGCATCACCAGTACACTTATCCTTGTCAACATCAATCTGCCACATGGTACTTCCTCCATATAAAGGTTGAATAAATTGATAGCCAAGATCTAACTGCCACAAACCCGAACAAGCATATCGAGTCCATTGCTTCCGGGAAAAGAGATAAATTTCCCTTTCCCTCTAATTCACCCCCATTTTTTTGTCAATAAAAAAGAAACTATGCCACAATCTGGCCAACCCACGAGAAAAGACGATTCAGGTTGACCTGTTTGCTCTGATCTTTTAGGATACCAAACGTTGTTTTTGGCAGGCGTTTCTTTGCATTATTCTCAAACTGTCCCAAAAGGCCCTTTTTTATGAGCAGCAAACCAAAAATCAAAAAAAAGACCCCCCCCAGCCAGGAACTCAAGGCCCAGAAAAATGAAGAGGCCATGATTGCCGGTATTCTGGAAGGAAGCCCCGACGGGATCGGGGTGGCGGTCATCCGGCTGGAATGCGGCTGCCGGAAGATGGCGGCGGTTGATAAAAAGGGCGAGCCGGCCAGCAAGGTGATCATCTACCGGGACGAGGCCGAGAGCATCTGCGATGCCTGCAAAGAGGACAATGGCGCCTTTGCCAGGGTGCTGACCCAGTTCATCCACTGGCAGGACCCGCTGCCTGATGGTGCCACCAGAATGAAGATCGAGGCCAAGGTTCTCGGCGTTTACACCAGCCACTGACCTTAACCCCGCGCCGCCCGATACTCCCGCGCCCTGGCCAGCAAAGCCGGTGCCCAGGCCGGGGTGCCCAAGGCGTGGATATGGGTGTACAGGGCCAGGACATTCTTGAACACCAGCCCATCCCGGCCACCAACAAACCCCACCCCCCGCTCCATCCGCAGGGCAAGCCGGCTGCTCTCCCCGCCCCACTCCTCCACCCGGCTGTAACGGAATTCGTGCCCCTTGATCTCGGTTCCCTCCGGATAGTAAGGATTCTGGCCCTCGACCTTAAGTACGGTATAGCCATGGGCCTGGGGCCTTTTCATCAGCCCGAAGCGTACCGGAAAAAGACCCACCAGAGAAAAAACCTCATCACCAAGCACCATGCTCTCGCCAAGATAAATCAGACCGCCGCACTCCGCGTAAATGGGTAGTCCTGCCTCGGCACCCCTTTTCAGAGAATCCCTGAAGGAACCATTGGCGGACAATGCCCTGGCGCTGGTTTCCGGAAATCCCCCCCCGATATAAAGACCGTCAAGCACCGGCAGCTCCGGGGCGGTCAGGGCATTGATCTCCACCAGCTCAGCGCCGCACCGGACCAGGGCCTCCAGGTTTTCCGCATAGTAAAACTGAAAGGCTGCATCCTTGAGGATGCCGATCCGCACCGGCTCTTCCCCACCCTTCTGCTCCGGGCGCCGCGCTTCCGGCTCGCTGGCGCAGGGAGCCATCATCTTTTCTATCCCGGCAAGATCCAGATAACGCTCCGCCTTCCCGGCCAAAGTCTGCACCGCCGCCTCGGCTCCCGTATGCTCATGGCAAGGGGTTATCCCCAGATGCCGTTGCGGGAAGACGTCTTCCCTGGAACGGGGCATGGCGCCCAGAACCGGGATTCCGGTATACTGCTCCACTGCCTGCCGGACAATGGTCTCATGCCGGGGGGTGCCCACCCGGTTTAAAATCACCCCACCGATTTTCACCTTAGGATCAAAGTTCTGGCAGCCCAGGACCAGGGCTGCCACAGTGCGGGTGGTCTTGGTGCAGTCAACTACCAGCAGCACCGGCAGCCCAAGAGCCTTGGCAAGCTCGGCCGTGCTGAAGGTCCCCTCGGCATCAACCCCGTCATATAGACCGCGGTTCCCCTCGATAATGACCAACTCCCGCCCGTGCGCATGGGTGCGGAAAGAATGGCCAAGCGCTTCCGGGGTCATGAGATAGGGGTCAAGATTGTAGCAAGGATAGCCTGCGGCCAGGGCCAACCAGCCTGCGTCAATGTAGTCCGGCCCTTTTTTGAAAGGAACGACCAATCGCCCTTGCCCAAAAAAAGCCGCGGCCATCCCAACCGCAATCACGCTTTTCCCTGAGCCGCCCCCCAGCCCGGCCACTATCAGACCTTTTGCGGAATATCCTCGTTCTGCGGCCAAACCCTTCCCTCCCATAGTCTTCATTACTTAGTATCCTTCGCATTCTGATTATCCCGCGCACAGAAAAACATCCAGGGCCTCCGCTGTCAAGCGGTTGCGGCGGTCAACTCGCGGCCACCACCAAGACCGGCAAAGATTTTGACGAAGTTTTCAGCATATGGTACCTTGGCCACCTTGCACACCGCTATGGCCATGCTTATATATATCCCCACTTTGGCTTTTTGCCGGTGCTTACCGCGCCAGAGCTTTTTTGAAACGCCATCTGCTTTTCTCTTGAAATTACAAAGCGGATTTAGGAACCGTTACGGAATACACAGGTCGTTAGCACTCCGGTTATTAACCATTCCGTTACGGATCCTTATGCCGATTTGCCATTTAAACGACATGGCTATTTTGTTATAACGGCTAACGATTTTCAACCATTTTGCAAAACGAGGATACCTCTATGTCTGCCCAGCAGGAAGACTTGACCAAGATCATTGAAGAACTTAAGCAGAAATGCCTTGAACTCCCGGACAATATCGTGGCCCATCACCATCTGGCCCTGGTCTACCGCAAGGCCGGCAGAACCGCCGAGGCCATGCAGTCGCTGGAAAGATGTCTGGAGATTGACCCTCATGCCGTGGAAGCCCTGATCAACATCGGGGCCATGCATTTTGAACAGGGCGAGCTCGACAAGTCGCTGGCCGCCAATCAGGCGGCGGTACAGGTAAATCCTGCCCTGGCCCTGCCCCACAACAACATCGGCCTGATCTGGCAACAAAAAGGCGACTCGGAAAAGGCCATCGCTTCCTATACCCTGGCCACGATGAACGACCCGAAGATGCACATGGCCTGGATCAACCTGGCCTCGGCTCAGGTCATGGCCGGAAATTTCGCGCTTGCGGTCAAAGCGGCCAGGGAAGCGGTGAAGCTTGAACCGGACGCCCCCATGGCTCACAACAATCTCGCCGTGGCGCTCTATTACAACAATGATTTCAAAGCAGCCAAAAAATCGCTCACCAAAGCGAAGGAACTCGGCTACACGGTTGACCAACGCCTGGTCGAGGCCATAGAGAACGAGCTGTAATCATGGTGAAAAATACGCAGATAAAGGTTCGTCCCTGGTGCCCGTTCTGCGGCCAGGAAGTGGGTCGCCCCAAGGAACCGATGCAGCGCAAGCTGGACGAATTTACCTTGGGTGAATGCCAATGCGGCGCTATCTATACCTGCGATCCCACCGGCTTTAATGTGGGAGCGGCCATGGTCGAGGCCATAGTCCATGCCTGCGACGACAACTGGGATCTGGCTTGGGAACTGCTCCCCGACGAGGATTACCTTACCGGTCGGATCGACAATTACGACGAGCAGACCCATCAGGTCTACGAAATCAAGAATGTCGATGGCCGCAAGGTAGCGGGGGTTCTCTATTTTGTCCGCCTCAACCAGGAGCTGGCCGCCCTTGCCACCCGCCTGCAAACAGACAAGAAAATCAAGGCAGGCGCCCTTTGCCAGGAAAATCCGGCAAGCGACCTCCCGGCCATGGAGCCGGACCGCGACGCCAAACGCAAGAAGCAGAAGGCCGACAAGGGGACAGTCACCAGAATGATGGAGAGTCAGGACATCGATGGACTGGTTGACCTGGCCTTTGACGATCTCAAGACCCTGCGGTTTATTCAGCGGCTGCTCTATGACCCGGACGAGGGCAAGCGCTGGCTATACGCTCATATTTTGGGCCAGGTCTGCCGGCGACTTTCCACCCGGAAACCAGGGGCGGTAAGCGACCTGCTGCACCGGCTCTACGAGGCATGTGCCGATTCAGCCGCCGCCCATTGGGGGCTGCTGGAATCCATCGGCTCCATCATCGCTGCGCGTCCGGATATCTACGGCGCCTTTGCCCGGCACCTGCTCATGCATCGGGGGGTTCCCTCCACCAGGGTGCAGGTACTGTGGGCACTGGGGACCCTCGCGGAAAAACGGCCGGACCAGGTCCGCGCCACCCCGTTTTACAGCCTTTTCCCCTTCGTCAGCCACCCGGAAGCAATCACCAGGGGGCATGCGGTCCGACTCATGGGCCGAATTGCCGCCACCGAGGTTGAAAGCGAAATCGAAAAACTTACCGGCGATGAAGCCGAATTAACCATTTATGAGCAGGGGCAACCCGTGCGCACCACCGTGGCCGAACTTGCCAGGGAAGCACTCGCCCGGCTGCAGAGAACAAGAGAGCCAAAAAATGACTGAACAACAAAAACAGGCACAGGAAGCAAAGGAAGAAAAAAGCCAGGCCCAACTGGACTACGAGGCCGGCCAGGAATTTCTCAAGAACCTCGAGCCGGCCCAGGCAGCCAACGCCTTTCACAACGCCCTGATTGCCTTCGAGCTCGAAGGCAATGACAATGGCGTTGCCAACGCCTCGGATAAACTGGGCGATATCTGCGCGACCCGAGGCGATACAGCAATGGCCCTGAGCCATTACGACCAGGCCTATGCCATCTGCCAGAAACACACGGATCGTTTCAGCCTTTTTGCCATTGAAAAGAAAAGAGCCAAACTCATGTACGATGCCAAGGACTATGACCAAGCCATCCGCCTATATGGTGATGTCCTTAATGAATACAGCGCCCTGAGAAATCCCCAGGGGTCCGTGGATACCTTGGAGATTCTAGCGGAAATCTATCTGGCCAAAGGGGAAAAAAGCAAGGCTGCGGATGCATACCGGACAGCGGCCTCGATCCACCAGAACTTCAGACACACCCGCCATGCGGAAAAGTTCCTACAAAAAGCAACGGAGATCGAGAAGGGATAAAATAAATAGTACCAGCACTGGTGGATAGCCTGCGGCTACCTAACCAACAGACTGAAATACTACCGACTTTCAACCTGAAAAATAGACTGTTCAAAAATCACCAAAGCAATGGGCCAGCGCTTTGAGCCCATTGCTTCTCCTGCCAGCTGAACGGAAAGTTCGTGGAGTATCCGTTGCAGGGAGGCAAGATTGACCGTGGGGTATGATTTCCCCGGCTCGAACCCGGAAAGGCCACAGACATGTCCCTTGCCGTCAATCTCCGTGGGAATCCCGTAAGTCCGGCAGTTTATCGGGCGGGCTTCATAGCAGAGACAGAGTCCTTGCCCATCAAGAAGCGGACACCTGATTCTGGCCACAGCCGGATCGAGACCCGCAGCCATAATTTGCTCCCAGGCCTGCCTGGCCTCTAGCGCCGACCCTGCTATCTGTTCCCGCACGAGGGGTGCCAGCCGCTTAATATGGGCCTGAAGATTAACCGCCTCGACAAAAGACACATCAAATACCGCCTGGCAGCAGTCCGCACACCCCTTCCCGCAGGCGATCTCCTCTGGATGCCTCTGACGCACCGACTCGAATACTTGATCAATGGCGACAAAAAGCTTGTCTAAATCACTGAGCATGACCAGCCTCCCCTCCCCAAAAAACCGGCAGGACCATCACCAAAAAAAAAATGCAGAGGAAACCCTCTGCATTTTTCATATACCAACTGAGCCGTTGCGCAAAAATAGCTTGAACATCAAGTCCTGCAATAATGACGCGAAAGACAGCCGTCAAGGCGAAGCAGAAAAGGACAAGTTATTTTCGCGCGGCTTTCAAAAAAAATAAAACTAACGATTTTCTTCGTCCTTGGCCCGGCCTTGTGCAGCGTACATCGTAGTGCTGCCGCTTGACCAGAAGGTCATCTTGCCTTCCTTTACCAAATCATTAGCCGCATTTTTAATATCACGGGGGCCGGATTCCGGATCACAGGCATAAAAATCCTTAACATAGAGCTGGGCCTTGGGTCCGGTCAACGCTTTTTCAAGGATCTTGGCTTTCAAATCTTCTCTGCTTAATGCCATGGTACTTACTCCTTTCAATAAGGTTTTACGCAGGCACATCAACAATCAAAGGAACAAGGTCAGTAGCTCCTCAAATAAAGAAACTACTGACCCTGAATCTGCTGAAGAGCTGTCGCCCTACTTGATATGGCTGGTGAACTTGAACTGAGTGGTAGTTCTCCAGGTATCATAGGCCAGACGATAATCGTCAATAGACTTGATGGTGAACGGGATCCCGGTCTTTTCAAAGAATTTCTCCCAGCCGATCCGGGCAGCCCACTCGCCAACCCGCTCGTACTTGCGTGCATCCTTGGCGTAGGTCTCCAGGATATTTTTCACCGCGGCAACGGTCTCCGGCCAACGGGGCGGAGTGTTGGGCAAGAAGGGAATAACCAGCTTGGAGAACATCGGCATGGACCTGGAGTTGGAAACCTTGCCGCCAACCAGAATGGCAATACCGTCGCCGTCCGGATCTGCCAGAGGCATGGCCGGGCACATGGTGTAACAGTTGCCGCAGAACATGCAACGATCAGCGTTTACCTTGACGGATTTAACGTCCTCGCCTTTGCTGTTCTTCGCGGTTGCAGGCTTTACCGCGCCTAGAGGACAGGCGGAGATGGCCAGAGGCAGCTCACAGAGCCCGGTGATCGCATCATGGTCGATCATCGGAGGTTTACGATGTACGCCGAGGATGGCGATGTCGGAAGCATGAACCGCGCCGCACATGTTCAGGCAACAAGCCAGGGCAACCCGAACCTGGGCCGGCAGTTTGTGGCTGGTGAAGTAGTCGAACAGCTCGTCCATGACGGCCTTGACCACGCCGGAAGCATCGGTAGCCGGGGTATGGCAGTGAACCCAACCCTGGGTGTGCACGCAGTTACTGACAGAGGCGCCGGTGCCGCCAACAGGGAACTTGTTGCCACGGCTCTTCAGATCGTCCAGCAGAGGCTGAACCTTTGCCTTGTTGTCCACCATGAACTCAATATTGTTTCTGGTGGTCCAACGCATATAACCATCGCAATGCTTGTCTGCAATGTCGCAAACCTCGCGAATATGCTCGATACTGATGAGACGGGCCGCGCCAACGCGGACGGTGTAGCACTCGTCGCCGCTCTCACCCTTGTGCATCAAAACGCCGGGCTGCAGGATCTCGTGGTACAGCCATTTGCCGTAGTTCTTTTTGACTACCGGCGGGAAAAACTGCTCATAATGTGGGGGACCGATATCGGTGATTCTGTCGGCCATCGGATTCGCTGGATCGTAACCCATGATAATTCCTCCTTGCGCCCAGAGGGCATAAGTTTCGTTTGAGCAGACAAGCTGCTCAACTTAGCTTTATATCGTAATGTCAAATATGTTCAATGTTGTATCAAACAACAGCCACACACCTTACTGGGCGTTACGCTTGCGGAACTCAACAACATCACGCTCCCAGCCGCCTTCGACTTCGTCTTCCTGCCAAAAAACATAGGGATTGGAGCGGGGCTCTTTGATATGCTGCGGCGCAGGGGTGATCTCCATAACCTTCAGGAAGGTCGGGAGACCGATACGCTGGATGGTCTCACCAACGCGCTCACGGTTTTTGCCGACTTCCATCCACCAATCCCAGATTTTCTCGATAACTTCAACAATCTCTGCGAACTCTCCATCCTCGTTCTTCTTCACCTCAACAAAGGGAACGGTCATGGTGGCGAACTGGGCGCCGTCCAGAATCGGAGCCTTGGCGCCGACACAGATGGTTGCCCCCTGCTGCAAACCAGGACGAAGCGCGCGGGGCATTACGTTGAGGCAATGCATGCAGCGGGTGCATTCTGAGTTGTCGATCTTGAGGGTATCGCCTTCCATCCACATACAGCCGGTGGGGCAGAGGTCAAGAACCTCGGCCTTGATATCGAACTTGCCCCAATCCTTACCGGAATGAGCGCCGGCATTGGCAGCGAACTCACCGCTGATGTAGCCCTTGACCGCAGCCTGATCGATGCGGATGTCGTCCCGCCATGTGCCAATAACAGCAAAATCGGAACGGGCGATGGCGGCAACGCAGTCATTGGGGCAACCGGAGAACTTGAATTTGAACTTGTAGGGGAAGGCCGGACGATGGATCTCGTCCTGGTAGTGCATGGTCAGAGTGTGGCAGAGATCCTGGGTGTCAAAGCAGCCCCACTCGCAACGAGCCCGGCCAAGACAGCATGACGGGGTCCGCAGATTGGAACCGGACCCGCCGAGATCCTGATTAAGATCATGGGTCAAATCGTAGAACAGAGGCTCAAGGTTCGGGGTGGTGGTGCCGAGCAGAACCAAGTCGCCGGTGGAACCGTGCATATTGGTCATGCCGGAACCGTATTTTTCCCAGAGATTGCAGATATCACGAAGCTTTGCGCTGTTGTAAAACATACTGGAAGGCTGGTTCAGACGCACGGTGTGGAAATGAGCCACTCCGGGAAACCGATCCGGCACATCCGAATAACGGCCGACAATACCACCGCCGTAACCGAATACACCAACGATGCCGCCGTGTTTCCAATGGGTAATCTTGTCCTTGTAGGACAACTCAAGCTGACCCAGAATATCAAAACATTCTGGCTTTTTCTCTGCCTGACGCTTCAGGTCAGTGACGAAACTCGGCCAAGGGCCTTTTTCGAGCTCGTCCAACAAAGGCGTATCATGCTTCGGCATTGGCGATTCCTCCCTAACTAAGGTGATTTAAATGGGTTTCAAAATACATAAACAGTCCGCACCGCATCGCTGCTACCCTCTCGCAGCACTGAAGAGTTTTCGCGAGGCAGGGCAAACAACTGCATGCAAAATGTGAACAGTGATTCAGTCAAAGGACCATATCCAGTGGCAAACTCTTTGTCAATAAAAAATGACATGTTTACACCCCTGGTTTTCATCTCCGCAGCTCTTTACTCTTTTCCTTTTCTTTCGCCGCCGCCGATTGACAGAAAGGGACAATCGCGATAGGCTACCATTCATTCTGACGACAAATTTGCCGCTAACTTTATCATCATAAGGACTGTTGCCATGGGGAAAAAAATCGTGATCATCGGCGGGGTTGCCGCCGGGCCTAAAACAGCCTGCCGGGTGAAACGCCTCCAGCCGGACGCCGAAGTGACCATCATCGACCAGGACAGCCTGATCTCCTACGGAGGTTGCGGCATTCCCTACTTTGTTTCCGGCGATGTCTCCGACGAAAAAGAGCTACGCAACACCAGCTTCCACATGACCAGGGACGAAGCCTTTTTTCTCAAGGCCAAGGGGGTCACAGCCAGAACCAGCACCCTGGTCCTGGCCATCGACCGCCGGCAAAAACTCATCCTTGTTGAGGATCTCTTCTCCGGCGTTCAGGAGTCCATCCCCTACGACAATCTGGTCTTGGCCACCGGCGCCCGCCCCAACGTCCTGCCCATTCCCGGCGTGGATCTCGACGGGGTTTTCACCATCAGCGATCTGCACAAGGCCATTGCCATCAAGGAGCGGATCGCCAAAGGCGAGGTGAGCCGAGCGGTGATCATCGGCGGCGGCGCCATCGGCATTGAGATGGCCGAGGCCTTCACCGAACTGTGGGGACTTGAAACCACCATCCTCGAGTTCATGCCCCAACTCATGCCCCGTCTGGTGGACTGGGATTTTGCCCGCATGCTGGAAACGCATCTCAAGGAAAACGGGGTGGCGGTATTCACCGGCGAGGGTGCCTCAGCTATTGAGGGAAAAGACGGCAAGGTCTGCCGGGTGGTTACCCCCACGCGGACCCTGGAGGCTGATCTGGTAGTGATGGCCGTGGGGGTAAGAGCACGAAGCGAACTGGCCCAGGCTGCCGGGCTGCTCGTCTCCGCCATGGGCAACATCGTGGTCAACGAACGGTTGCAAACCTCGGACCCAAACATTTATGCGGCCGGAGACTGCATCGAGGTGAAAAACATCCTCACCGGCAAGGGCTCCATCGCCCCCATGGGCTCATTGGCCAACCGCGAAGGAAGGATCGTCGGCGACAATCTGGCCGGCATCCCCACCAAATACAAGGGTTGGGTCGGCAGTTTCATAATGAAGGCCTTTGAACGCAGCATCGCCGCCACCGGCCTCTCCCTGGACGCGGCCCTGGCCGAGGGCTTTGCCGCTGCCGCCGTGACCACGGCCCAGTCCGACCGGGCTCATTTTTTCCCCAATCAGGCCGTGATCCCGCTCCGCTTGATTTTTGACACCAAGACCCGCAAGGTTCTCGGCTGCCAGGGGTTCGGCCCCCTGGGTGACGCAGTGCTGGCCCGGATCGACGCAGCCGCCGCCGTTATCAGCCAGGGCGGCGGCATCGACGATCTCAGCCAGCTGGAAATGGCCTACGCCCCGCCCTTTGCCACCGCCCTCGACGCCTTGAACGCCACGGCCAACGTGGCCGACAATCTGGCCGCCGGGCGGCTGCGGTATGTGAGCACCAGGGAGTTTCTCGACTGGATGGACGATTTTTCCAGCCACCAGAACTGGGTGGCCCTTGATCTCCGCCACCCCAACGAGACCGGAGTCTTTGTCGACAAATACGGCAAGGATAAATGGCTCTCCATCCCCTACATCGAGATCCGGGACCGATATCAGGAGTTACCCAAAACCAAAACCATGCTCATCATCTGCGACGCGGGCACCCGCTCCTCCGAGATTCAGATCATCCTCGACCAGGTGGGACTGACCAACAACCTGGTGCTGGGCGGCGGCTTCAACCTTATCCGGCGGATGGGCGTGGACTGGTGGCCCAGATGATCTCTCCAGCCAGCCAAAGCGGGAAGAGAGTCTGCCGCCCGATATCCTGGGCGGCTGTTCTCCTGCTATGCCTGCTGGCCTCAAGTCCGGCCCTGGCAGGCAGCCCGCAACCAAAGACAAAAATTGCCAGCCAACCAGACACCGTCCGGATTCTGGCCGATGGGGACTATGGCGCGGCGTTGGCCGGCTTGATCAAAAACGCCGGCCAGCGCATTGATTTGGCCATGTTTATTTTCAAAACCAGCCAGACCAGAAACAACCTTCCGGCAGAACTGGTCAGGGATCTGCTGGCGGCGAGACAACGGGGGGTGGAGGTGCGGGTTATCCTGGAATATTCAGGCCATGACCAAAGCCTAAACCAGGCTAATCAGGAGACGGCCCAAGCCCTGGCAAAAGGCGGCATCGCGGTTTTTTTCGACTCCCCGAATCGGACTACCCATACCAAACTGGCGGTCATCGACCGCCGCTACTGCTTAGTGGGCAGCCACAACCTCACCCAGTCAGCCCTCAAATACAACCACGAGTTTTCCCTGTTGCTTGACAACTCGGCCCTAGCCGAGGAGATCCTGGCCTACCTGGAAACAATCCTCAAGTAAACGTAAGCGTTCATCAGCACCACATCTGCTTTGTCATCGGCCTGCTCATGTGCAATAGCACACTTCGCAGACCTCTTCCGCGCATCTGCAGCACTGCTGAACGCTTACAAGTAAACTGACAGCCGCAAGCTGATTGCTACAACTTCTTATTTCTTTCTCCGAACTATCCGAACCTTTTTCGTTGCCCCGCCCGCCCCGCCCGCCCCCCCGCTTCCGGGAGCAACGCGGCGCACCAGCACCTTTTTTTTCACCGGCGCGCCGGCAGACTCTTGCTCTGCACCGCCGGTTCCGGACAGCGGGAGCGTGTAGGTGCAGCCGGCCTTGGGGCAGCGCAGAGAAACTAGGCCATCAAGCCCTTTTTTCTCCACCAGAAACGGCGAGTCGCATACCTGACATGGTATGGCATGTGGCTTGGACCAAGCCATAAAGGCACAATCCTGCTCGGGACAAACATAAAAAATCTTCCCGGTCGGCGTATGTTTGGTAACCACGGAGCCAATCCGGCACACCGGACAGAGCAGCCCCACCCCTCCGTCTTTTTCGTATGATTCCGAATGCCGACATTCGGGATGCCCCGAACAGGACCAGTACTTGCCGAAACGATCTTCCTTCAACAGCAGCACCCTGCCGCAATCAGGGCACATTCTGACCGGTGCCGCCAACGCAGGACTTGTTTCCCTGGTGACAGAAAGCCCAGGATCCATCATCGATGATCCCGGTTCGTCGCCAGAGCTCTCGAAGGCCGCAGCCTCGGCAAACATCTCTTCCGTGGCTGCGGCAAGCTCAGGAGATTCCACCTCTTCCGCCGCCGCTGCTTCATCCAGGGCAAGGAATTCCTGAGCTTCTTCCGCAGGCAAAAGCTGCGTTGCCTCATCCGTTGCCGGCTCGACTGCCGAAATCGGGACGGCAAAAGCCTCACTGCTGGATTCCGGCCCCGGCTGGGTGCTTTCCCCTGCCACCTCAGGCGGCTCCGTAACAGAGGCATCCCGCACCAATTTTTCTGCCTGAACTTTTGCGGGAACCACTTGCTCGACCCGCCTGATCACGTTGCGCGAGCTTATTCCCCGCCTCTGAGCAGTAATCGGCATCACCATTTTCACCAGGACCTCGCCCCGCATCATCATGGTCTGCTCAAACTGCTGCAGAGCAAAGGCCAGGGGTTTTCTGCCGCTCACCGCCTCCTCGATTGTCTGGGCCAGATAGGCGGAAAGCTGGATCCCCTTCATGGTCGGAAAAGCGCGATTCATAACGCTGACAAGCTTGCGGGTGTTCTCGGCACAACGGAAAGATCCGTCCGGCATCAGGCTAAGATAATCATTGTCAAGCATCTGCTGGAGCATGGCCACGGTCATCCCGTCGACCGCCAGAAAAAAATCGGCCAGATCAGCGGCCAAACTCACAACGCTGTAATATTCAGAGGAAAGGCCGGTTGTTTTTTTCGGAATAATCTGCACGCAGCGCAGCGACTGTCCTGGTTGCACCTCGGCCAAAAAAGAGGGCGCCGGCAAAAGTTCATGCTCCTGGCAGCCAGGATAGATGGCAAGAAACCCCTTATCGGACAAAACCTTGGCGCTGCCCTGGAAGATGCAGTCCGCCCCGGCCGCCACCGTTACCGTGCGCAACTCGCCTTGCGCCTCTTTCATCTGACTTGCCAGAGCCCTGGCCCAGACCAGACGGTAAATTTTATCCTCGTCCGCCCCCAGTTTTCCGGAAAGCTCTTCCGGGCCAAGCGCAGGTTCGGTGGGCAGGACCAAGCCCCTGGTGTCTTCCGGATTGATTTCTGGCCCCAGGCAGGCCATTCCCAGCCTTAGCCCGATCTGCTCCCTGATCCTGACAAACTGGACTGCTTGGGATTCCTGCGCCATGGCCGGAGGAAGAAAAGCAGTGATCAGCCCCCGCCAGCGACCATCCACCTGTATACCGCAATATAGATTGCGAATCGCGCTCATTGCCGCAAGCGGCGAAAGCCCAGCCTGGGCAACCCCGTCCTGCAACAGTTCCACCAAACGATACGGCTCCGGAGGGGCCACGGCAAGGGGAGACCCCACCACGTCCAGAACCTGAAACGACGCCTTGTTGAACAGGTTGACTGCGGCATGCATCTCTTTCTCGTTGCGCAAAAATCCATCGGCCGTGACCCCGCGGGCCTCGTTCAGGCTGAGAAAGCTATCTTCCCCCCCGCTGCTGATCTTAACCTCCATTTTCCATTTGGCGGCCGGCGTATACATCCGAATCTCGGTTTCCCTCTCCGCCAGCAAAAAAAGAGCGGTGAGACTCAGATAATTAAGCGGCAGGCCATTGGGGCCGGAACGGCTGCCCAAGAGGCGTTGCAGGTGTCTCCCCAGGCAGGATTCAAAAAGCATCCGGACATAGGTCGCCGCGCCCTTCTCGCCGTTGACCGGCTCCATCTGCCGAAAGGATTCCCGAAGCGGTTCTCCGGCAAGGCCGGTCAAAGCAAGTCTCTTGAGCTGCATACTGCCGGGGGCGACCGCGGCCCAATAGCCGTTGATCAGCCAAGCCCAGAACTCTCCCCGCCAGTCACCGTCAAGGGCGAGATATATCTCCCGGCCCTGACAGGCCAGAAGTCTATCCAGAAATGCTTTCTCCTTTGCTTCCGGAGTGAAATCGAAATGCGGCTTGCCTTGGTGCATCTGGTCCTTATCCGAGACATAGGAGGCCTTGGCTGGAGCCACCTGCACCAGGAGGGTCTCCACTTCCCCGCCAAGCTGATCTTCCAAGGTCTTGCCCTTGGCCAACGCCTCGACAATGACTATGGGCTTTGCCATGCTGCTCTCCCCATGATTTTCAAACGATAAAGCTGAGTTGAGCAGCTTGCCTGCTCAAACGAAACTTATACCCTCTGGGTGCAAAAGATTATTGCCTTACAAGAAAACAGTAAAGGAATTCCACCACCTTCACGAAAAAAGATGGTCTCGTAAAAAGGGGAAAAGGTCACAGGTCCGAGACACAAAATCAAATGGTTACGCAACGACAACCGTTGTAATCGCGGTTTTTTGCGATTTCAACAAAAATAACATATAATCCACGGAGAATTTATACAACCCATTATCCGTCTACTTTTGTAGAGTGGCACGATATGCCGTGCCCCTACGTGTCGATTCTTTCAGCCGGAGTCCTCCATGCCTTCCCTGTTCACCCTCCAAGACCTTGATGAAACCCTGAATAACCTGCCCTTGCCCCCGGGAACCCTCAAAGCGGAATTAGCCATGGCTGTCCGCGCGTATTTTGTTGACGAGCAATCCCTGCAAACCATCTCCAGCATCCCCACCGAGGAGATCATCTTCAAACTTTGGGGAGGGTGCCGGAATGATGAACTCAAAGCCCGCAAGAAAAACTTCAGCAGCCTCAAGTCCGCGCTCAATAAATCCCTGAAGGATCTCGCCAAGACAGGGGGAAATCAGACCGGCATCATTCTGGGTCGAAACAATGTCTTTATTGTTTCCGAAGAGCGCAAGGATGACCTCCTCAAACAGATGGGATTTTCTCCAGACAACCCGCATCTTCTGCACGACATGTTCACGGCCTTCAAAGATTTCTTCTCCAAAAACATCAAGGGACAAAACATTCAGGAGGTCAAGGATCTGCTGGCGGAGTTTGCCGAAACCCAAAAAGAATTACGAAAGATAGCCGGTCTTGCGCCGGAAGTAGGAAGGGGCACCACCGGTGGTGAAGCAAGTGGCTGGGCTGGAAACGCCACAGCAAAAACTACCGAAGAAGGAGGGGGCACCACCCCGGACGCAGAGGCAGAGACCGGACCGTCAAAAAAAGAAAGCAATAAGGCTGTTGAGGTTCTCGACGAAGACCTGGTCGAGGAGATCGAGGTCGAAGATTCGGAGGATATCGACCTCCTGGAAGAGGCGGCGGAAACCCTCGCTGCCGATGAGTTGGCAGCGGCGCCGAAGGAAGAGCCTGCCTTGGGCGAAGGCCTGGGGGCGGAGAGAGGCAGCGGCGCGACAGAGACAGAACACGCTGAGGAGATGGAGGTTCTCGACGAAGACCTGGTCGAGGAGATCGAGGTCGAAGATTTGGAGGATACCGAACTCCTGGAAGAGGAGGTGGAAATCCTCGAAGAAGATGAGTTGGCAGAGGCGCCGGAGGCAGAGGCGCCGGAGGCAGAGGCGCCGGAGGCAGAGGCGCCGGAGGCAGCGGCGCCGGAGGCAGCGGCGCCGAAGGAAGAGCCTGCCTTGGGCGAAGGCCTGGGGGCGGAGAGAGGCAGCGGCGCGACAGAGACAGAACACCCTGAGGAGATGGAGGTTCTCGACGAAGACCTGGTCGAGGAGATCGTGGCCGAAGATTCGGAGGATATCGAACTCCTGGAAGAGGAGGTGGAAATCATCGCTGCCGATGAGTTGGCAGAGGTGCCGAAGGAAGAGCCTGCTTCGGGCGAGGGCCTGGGGACGGAGGGAGACGGCGGAGCGACAGAGACAGAACACCCTGAGGAGATGGAGGTTCTCGACGAAGACCTGGTCGAGGAGATCGAGGTCGAAGATTCGGAGGATACCGAACTCCTGGAAGAGGCGGAGGAAATCATCGCTGCCGATGAGTTGGCAGAGGTGCCGAAGGAAGAGCCTGCTTCGGGCGAAGGCCTGGGGACGGAGGGAGACGGCGGAGCGACAGAGACAGAACACCCTGAGGAGATGGAGGTTCTCGACGAAGACCTGGTCGAGGAGATCGTGGCCGAAGATTCGGAGGATACCGAACTCCTGGAA